>Ga0209131_1003247_pt1 | contig 10849 bp, 9 predicted proteins | sample GraSoi_2013_40cm_FD_185826 | JGI IMG/M metagenome (GOLD analysis project Ga0209131, IMG submission 185826) | Grasslands soil microbial communities from the Angelo Coastal Reserve, California, USA - Sample 9_17_2013_40cm (SPAdes) (version 2) | ecosystem: Environmental > Terrestrial > Soil >...
CCTCGGTGAAGCTGATTGTGCCTGCCTTCTATTCCACACGGGATACCAGGACGCCGGTGATCGTGGCAGGAATATCGCTGATGATTAACCTGGTGCTGAATATCGTGTTCTTGCAGTTCTTCTTCAAACGCGTTCAGAACGGTGGGCCGGCGCTAGCCACAGCGATAGCGTGCTTCTTTGACTTTTTCGCGCTGTTTATCATTTTCCGGCTGCGTTATGGGGCGTTGGGGACCATAGAGATTCTCCGCTCGTTTTCAAAGATTTCTCTGTGCTCTGCGATAATGGGCATAGCGGCGTGGCTTGGAATGCACTATACGGAGTTTACGGTGCATTCGCGCTTTCTGGTGCAACTCTCCGTGTTCACCGCGCTTATCGTGGGCGCGACGGCTCTGTACCTGGGACTGGCGTGGATCTTCAGGTGCCATGAAATGGAAGAAGTGTACGGAATCGCTATGCGGCGAGGGCGCGGCGGCACCGAGTACGTGGACGTCTGATGGAAATTTCGACTGTCATTTCGTCGTACTTGATGCACGTGCGAGTGGAGAAGGGGCTCTCCGCGAATACGATTTCCGCGTACAAGCGTGATTTGAATAAATTTGAGGAGTTCGCGCGGAAACGCAAGCTGACCGTGGAGAGCGTGGGCCGCGATGACCTCGTGGACTTTCTGGCCGGGTTGTACCGGCAAAAGCTGGAAAGCCGCACGGTCGCCCGGCAGTTGGTGACGCTGCGGAATTTTTTCAGGTTTGCGCAAGTCCAAGAGCTGATAGCCGAGGACCCGTCGATCAACCTGGAGTCGCCGAAGATCCGGCGCCACTTGCCGGGATACTTGCGGCTGGAGGAAGTCGAGAAACTGCTGGAGCAGCCGGACTCGAGCACGCCGACAGGACAGCGTGACAGGGCGATGCTGGAGGTGCTGTATTCGACAGGGTTGCGCGTATCGGAACTGACGGGTCTTGGGGTAAGCGATCTGGATGCGAAGGTGGGTTGCGTGCGGTGCATCGGCAAGGGCGACAAGGAACGCATCGTGCCCGTGGGCAAAAAAGCGTTGGGCATCGTGGATAAGTATCTGCGCGAGGGGCGTCCGGAGTTGCTGCGCAACGCGAAAGCTAAGTCTGGTCCGGCGCTTTTTGTGAACCGGCGGGGAGCGGCGCTCAGCCGCGTAGGTGTGTGGAAGATATTGTCGGCCTACGGACGGCGCGCCGGACTGCGCGTTGCTCTGACGCCACATATGCTGCGGCACAGTTTTGCGACGCACCTGCTGGAGCGCGGCGCCGATTTGCGTTCGGTGCAGCTTATGCTCGGGCACGCGGATATTTCCACGACGCAGATTTATACCCATGTTGTCGAGGAGCGGTTGAAACAGATTTACAAGGCCCATCACCCGCGAGCGTAGCAGGGACGAACGCAGCGGACGGGTCGGGCGGCCCGAACCCCGGGAGACTGCAGAGAGGACGTGCGCGTAAACTAGCGCGCGTTTAAGGCTAAGGAGAGCGATGCCAGATTACATGTTCTTGCTGGAAAGCCGGTTGTCGCCGGAGCAGCGCGCCGTGATGATGCGTGTGCAGGAACTTTCCGCGGCGATGAGCTTCAACTTGTACTTGACGGGCGGCACGGTGCGCGACCTCATCACCGGTGCATCGCTGCGCGACCTGGATTTCACGGTGGAAGGGAATCCGTCGAAAATCGCGCGCGAACTGGAAAAGGGCGGAGCGAAGATCCTTCTCGAGGACGAAAAGCTGCGGCACATCGAGGTGCTGTTCGGCGGCGACGTCGAGGGAAGCATTTCGGCGGCGCGGGATGACCATTACGTGCGGCCGGGAACGCGGCCGGAGATTCGCTGGTCCACCATTATGGAGGATTTGCGGCGGCGCGATTTTTCGCTGAACGCGATTGCCATTTCGCTCAATCCGGCATCACGGGGACTGCTGCTCGATCCCACCAACGGCTTGTCTGACATTGAGCGCGGAGAAGTTCGCGCGCTCACGATTCACAGCTTCACGAACCAGCCAGCGCGATTGCTGCGCGTGCTGCGGTTTTCGGCGCGCATGGGCTTCAAGCTTGAGGCGCGCACGCAGGAGTGGTTTGACCTGGCCATTGAGCGCGAGCTGCAGAAAACCATCTCGCCGGAAGATGGCGGCGGCGAGCTGCGCGCCGTCGCACGGGAAGAGCGGCCGACAGTGGTGCTGAAAGCGTGGGAGCAGCACGATCTGCTGGAGGCGATCAATCCGAACCTTGCGAAGCGCCATCCGGACTACGACGCCATTGCGCGTTTGATGAAGGTGCGCGAGGACATGTTCACCGCGGGATTCCGTCCGCGCCTGGCGACTCCCATGCAGTTGGCGGTTCTGGGGCGGCTGAAGGACCGCGAGCAGTCTGCTGTGTTGTCAAAAGCAGGCTATCGCTCCGCTGAGTCCGACGCTGTGCTGGGATTCGGGCAAGAGGCAGACGAGGCCGCGAAAGAATTATCCGGCCGCAAAATGAACGCTCCGATCGATGCCTATCGCTTCATCGAGAAGATGCCCCTCGACCAGGTGGCCTATTTGCTCGCGGAGTCGCGCAATTCGGCGGCGTTATCGAAGATTCGCGCGTACCTCAACAAGTGGCGGCCGATTCGCATTGGCCTGCCAACCGTTGGGAATGAACTGGAAGCGCTGGGCATGGCGCGTGGGCCGAAATTCGACGCCATTGTGGAGCAGGTGTTTGCCATCCAGTTGACCGGCCGGGGAAAGACTCCGGAGGAGCGCGAAAAGATTCTGCGCAAGCTGTCTGGGATCAAGGAAGTTCCGAAGAAAAAAGAGAAGAAAGGCGCGAAGGGTGCCGAGAAATCGCACGCGGCCGCGGCTGGGAAACAGTCCGAGGCCAGTGTCGCTGCAGCAAAAGCCGCGACGCGAGCGCAGCATCGGGAACATTTGGGTGCGGGCAAGCACGGAGCGAAGGGCGCGCCTCCCGCGCATGGAAAGCCCGCGGCGGGAAAGAAGAAGAGCGGCGGGCGGAAGTAGCCTCGCAGTTTGGGTTGTCCGTAGACGCCGACCAATAGTAGACGGCGACAAAATGCCGGCGCTAGCCTGTGGGAAACGTAGAATGCGAGTCGCAATTCTCGCACGCAAGATTTAGAATTGAGGTCCATGGGTCAACCGCAGTTCGTTCACCTGCACGTTCACACCGATTACAGCCTGCTGGACGGGGCTTGTGAAACTTCCGAGCTACTGGATGAAGCGTCGCGGCAAAAAATGCCGGCGGTGGCGATTACGGACCACGGCAACCTGTTCGCCGCGGCGAATTTTTTCTATGAGGCGAGCAAGCGCGACGTCAAGCCGATCATTGGCTGCGAAGTGTACGTCGCGCGCGGCAGCCGGCACGAGCGCGGCGAAAAGACAAACGGAGGCAACGGCCAAGAGCGCGGCGAAGCCGAGCCCGGCGCGCGCGGAAGCAATCACCTTGTGCTGCTTTGCGAATCGCTTGAGGGCTACCACAATCTTATCAAGCTGGTCTCCGCGGGATTCCTCGAGGGGTTTTATTACAAGCCGCGCATTGATTACGATCTGCTCTCGAAGCACAGCAAAGGATTGATTGCTCTTTCCGCGTGCTTGCGCGGGCCAGTGACCGAGGCGGTGGTCGAAGAGAAGTACGACCTCGCGCGAGAAAACGCGTACCGGCTCCGCGACGTTTTTGGCAAAGGTAATTTCTTCATCGAGGTCCAGGACCAGGGGCTGGAAATCGAAAAGGGTGTCAACCGCGAATTGGTGCGCCTCTCAAAAGAGACGGGCATCCCGCTCGTCGCCACCAACGATTGCCACTATCTGCATCACGACGACGCGCACGCGCAAGACGTTATGCTCTGCATCCAGACCGGCAAGACCATGAGCGATGCGCATCGCATGAAGTTCCAAACCGATCAGTTCTATTTCAAAAGCGCGGTGGAAATGGCCCAGGTGTTCGGCGAATTGCCGGACGCGCTCAGCCGAACGGTGGACATCGCGCATCGTTGCAATGTGAAGATCGAGCGCATTCCCAGCCCCTTCCCGGAATTCCAAGTACCGGCGGGACACACGGCGGGGAGTTACTTCGAGAAAGTGGTGCGCGAAGGTTTCGCTTCACGCGTGCCGATACTCGAGCGGCAAGCGCAGCAGGGCATGCTGCACAATCCGCTTTCGGAATACGAGAAGCGGCTCACTTCTGAGATCGAAATGATCCAGAAGATGCGCTATGAGGGCTACTTCCTGATCGTTTGGGATTTCATCCACTATGCGCGCACGCAGGATGTACCGGTCGGTCCAGGCCGCGGATCGGCTGCGGGAAGCCTGGTGAGTTATGCGTTGCGCATCACGGACGTGGACCCTCTGCAATATAACTTGCTGTTCGAGCGCTTTCTGAATCCGGAGCGCGTATCGATGCCGGATATTGATATCGATTTCTGCATGCGGCGCCGCGGGGAATTGATCGACTACGTCACGCAGAAGTACGGGCGCGAAAACGTGGCGCAAATCATTACGTTTGGAACGATGGCGGCGAAGGCGGCCATCAAGGACGTGGGCCGCGCGATGGACATTCCCTATCCAGAGGTCGACCGCTTAGCGAAACTCGTGCCAAATACGCTGGGTATCGAGTTGGAACCGGCGCTGGCGCAAACGCCGCAGCTCAAAGCTGCCGTGAGCGCTGACAAGCGGCTGGGCGATTTGATGGCCGTGGCGCTGCGGTTGGAAGGGCTGGCGCGGCATGCCTCGACGCATGCGGCAGGCGTCGTGATTTCGCCGCGGCCGCTCACCGATATCGTGCCGCTCTACAAGACGAGCCGGGATGAAGTCACCACGCAGTACGACATGAATGCGTTGGAGCGCATCGGCCTGCTCAAGATGGATTTCCTGGGGCTGACGACGCTAACGGTCTTGCACGATACCGTGCGGATGATCGAGCAAAACCGCGGCGTGAAGGTCGACCTGGATACTCTTGCGCTCGATGACGCGGATACTTACAAGCTGTTCGCGCGCGGGGATACTACCGCGATCTTCCAGTTTGAATCGCACGGCATGCGCGACATCCTGCGGCGCTATCAGCCGACGCGCATCGAAGATTTGACGGCACTGAACGCGCTGTACCGCCCGGGCCCCATTCAGGGCGGGATGATCGACGACTTCATCAAGCGCAAGCACGGAACGACGAAGGTCAGCTACGAACTGCCGCAGCTCAAAGACATTCTCGAAGAAACGTACGGCGTGATTTTGTACCAAGAACAAGTGATGCAGATCGCCAACTGCCTGGCGAGTTTCTCGTTGGGCGAAGCGGACATTTTGCGCCGCGCGATGGGCAAAAAGAAGAAAGAAGAGATGGCGGCGCAACGCGCAAAGTTCATGGCCGGCTGTGCGAACAACAAAATTCCGGAAAAGAAGGCCGAACGAATTTTCAATTTGATGGAAGAGTTCGCAGGTTACGGCTTCAACAAGTCGCATTCCTGCGCCTACGCGCTGCTGGCATATCAGACCGCATACTTGAAGACGCACTATCCCGTGGAATTCATGGCCGCGCTGCTCACGTCCGAAGCTGGAAACTCAGACAAAACGGTAAAGTACATCAATGAGGCGCGCGGGATGAGCATTTCGATCCTGCCGCCGGATGTAAACGAGAGCGATTTGTATTTCACTCCCGTTAGCGAAGCTATTCGTTTCGGGCTCGCCGCGATTAAGAATGTGGGCGAAAACACCGCAAAGGCGATTCGCGAATCACGTTTGAGTCAGGGCGAGTTTCGTTCGCTGTATGAGTTCTGCGAACGCATCGAATCGCGTTTCCTGAACAAGCGTGTATTCGAGAGCTTGATCAGGTCCGGCGCGATGGATTCGCTGGGCGCACGCGAGAGCATGGTGGCATCGGTTGACGATGCGGTGATGGCCTTGCAGCGCGCGACGCGCGCCCGGGAATCCGGGCAACACGGCCTGTTTGGAACAGCAGCAGCGCCGGCCCCTGTCGCTTTCGAGATGCGTGACGCCGAGCCGTGGAGCGAAGAGGAGCGGCTGGCCAGCGAGTACGCCATGTTGGGCTTCTACGTTTCGGGTCATCCGCTTGCCAAATACGCTTCGCGCTTGCAGGAGCTCAAGACCGTTTCGCTGGCGGAAATCGAGGGACAGCGCAACGGCAAGGAAGTCGCGGTGGCGGTGCTGATCGTCGGCGTACGGCCCATGCGTTCGCGTAAGGGCGCGCGATGGGCTATTTACACCGTGCAAGATATGACCGGGGTGCAGGAGCTGCTCGCGTTTCCGGAGAGCTTCGCAAAGCTGGAAAACGTGCTGAAGCCGGGAACGCCGTTGTTGCTGAAGGCGCGCGTGCAAATCGAGGAGGCGGGAACGCGGCTCTCGTTGCAGGAAGCGCGGAGGCTCGAAGACATCGCAGAGCGCAAGGCGACGCCGGAATTTCGCGTGCGGCTAAGAATAGAGTCGCTGAGCGAAGGCACGCTGGACCTACTGGAAGAGCTGTTTGCGGGCTCGCCAGGGTCGACCCCTGTGCTATTTGAGTTGCATTCGCCGGATGGCTCGGTGGCGGTGCTACAAGCGACACAGCGCGTGACGGTGAAGGCGGAACTGATAGAATCGGTGCGGCAAATTTGCGGTGCGCAGGCCATCGAACTGGTGACGTGATGCCTCCCAGAGAAAAACCTCCGACAAAGGGAAGCCGTGAGCGGGAGATCGACCGCCTGGAAAAGGACGTCGAGGATCTGCGCCATCTTGCAGGCAGCGCCGACGGAGAGGCGGAGATCGAGCGAATTCGCCAGCAAGTGGCGGAGCTGCGGCACGAATTTTACGAGCACATGGGGCCGTGGCAGCGCGCGCAAATCGCGCGCCATCCGCAGCGGCCGTACACGCTGGATTTTATCGGGCTGCTGTTCACCGATTTCGTCGAACTGCATGGCGACCGCGGGTACGGCGACGACAAGGCAATCATCGCAGGGCTTGGGAAATTTCATGGACGGCCCATCGCGGTGATTGGTCATCAAAAGGGCCGCGACACCAAGCAGCGCTTAATACGCAATTTCGGTCAGCCGAAGCCCGAAGGCTACCGCAAAGCGCTGCGGGTGATGAAGCTGGCGGCAAAGTACGGGCGGCCGATTTTTACGTTTATCGACACGCAGGGCGCGTATCCCGGGCTGGACGCAGAGGAGCGCGGCCAAGCCGAGGCCATCGCGCTCAACCTGCGGGAGATGGCGCGCCTGCCGGTGCCCATCATCGTTACCGTGACCGGCGAAGGCGGATCGGGCGGGGCGCTGGCGATCGCCGTGGGCGACCGCGTGAATATTCTCGAAAACAGTTTTTACTCCGTGATTTCGCCGGAGGGCTGCGCCGCCATCATGTGGCGCGACTCGTCGAAGGCGGAAACGGCGGCAGTGGCGCTGAAGATTACGGCCACGGACTTGAAAGAGCTGGGCATTATTGACGAGATCGTGCCCGAACCGGAAGCCGGCGCACACACTGATTATGAAGCGGCGGCGCGGCTGCTCGACATCGTGCTCGACCGGCAGTTGGTGATGCTGACAAATGAGTCGGTTAAAGGCTTGCTTGACGCGCGCTATAAGAAGTTCCGCAACATGGGACAGTTTTTCAATCTCGGATGACTGAGCGGCTCCGCCAGGCCTGTGCTTATTGGCGCTGTGAACTCGATCGAGCGCTCCTCCTGCCGGAACGTTAGATATGATCCGAGTCATCCTCCCCCTCCATCTCCGAAGCGTGGCACACGCCGACAGGGAGGTAACACTCGAAGTCGAGGGCCCCGCTACCTTGGTCGCCCGAAGAACAAGACGTAGCCGTCAGGATCGCAAATCTCGAAGCCGCGCAGACCGTCGTGTGTGTCCTTAAGCGGTACGCTGAATGCTGCGCCATGATCGGCAAATTCGGCGGCAAGCGCATCGGGGTCTGGTGCATAGACATAGGCGTCCCACCTCATGGAGGGATGACGCTTGGGGTTCGGCAGCGGCGACGCGTCTTTGTCGGATTTGACGAAGAGTTGCGCTCCGTCGCGGCCGATGATGGCGAAAAAGGGATTCCGATCCGGCTCCCGGAATCTCGTCTCAAAACCAAGCTTATCGCAGTAGAAAGCGATGGTTTGATCGACGTTGCTGACGATGAAGAATGGTGAAATCCCCGGCGTGTTCGGTCGTGTCATAAGCATGGACGCTCTTGCTGCGGAACAATCGTAGGTCATCAGCGCGGCATGACGGATAGCTGCCGCTCATCCTTCCCCCGCAGCATTTCCAGAGCCATACCAAAAGGAGCCGAGAATGTCACTATAGTATGCAATGCTCGATAATTCCCAGCCTAAAGGCACCCCGTAGCACATTGGCAACGCTCCGCTAGACGTTTCGTTGTCGCGCCCCACATTCGCGGTCTACTCTGATTGCGCTAACTACAGAGGTGCACTGGTACAGGGAACGCTGCGATTGCTATCGTGGCGGCCGGTGCGCGGAAAACAGGACTCGATCATGTCGGAACCTTTCCGTCCGTACGAGAAGCTGGTGGAAATCACGATCCTTGGCAAGAAGTTTCAGGTGCCGGAACGCAACTCACTTTTGCGCTGCTTCCAGTTCATCAGCCCGGAAACGATTCCGTATGGACGATTCTGCTGGAACCAGGACTGCCAGTATTGCCGGGTGTCCTGCCAGTTGCCGGACGACGATGAGTCGCGCGAGATGCTCAGCTGCAAGTTCATCGTCATGCCGGGCATGGAAGTTACGGAGCTGAGCCAGGAACTGAAATGGTGTTTGCGGTCTAAGCTGCCCGCTGACCTCCCTGTTTCCAGATAGGCGCCAGCCTTTTGCTATTGCGCTACGTTTTGGCGCACAGTCCACGCTCGTGTGAGCGATTTGCGCTACCGGCCTGGCTCATCTACGATTCCTTGTGGCCATGGACAAAACGGATTTGCGTTGCGACGGCTGCGGACAGGCGGCCTCACCGGAACATATTGCGCGACGTTTGCAGCGGCTGGAATGGACCACGCGCTACCGGCCGGTGCATATCGGCACGCTTCTTTTGGGAGCTGTTGCTCCGCAAAACGACTCTGAGTTTGTTTATTCTCCCGGCGGCGCCTGGGACGGAGAGGCTAGGATTTTGCTTGCCGCCGCGAGGTTGCCGCAGGAAGGAAAATCCGCGGAGGCGACGCTAGCGGAGTTTCAACGCCGCGGATTCTTACTGACGCATGTGCTGGAGTGCCCGTTGGAGAATGGAGCGCGCGGCAGGACTCAGGAACTCATTGCCAATCGCCTTCCAGCTGTACTGACGCGAATTCGCCGCTCGCTCAAACCTAAGAGGCTGGCGCCTATTTCAGGCGTCTTGGAGCAATTCTTGCCTGCTTTAGCTTCCGGCGAACTGTCCTGCACGATCCTGCTCGACCATGACAAGCCGTTCGCGTTGGATGGCAATGCTTCCTCCGAAGCGCTCAGGCTCCTGCGGGATGTGACCGGGCAGTAACCGCGAGTACTGCCGCCAGCATCTTTCCTATGTGATAGAATTCTTCTCAAGAAAATTAGCGTAGTCTCAGGGAGCCGTTGTGCGGAAGCAGGCCAAATTCGGGATCGGCATCGGCATTATCGTAGTGTCTTTGGGTTTCCTCGCTTGGCTGGGGTACGGGGAAAGCAAGACGTACTACCACACGATTGCTGAACTGCAGACCTTACACGGCACGGCGCGCGCGCATCGCCTGCGCGTGGGCGGCACAGTGGAACCCGGGACGATCAAGCGCCTTTCCGGGCGCGTGGATTTCGTTCTGGCCGGCGAAGGGAAGCTGCTGCCGGTGAGCTACGTGGGCAGCGAACCGTTGCCAGACACATTTGTCGACAAGTCGCAAGCATTGGTGGAAGGCAGTTTGGCGGACAACGGCAGTTTTGTCGCCGAGCACGTGCAGGCCAAATGCGCGTCGAAATACGAAGCAGCGCCCGGCGGCGACGCCAAGCCGGGGGCGGCGAAAGCCAGCACGATGTAAAGTAGTAGCGCTTCCTCGGGCTATAGGAGCGCTACAGGGGAAGGCGGACCGCAGTGGACGTTTTTGGCTCCTTCGCACTGCTCCTTGCATTTCTGTGCGCGGCATATGCGTTCGTGGGCGGCATCGCCGCGATCTTAACCCGCCATCCGCTGCTGGTGAAGAGCGCGCGGCAAGCGGGGATTGCGACCTGCGGGCTCATCTTCCTGGCCACCGCGAGCCTCGTTTATCTCTTTTTCAGCGACAGCTATTGGGTGTCTTACGTGGTGGCGCATAGCAACCGCGACCTCTCCACGTTTTACAAGGTGGCCGCGCTGTGGTCCGGACAGGAAGGCTCGCTGCTTTTCTGGAGTTTCTTGCTGGCCGTTTACGTTTTTTCCGTCCTGCTGGTCTACCGCAACAAAAATGGGGAGTTGATGCCGTACGTCGGCGTAGTGCTGGCCGGCGTGCAGATTTTCTTTCTTACCCTGAATAATTTTGTGGCCAGCCCGTTCAAGGTGCTGGCCGCTCCCGGAGCGAATGGCGCGCTGGACATTTTCACCCGGGCGGACGGCAATGGGCTGAATCCGCTCTTGCAGTACCCCGAAATGGTGATCCATCCGCCGAATCTTTATTCCGGCTACACGGGATTTACGATTCCGTTTGCGTTTGCGCTGGGGGCGTTGCTGGCACGCTACCCGGGTGAGAAGTGGATTCACCTTACGCGCAAATGGACGATGATCGCGTGGTGCTTCCAGACCATGGGCATTTTGCTGGGCGCGCACTGGGCCTATGCCGTGCTGGGCTGGGGCGGCTACTGGGGCTGGGACCCGGTAGAGAATGCATCGCTGCTGCCGTGGCTGACCGGCACGGCGTTTCTGCACTCGGTGATGATGCAGGAAAAGCGCGGCATGAT
>Ga0209131_1003248_pt1 | contig 10846 bp, 9 predicted proteins | sample GraSoi_2013_40cm_FD_185826 | JGI IMG/M metagenome (GOLD analysis project Ga0209131, IMG submission 185826) | Grasslands soil microbial communities from the Angelo Coastal Reserve, California, USA - Sample 9_17_2013_40cm (SPAdes) (version 2) | ecosystem: Environmental > Terrestrial > Soil >...
CCCGACTCGACTGGAAGCGTCACCTCGCCCACCGCGCCCTCGACCTTGACCTCGGGCGCGGCGAAGTGGGCCCGGTAGAAGCCGGCCCCGCGGTAATGGGCGCGGATGGCGCGCATCATCCCCGGATTGTCGAAATCTCCAAATCGGGTTCGGGTGCGATACCGCATGCGGATGACGTTCGCCGCGAGCGCCAGCATGATCGTGGCGTTCAGAACGATGTAAAGCGCCGTCATCTTGAGGACGAGGGGCATCGATCATCTCCGTGAGAACGCCGGCGCTTTTCGCGGCGAATGGGATGGCTTACGGCGGCGACGCCGCAAGTGGAGCGCCCGCCGAGAGGTAGAGCTTGCTTTCCTTATAGGCAATATAGACGTGGAGCTTCGAGAGCACTGACATACCGAGGATGACGTCCGGCAGGCCTTGCACGTCATCATTGTCGCGCGTGAGTGAGCCCGTCCGCGGCGCTGGAGCCGAACCCATCATGTTGGGAAGGAGCGTGATCAGCGGATCGGTGACAACGACGCCATCCACCTCGAGCGTCTTGAAGCGGCGGCGATAAACATTTGCCGTGTAACCGCCGGTGATTTCGCCCACTTTCTCAACATCCGGGCTGGTTACATCTACCTTGAAGACGCGCCGAGCCACGTCCAGATTCATCGTGGTATTGGACGCGCCGGTGTCTAGCAGCACCGTGACGCGCTTGCCGTCCAAGGTCATGGGAAAAATAATGTGGCCGAATTGTGCGACGTGCATCGGCACAATGGCGATCGCCGGCGCGGTCCAGTAGACAACCTTGCCCTCGCAATGACCAGGCGAAATCAGATTGAGCTTGCCGCTGGCAAAGTCGAAATCGGCATCGAATCTCTGCAACAGGTCCGGGCCCAGCGTGCCGGCGAAGGGTTGTGGGCTTGTGTCGTTTGGATCGTCTGATCCGGGTGCGACTTGGAAATATGCACCTTCCTGGCGCAGACGCCCAAGCGCGATCGAGGGCAGGCGGACGGCCTGATCCGATCGCTGTCCCCTGACATCGGTCATTGTGATGTTCGAGCGCGTGGGCTTCAGATTCAATTCCCGCGCGGTGCGTTTGGTCACATCGCTGAACACGCCTCCGGTGTCGACGAGAAGGACTTGGCGCGTATCGGCGATGAGAACGTCGATTCCCGGTATGCCTCCGACAATCGGCCGCATCGGGACCGAGGTCACCATCTGCAACGGACCGCATTCCGCCGCAGTCGCGGGAAGCCGCCAATATGGCGAACAGGCCGAGTGAAATCTTGATGCCGCGCATGCACCCCTCCACGCGGAAAAAACCCGGGTGCAACAATAAGTAGGCTTTCGCGCCTATCGCAACCGGTAATTTTCAGCAGGCAAGAGCTTGAACGTGGCCTTCATCGGCGTAGGCCAGCAAATGCTTGTCCCGGGTCACGAGGCGGTAACCTCCTTCGCGCGCTATCGCTATGATGATGCGGTCCATCGGGTCGTGAGGAGGGCGGCCCGGAAGGAAGGAGGATCCAACCAAGATGCGTGGAGAAATGCCGGCCAGACGCACGCCCGGAATCTCCAACAATCGTTCGAACCACGCCAAAGGGTCCATCGATAGGGGCAGCCGGCCCCGCGCAACAAGCAGCCCGATTTCCCAACTGCTTATCATCGAGACATAAATAGGCTCGTCTCTATCGACTGATTCATTCAAAGCATCGATAGCCTGATCGGAGATGGTTTCCTTTTCAGCCACCCAAATTGCGGCGCATGTATCGAGCAGCAGCGACGTCACTTCGAGTCATTGCCGCAAACACGATTTCCCCATTCCGGATCGGCCGGTTCCGTCAGGTCCACGCCGGGCATGATCCGGATGTATCCTTTCAGCGCACCGTAAAGCGGATGACGGCAGCGAGGAGGCGGGTCTGAGCTTTTCGGCTGACCTTCCCTATAGGGCCGCGCAACATCTCGAAACCCTGAAATTGCAGGCTGATCCGATGACGTTTTTCGGGCGGACGTCACCACGGTTCCCGGCTCGCCATGAGGTTCATCACTCTTTTCCTGGCGAACGCGACGAAACACCAGTCGTTGCTTTGTCGTATCGACTTGTTCGGTCTTAAATCCTGCTTCTAGCCAGACGCGTGTCATGGGATTGTTTGAAGGATCATTGCTCCACCACGCTGGATATTTCGCGGAGTTGGGCAACTTCTGGCCGACAACCCTGGCAACTTCGGAGAACGTCATCGGCAGCAAGGTCTTGTGCTGAGCTGCCAAATAACGGCCGAGAACTTCATAGTCGGCATATCTGGCCATCGTGACTCCTCCTGGGAGGATCCCACGTATAACAGGTTTTAACACTGTAGTGCAACTGTAATGGTTATTTCCAAATGGGTTTGCCCGAGCCCGGAAGGCCGAGGCGCGGCCATTTCTCCGTGACGGTGCGCACGATTTCATCGCTCATGCGGATTTCGCGGCCCCATTCGCGCTTCACTTCGGGAGGCCATTTGTTGGTCGCGTCGAGACCGATCTTGGAGCCGAGCCCGGATTCGGGCGCGGCGAAATCGAGATAGTCGATCGGCGTCCCTTCGATGAGCGTGATGTCGCGCGCCGGGTCCATGCGCGTCGCCACCGCCCATATGACGTCCTTCCAATCGCGCGCGTCGATATCCTCGTCCACCACGATCACCCATTTGGTGTACATGAACTGCCGCAGATAGGACCACACGGCCAGCATCACGCGCTTGGCGTGGCCGGGATAGGCCTTCTTTATACTGACGATCGCGATGCGGTAGGAACAGCCCTCGGGCGGCAGCCAGAAATCGACGATCTCAGGGAATTGCTGCTGCAACAACGGGATGAACACCTCGTTCAGCGCTTCACCCAACGTCGATGGTTCGTCCGGCGGCCGCCCGGTGAAAGTCGATAGATAGATCGGGTCCTTGCGCATGGTGATCGCGCTTACCGTGAAGACGGGGAATGGCTCGACCGCATTGTAGTAGCCGGTGTGGTCGCCATAGGGGCCTTCGTCGCGCGTCTCGGTAAGCGAGACCGTGCCCTCGATGACGATCTCGGCTTCGGCGGGGACTTTAAGCGGCTGGCTGACGCATTCGGCGAGCTCGACACGCGCCCCGCGCAACAGGCCGGCGAATTGGTATTCGGAAAGCGTGTCGGGCACGGGCGTCACCGCGGCGATGGTTGTTCCTGGATCGGCGCCGATCACCACGGCCGCGGGGAGGGGCCCTGCGTTCTCCTTTGCCCAGCGCCGGTAATGCTGCGCGCCGCCGCGATGGCGCAGCCAGCGCATGATGGTCTGGGTCTTGTTCAGGACCTGCATGCGATAGATGCCGAGATTGAAATTGTCCTCGCGGGCGTCGCTCGGTCCCTTGGTCACGACCAGCGGCCAAGTGATCAAGGGCGCAGGTTCGTCCGGCCAGCAGGTTTGAATCGGCAGCCGGGAAAGATCGATGTCGGCGCCATTGAGCACGATCTGCTGACAGGGCGGGCGGCCCACCGTTTTGGGCTTCATCGCCATGAATGTCTTGGCGAGCGGCAGCATCTCGAAGGCTTCGCCGATGCTGCGCGGCGGCTCGGGCTGACGCAATGTCGCCAGCAGCTCTCCGACCTCGCGCAAGGATTTCGCGTCGCTGCGTTCCACGCCGCCCAAGGTCACGGCCATCGCCACGCGCTTCACCGTACCGAACAGATTGACCAGCACCGGGATGGTGGACCGCGTGCCATCGGCCTTGATGGGGTTCTCGAAGATGACGGCGGGCCCGCGTTCCGCCAGAAGCCGCGTCTGGATTTCCGTCATTTCCAACACGGTCGAGACCGGCGCGGAGACGCGCACCAGCTCGCCCTCGGCTTCGAGTCGGGCGAGGAATTCTCGCAAGGACCGATAGTTCATGGGGGCGAGCCTAGTGTGGTGAATTTGAAGTTCCTAAGATCACCATGGCATCCGCGTTTAGGAACTTCAAATTCGAGAACCACACTAGGACCAATAGATCGCTAGTGTGGCTTTGAATCCGAAATTCGCGCGGAGAGCTGCTCCAAGGCAGGGCGAATTTCGATTCGCCACACTAGTGCACTTTCCATTTCGACGGCGCGGCGTGGCGGCGGCCATAGGCAAAATAGATGACGAGGCCCAAAATCGTCCACAGCACGAGCCTGATCCAGGTGGCGTTGGATAGGCTCACCATCATCAGGCCGCAACTGAACACCCCAGCAGGGGCGACGAACCAGACCCAAGGCGTGCGAAACTGGCGACGTACGGCCGGCGCCGTCACCCGCAGCATCATGATGCCGACGCAAACCACGACGAAGGCCAGCAGCGTCCCGATGGAGACCAGATCGGCGAGGATGTCGAGGGGGAAGATGGCGGCCAAACCGGCGGCAACGAGTCCGGTCGCGATGGTGCCGCGATGCGGCGTTCTGAAGCGCGGATGCACGAGGGAAAATAGCGGCGGCAGGAAGCCATCGCGCGCCATGGCGTAGAACACGCGCGATTGGCCGTAGAGCGCAATGAAGGTGACGGAGGCGAGGCCGACCAGCGCGCCGATATCGATGGGGATCACCAGCCAGCGCAGGGCCGGGATCTTGCCCACGGCGAACGACACCGGATTGGGCACATTCAGGCTGCGCCAGTCTGTGATCCCGGTGAGGACAATGGCCATCAGGATATACAGCACGGTGCAGATAAGCAGCGAGCCGAGGATGCCGATCGGGATATCGCGCCGCGGATTGCGCGCCTCCTGCGCGGCGACCGAAACGGTTTCAAAGCCGATATAGGCGAAATAGATCAGACCCGAGGCAGCGAGAATGCCGCTCGCTCCGAAATGCCCCCAGATGCCGTCATTGGGCGGCACGAAGGGCGTGAGGTTCGAGCCGCTCACATAGGGCAGGCCGAAGAGGATCACCAGCAGCACGATTCCGGTCTTGATCAGCACCATCACCCCGTTGAACGCCGACGATTCGCGCACGCCGATCACGAGAACCACGCTGAGCGCCGCGATCAACGCGACTGCCGGAAGGTTGACGATCGCGCCGGTGAGGTGAAGCTCGCCAAAGCCGGGACCCGCAATGGGCGCGTTGGCGAACGCCGCCGGAAAGCCAAATCCCAAATTGTTCAGCAGGCTGATGAAATAGCCGGACCAGCCGACCGCGACGGTCGAGGCCGACACCAGATATTCCAGCACCATGTTCCAACCGATGAACCAGGCCATGAAGCGTCCCATGGTTGCGTAGGCATAGGTATAGGAGCTGCCCGATTCCGGAATGAGCGAGGCGAATTCGGCATAGCAAAGGCCGGCGAACAGGCAGCCAAGACCTGCGATCGCGAAAGAGACCAGCACGGCAGGACCGGCATGATCGGCCGCCGCCGTGCCGGTGATGACGAAAATGCCGGCGCCGATGATCTCGCCGATGCCGAGCATGATCAGGCTCGCCGGTCCCAGCGTGCGGTGAAGCTGATGCTCGTAAGCGACGACGGGATCGGGTTGCGTGAGATCGGTGAGGCTGCTTTCCCTCACGCCATCATTCCGCCGGCTGTTTCACGAAGCTCCATTCCGGGGCTCTGCTGTGGCGTATCCCATACGTGGCATAGATGATGAGCCCGACGATGGTCCACACAACGAGGCGAAGCCACGTGTCCATCGGAAGAAACGCCATCATGAAAAGGCACATGCCCATGCCAAGCGGCGCCACGATCCAGACGGCCGGCGTGCGGAACGGCCGCGGGGCATCCGGCGCTTTCGCCCGCAACACCAGGATGGAGAGGCAAACGATGGTGAAAGCAAGCAGCGTGCCGATGGACACCAGTTCGCCCAATATGCCGAGCGGGAAAATGCCGGCCAGAAGGGCGGCGATGACCCCGGTGACGATCGTGCCGAGCCACGGCGTGCGGAATTGGGGATGAATGCGAGAATAGATCGGTGGGATCAGTCCGTCGCGCGACATGGCATAGAAGACCCGCGATTGGCCGAGCAGCAGCACCAGCACGACCGAGGCAAGCCCGACCACCGCGCCCACATTGACGAGCACGCCGAGCCAAGCGAGCTGCGGTCCCGCGCTATCGATGGCGACAAACACCGGGTGCGGGACGTTCAGGGACATGTAAGGCGCGAGCCCCGTCATAGTCAGGGACATCAGAATGTAGAGCACCGTGCAGATGATCAGCGAGCCCAATATGCCGATGGGCATATCGCGCTGAGGAAATCGAGCTTCCTGCGCGGCGACCGAGACGGCGTCGAATCCGATATAGGCAAAGAAGATGACGCCGGTAGCGCGGAAGACGCCGCTCCAACCGAATTCGCCCCACGTTCCCAAATTCGGCGGGACAAAGGGCGTCAGATTGACGGTCTTGATCAGTGGGAGGCCAAAGGCGATCACGAGTACGACAATGACGAGTTTGATCGCCACCATGACGCTGTTGAATTGGGCGGACGCGCGTATGCCGATCACCAGAAGCGTGCTCGCGACGGCGACCACCGCCATGGCTGGCAGGTTCAGAAAGGAGCCGGTCAGGGACATGTCTTCAAAGCTCGTCATGGCGATGGGCGCGGACGAGAAGGCCTTCGGGATTGTGATTCCCATCTGGCTCAGCAGTTCGACGAAATAGCCGGACCAGCCGACCGCCACCGTGGACGCCGCCGCCATATATTCGAGCACCAGGTTCCAGCCGATGATCCAGGCAAGGAATTTTCCCATCGTCGCATAGGTGTAGGTGTAGGCGCTGCCGGCTCGCGGGATCATGGAGGCGAATTCGGCGTAGCAGAGGCCTGCAAACAGGCATCCCGCGCCCGCGATCATGAAGGAGAACACCACGCCCGGACCCGCATAGGCTGCCGCCGCATGGCCGGTGATGACAAAAATGCCCGCACCGATGATGGCCCCGATCCCGAGCGATATCAGTTGCCACGGCCCGAGCGTGCGATGGAGCTCCTGGGCTTCTTCTCTGACGATTTCCCCCTCAACGGACATGGGATTCTCCTTCGCGCAGCGACTCTTACTGTGGCATGAGGATGCGCGTTCCTCCAACACAAATGGGTTGACGGAAATCAGCTTGGCGATATTCCATAGACGGACGTTTCACGCACATCGCGATCTTCCAGGTCGCGCGAGGTCGGCACCTCATAGGTCGCAAGGCGCTGAACGCCGCTCGCCGGAAAATAATTCCGCCCCGGGTCGCCGATCAGGACCCGCGCTCCCTCCGCAGCGAGGCTTCGAAGCCAATCGGTGAGGCGTTCGGCCAAGGGGCGCTCGTAGCACATGTCGCCGGCAAGGATCGTGTCCCAGCGGCCATTGGTGCCGATGATGTCGTTTTCGATTTCTTCCACAAATACGCCGTTTGCCGCGGCGTTGAGCTCGATCGCGGCGAGCGCAAGCGCATCGATCTCCGTGGCGATGACAGGCGCGCCGCCCGCTTTGGCTGCTGCGATGGCAACGAGCCCTGAGCCGGCGCCAAAATCGAGCACGGATTTCCCGGCGACTTCCTGCGGGTGGTCGAAGATGTAGCGCGCCAGCGCCTGACCGCCCGGCCAGGCGAAGGCCCAATAGGGCGGGGGCAGATTGGTCATCCCGAACGCCAAAGCTGCGGAGAGCGCCTCGGTCTCGCGCCATAGCCCCATGACCTCGCCGGCGAGATGCAGACTTATTTCCGGCACCAGAGGCGGCGTCTGGAGCATTGTGTTGGCACGGATGAAGCTCTTTCGATTTTCGTCGTCTGAGACGGCCATCAGAGACGCGCCATCGCGCCCAACACGAGCGCCGCCGCGATCAGGGCGCCGGTGTCGCGATTGGCCTTGAACAATCTGAGGCACAAAAGTGGACGGTCGATGTCGAGCGAACGCAGCTGCCAGAGAAGATGTGCGCCCGCGACCAGCATCGCCAGAGCGAACATGATTCCGAGGCCGGCCGCGAAGCCGCCCGCCAGCATCAGAACCAAGGCGGCGGCATAGAACGCGTAGAGCCAGGGCTTGCTGGCCGCGCCCAGGCGGATCGCCGAGGACTTCACGCCGATGAGGATGTCGTCTTCCTTGTCCTGATGCGCGTAGATCGTGTCGTAACCCATCGTCCAGAAAAAACAGCCCGCGTAAAAAAGATAGGCGGCAAGTGAGAGACTTCCCGTTTCGGCCGCGTAGCCAAACAGCGCGCCCCAATTGAAGGTGAGCCCAAGCCAGGCCTGGGGCCACCAGGTGATCCGCTTCATGAAGGGGTAGCAGACAACCAGCAGAAGCGAGCTTGCGCCGAGAAGAATCGCAAAGCGGTTGAACACGAGCAGGATCAGAAAACCAATGAGGCCTTGCGCGAGCGCAAAGGCCCAGGCCTGCTTCACGCTCACCGCGCCCGAAGGGATCGGCCGCCCGCGGGTGCGCGCGACTCGCGCATCGTAATCGCGGTCGACGATGTCGTTGTAGGTGCAGCCCGCGCCGCGCATCACGACGGCGCCGATGCCTGTCAGAACGACGTAGAGCGGATTGGGAAAGTTACGGCCCATCGCAGCCGCGCCGAGGGCAAGCCCAAACACGCATGGCCAATAGAGAAGCCAGGCTCCGATCGGGCGGTCGAGCCGCATCAGACGCAAATAGGGCTGCAGCCCGCGGGGCGCGTCGTCGATCCATCCCGTCCGCACCGCGTCGGCGGGACGCGATGTGACCGCGGGGCGGTCCGGGGCTTGCGGATCGGCGCTCATGCGTGCTGCAACTCTTATGGTTTCGAACGAGGGTAGCGCGCCTATGGGGCGGGACAAAGACCGCGATCGGCCTTGTGCCGATTTGTCCGATGCCGGCGGCAAGGTCCGTTTGTTTGTTGAGGATCCTCTGAGGGCGGGGGTGAAGGTCACGCCCAGCGAGGGCCAGGCGCATTATCTTCTGCATGTCATGCGGTCGCGCAAAGGGGATCGAGTGCTGTTGTTCAATGGCATCGAGGGAGAATGGCGCGCGCGCATTGCCGAGGTGACGCGCCGGAGCTGTACGCTCCATTGCGAAATCCAGAGCGAAGCCCAAGCCGGCGTGCCGGATTTGTGGCTTGCGTTCGCACCGATCAAGAAAACACCGGCGGATTATGTGGCGCAGAAAGCTACCGAGCTAGGCGTCGCGGTTTTGCAGCCGGTGATCACGAACCGGACCGTAGCGCGGCGCGTGAACCTCGAACGGATGCGCGCCAATGCCATTGAAGCGGCCGAACAGTCGGGCCGCCTCAGCGTGCCGGAAATCCGCGAACCCGTGGCGCTGGATGCGCTGTTGTGCAACTGGCCCATTGGGCGGCGCCTGGTTTTCTGCGACGAGGGCGGAGACGCGACCCCAATCGCGAAAGCGCTGGACAGTGTCGGGGAACAGACGCAATGGGGCGTGCTCACCGGGCCGGAAGGCGGCTTCGATCGCCAAGAACGCGCCGCCATTCGCGAATGCGCGTTTGTGCTGCCGGTGACGCTGGGGCCACGCATCATGCGAGCGGACACTGCGGCCTTGGCGGCGCTATCGGTCTGGCAGTCGATTTGCGGCGACTGGCGCTAGTCCCCCGCCTTGCTGGAGCTAGCCCCCGCCTTGTAAGTCCTTCGTGTCGCCACTAGGTTCCGGTCAAATCCAGCAGACCACGCCACCCCGCATCAGCGGACAGAGGAAGCCCATATGTCCATCCCGCAATCGGCCGGCGGGCCCATCACCTCGCGTGCCGATCTTGTGGCGCATCTTGCCGAGGGTTCGAAGCCTCGCGCGGATTGGCGCATCGGGACGGAGCACGAGAAATTCGTCTATGGGCTGAAGAATTACAAACCGCTGCCCTATGAGGGCCCCACCGGCATCCGCGCTCTGCTGGAGGGCATGGAGCGCTTTGGCTGGGCGCCGATCCGCGAGGGCGATCACATCATCGGCCTGTCCCAGGACGGCGCGGCCATCAGCCTGGAGCCGGGTGGTCAATTCGAGCTTTCCGGGGCGCCGCTGAAGACCATCCATGAGACCTGCGTCGAGACGAATACGCATTTGAAACAGGTGCGGGAGATCTTCGCGGAGATCGGAGCCGGCTGTCTGGGTGTGGGCTTCGCCCCGACCTGGACACTCGCCGAGGTGCCGGTGATGCCGAAGGGGCGCTACGAGATCATGCGGCGCTACATGCCCAAGGTCGGCGGCTATGGTCTCGAGATGATGTTTCGCACCTGCACGGTGCAGGGCAATTTCGATTTCTCCTCCGAAGCCGACATGGTGAAGAAGTTCCGTGTGGGGCTCGCCCTCCAGCCGGTGGCGACGGCGCTGTTCGCCAATTCGCCATTCCGGGAAGGCAAGCCGAACGGGTTTCTGTCCTATCGCAGCCACATTTGGACCGACGTCGACAATGACCGCGCGGGCATGTTGCCCTTCGTGTTCGAGGACGGCTTCGGCTTCGAGCGATATGTCGATTACGCTCTCGATGTGCCGATGTATTTCGTCTATCGCGACGGACGCTACATCGATGTGGCTGGCAAGAAGTTCGGCGATTTTCTCGCCGGGCGGATTCCGGAGCTCAAAGGCGTGACACCGATGATGGCCGATTGGGCCGATCATCTGACGACGATTTTCCCCGAGGTGCGCTTGAAGCGCTATCTGGAAGTGCGCGGTGCCGATGGCGGCACCTGGCGGCGCATCTGCGGCTTGCCGGCGCTATGGGCGGGAATTTTCTATGACGCCAATTCGCTCGATGCGGCCTGGGATCTGGTGAAGGATTGGACGGTCGAAGAGCGGCAGGCGATGCGCGACGCCGTGCCGATGCAAGCCTTCGCGACGCCGTTCCGCAACACGAATGTGCACGAGCTGGCGCGCCGCATGCTGGAGATCGCCACCCAAGGCCTGCGCAAGCGCGCGCTCCTCGACGCGGCGGGCGGTGCTGAAGACGGCTTCCT
>Ga0209131_1003249_pt1 | contig 10845 bp, 6 predicted proteins | sample GraSoi_2013_40cm_FD_185826 | JGI IMG/M metagenome (GOLD analysis project Ga0209131, IMG submission 185826) | Grasslands soil microbial communities from the Angelo Coastal Reserve, California, USA - Sample 9_17_2013_40cm (SPAdes) (version 2) | ecosystem: Environmental > Terrestrial > Soil >...
ACGAGGAGCGGGGCAGCGCGAACAGCCGCTTGCGCTCGGCGTACGCGCGCTCCGGCTCCGGCTCGGGGTCGACGAACACGTGGCGGTGGTCGAACGCGGCGACGAGCTTGGCGCTGGGCATCAGCAGCAACCCGTTCCCGAACACGTCTCCCGACATGTCTCCGATGCCGACCACGGTGAAACACTCGCGCGCTGGATCGCGCCCGAGCTCGAGGAAATGGCGCTGCGCGCAGAGCCATGCGCCGCGCGCGGTGATCGCCTCGTGCTTGTGGTCGTAGCCGTTGCTGCCGCCGCTCGCGAATGCGTCGCCGAGCCAGAAGCCATGCTCGGCCGCGATGCGGTTCGCGACGTCGGAGAGGTGCGCGGTGCCCTTGTCGGCGGCGACGACGAGATAGGGGTCCTCGCCGTCGTGTCGCACGACGCGCGGCGGCGCGCTCACCACGCCCGCGTTCACGGTGTCGGTGAGTCGCAGCAGCGCCGAGACGAAGCGCGCGTAGAGCCGGTCCGCCTCGGCGCGAGCGGCGCTCGGGTCCGCGGGCGCGCGCCGCAGCGCGAAGCCGCCCTTCGCGCCGGCCGGAACGATCAGAGCGTTCTTCACCATCTGCGTGCGCCACAGCGCGAGCACCTCGGAGCGCACGTCTTGCGGGCGGTCACTCCAGCGCAGGCCGCCGCGCGCGACCGGACCGCCGCGCAGATGCACGCCCACGAGCTCGCACGAGTGCACGAAGATCTCGACCCACGGAGACGGCGCGGGCAGCCCGTGCACCCGCCGTGAGTCGATCTTGAACGCGACCTCGTGCGGCGCGCCCGATGGCGCAGTCACGTAGAAGCTGGTGCGCAGGGTGCTCCGCACCAGATTCTCGAGCACGGCGAAAACGCGGTCCTCGGCGGCGCTCGTGATCGGCTCGCGCGCCGCGACCAGCGCGCGCCCCGCCTCGGCGAGCTCGTCCTCGCGGCGGTTGCCGAGCTCCGGGTCGAAGCGCGCACGGAAGAGGCGCATCACCGAGCGCGCCGCTTCCGGGTGGCGCACGAGCGCGTCGCGCGCCGCGGAGCCGCGCGGCGCCTGGCCGATCTGGCGCGAGAACTCGAGATAGGCGCGCAGCACGTCGACCGCGCGCCAGTCGAGCTCCGTGCCCAGAATGAGTCGATTCAGGTCGTCACTGTCGACGCGCGCGGAGAGCGCGGCGCGCAAGCCGTCGAGGGCGCGCGCCTCGGCGTCGCCGGCGCGGCCGACGCCCTGCGCCATCGGCTCGATGCGGAACGAGACGATCCACGCCGACGGGCGCGCGAGCGCGTGCACCTCGGTCGAGGTCGCGTCGATCACGCGCACGCCGAACTGGTGCACCACCGACAGCAGCTCCGTGAGATAGGGGCGGCCGCGCAGGTAGATCTTGAGCCGGTGCGTGCTCGCGTCGCCGTACTCGGTTGCGAAGTCCAGGCCGAGCTCGACCGGTGACTCACCCGTGTGCAGCCGCTCGAGATGCCGCACGTCGAGCACCGCCTCGGCGGCCGAAGTCACGACCCGGTACGACTCGGGGAAGGCGTCCGCGTACGCGTCGGCGAGGCGCAGCGTGCGATCGTCGGGCTGAGCGTCGACGAGCGCGGCCTCGAAGCGGTCTTCCCAGCGCTCGACGATCGCCGCGATCTCGGCCTCGAGCTTGCCGAGCGCGGCCAGGTCGAGCTCGCGATCGCAGCCGCAGAAGAAGTGCACCAGCGCGAGGTCGTCGTCGAGAAACGAGCTGCGGTGGTCGATGTGCCGCGCCGCGTGCTGCGTCTCGAGCAAGCGGTCGATCTCCTCGCGGATCCGCTCCTCGTAGAGCTGGCGCGGCAGCGCCACCGAGACGAAGAAGGAGCGGTTCGTCGCGTCCGCGACCGTGGTGACCTCGAGCTTGCGCCGCTCCGCCGCGGCGACGATGCGAGACACCGTGCGCGCGACGTCAGCCTGTTCGGCTGGGAAAAGGAACTCGACCGGCAGACAGTCGTACGCCTCGAGCGCCGTTTTGTAGGTATGCGAGCCCGACTCCGGGCCGAGGCTCGCGACGACGCGCATGCGGCGCGCGGCGAGAATGGGGATGTCCGACGGGCGCATGCGGATGGCGCGGTGCGTGAGCAGACCCACGAAGCGGCCGAAGCCGATCGGCCGAGCGTCGGGATCGAGAAGCTTCAGCGACAGCGAATCGAGCCGGCCGTGGCGGTGCACCGTCGAGTCACTGCGCGTCTTGTCGAAGAAGATCACGCGCTCGTCGTCGAGGCGCTCTCCGACCTGCGGCGGCGGGGGCACGTCCTCGCCCGCGTCGGAGAAGCGCGAGTCGGCCGCACCCCGCAACAGGCCGAGGCCGCTGCCCGGCTCGAGCTCGACTTGCCAGCCGCGCCGGCCGCGCTTCGCCTCGTAGCGCCGGTAGCCCATGAACAGGAAGTTCTTCGCCTCGAGCCAGCGCAGCACCGCCGCCAGGTCGCGCGCGCGCTCGGGACCGCCGGGCAGCGCCGCCGCGCAGCCCTCGAGATTCGCGACGTGGGCGTGCAGCTGGGCGAGCATCGCCGCGTGGTCGGCCACCACGCAGCGCGTGTCCGCGAGCGCGCGCTCGAGCTCTTGTTCGAGCGCGAGGCGCTCTCCCTCGTGCGCGAGCTGACGCAGTTCTGCGTAGATGTACGACTCGCGCGTCCGCCCCACCGCCTCGCGCCCGAAGCGCGAGATCGTGCCGTCCGCCTCGCGCTCGAGCGCGAGCAGCGGGTGCAGCAGCAGAAGCTCGCGCCGGTCCAGGCGCCGCAAGGTCAGGCGCACGGAGTCGACGATGAACGGCTGATCGGCGAGCAGCACCTCGACGCTCGTGCGCCCCGCGCGGTGACCGCCGGGATTCCCGACGCGAACGCGAATCTCGCCGGGCAGGCGCAGCGCCGCGAATGCGGCCGCGTCGATCGAGAGCTCGTGCAGCGCGTCGGAGCCGCGCCGGCGCAGCTCCGCGGGATCGAATGCCGCCTCGAGCTCGGTGCGCACCAGCGCGTACAGCGCCTCGTCCTTCGCTTCCATCGTCGCGGCTCTCATCGGCGCCTTCAGGCGTCCGGTTCGAGTGTCGCGCGCGAGTGACACGTGCGGACAGCAGAGGCAACGCTCAGCGTGCCGTCGCGGCAGGCGGCCCTGCCGCCGCTAGACTCCGCCGCCATGAACGCACCGCTCTTGCGCGCGATCTACCGCTGGGACCGCCTGCGCTTCGCGCTGTTCGCGGCGCGCTTCGGCGAGCGGCTGCGCGCGGACCCGAGCGCGTCGCCGAACCTGCGCTTCGCGGCGCTGCGCATCGAGCCCGGCGGCCGGCTCGAGGTGGGCGCGGGCTTCGCCGCGGAGCGCGCGCGCGGGAATCACGTCTGGGTGCAGTCGGGTGGGGTCGTCTCACTCGGGCCGCGTGTCTGGCTGCGCCTCGAATGCGGCGAGAATCGCATCACCGCCGCGAGCGGGGCGCGCGTCGAGATCGGCGCCCGCTGTCTCGTCAACGGCGCGATGCTGCACGCGAACGTCGGCATCCGCATGGGCGACGACTCGCTGATCGGCTTCGGCTCGCGCGTGCTCGATTCGGATTTCCACGATCTCGACGTGAACACGCCCGAGCGCAGCGCGCCCGTCGTCATCGGCGAGCGCGTGTGGATCGCGTCGGACGTGACCGTGCTCGCGGGAGTCACGATCGGCGACGACGTCGTGGTCGGCGCGCGCTCCGTGGTCACCCGCGATCTGCCGTCGCGCGTGCTCGCGCTGGGCGCGCCCGCGGTGCCGGTCCGGGCGATCGGCCCGCGTGCTAGGTTGCCGGGATGAGTTTGCGCATCGCCCTCTTCGGCCAGGCCGCGTTCGGTCGCGACACGCTCGAGCGGCTGCGCGCAAACGGACACGAGATCGCCGGCGTGTTCGCGCCGCCGGACGCGGGCCGCCCCGACTCGCTCGCGGCGCGCGCCAGCGAGCTCGGCCTGCCGCTCGTGCGGCGCCGCTTCTACCGCAAGCGGACGGGCGAGCCGATCGCCGCCGCTCTCGCGGAGCACTCGGCGCTCGCGCCCGACCTGAACGTGCTGGCGTCGGTGCAGGTGTTCCTGCCGCGCGAGCTCACCGACCAGCCGAAACACAAGAGTCTCTGCTTCCACCCGTCGCTCCTGCCGCGTTTTCGCGGCGGCGCCGCGCTGCAGTGGCAGATCATCCTGGGTGAGTCGCAGACGGGCGTGTCGATCTTCGTGCCGGAGGAGGGCGCGGACACCGGGCCGATCGTGTTCCAGACGGGGCCCGTGCCGATCGCGCCGCGGGAGACGGTCACGAGCTTGTTCTTCGAGAAGCTGGCGCCGCTCGGCGTGGACGCACTGGTCGAGGCGGTGGAGCTCGTCGCCTCCGGGCGCGCGCGGCCGCAGGCCCAGGACGAGTCACTCGCCACGGCGCAGGGCCTGGTCGACGACTCGGTCGCGGCGATCGGGCTCTCGAAGTCGGCGGTCGAGATCGATCGCCGGGTGCGCGGCTGCGATCCGCAGCCGGGCGCGTTCCTGCGCTTCGGCGCGACCCAGGTCCGGCTCTTCGATGCGGCGCTCCTGCCCGCGGAGGCTGCGGCGCCGGGGACCGTGGTTCGAGTCGACGACTCGGGCCTCGTGATCGCCCTGCGCGGCGGCGCGCTGCGCATCGCGCGCGTGCGGGCGGACGGCGCCAAGGAGCCGGCGCACGTTTTCGCGGCGCGCGTCGGTCTCGGCGTCGGCGGGCGGTTCGAGAGCGGCGCGTGAGCGCCGGACGCGCGGTCGAGTCACTCGCGCGCGCCGGCCTCGGACTCACCGGCAGCCTGCCGATCGCGGCCTACGACGCGCTCGTACCGACCGCGTGGCGCGCGGCGGCGCTCGCACCCGGCGCCCGCGGGGCGCTCATCGTCGGCAACGCCGGCCGGGCGCTCTGGGAGAAGTTCGCGGACTCGCCCGAACGGGCGCTCTCCGACGATCCGCTCGACCGCTACACGCGCCGGGCGCTCGAGGCGGCGGCGCGCCTCTGGGATCCGCCGGCGGCGATCGGCTTCTATGCGGACCGCCGCGAGGGCGTGTATCTCCCGCTCGTGGCGCTGGCGCGCCGCGCGGGCCTCGGCTCGCCCGGCCGCGTCGGCGTCCTGATCCATCCCGAGTTCGGCCCCTGGATCGCGCTGCGCGGGGTGTTGCTGCTGCCCGAGTCACTGCCCGAGACGAGCGCCCCGCCGTTCGACCCCTGCACCGGGTGTCCCGCGCCCTGCGTGACCGCCTGCGTCGGCGTCGCGGTCGCCGAAGAGGGCCTCGACACCCGGCGGTGTTACGACACCCGCCTCGCCGACCCCCGCTGCGCAGGCGCGTGCGCGGCGCGCAGCGCCTGCGTCGTCGGCCCCGAGCACGCGTACTCGCCGGAGCAGCTCGCGCACCACATGAAGATCCGGCGCTAGCGCTTCAGCTCATGAAGACCGGGCCGTCGCGGCGCGCGAACGCGCCGAACTCGGCCGCGAGCTTCTCGGTAACGGCGCCGGGCGCGCGGCTTCCGATCGGCGCGCCGTCCAGGCTGCGCACGCCGACGACCTTCGCGCCGGTGCCGGTGAGGAACACCTCGTCCGCAGAGATCAGGTCCATGCGCGAGAGCGTCTGCTCGCGCGCGGGAATGCCGAGCCCCGCGGCGAGCTCGAGCACGCTCGCGCGAGTCACTCCCTCGAGCGCGCCGTCGCTCGAGGGCGGGGTCACGAGCGCGCCGCGGCGGAACGCGAACACGTTCGCGACGGCGGCCTCGGCGACCATGCCGGCGGCGTTCAGGATCAGCGCCTCGTCGGCACCGCGCAGCCGCGCCTCGCGCTTCGCGAGCACGCTGTTCAGGTAGTTGAGGCTCTTCACCCGCGGGTCGAGCGCGTCCGCGGCAGGGCGGCGGACGCTCACCGTGACCATGTCGACGCCGGCGCGCAGCTTCTCCTCGGGATACAGCTCGATCTCGCAGGCGATGCACACGATGCGCGGGCTCGGACAGCGCGTCGGGTCGACGCCCATCGCGCCGTCGCCGCGGGTGACCAGCAGGCGCACGTAGCCGTCGGGCTGGCCGAACGCGCGCGCGGTCGCGAGCACGATCTCGCGCACCGCCGCGACGCCGCCCGGGATCTCGAGCCCGATCGCGCGCGCGGAGTGACTCAGGCGCGCGAGGTGCGTGTCGAGCTTGAACACCCGGCCCGAATACAGGCGGATGCCCTCGAACACGCCGTCGCCGTAGAGCAAGCCGTGGTCGGTGACGGGGATGCGCGCGTCCGCGCCGTCCACGATACGGCCCTCGATCCAGACCTTCATGTCGGAGTCCTCCCGCTGAGTCCGTTGCTGCCGTTGAGTCGAGCTTCGATCGCGCGCGCCGCCTCGAGCAGCGCGGCGCGGAACACTTCCTCGTGTGCGCCGTCGAAGTGCGCGGTCGGGCCCGCGGCCGCGAGCGCGCCGAACAGCCGGTCGCCCACGCGAATCGGCACGGCGATGCCCGCGAGGTCCGGGATCCACTCGTTCCGCATGCCCGCCCAGCCGCGCGCGCGCACCTTCTCGACCTCGCCCGCGAGCGCGCGCGGGTCGGACAGCGTGGAGGGCGTGAAGCGCGCGAGCGGCGACTCGAGCGGCCGCAGTGAGTCGGGCGCGAAGGCGAGATACAGCTTTCCGATCGCGGTCGCGTGCGCCGGGATCTCCGCGCCGATGCGCGGCGCGGCGCGCAGGAAGCCTGTGCCCTCCTGTTTGTCCAGGACGTACAGCCGCCCGGCGCGCGCGTTCGACAGGAAGATCGTCTCGCCCAGCTCCTCCGCCGCGCGCTCGAGCCGCGCGCGCGCCGCAGCGACCAGCGGCTCGCGCTCCAGCACGCCGAGGCCGAGCGCGAGGAGCGCGATGCCCGGCTGGTAGCGACCGCGCGCGTCCTGCTCGACCAGCCCGCGCTTCGCGAGCGAGGCGAGCAGGCGGTGCGCGGTCGACTTCGGCAGCTCGAGCGCGCGCCCGAGCTCGGACACGCCCAGCGCGGCGCCGCCGCGCTCGTGCAGGTGGAACAGCAGCTCCAGCGCCTTGTCGATCGTGCCCGCGAACTCGGTCGGACTCGCCGTCATCGTCGTCCCATTATTCGGAACATCGTTCCTGAATGTGGGACAATCCTAGCCGGGGGGCTCCGATCGATGCAAGCGCGACTTCAGCCGGTCTTCTCCAGCGCGCGCATCTCGAGCGCGAGGGCGGGCCAGAACGAGACGTCGCTGCCGCTGGCCGACGGATCCTCGGCTGCGGCGGCGTAGTGCGCGAGGAAGCCGCGCTCCAAGGCGAGCTCTTCGAGCTGTGTGCGCGCGACGCGCGCGTCCGGGCCGCGGTCTGCGCGGATCAGCACCAGGTGCGCCCAATACATCGCGAGCGGCGAGACTTCGGCCGCGCTGCTCGCCAGCGGCGCGCGCTCGTCGCGCTTGATCGGCCGATGCGAGAGACCCTGCGCCACCCAGAGCGGCGACGCGCCGGGCCGCAGATGGCGATCCACCGCGCGCTTGGGCGTGCCCTCCTCGAGCAGGCTGCGCGCCGCCGCGGGAACCAAGCCGCCCGCGGTGACCGCGCGCAGCGCGCTCTGGCGCCCGCGATTCCAGGCGACGTAGATCTCCTGCTCCTCCCACCAGAGCCGGCTGGCGACGCCCTCGGCGATCATCTCCGACCGGATGCGCAGCTTGCGACACGCGTTGGTGTCACCCAGCTTCTCCCAGGCCTGCGAGCATGCCTCGAGCGCGAGCAAGAGCCAGCCGCAGAAGACGGGATCCTCGATCACGAACGCGTGGCCGGCGCGCAGCGCGCGCTCGGGATCGAGCTGACACGCGCTCGCGGAGCGCAGCAAGGTCGCGCTCTCGTCCCGCCAGGACTCGTCGGAGTCCTGCTCGACCAGATCGTCGAACAGCGCCGAGCGCGCGCAGCCCGACTCGAGCGGGTGCAGGATCACGGGCAGCGCCGTGTCCGGCGGGAGCCTGTGACCCCAGATCGCGTCGAGCTCGCGCGTCGCGTTCGCGAGCAGATCGCGCGCCGCCGCGCCGCTCGCGCTCGCGAGTCTCGCCGCTGCGTACGCGGCGACGGGCGGTGCGATCAGGATCGAGCGCTCGTCCTCGCCGAAGAGCGGGCCGAGCTCGGCCTGCAGCGCGGCGCGCGCGGGCTCGTCGCTGGCGCGCGCGCCGGCGACGAGCCCGTCGTCGCGCTGACACGCGCGGTACAGTGCACGCAGCTCCGCGGCCGCGGCCGCCGGATCGAGGTGGCGCAGGGCGAGCGCCAAGTGCGCCGAGTCCCACGCGGACAAGACACTCGGCGCCTCGCGCTCCGCGACGTGAAACGCTTCCTCACCCGCGCCGCGCGCGAGGAGAGAGATGAGCTCACGACAGCGCCGCTCGAACTCCAAGCTCCGCTCCTGTTCCAGGTTCCAGATCCGCTCGACGCGGTGAGACAGGCGAGAAAAACCCCGAAGGTGCTGCAGCCGCGAACGGCCGCCCGCTCAGTGACCAAGCGGACCCTCGGGGTTTGGGTGGTGCCTGGGCCATGCCAGGCCAGCCACCAGTGCCAGGCTGACCTAGCTGGAAACCACCTCTACCGTCACTGTGTTCGAATGAAACACTTTTGGACCACCTCCTTTTCGCGGCGCACCAAGTCGCGCGGGACCCAGCTCCCGCTCCGGTCGCCGTCCGCCCGTCGACGGCATTGACCAGACCGAACGCCGAAGGAGGCGTCCGAAACCGACCAGCCGAGAGTATCGGCGGAGCCATGGACGAGCAAGCAAGCGAGGGCCGTCCCGAGCGAGGTCCGCAAGCGCCGAAGGCGCGCGCAGCCCCAGCAGGACATCGGCCCGCGGGCCGATGGCGGGCAGGCGAGCGAAGCCATTCGGTCGGTTTGCTAGGTTGGAAGAGATGGAGAGTTGCTTTCGCGACGCGGAAGCCAGCGAGTTCCGCGCGCGCTACGCGACGAGCGGCGATGCAGTCGCGCTGCGGGTGTACACGTCGCGACTGATCGGCGCCGAGCCGGAGCTGGTGCTCCACGGCGGCGGCAACACCTCCGTGAAGGGGCGCGCGCGCGATCTGTTCGGACGCGAGATCGACGTGATCCACGTGAAGGGCAGCGGCTGGGACCTCGCGTCGATCGAGCCCGCGGGTCTGCCGGCGCTGCGCCTCGAGCCGCTGCTCGCGCTGCGCGCGCTCGACGCGCTCTCGGACGAGGACATGGTCGCGGAGCAGCGCCGCGCGCTGCTCGACGCCGACGCGCCGAACCCGAGCATCGAGACCCTGCTGCACGCGTTCCTGCCCGCGCGCTTCATCGATCACTCGCACGCGGACGCGATCCTCGCGCTCACGAATCAGCCGGACGGCGAGAAGCGCGTGCGCGCGCTTTACGGCGAGCGCGTCGCGTGGGTGCCGTACGTGATGCCCGGCTTCGCGCTCGCGAAGCGCGCGGTGGAGATCTTCGAGAAGAACCCGGCCGTCGAAGGCCTGGTGCTCGAGAAGCACGGCCTGTTCACGTTCGGCGACGACGCCAAGACGAGTTACGAGCGGCACATCGAGCTGGTCGGGCGCGCCCGCGCGCTGATCGCGTCGCACGTCGAAGGCGCCCGGCCGCTGAACGCGCGCCCGGTGATCGCGATGCGCGAGTGGAACGAGATCGCGCCGGTGGTGCGCGGCGCGCTCGCCGCAGCCAGCGGCGATCCGGATCGGCCGTGGCGGCGTGTCGTGCTCGAGCACAGAAGCTCCGACGAGATTCTGCATTTCGCGGCCGCCGAGCAGGGCCCGATGCTCGCCGCCGCGCCGCCGATCACCCCCGATCACGTGATCCGCACGAAGGGCTCCTATCTGTTCGTCGAGCGCCCGCCCTACGCGAGCTACGAGGCGCTGCGCGCGAAGCTCGCCCAGGACGTCGACGCGTACCGGCGCCGCTATGCGCAGTACTTCGAGCGCTGCGTGGCGGCGAAGCGCGTCATGCGCACGATGCTCGATCCGACCCCACGCATTTTGGTGTTGCCCGGCATCGGGCTGGTGGCCGCAGGCGAGACGCGCGCGGCGGCGCGCATCGCGGCCGACATCGCCGAGCACACGGTGCGCACGAAGATCTGGGCCAGCGCGCTGGGCCAGTACGAGGGCCTGTCGGAGGGAGAGCTCTTCGACATCGAGTACTGGAGCCTCGAGCAGGCCAAGCTGGGCAAGGGCCAGTCCGCTCCGCTCGCCGGTCAGGTCGCCCTGGTCACGGGCGGCGCGGGGGCGATCGGCGAGGGCGTGGCGCGCGAGCTGGTGCGCGCAGGCGCGCAGGTGCTGCTGGTCGACCTCGATGAGCCGCGCCTCGAAGCGACGCGCGAGCGGGTCGGCGTCGCGAGCTGCGAGGTGTTCCGCGCCGACGTGTCCGACGAGGGCGACGTGCGCGACGCGTTCCGGCACGCGGCCGGGCTCTTCGGGGGCGTCGACGTCGTGGTGGTGAACGCGGGCATCGCGCGCGCGGGCGCGCTCGCGGACCTCGAGCTCGACGACTTCCGCGCCGCGGTCGACGTGAACCTCACCGGCGCGTTCCTCACCCTGCGCGAAGCGCTGGGCCAGCTCCGCCTCCAGGCTACCGGCGGCAACGTGGTCGTGGTCTCGACCAAGAATGTCTTCGCGCCCGGCGCGGAGTTCGGCGCGTACAGCGCGTCGAAGGCGGGGGCACACCAGCTCGCGCGCGTCGCCGCCCTGGAAGCCGCGGCGTTCGGCGTGCGCGTGAACCTGGTGAACGCCGACGCGGTCTTCGGCTCGGCCGAGAATCCATCGGGTCTGTGGGCCCAGGTCGGTCCCGCGCGCGCGGCCGCGCGCGGCCTCGAGCCCGAGCAGCTCGAGGACTTCTACCGCGACCGCACTC
>Ga0209131_1003250_pt1 | contig 10838 bp, 12 predicted proteins | sample GraSoi_2013_40cm_FD_185826 | JGI IMG/M metagenome (GOLD analysis project Ga0209131, IMG submission 185826) | Grasslands soil microbial communities from the Angelo Coastal Reserve, California, USA - Sample 9_17_2013_40cm (SPAdes) (version 2) | ecosystem: Environmental > Terrestrial > Soil >...
ACTTCGCTGGCGATCGCCGAGGATCCGATGACGGCGCCGATGTATTTGCTGGGCGCGATCGCCGTGCTGAGCGCTACGCTGGCGCCGCTCGCCGCCGCCGCCGCTGTGCGCATCAGCCTGGAGTAAGGATGGACTGGACCTGGTTTCACCGCTTCGGCTCACCGCCGCACTTCTACCGGATCGCCGGCAAACTGATCCCGTGGTTCGCCTGGCTGGCCGCCCTCACCGGCGTGGCCGGCCTGATCGGTGGACTGATCCTCGCGCCACCCGATTATCAGCAGGGCGAGGGATACCGGATCATCTATGTGCACGTTCCCGCCGCGGTGCTGTCCACGATGGCGTATGCGGCGATGGCCACGGCCGCCGGCGTCGGACTGATCTGGCGCATGAACGTCGCTCACGCGGTCGCGGCCAGCTGCGCTGCGATCGGCGCTTCGTTTACCTTCCTGGCGCTCGTCACCGGGAGCCTGTGGGGACGGCCGATGTGGGGCACCTACTGGCAATGGGATCCGCGCCTGACTTCCGAACTGGTGATGTTGTTTCTGTATCTGGGCTACATGGGACTGCGGGGCGCCATCGATGATACGGCGCGTGCGGACCGTGCCAGTGCCGTGCTGGCGCTCGTCGGCGTCATCAACCTGCCCATCATTCATTATTCGGTGGACTGGTGGAATTCGCTCCACCAGGGCCACACGCTGCTCAAATTCGCCAGGCCCTCCATGCCACCGAGCATGCTGGTCCCGCTGTTGCTGCTGATGCTGGCCTTCGTGCTGTACTTTGCCGCGATCGTGCTGGTGCGCTCACGTGGTGAGGTGCTGCGCCGGGAACGCAATGCGCGCTGGATCGCCGAGCTTTTGGGAGCGCCATCATGATGCAGTGGCTGAGCATGGGCGGGTATTGGATGTACCTCTGGCCCTCCTACCTGCTGACACTCCTGGTCCTGGTGCTCAACGTCGGCTACGCGCGGCGCAGCGCGCGGCTCGCGCGGCTGGAAGCGTTGCGCCGGGTGCAGGGCGCCGCGGCGCAACAGGGCCGATCGTGACCGCGCGCCAGCGCCGCATGACGCTCGTGGCCGTGATCATCGCGGGCGTCGGCATTGCCGGCACACTGGCACTGCGTGCCTTCCGCGAGAACGTGATGTTCTATTTCGACCCGAGCAAGGTCGCCGCCGGCCAGGTCAGGCAGGGCGAGCACTTTCGCCTCGGCGGCATGGTCGTCAAGGGCAGCGTGCAGCGCGCCGCGGGCTCGCTGGATGTGAAATTCGTCGTCACTGATTTCGCGCACGACGTGCCGGTGACCTATGACAAGGTGCTGCCGGATCTGTTCAAGGAAGGGGCGGGCGTCGTGGCGCTGGGCCGTCTTGATGCGCAGGGGACCTTCGTCGCCGATGAAGTGCTCGCCAAGCATGACGAGAAATACATGCCGCCCGAGGTGGCCCGTTCCCTGAAGCAGGGGCAGGCGGCTGCGGCTCTCAAGGCAGGAGCGCCCAACTGATGCTGATCGAGATCGGTCATTTCGCCATGATCCTGGCGCTGCTGCTCAGCGCGGCGCAGGCCTTCTTCGGCCTTGCGGGCGCGGCGCTCCAGCGCGAGCGTTGGCTGGCGGTAGTGCCCTCGGCGGTCGCCGGTCAGTTCCTGTTCCTCGCCCTGGGCACCGGTACGCTTGTGCACGCCTTCGTCGTGAACGATTTTTCGGTCAAATACGTCGCCGAGCATTCCAACTCGGCACTGCCGCTCTTCTATCGCATCTCGGCGCTGTGGGGTGCACACGAAGGCTCGCTCCTGCTGTGGATCTGCGTGCTGGGGTTGTGGACCGTGGCCGTGGCGCTGCGCTCCGATCACCTGCCGCGGGCCTACGCGGCGCGTGTGCTTGGCGTGCTGGGCGTCGTCAGCTTCGGCTTCCTGCTGTTTCTGCTCGCCACCTCGAGCCCCTTCGAGCGCCTCGTTCCGGCCGCGGTCGACGGGAACGACCTGAACCCGCTGCTGCAGGATTTCGCGATGGCGATCCATCCGCCGATCCTGTACACCGGGTACGTCGGCATGAGCGTCAGCTTCGCCTTCGCTTGCGCGGCCATGCTGGAAGGGCGGACCGATAACGCCTGGGCGCGCTGGCAGCGGCCCTGGACCATCATCGCCTGGGCTTTCCTGAGCTGCGGCATCGCACTCGGCAGCTGGTGGGCCTATTACGAGCTTGGCTGGGGCGGCTGGTGGTTCTGGGATCCGGTCGAGAACGCTTCCTTCATGCCCTGGTTGGTGGGCACGGCGCTCATTCACTCACTCGCGGTCACCGACAAACGGGGCCTTTTCAAGAGCTGGACACTGCTGCTGTCCGTGGGGGTGTTTTCCTTGAGCCTGCTGGGCACCTTCCTGGTGCGCTCGGGCGTGCTGGTTTCCGTGCATTCATTTGCCTCCGATCCGGCACGCGGGATTTTCATCCTCAGTTTCCTGGCGTTGATGATCGGGGGCGCGCTCACGCTATTCGCCTGGCGTGCGCCGAAGCTGGGCTCCTCCGCAGGCTTCGCGATCGTCTCGCGGGAATCCTTCCTGCTGTTCAACAACATCCTGCTGGTCGTGGCCGCCGCCGTCGTGTTTGGCGGCACCCTCGCGCCGCTGGTCGCAGACACGCTCCATCTCGGGACCTTGTCGGTGGGGCCACCGTACTTCAATCCCAGTTTCCTGGTGCCCACGCTGCCGCTGGTCATGCTGGTCTCGATCGGCATCCATTCGCGCTGGCGCCGCGGTGCGCTCGGGGAATCGAAGCGTCGCATCCTGGGTGCGCTGGCCGGGGCGCTGCTTATCGGGCTGGCGGTCACCTACGGCTTCTATGGCGGCGGCATGCTGCTGACACCGGTAGGCGCGGTGGTCGGCTTCTGGATCATCCTGTCTTCCCTCATCGATCCGATCGATCGGCTGCGACGGCGCCTCACGCTCCCGGCCAGTGTGCTGGGCATGACCATCGCGCACATCGGCCTGGGGTGTTTCGTGCTGGGCATCACCTTCGTCAAAGCCAATACGATTGAGCTGGACGTGGCGCTGGCGCGTGGCGCCAGCCACCAGGTGGGCGACTATGTGTTCCGCTACAACGGCGGGGAGAGCATCGAGGGCCCGAATTTCGATGGCTTCCGCGGCCACGTGACCGCGTTCCGCAACGGCAAGGTGGTCGCCGAAATGAGCCCGGAAAAGCGCCACTATTTCGTGCAGGGATCGGTCATGACCGAGGCGGCGATTGCCGCGAAATGGAACCGTGACCTGCTGGCCGCGCTGGGTGAGGACGTGGGGAACGATTCCTGGAGCCTGCGATTGCAGTACCGGCCGATGATCCGCTTCATATGGCTGGGCGCCGCGATCATGGCGCTCGGGGGCATCACCACGTTGTTCGACCGGCGCTACCGGTTCGCGGCCATGGTCGAAGGCGGCGCGCAGGTCAAGCCATGAAGCGTTTTCTCCTGCCGCTGGGCGTCTTTACGCTGCTCGTGATCGTGCTGGCCGTCGGCATCGCCAATGCGCCGAAAAACGGCTCGAAGGAAATCGTCTCGCCTCTCCTGGGCAAGGCGGCGCCGCAGTTCAAGTTGCCGCAGCTGTCCGGCAGCGGGGCACAGCTGGAAAATACCGCACTGCTTGGCGGCTGGCATCTCGTGAACGTGTGGGGCACCTGGTGCGTCGAGTGCCGCATCGAACATGAGGCACTGCTGCAGATCAGGAATGAGGGGAGGGTGCCGATCATCGGCATCGACTGGAAAGACGAGGACTCCGCCGCACTGGACTGGTTGTCGCAGCTCGGTAATCCCTACGAAGCGGTCGCCACCGATCACGACGGCCGGGTGGCCATCGATTGGGGCGTGTACGCCGCACCGGAGAGTTTCCTGGTGAGCCCGCAGGGGATCATTGTGGAGAAACTGATCGGAGGCATGACGATGGAAGTGTGGCACAGCCGCTTTCTGCCGCATCTGGCGGCGCCGGCACCGGCAATTGCCAAGGTGGGCTCATGAGCCGGGGCAGGCAACTGGCGGCTCTGGCGGCTCTCAGCGCTTCCTTGTGGAGCACGGTGCTAATCGCCGTGGACAACACGCCACCGCTCCCCGATCCGGTCATGCAGCAACGTTACCTCGGCCTCACCCATGAATTGCGGTGCGTGCAGTGCCAGAACGAGGCCCTGGCCGATTCCAACGTGAGCCTGGCGGCCGATTTGCGCCTGGAGATTCACGACATGCTGCTTGCGGGCAAGAGCGACGAGGAAATTCGCGATTACCTCGTCGCCCGCTATAGCGAGTTCATCCTGTTCCGCCCTCGCATGAACTGGCACAACGCCTGGCTCTGGGCGGCGCCCGCCCTGATGCTTCTCGCCGGATTCGGCATCGCCGTCAGGGTCATGCGAAAGCGCGCCAGCCTGCCCATCACGGACGACGACGAGCCTACCTCCGCGGCATGATCGGTTTTGTCATCTGCGCGGCGCTGTGCGCCGCTGGCGCGGCGTTGTTCGTCGCCGCACCGCTCCTGCGCGCCCGCCACGGCACCGCCCCCGCGGAGCGTCCCGCTGGGGCACTGGCCGGCCTGCTGCTCATCGTCGCGGCATTCCTGCTCTATCCGCTGTGGAGCCACTATCCCTGGGGTAGGGTACCGGCAACGGAGAATGAATCCATCGGGCCGCTGCTCAAGGCCACCGTGGACAATCCTGAGGATCTGCCGGCCTGGCTGAATCTCGGCGGTGCCTATCTGAAAATCCAACAGTGGCCACTGGCGCGTCGCAGTTTTCAGCACGCGAACCACCTGAGCCATGGCAGCAGTGCGGCCGCCCTGAGCGGCCTGGGGGAAACGATCCTGTTCGAGAACGGCGGCAACGAGACACCACAAGCCACTGACCTGTTCAATCGCGCGCTGCAACTCGATTCGCATTCACCGCAGGCGCTGTTTTACACCGGGATCGCGCTGCTCAATGCCGGGGATCTGGAGAATGCACGCGCGCGCTTCGCCAGCCTGCGCGATCTGTCCCCGCCCGCCTCGGTGATGGATGCGCTCGACAAGCAGATTGCCGCCATCGATGTGGAGATCGCCAAGTTCCGGCCCGATCCGGCCACTGCCATTCATCTGCAGGTGGTACTTGCCGCGTCCCTGGCGGGCCAGGTCCCCGCCGGTGCCTCGCTGTTCGTGTTTGTGCGCTCACCCCGGGGCGGCCCGCCGCTGGCCGTCAAGCGGCTCACCGCCACGTTTCCGCAGCAGGTCGAGCTCTCCTCCACCGACTCGGTGCTCGCCGGCCATGGCATGAGCGCTGGCCAGGCCGTGCAGGTGATCGCGCGCATTTCCGCCGCCGGCACGCCCACGGCTAGTCCTGGTGATCTATTTGGCGAAATCAGCGCGGTCGCAGGCAGAACTGCGGAACGCAAAGTCCTGGTCGACCGGCGCAGCCCCTAAGGCCTTTGCAAGCCCTGTTTCTGTCGGGCCCGATTCTGGACCTCTCTGCCCCTTTGTAATACACTGCGTATTACATTGAGAGAGAATGCTTGGCTACGCGAACAGTCAGATTGGATAAGGAAACCGAACGCGTGCTGAGCGAAGTGCGGGCCGCTACGGGGTTGCCCATTTCCGCCGCGATTAAACGTGCGCTGCGCGCGCTCCAGGCCCATGTGAGGCAAACGCCCACACGCACGCCCTATGAATTGTATGCCGAGCTCGATTTGGGACCTGGCGGTTATGCCCTGGCTTCATCCGAGAATGTTCGGGATGGAGTCAGACGAGCGCTCAAACGCAAGCTCGGCCGATGATTCTGGTTGACACCGGGCCGCTGGTGGCGTTGTTCGATCCGCAGGATGAGCACCACGCGCGATGCGTGCGGACCCTCAAATCTATCCGCGAGCCTATCGGCACGACCGTCGCAGTCCTGACGGAAGCCTTTCACATGCTTGAGCCCGCCAGTACCGGCTCAGATCGGTTGCGGGAATTTGTGGCCAAAGGGGCGATGTCCGTATGCTTCCTCGAACAGGACTCGCTCCTGCGGGCCTTTGAACTAATGGAAATGGACGCGGATCACCCCATGGATCTCGCCGACGCTTCGCTGGTGGTGGCAGCGGAAACGCTGGACACGCGCACGATATTCACGATTGATCGCGACGACTTTGAGACCTATCGCGTTCGTCGCGGGCATCGCCATTTTGCACTCGATGTTCTGCCCGCCGAATAAGTCCAAAGGTCTGGGGCTGTTGGCATGCCCAGCACAGCCGCGTAAGGGGAGGGCGCTCTTCCCACCGGCTATTGTCCCTTCATCATCTCCACATACTCAGGTTCGTTCCGGATGGGATCGAAATCCGGGTCATGCTTGATCCAGCCGTAATTCGTGACGCCGGCGGCGATCGCCTCGCGGAGCGTGGCAACGGCCTTTTTCGTTTCGCCGAGCTGCGCGTACAGGCAGGCGCCGTTGTAGAGCATCAGAGAATCGCCCGGACTCATGGCCAGCGCCGCATCGCCTTCGGCGACCGCCTCGGCCCTGCGGCCAACCTCGAGTAGCGCGATCGCGTAGAACATCTTCGCTCGCGAATCGTCCGGGTTCTGGAGCAGGTAGTTCGGCATGAGACCAACCAGGTGGCGGTTTGCCGCTTCTGCCTCGGCCTTACGCCCCAGACCCACGTAAGCCTGTTTCAGATCAGCGTGCGCCACGTAGAACCCCGGCTTGATATCGATGGCGCGCTGGAACAGCTTGAGCGCCTCGGCAAACTTGCCGGTCGAGAAGTGAATGCGTCCGAGCGTCCAGTAGGCGATGAAGTTGTCGGGATCGAGCTCGATGGCCTTGTTGCCCGAGGCGGTGGCCTCGTCGAACTTTCCCCAGATGAAGTAGGACAGACCCATCGCAGCGTAAGCCTCGGGGAGGTTGCTGTCATACATCAGGGCCTTGAAACTGAATTCCTGCGCCTTGTCCCGGTACTGTTCCTGGCGTGAGAAATACTGGTACATCTGGCCATAAGCGCTGGAGCAGGCCGCGTACGCGGCGGCGTAGCGGGGATCGAGCTCGATGGCCTTCTCGAACAGCTGGATCGCGTACTCGACACTGCGCTTGCTCAGGCGATACAGGTAGTCCTGGCCACGCAGGTAAAAGTCGTAGGCCTGGACGTTGACCGTCTGGCGCTTGGTCAGAGACAGTTTCTCCGAAAAACTCAGCTTCAGCTTCAGCGCCTCGACGATCTGCTTCGCGACCGTTTCCTGGATATCAAAAATATCGTCAAGCTTGCCCTTGTAGGTGTCGCCCCAGATCTGGCGGTTGGTCCCGGCATCGACAAGTTGCACCGTGATGCGGACCGAATCCTGGAACTTGCGCACACTGCCACCGACGATATAGCGCGCGCCCAGCTCACGACCGATGGCCTTGAGGTCCTTCTTGGCGTCCTTGAACTGCATCGACGCCCAGCGCGAGACCAGTTCGATCTCGCTGACCACCGAAAGTCTCGCGATCAGTTCCTCGGTCAACCCATCGCTGAAATAGCTGGCGTCGCTGTCAGAACTGATGTTGTCGAACGGCAACACCGCGAGAGCGCCGGACTCGATCGCGGGTTCCAGACTCTTGCCAGCCTGCGCAGGCGCCGCGGCGCCCGCCGGTCCGGCACCCACGGTCGTGGTCGGTTCGCTGCGTGGTTTGGTGATCGTCACCCCGAGGCGTTCGAGCGCACGGAGAATAGCCTGCAAGTGCTCGTCGGGATTGCCGTGGTAGTACTCGATATGCTGGATGCCCGCGAGCGGATACTTGAGGCCGGGCGGAATCTGCGTGAGTTCGAGATCGACGGGCAGGATATGGCCCTTGCGCTCGCTCGCCAGCAGGACCTCCTTGGTCACGTTGTGCGAACGGACGGCCGATTCCGACACCATCAGCAGCAGGACCTTGGCCTTATCCAGCGCGTTGACGATTTCCTCGCCCCACATGGCCGCACCGTCGATGCTGCGCACGTCCATCCACAGCGGTACGCCGGCGGCGCGTAGCTTTGCCGTCAGGGCGAGGACCTTGTCGTTGTCTTCACGGGAATAGCTAACGAATACTTCTTCTTGGGCCATGCGCATCCTCAGGTAGCCGTCCAGGCTAGCCTATCGCCAGCCACCTGAGAAGAACGGGTAACACAGGTGGGGCCGAGTTCGTGGATCGAACCTGGAAGCCAGAAGGGGAAGTGAGGCGCCGGGGCGCCGTAAGGCAGAGATTCAGCAGCTGCAGGATGATATCAATGCACGACTTAACATAATATACATTATGCGAAGTAAGCTGTGTGGGTGGGTCAGGCGTCGAGCGCATTCGCGACCCGCCGCCTTCTATGCCAGCACCAGAAGGCAAATATGGCCAGTGCCATGATCCCTACATAGCACCATAGGCCCGCCGATGCGGCCGCGCCTTCGAACCCAGCTTCGATCTTCGGGCGCCATAGACCTGCCTCAGGCTTGTAGCCTCGCAACCAATCCCCGATGTTCCATGCAGCGTGAATGCCAATGGGGACCGCAAGTCCTTGTGTAGCGATCGACGCCATCCCGAAAAGCAATGACCCGATAGCTGCACCCCATAGCGCCTGCGCCAAAGGCCAGCCGCCAACCATATGTTCGAGCGCAAAGACGGCCGCAATCGTTGCCTGCGCACCCCACACGCCAAAAAATTCCTGCAGTCGCCGCAGTGGGTACCCATGGAATGCCAGTTCCTCCCTCGTCGCCAGGAACAGGTACCCCGTGAGTACCAGACTCGCCTGAGAGGCCGTTGGCCTCACTGCTGGTATCCAGTGAACATGTCCGGCAATGGCCACGAGGAACGAGTGCAACGCTATAAGAAACAGGCCGAAGGCAAATCCAATGGCGAAAAGGCCCAGACTGCTGCCCTTGGGCATCGCGCCGACATCACGGAGCCGGAGGCCGTCCCAGCGTACAAACAGCACCGTCAGTGCAAAGCTGCCAAGACTTGCAAGAAAAGCGATCGTCAACAGTTGCAATGGACCGCGCGGCCCAACGGGCAACGAGGCAGTCAATGTCAAGGCAAAAGCGCAGGCAGCGAGGAAGAGCAGCACACGACCGATAGAGCGCCACTGGCTGCGCCGCTTGGTATGCATCGTGCGAAGTTAAGGACGAGTGGGCCGCTGCGGCTTCTTGGGGCCCGCCTCGGCCTCCCCTTCGAGCATCCGCAGCCACGACTTCAGGTCCTCTTCGCCGATTGTGTCGGCAACGTCACGCTCCGCAAGGCGACCGAGCGTCTCGCGGTAGCGGCGTTCCTGCGACCGCCCGCCGATCCGATCGAGCGCAGTACGCCACCAGGGCGTACGCACCAGACGCGCGGCGATCAGATCGTTTTTGTTCCTCTGGTCCATCAGCTGTTTTGATCTTCCGAGCCCGACGAAGTTCAGGCTCAGGGTAGCGCAGTCAGTGGCGCCGAACAGCTACATTTGACGTCGGCCGAGTCTTACGTGGCAACCGAGTAAATTAGCCACAATTCGTAGCCAACCAGCGACACGTACAGAAGCGCGGTGGCGACCAGAACGGGCCCAGCGATGTAGCGCCTGAACACCGGCACTCGCGCCAATACCACCAGGACGGCGACGCCCCAGGCTGTCAGGGCCAGCTTGACGAGGGCGAACTGACGGCCATCGTCATTCACAAAGACCTGCATCAACGGATTGATCTCGATCGCGCCGTGATCGAGCAGCACGAGGGTCAGGAAGGTATCGATGAGGGACAGCAGCAGCACCAGGAGTGCGGCGGCAAACCACTGTGGCGCGTGCCAGTCCACGAAGCCCAGGCTCCCTCGCTCCCCACGGCGCAGGTCGCGGCGACGAGCGCGCCAGGCGCCGGCCAGCAAAGCCTGCCAGGGTCGGGACCGCCGCTCCTGGCCGGCCCGGCGTTCGCCTTCTGGGCGATCACGGACGCCGGGAAGATCTGCCACGGGAACGCCTGGGCAGCGGTTCAACCCGCTGCGGCTTGCTCTGGTTTGGAATCGAAGCTCTCGAGCGCGGCCGGCATGCTGGTTGCGAAGCCCTGGACGAAATCCACGCCGAGGGCGCTCATCAGGGCCTGGCCCTCCTCGCACTCCACCTGTTTAGCAACGACGTGCACACCGGCGACGCGGGCTGCCTGGGCGATGGCCGCGACCCGTGCCTGGCGGCCGCGATCTGCCACCAGATCCTGCGTCAGCACGGGATCGAGCTTGACCAGGCGCACACCGGGCTGGAGCAGCAAGTCGATCCCCGCCTCGCTCAACGTGAAATTGTCGATGACCAGACCCGTGCCAGAGTGCTCAAGCTGTGCGGCGAACTTGGCAAACTGGCGCACGTCGCGCAGGCAGGCTTCGTGCTGCACCTCAAGGGCCAGCAGGCCCTGTGGAAGACCAGCCGACGCGACCGATTGGGCCACGAAGGCGGGGAACTTGCGATCGCTCATGGATGCGGCGGTGAGATTGACCGAAAACTGGCTCGGCTCGCCGGACCAGATTTCGCTGTGCTTGGCCAGCCAGCTCGCGAGCTCGCCCAGCACGCGCCGATCGAGCGTTGGCCCCAGGCCATGGGCTTCGGCACTGCGTATCAGTTCCTGCGGGGCCACGGCTGAGTTCGGCTGTCCAGCGTCCCGCAGCAGGATTTCGTGGCGGCGGATGCGGATTCCAGGCTGGATGGGTGTCAGGCTCTGGCTGTGCAATTCGACCTCAAAGGAGCGTACCCGCGCAGCGACTCGTTCGGTATCGGCCGCATCGATCGCACCGGCTTCGAGTAGCGCCACTACCTGGGTAGCCTTGATCTCGGCCGTGGGTGCGGACAATTCCAGCGCCGCAGGCTGCACGCCCGTGGCGAGGGTGAGGCCCCATTCGCGCACCGCACGCACCACCGGGACCGGCAGGTCGGGCGC
>Ga0209131_1003251_pt1 | contig 10836 bp, 9 predicted proteins | sample GraSoi_2013_40cm_FD_185826 | JGI IMG/M metagenome (GOLD analysis project Ga0209131, IMG submission 185826) | Grasslands soil microbial communities from the Angelo Coastal Reserve, California, USA - Sample 9_17_2013_40cm (SPAdes) (version 2) | ecosystem: Environmental > Terrestrial > Soil >...
ATGTCGGAAGGGGACAGGGAGAACCCAACATACCTCCATTCGTAGCCTCGAACACTTTTCGCACATACGGTAGGTGCAACTCAATCGAATGCTCATCCTCGTCCGTTTGCACTGTCATCTCGTGAGGAGAGAATTTCTTGGTGGCTTGCAATTCGGCGATCGCTGGGGACCGTAGATATTCATTGTGGTAAGGAGGATTCAGGTTGGGTCAAATGAGGCCAAATTTTGTCGGGGAAAATACGTGAAGAAATGAACGGATGAGTTTGTGTCACACCTTAGTAGCACCAGAGACATACTGTCAAGATCAAGGGTCAAATCTCCTAATGGAGTATCGTAAGTCTTGAATTTGGAGAGAGCACACCCGGTGAGGTAAATATGATGCGCTGGTCCGAGGATGAATACACGCTTGCTGGGCAAGGCAGACGTATTAGTCGACCTGCCGTCACGATCCAACTTATTGAAGGGGGGCTCACATGTCAGTCGTATCGATCGATTTGTAAGCCCAAGCCGCTGCGGGTCCCGAGTATGAATACCCTGCATGCCTGTGGGGGTGATGAAGGGGACGAACATAGATTAGTACGGGCACACTTCACTGATACGTGGTGGTACATACGGAGCGATGATAGCCTTGCAACCCTTGATTGGTGGTGCGTAATCCTCAGAAGGTTTAACGTTACCCAACCAGTTGGTCAACTGTCGACCAAGGGTCCTCCCTACGTCCACGAGGGATTACAACGCGAGTTAGTACGCGGTTTGGGACAGCTTGCCAGCTTAGTGCGTTGCAGGCTGGCCTGGCTGGAACGTACGATCGGAGGAGTACCACGAGCCTGCATGCGTCGCTGTTCGAGCACTATCGCCCACGATGGAAAGAGAGGATCCCATGAGTTCTAGGATGGCAGAATAAACTAGTGGGAGGAATCGGAAGGAAACGGGGACAAGGATAATGAGTTACCTAGACATATCGTGACCGAATGTGGTTCTGTTCAAGCTGTATGAGAGAGAGCGCTCAGGCCTGACAATGCGTTTGAAATGTGTATAGCGCGCGGGCAAGGCAAGGTGTTACAGTTACAGTAAGTAACAAGCAAGGTGTCAAGCGATTAAGCAACCTCATTTGGTTATGATAAATTCGGTCAATCAATCAACCAGCCAACATCAACCGATGAACAAGTAAAGAACGGGAGGGGCAATAATAGTCATGGGTAGAGTAAAAAGGTCAGAGTATTCTAACTCATATCATCGTAAGTAAATATATGCTCGACAAACAATCGACTGCACAAGCCAAACCATGTCCATATCCCAAATGTCCTGTGAGCTCTGAGCTCTGAGCGAGCGAGAGAGCGGGCCACTATACGAGGACCAGCCACCCGCCTACGCCAGCAATTACCGCAATGCCAACAGATGATATCGCCTCAACAAGCTTAGGAGCAGCAGCTACGAAGTTGTCGTCAGGACCATAAATATCCTTGTGGCTTTCTCCTGGAAGTGGCGCGCCGACGGTGCTAGGACCACCGCCTACTGGAATATCCGTCGCGGCGGTCGCAGTAACTATTTTTGTTTTACTAGCAGTAGCCGAAGCCGTTCTGTTTTGACCTGTGCATAGTGGAGAAAATAGTTGCGATTAGCCAGACGGGCTGAAGGAGTGATGCCATTCAAAAGGACCTGACCTGAACCGGATTGTGAGCCAGTCAAGGTATTATTGGACGACTGGGTTTGGTTCGCAGCACCAGTTATGGTGAGGACGTAGGTGACGGTTGTCGGTAAGGTGACGAGGCTTCCACCGCTTGTTGTCGCGAAGACCCCAGTTTCTAACGAGGTGATGGTTTGCGTCTGCGTCCGATTGTAACTAGTAAGTACGGCTCTTGCTCTTGCTCAAAGCGGTTTTCAGTGCCGCAAACCGGATGTAGACTGACCTGAGCTTGCACCATCGAGAGAAGCGGAAAGAGGAGAGCAGCGGGGAGGGATGGAGACCAACGCATATTTATCAATTTGTTATTTCAGGTAATTTTGGAAAGTTGGAAACACGTTAGGCAGGCCGCAAAGGAACGGTCAAGAAGTCGTCGAAGGAAAGGAAGCCAGGGTTACAAAGCATATCGATGAGGCCTGCCTGCAAACTATCACGATTACTATTGCCAATACTAATACTATTTACTCTTATGCTTACTCTTACTCTTACTCTTACTCTTACTCTTACTCTTACTCTTACTATAACTCTTACGCTTACTCTTCTGCGGTACCCAATCAATATTGCGACCCAAACCAGTTAAAGACGGCCATCGGGCATCGGAAACGAATCCTGAGAAGGTTCAATTGCGTCTGAACAAGCTTGGGACGGTGACCACCACTCCTCTCGAGGCAAGGTCAAATGCCCTTCCACAAGGAAATGTCTGTCATTGACTACACTCTATTACTTGTGTTTGCAGACCCTGGCTATTCCTGGTCTTGATCACGTCGTGCGATCTTTTCTGTTACCCGGAACAGGTGGCAGGATGGCGCAATACTGTATGTGCGACTATGCAGAGGATATCGACCAGGTTGGCAATGTCCCTATTAATTCTAGTCTTCTCTGGAACTCTGGAAATGACGGCAATTCCATTATCCTATTGGATTTATACATTCGCCGTCTGTGCAGACATCGCCATGACAGTCTCCTGATAAGGGTCGCCTTCCTCACCTTCCTCGGGGTGGGACGAGCCCGCTGTGATGGCCGGAGCACTGCTAGCTAAAGGCCATGCGGCAATATTTGATGGAACGGTAATTAAATAAAACGTCTATGGAGTTTGTGCCAACTCTCTTGGCGCGAAAATGATCTCGTGATACAACGCGTCACTTATTGGGGGGATATCCTTGATGGAGGCGGTTGAAGCGAAGCTAGCCTAGACTAGAATACCAAGGTAAGTTACTCACTGATAGAAAACTGGTGCTGGCCGAGAATAACATGGATGTTGGATGTTGCAGGAACCCCTCGACTCAAGGTGACTGTTGTACCATCGCGTCATTGAACTTGGGCAAAAGCATGTAGATGCCAAAGCTGAAGAACACTTCTGCGAACATGCACTCTAATTTCAGAGAGAGAAAATCGAGGTATAGCCACAAATGTCCTTCACAAGTCAACTAAGGCACGTACAACGAGGCTCAAAAACTCGCGCTTCTCCCCTACTTCGTTCGTGCTCTCCACATCCCACTCCGTGTCAGTAACATTATTACTATCAGAAATAGAACCGCCACGGGTGGTTCCTCTCAGCATGCGCCACATTCTGAACATCCCTCGGACGCTCTGTAGAACGGCTTCATCACCCTCGAGGCGAGCGGCATCGCCGACACGCGTCCTCGTAGACTGCCTATCAGTTCGATCGATACAGTTGGCAGTAACGGTTACTCCTCTCTCTCGCATTAATACGTCAAGTAGGCTCAAGGATTCTCCTGGCCCCTGGACAGGCTCCACCACACTTCCGCTGGTCGCGTGCGTCGAAACACCAGAAACCGAATCCCTCTCCACGGCACCAACGGCTGGGCTCCCGATCCCAGTGATTGGTCCACTCCTGACGGCTGTAAATGCCGGAACCGCTGTGGATGTAGGGTAACCTATAGTAGGGAGCATAGAGGTGATACCGAGTGTCGGTTGGGTCGGAGGTGGAGTGTTTAAGTCCAAAGCTAGACCTTGTGCGGTCCCACTGGCAGGTTGGAGAGGTGCTCGGTGCAAAATCAGCGTCTCATTTGTTGTCTCATCTCGAGCTTCATTGTGAATGCTCGGGGTGCGCAGATATGGGTATGGGACGGAATGATGGTGAGGTCCTCGGTGAGAGTCAGACGAGAAAATAACGGTTGAATTGGTGTCTGCTTGCGGCTGATGGTTGGAGGATGATGGGAAGGGAGGTAATATAGGAGATGTCAAATCGAGGCTCAGCATTCTGCCTCTTGGTGCACCAGGTTGTGGCTGGTTGAGCGAACGAGCGAAAGCCTGTTTAATGGAAGTCCTCAATTCTCCATGACAGTCGTTTTCTCCATCCATCATAGAGTCGTACTGCTGCTGGACAGGCCTCAATGTGACTCCGTGACCGAGCTCCGGACTTGCCGTCACGCTACCCGTCCCATATTGCGCCCAATACGCATCTTCATTTACGCTCCGTACCCCACTACTATTAGCCTTCCGTTTTCCTTTACCCTTTTGCTTCAAGGGTGGCGAACCATTCCCCCGTACTCCGAGTTCTTCGTCTTCAGAGTCCGAGTTGGCACCATAACGAGCCCAGTAGTCGTCTCCGCTGTCATCTCCTTCAGCAACTTCATTCGCTGATTGCGTTTGGATGACAACTCTGGTCGCCTTCGCTATCGGTTTCGTCTTCCCACTGCGACTGATGGAATTGATCGCCAGAGTAGGGGTGAAGGAGAGCCCCTCGAGGAGTGGCCCCGGTCGCACATCAGTGTACTTCCATTCCCCTTGCTCCCATATAAGCACCAGAGATACTTCGCGTCCCTCGAACCGCAGTTGCACGAATGACTTGACCTCAGCGGCTCCGTTTACGCCATACTCACATTCTGCAAGGTAGCCAATGTGTCCAACAATTGAGTCGAATCCGTCTTCGGCCCGATGTTGAGCTCCAATCTCCTCCAAGACCTCGACTACCGGAGCGGAAGCAGAGGAGAGAGAATAGTACGCTCCCAAATTCTCTGAAGGCTCGATATTCAGGTACCGATGCCGGGAAGCGAGTGCATGGGAGAGGAGGTGCGGTGGCAAGCCTGCGGGCGAGGGCGGCAGAAGGTATTGCAAGAGAAGGGGGAGAAGCGAGGATGGTAGTACAGGAATGCCGTGAGCAGGAAGGTTGGGAGACCTGGGGTGAGTATTGATCCCGTTGTCCCAATGACCAGTAAGGTGCAGGAATTCAGCGGAGCTAGGAACCTTCGCGTTGGTGCTAGACACCGGACCTAAGGATGAGGTCATGGCAATTCTATGTAGAATGCCGGTAAATATTCAGGTGTATAAAGTGGGTCGTGGGCGGTTTGAGGAGGTTTCGCAACGGCTCGATCGCAATGCGATTGAAAGCGGGAAGACAGCTATTAGGAGAAGGTAATGACGAAGGTAGTGGTGAGATAAACGCCAGTTAGGCGTAACTGTGGAGACGACCCCCGGACGTGTAGAGCAACGATGAAACGAAGCGAAGCCAGACCAATCACGAGAGGGTAATTGTGTGCTAGACAACTGATACACCCCGTTTGTCAGATAAAGGGGGCCCAGGGCAAACTGGAAGGGAAGGGTTCGACGTCAGGTCCAAGTGCGACCTGAGCCACCAGCTGAGGTGCAAAGCCCGCTGAGAAAAGTCTTGTTTCCCCATTCACTACTTTATTTAATGTACATGGGTGTTTTGATCGATGTCCTGTCCCGTGTGTTGCGGAATGCCGATCACCGCGCGGTCATTCGCGGTCTGTCCCACATATGAGCGTGGAGTAGCAGGGCCAAACGAATTCAATCAATCCTAAGTCGAACTTGATTTCACTCAAGCGCTCTGATTGACAGCTCACACCACTCATCAGTGTTCAGCGCATGATACGATTCAGAGGGATTTTTTAATAAATAATGAATCACCGCGTGAAGATTGCAATAATAGCGCTCTTCTTGTTTTGCAATCGAAAACAGGCATTCCAGCATTGGTTAGGATCCTCCCCTCGAACTTGCGATTTTGAAAAAATACAAATTTACGACTACAGTTGAAATGTTTTTAATGAATACTTTATAATGAATAATGCATACTTTCGGTCACTTTTAGCCGGGACCGGGCTGGGCCGACAATACATTTCAATTCAGTTATATTTTTATAATGCATTTTTTTTGGATAATGTACAGTCAATATGCTCATAATGCAAACGGTCGGTCAACGCCCAAAAGCTATGCATCATCAGGATTATGCATTATGAGGCTGCAACTGAATTGAAATGAATTGGTCAGCAAAACTCCCTCAGCATCTGAAGCTATGCATTATGTGGGATTATGCATTATGAGATTTGCATTATGAGCATTTTGACTGTATAGGTTTTGAGCGTGACCGACCCTGTTCATTATAAACATTTCAACTTTATATGGCCACCAATATTGGTAATTTCTAATCAAGCTTCAATCATTGAAATTTAAAACCTTAGCTTCGTCGAAATATACATCCCATCATGTCTGTTTCTCGTCCACACCAGCTTATACTGCACAATATCTTGTCTGTTTGGGTTGTCTTTTTCCTCACTGCCCCTCACTCTCCTCTATATGCTTGCGGATCGTGGCCAATGAATTTGGGATTGTAAGGTCAGTAAGCTTGGGCTGTAGAAAGGCAGTGCTACGGAGAAAGTGCCCTACGAAACATGGCTCAGACTCAAAGCATCATACCAAAGGGAGAGTAGAGAGTTCCGATTGATAATCGATGGTTTGGAGCGATCAACACGCAATTCATTTGTAATGGGGACTGGTTAATAAATGAGAACGCTGCAGAGCTCAAGGCAGCTCATCCTGAGTAATGAGACACTGCGTGTCATGCAAGGGTTGGTCGGACTCCATGGCAGATGACGATGGTCCAAGGACGTGACGAACGGAGCCTGACGACAGCCCCTTGGCTCAGTTGGCATATGCATAGCAAATCCGGTACACATTCAATCTAACGCCCTTGTCTTCCTGCTTCTGGAGCACTGGATTACCCAACCACAGTGACGATCTGGACTAGCGGACTCTGAGAGGAGTATGCGCAGAAGAGAAGGCAAAATAGTGCTTGGGTCGCAAACACCATGCATAAATAACAATTTTCGATCCATCACCGTCGCGCTCTGAAATTCCGGAGGAGCGGCTGAGAAAAAGACGCTCTATACAACATATATCAGACGAGCCATAATCATAAAGTCATGGGCTTTCAATAGCTCTCCTCCGCAAGTGGGCCATGTCGACCTCTTGCGGGGCCCAATGTCACCCACAGTCGGCGGTCAAGCTCCTTCTTCACAGCATCTTTATCAGGGATATCCATATCCCGCAAGTCGGGGCGTAGTACCCGCAAGAGTGCCCTGAATTGTGGGCAGTCAATAACCTCGGGTGCCTGGAGGCCGTGAGAAGCGTCAATTGAGAGCCGTGCGTGCGGGGACACCAACGGTGACAAGACGCACTAGGTTTGCGGCCTCGACCCAATCTGCTACGGATTTCTCTACAGATTTTTGGAAGTCCCGGTTCTTCGCTGCTTGCCGAGCCCTCTCAAAGTCATACCGGTTCATGATGGGTAGATGTTTCTTCCATCCATTCCGTTCACAGGCTTCGAGATACACTTCGTGGTGGACAAGGAGTAGGTGGTATCTCATTCCACCTGTTGTTGTCTTCGTGCCATAGGAAAAGTTCACACCTCGCTTCCTAGCGCGGGTCCCCGCGGGCAAGGTTAGGAGTGGCTCTGATGCAAAGCGGGGGACTCACTGGCACAACCCACATGATCGGGTATGCTTGTCAAAGAAGTGCCACACATCATGGGCTGTGCCGCCGCCTCCTCGAATACACTTCTTGGTCTTTCTAACCCCGTCAAGCTCTGAAGCAATGTCCAGGTGACCATTTGTCGTTGGTATGGGCGGATATTGAACCGGAGGGGTTATGGTGCCGTACACTTCGGAGTGAATATCGTCGTCGTCCAGTTCGTCGACGTCCTCTTCATACGGACGTCGGTGGGAACGTCGGTAGGTATATTCTGCAATGGCCATATCAAAGTCGCTTCCATCGCTTCGACCTCCTTCAGCCTCAGTGGTCTGACGGCTTCGACGAGCGTAGAACGGCGCGCTAGGCGATGATTCACGCACGGAAGCTTTTCTTTCGGGAGGAGAAGCTCTAGTTGTGAAAACGGAAGGTGCTGGTGAGTAAGAGGTCGATCGAACAGGCCCGCTGACTTTGGTGAGGGAAGGAGGACAAGAGGGTTTGGTGTCTGAGCCGCCCCAGGGAGAATTCATATTGTGGCTCATGATCTATATGATTTAGAGAATTTCAGGATGAGATAGCGACGGAAAACTGGAAGTGGAAGGGGTCAGCCCAGTTGCTGTCGTTTGTTCACCACACGGCGTCTCTTAAAGGAACTGGATGGGCGTTTCGCGTATATCAGAGCATGCTGGATGGGAGACCGACCAAGCCGTAGAAGAATACTGTTTTGGTCAACATTAATGCGGGGACGTTGGGCCCCGTGACAGTAGTCATCCTCCATGGGCCGGTCCCAACCAGCCCATAGGACAGCAAGGGACAGACTAAAACACAAAATCAAGTCTGTGTGTACCTTCAAAAATTGGAGTTGGACAACACAAACCAGACATCTTGATCCCCGGACTGAATCGGAGATCAGGTTGTCCCAAATTTGGACGACAACCAAACTTAGCATCAATTGTGTTTCACTTTTGGAGTGCATTTGACGAGCGTACAGAGATTCAGGGTAGCGCCTGTGAACCCGAGTGCCTCGTGGAATAAACGTATAGAGATGTGCCTGGGACTTATGGGCTCACTGTAGCTGCTGAAGCTTCGTGTTCGTTATTTGAAGGGAGATTGCGATAATTGGGAAAGAAATCGGGAGGCCAATCAGACGCCCATATTGAACCCAAATCCTGGACACTATCCCATCATCAGTCAGTTTCAGGTCCACTGGTGGCGGGTGTAACAGGATAACCACCTACTTTGGGTACCTTCACCGAAGGCGGTACCACGGCGTTGCGTTCAAGCAGGGAGCGATTAATACCAACAGAAATATGAATATGATGCATGTTCCTTCCGACCCCCGGAGAGTAGCCATGTCAACGGGTGCCTGTAGTCTAAATTATTCAGTGAATACTTACGTAATCGGAAACTCCAAATTTTTGTGGAAGGCGACCACACACGCACAACGCATTACAACCATCAAAGGACATAATTTTGTCATATTTGTCATAAAGAGGCAATATTCCCGCCGGCACACATCAAGATTGCTTGTCCCTCTCAATGGTACGTCCTCCGAAATGCTGCTGGCCAGGTGGTGTCTTGGTCCCGTAATGTGCGTACCTAAGAAGAGGTACAGGCCAAGTTGCGCGATAAGGGTTTGCCGAGCAGACGTCATTTTGACGTCATTTTTCATATCTGATAGGAACCGCGGTATACTGGTCATTCTTGTATATCATGTGACGCGCTCTCGTATGTTATGTGTTTGGTAGTTCGAGTTGGTGTCACTATTCCTAGCGTGTGCCAATTGAGTGTATGTGATCCTGTCAGGGAGGGTGGTATAGGTCTGCTATGGCCATGGTCGCCCATTTGCTGGTGGATTTTATACCTAAGACGTTGCCATGTGATAACTTTGGCACGTGATCCCGTAACAATCGGAGGTTCGCATCAGAACCGGTACGCCTCTTGTCTATTACATTCTACGATGATGTTACTTATATAGTAAGTGATACGCGAGCCACATATGAAACCTGCAGGGGAAATCAATAATAGGGAGACTTGGTCTGCATCAAACCTGCAAACGACCGAAGCTCGGTCGCCGGGCCCACAGACGAGAGTTCAAAGATTAAGAGACCGAATCCGTCAAACCGTAACAATTAGGATTGATCACCAACACTATAGCCATCCGGCAAACGCAGGGCATGGAAGACGAACGGAAGCCTACTGAAAGCCCAAATTGCGACAAGAATTACTGTGTGTTTGAAATCGGTTCCAAACCCAAATCTAGAGCACTGAGAATAGTTTTCGCGGGCATTTTCAACAGCCCCGGCCGGACGTTCAACTGTACCCTCCGAACCCTCCTGGTACTTCAACCCAATCCAGGGTATGCAACTGGATTATTTTAACCATATTCATTCCTCAAACTGGCAAGAATCTGACATCTTTCTCGCACGGCCGGTTTTCCTAGTACGAGCAAATCTAGTGTTTGTTGGGACCCGCTACAAACACTTGGGATACAGGGCAAGCGAAGGGGTCCATTTTATACCAGTGCTGACGGTCTCGGGTTGTGCATTCCGCAGCAGGCACTGAGCGCTCGCGCTCGTTTCCAATTCCTGACAAAATCGCCATCAGTACGTTCATAGCTCAGTTCTAGTGTCTCTGGTTCACGATTCCTGACTTCATTCCATACAGATTTACTTTTGAGTTTGGAACATACCGTGAAGTACACTGGTGGCGGTATGCGGCGGTATGTACATGCAATGACGTTATCTGGAGCATGTGGTGGACATGGTACGCTAACTTCTGCCATTTCTTTTGCACAACTCAGCGCTCGCAGTTACTGCACGTATATCAGACACTGGACTGGTCCCTCCTAAAGTCAAGCATTGGATTCCGACTCCCGACAACGAGAATCAAATTCTTATGGCAAGCATGACCCAGCAAACCGTGTGGGAATTCCAACTTTAGTGGCTTCGCTTCAGTGGCCGAGCGGTTAAGCATTCCTTTTCCATAAAAGGCGCACAACGCCAGTCTCAGGCGCTTCGCGCGCCTATCTCTTCGACCTTGCTTTCACCATGCTGGATCCAGGAACAATCCTCAGCCTTGTGCAATGCGTTGGTTCAGCAGCCAAGAGGGCCCGTGATGCCATCGATAAGGTGCACGGGCTTGACCACGGGGTGAAAAGTGCCCTGCAGGACCTCCGCCAGGGAATCGAAAGCCTTAAAGCCGATACGATGGTGTACAAGGTTCTTATCACCGCCATGCAGAACGATACCAATCCAAATGGGCCGTCTGTCTTCGCGACCTTCATTCAAAAGTACGTGTGGAGTGCTTGGGAGAATATATTTGCACTCACAGCAAATGGTTTGCAATTTACAGACCGGTTGGACAAGATGCAATGAAAAGCTTCGAAACAGCGCTCAAGGCTGCACAGCTCATGCTCGAGG
>Ga0209131_1003252_pt1 | contig 10833 bp, 8 predicted proteins | sample GraSoi_2013_40cm_FD_185826 | JGI IMG/M metagenome (GOLD analysis project Ga0209131, IMG submission 185826) | Grasslands soil microbial communities from the Angelo Coastal Reserve, California, USA - Sample 9_17_2013_40cm (SPAdes) (version 2) | ecosystem: Environmental > Terrestrial > Soil >...
CCGGTGACTGTGTACGTGTAAAGCAGGGTGTCACCGTCCGGATCGGTGGCGGTGGTCGTTAGCCCAACCGTGGTGCTGGCCGTCGTCGGACAAGTACTCGAGCGAGTCCCCGGAGGACACGGCATGGTGATAGTCGACGCCGAAGCCGCGAACGAACTAATCACTGGCGGCTGGTTCGGCAGAATCGAGGGCTCTCGCTTGTTGCGATGGCCGGCGAAGAACTGGAAGCCGTAGCCGCTTGGATCGCTCGATGGCTGGAATCCCAACGGGAAGCCATTCGACGTTGCCGCAACTGAAGTCCCTGGCACAACAACAATTCCACGACCCGGCACGTTGACGTTGGTTATTTGCTGAACCGAAGTGTTCGAGTCGGCCGGATTGAAACTGTCAAGACTTTGCTGGTTCAATACCCTGCGGTACCAGGCACCAAAGCCAAACCAGCGTTTCGGATAGATCTTAAGACCTACGAGAAACTCGACCGGATTGTTTTGAAATGCATTAGGCGTGTGACTGCCAACATATTGTGTTGAGCGAAACTCGGCAATCGGCTGGAAATGTTTGTTAATCGGAAAGTCAAAGCCAAGTCCGGCAATGAACTCATTCGGCCGATCCAACAACGTCGAACCACCGCTTTTCGGGTTGCTGTTTAGGATGTAGCCCAAGTTAGCGGAAAGATTCACACGCTTGCTCAGTCGACCATCGGCGAACATCACTAAACCAAAGTCGCCCAGGTTAGCTCCAGGACTCGCGCCGCGCTGCAGCTGGTTGAAGCCCTTCGCGTCACTGGCCTTATCCGGATACCAGCGATAGAACGGAACAAAACCAAAGCCAAACGGATTATTCGGAGAGGTCAACCGAATCTTGGCGCCAGCAACGAAATCACCAAAACTGGATTCACCGTAAAGGCGATTAATGAACGGTGCATCCGGCAGATAGCTCGGCGCCGTCGTGAAACTAGTCGGTACGATTATCGGATTCAGCGAACCCGGGCTGCCCGGCGGCCGGCAGTTGCCGGTCAACGCAGTACATGGCAGTTGAGCCGTCGCCAGCACTATCCCAGGCAAAATGCCTCCCACCGGCGAACCTACTCCAGGAAATACATCAGCATGGCCGAAAGTACGACCGGTGGCCGTCGGCGGTCCGAGCTGAGCGCTGAAGCCAGGAAAACCAAACAGAGTGCCTATAAAGCCCGGTCCAAGACCGAAGTTTGGTCCGGTGCCGCCCGTAAACGGAAACGCTACCAGAGGCTGACCAGCGCTATAGTAAACGGACAAAGAACCAGTAGGCGCACACGCCGGGCAGAACGGCGGCCGGAAAACCGCGGTTCCAGCGAGCGTGCCCACATTAGGGCCCGAAGGCGCCAAGATAATTGCCGGCCCACTACCAATCAGCGTGGCGCTGAAATATCCCTGCGAGTTCGGAAGGTAGAAGCCCGAAAGATTCTGCGGGCTATTAACCTTGATTCCGCGATACGCCTGAGTCTTGAAAAAAAGCTCAATATGATCATTCAGCCCGACGTTAACCGTCGCAATCCAATCCGCGATGTCCGCGTTACCCGGATCGCGATCGTAGTTGCTATATGCGACGCTGAAAGTAAACTCTCCCTTCCTCAAGGTCGAGCCGTCGTAAATGGTAAACAAGCCGGTCGGCCCACCTTCGGGCCCGCCCGTCCCAACTGACGGCGACTGATTTCTGGGATCGTTCTCCGACCTGGGCGTTTGCGCAAACGTCATGGCGGAAAAAATGAATATGCCGAGTGCACAAAGTAGCACTCTATTCGCGAGTCTCATCGCGTTCCTCCTGCGATAGTGAGTGAAAGTTCCTGCGGCCGATCCAGTGGAGCCAAGCAAACGGCCGATTCTCGGTGTGATTCGATTATCTGCTCGAAGCATCTCGCCGCCATTGCCCATTGGATACGGACGCTCGAACTACCAGCGTCAACGATTACGTTAACAAAACTGCAGCCGCTCCGACGCCGAAGGACCTTGGCTTGAGCGACGCAACTGAGAGGGGGCCTAAACTTTACAGGGCCTCTCGAAAGGGATCCTAAATGCTTATTAAGCTAGCGCTCTTTTATATGCAAACTGAGCGTAAGTGTCAACCACCATCTGCCGGCTCACGCGGCACCACACTTAAAACGTAACCGCAGACAATCCTCGCAAGCCGCAAATACGCCGCGAAGCGTACCATTGCCGTGGCCGGAAATCAAGACTTTTTCACGACTTAGGGGCGAATTTGTTTATGTTTTTTCCGTCACGCATAAATGCCGCGCATCCGTGTGTCGTAAGCGACCCGGTCGATAGCCAACATATAAGCTGCGGTCCTGGTATCCACGGAATGAGCATCAGCATAGCGGCAGAGGTCATTAAAACTAGCTACCATCGTGTCCTGCAGACGTTCATTAACTACGTCTTCGCGCCAGAAATAACCCATGCGATCTTGCACCCACTCGAAGTATGAAACCGTGACGCCTCCAGCATTCGCAAGTATGTCGGGAATCACGAAAATGCCTTTCCGATAGAGGATTTCGTCTGCCGCGGCCGTAGTTGGCCCATTGGCCCCTTCGGCCAGTACTTTGCACTTAAGTCTTTCTGCATTTACCGAGGTAATTTGGTTTTCGGTGGCCGCGGGAACCAAAACATCGCACTCCAATTCCAAAAGGTCGGCGTTACTTACATGCTCCGCTTCGCTGTACCCTTCGAATGATCGGGTGGTCTGCAGATATTTCAAGGCCGCCGGAATATCAATACCCGCCGGGTTATGGATCCCACCATGCACGTCGGAGATGGCCACTACTTTGAAGCCAGCTTCGTGGAGCAAAAGTGCAGCGATGCCCCCCACGTTGCCACTCCCTTGCACCGCTACCTTAGTGCTGGTGGGATTCATCTTGAATCTCTTGGCTGCTTCGTTAACGACAATTAACAAACCTCTGCCGGTAGCTTCGCGCCGGCCCCTGGAGCCGCCCAAGTCTATGGGTTTACCGGTGACGACGGCATTCACGGTATGACGTGCATGCATCGAATACGTGTCCATGATCCAGGCCATGGTCTGTTCGTTAGTATTCATGTCCGGTGCGGGGACGTCCTTTTCAGGGCCGATAAAGTCGAGCAGCTCTGAAGCGTAACGTCGCGTCATTCTCTCGAGTTCCCCCATCGACATTTGGGAAGGATCACAAATGATGCCGCCCTTTGCTCCGCCAAACGGGACGTTAACTACTGCACACTTCCAGGTCATCCACGCCGCCAGCGCGCGTATCTCGTCAAGATTAACGTCAGGCGAGTAACGGATGCCGCCCTTTGCTGGCCCGCGCGCGAAGTTGTGCTGTACCCGAAAGCCCTCGAATACCTGAATGCGGCCGGAATCCATTCTCGTCGGGATATAAACCTTGAGCTCTCGATTGGGAACGCGCATTACTGCATAGAGATCGGAATCGAGGTTCAAGAGCTGCGCCGCGCGATCAAATCGCGACATCATCGATTCGAAAGGATTGTCTTCCTTGATCTCTTTGATGTCGTCGACCAGTGCAGTAGACATGAGCACTCTCCAGAGATTTAAGTTGAATAGCTTTTATGATTTTGGTTACCGCGAAATGTTAACGCAAGCATTCTGCGGGCGCAACCAAGGCCATACGACTCAGATTTTGGACGCAACGCGGAGAGGAGTGTTAACATCGAATCCCAGCGTCGCACATCAAGCGGCAGCCACTCGACCGGTAACAACATTATCGAATCCACAATGTTTTCTCCGCCGCGCTCGCGCAGATCGCTCCTTTGGGCCATGGCTCTATTGCTTGTCGTCTTGTGCTTCCAGCTCTCGCCGGCGCAGACAGAAGATCCAACTGACGGTGAGACGGATCCGGTGAAACTCTTTGAGCGCGGACAAAACGCTCATGCTAAAGGTGACGTGCTCCGGGCTATCGCTCTTTATGAAGGAGCAATCAAACTACGTCCCGAGTTTCCCGAAGCCGAGTACCAGCGCGGCGTAGCCCTTCTGGCTCTCGATCGATTTCCCGAAGCGGAGAAGTCTTTCGCTCACGCGATTGAGTTGAGAAAGGATTGGGTACTGCCGATTAGCGCCCTGGGTAGCTTGCTGGCGCGCGCGGAACGTGACAAGGAAGCCGAGACCATTCTGCGTCGAGCGCTCAAACTGGGAGCGAACGACTATGGGACTCTTGATTCGCTGTCGGCGGTGCGCTCGCGCGCAGGCGACAAGGTCGAGGCGCTCGCACTCGCGCGGGCTGCCACTCAGGATGACAATGCGACGGCTTCGGCGTGGACATGGCGCGGAGCAGTAGAACGCTCAAGCGGAGACCCAAATGCCGCTCTGAGCAGTCTTGCACGCGCTCTTCAAATTGATCCAACTTATGTTTCGGCCTTGAAAGAGCGGGCTGAGCTAAGAGTAGACGCGAAGGATTACGAGCACGCGATCGAAGACTTGAAAGCTGCACTCGCCGTCAAAGCTGGCGACAAGCAAAGCTCCATCAGACTGGCGAATGTATACGACCTCGCCGGCAAGTCCGATGAAGCGCAGCGAATCTTTCAATCAGTCGGTGTCACCAGAGCAGGGCCTCCGCCTACCGGGCGAGCTTTCGATAAGCCCCTCGGACTGATCGACGGCACGCCTGATGAAATTGAAGCAGCCAACAGCGACGATCCCGCGCGGGCTCGTCCAGCGCTTGAAAAACTTCTGGCGAAGAATCCAAAAGCCGCGAGCTTGTTTGCCCGCCTCGGTGAAGTCACGCGTCGTGGCGATCCGCAAAGGAGCGCTGAGGCTTATCGACGGGCCAATGAGATTGATCCAACAAATCCGAAATACGCGACTGGTTATGCTGCGGCTCTGGTGCAGTCAAGACATTTTGCAGAAGCCGAACCAATCCTGCGCCGCGTGATTGCCGCTGCTCCTAATGAATATACAGCGCACGCGAATCTCGCTTTGGCGCTCTTCGAGTTGAAACGCTTTGCTGAGGCACTGCCGGAATACGAGTGGCTGGCGGCCGCGCGTCCGGAAATTGCGGCAACCTACTTTTTCATCGCCATCGTGCATGATAATCTCGCACAGTACCCGCAGGCTCTGGATGCCTACGAGAAATTTTTGTCGCGAGCCGATCCGACAAATAATAAACTCGATATTGAGAAAGTTAACCTGCGCCTGCCCAAGCTTCGCGATCAAATCAGCCGCGGACAGGGGACCAGACGCAAGAAGCCCTGAATCATGCAGCCGGTTAGCAGAGTCAAGATGCCGAACTCTCTTACTCGCCATTGGAGGTTTATCAGACCGGGCGTCTTAATCTGTGTCTTGTCGCCGAGTGCGCTCGCCCAACAGCCACGCAGCCCGCGACTGCCTGCGCCGCCACCGATGAGATACGTATCAACCACGGAACGATCCGAATTGAACACGTCGAAAGATCCCAAATCGCGCATCCGTGCGACCATCGACCTGGCGACAACTCGTTTGAGCCGCAGCGAAGCGCTTACCTCGCAAAAAAATTTCGACCTGGCGTCGGAAGAACTGGGCGGCTATTTGGGATTAATCGACAACGTGAGATTTTTTATGGCGCGTATGGATCGCGACAAGGGCAGCACCCGCGATCTTTATCGACACCTGGAAATCGCTTTGCGTGCGCACATTCCCCGCCTCGCGGTCATGCGACGCGGTACGCCGGCTGAGTACGCCGGAAACCTCAAGGACGCTGAAGAGTATTTGCGCGACGTTCGATCCGAAGCGCTTGACTCGTTTTATGGGCAATCCGTTTTGCGCGAGCCTCCGGCGGAGAAGAAACCCGAAGGTCCCAAGGATCGCAACGGAGTTAAGCGGCCATGATTCACCTGTTTCTTAAACCCACGGGTCGCGGCTCGATCACGAATCCGCAAAGTTGGAGACAATTCTTACGGCGCTCGTTGGTAATGATCATTTTGCACGGCGCCCTCTGCGGCAGCATCTTGCTCACAAATAAATCCGTCTCAGCGCAAGGTCGCGATCATCTTACTGATCAGGAAACCGAGCTGGTGCGTTTTTATCAGGAACTTGATAAGCGAATCGAAGTTTTTATCAAGGCAATCGATCGCAGGTTCGCGATCATCAACGGCACCACGGCGCCGGCCGCAAAGAAGTTGATAAAAGATGAGCCCGAGTGGGGCGAGGCGCCCAAAGGCACGCGCGCGCAACTGCTGGGAGACATTGCCGGAATTCTGGACGAAGCGATTACAAACATCGACGACGTCAGTCGCCGCGATGAAAAGAGTCCGCTGCTCTCCAGGTCACTGCGAAAATTGACCGCAAGCGCGAATGGATACCTGAAGCAACTCGCGGCGCTAAGAGATCAAACTAAGAATCCTGATGAACTGGCCGCTATTGAGTTGGTGGAAGACAACGCCAACGAGATCATCGCGGTGGGCAATAAGCTGCCGTCGCCAACTCCCGAAACGGACAAGAAGAAAAAGAAACCGTGAGCGGATCAAATTTTTGTAGTTTTTTCCTCTCTGTAGCTCCATGCGATCGAGGTATGCCGCGGTATCGTGACGAAGATACGCGGAAGCTGTCTTGGGCTTACTCGGTCACTTCAATTACAGCGGATACCAGGTAGGCCCTAACCCCTTCGCTTCTTAGCATTACGCTCCGCCTTTGCATTCTTAATAGCGTCCTCTACTTGCGGCTTCAGGCTCTCATTCATTTTTAAGATTTGATCGAAGTCCCTCTGAGCTTTGCTGTCTTTACCTAAAAGAATGAGCGCATATCCTCGGTTCGTATGAGCGAGAACATTCCTCGGATCAATTTCGATTGCTTTACTGAAGTCCGCTATTGCGCCTTCTGTATCGCCTTGTTCGTGTCGGATGGTGCCGCGGTTGTTGTAGGTTTCTGAAAGGTGATCATTGTCAGGACTCTCGATGGCTTTGGTCAATTCGGCGATTGCTTTCTTGAGGTCTCCCATGGCTCTTGCAGCAGAAGCCCTGTTGTAGTGGGCGCCGGCGTAGCGTGGATCAAGCGCGAGTGCCTGGTCGAAATCAGAAACGGCCCCGTTCAGGTTCCCTTTCAACTGCCGAGCGAGGCCTCGATTATTGTAAGCCTCCTTCAGTTTGGGGTTTATTGCTAAAGCCTTGTCGTAGTCAGCGATAGCTCCGTCCAAATCGCCTTTGAGCTTTCGCGCAAAACCACGATTGACATAGGCCGCTCCAAGACGCGGATTGATCTCAATTGCTTTGCTGTAATCGGCTATTGCGCCGTCGAGATCGCCTCTGTCTTTTTTGGAGATTCCACTTCTGTAGTATTGCTCGGCGGCCTTCGGTGACTGGCAGCGCAGCGCAGATGGGATGAACAGAAGGAGAATTAGAATTAACGAAACGTTCCTCATAGCGCATTCAAGATGCTCCGGCGCGAGTTACTTTCGGCATGGACCGAACCCCACTCCACAGGTGCAGTCCCGCTTCACTCGCGGCCATGCTTCAAGACTTCCGTTGCTCGCTTAATCGCCTCGGTGATGCGACTGGCGGCCTCGCTCGCATCAGCCGCGCGGCCATCTTCTATTGCCTGCCTCAAGTCAGGCAGCGGCAGCGCCGCATATCCCGTATAAAAGCCCGGCGCGTAAATCTGGTGCTTGAACCAGGTTCGCCCATGCAATCCACGATCGTCGATTAGGGCACGCTCGGCTTGCATCAACGCATCGTTTAATCGCCGCAGGCGCGCTATTGCATCGCCGCCCGAGCTCTTCTCAGCGTCGAGCACTTCAGAGTGGCGACGCTTATCAACCTTCGCCGCTTCGTCCGCAAAATTATCAACCGCATTTAGCAGGGACTTTGCGTCGAACGAATCCGCGAGCTTGTGCCGCACCGCCAGACGCTTCGTTTCGTTGACAAACTCCCGCAGCTGCGATGCATAGTCTGTGTAATCGAATGGCAGGCCGGCCGCATCTGCTAACCGCAACGCGATGGTCCCCCAGATTTGCGCCGCGGCCACGTGGTATTGGAAAGTGGGATCGCCAAAATGGGCCATCCAATAGAAGGAATCGTAGGCCGAATGATAGACACCATAATCGCCGTTGAAACCCATATCCAACGAAGGCACGCCCAGGTGTTGTAGGAACGGCGTGTAGTCTGAGCCCGAACCCAGGGCGCCGATCCGCGGAGCCGCCGCCGGCCTTTCGTTTCCGTTAGCGTCGTACAATTCTGAATCGGCCGCGTCAGCGCGCGCGCGATCCCGCCAGGCTTCGTAGATACTCTTTCCGGTTTTCGGATCCTTCACCTCCTGCGCTGCAGAATGAATCAGCTTCCACATCGAAGGCACCGAAGACGCGCCAAAGTTCGGGCCCGATACGGCGACGTCCATATTTAAGTAAGCCACCGCTTTCTCTTTTAGTTCGGCAGCGTTCTCTTCCGCCCATTCAGTCGAGCCGATCAAGCCCTGCTCTTCCGCGTCCCAACTACCGAGAATGATCGAGCGGCCTGGCTTCCAACCGGATTTCATCAACTGACCCAGACCGCGGCCGAGTTCGAGCATTGCGGTGGTGCCGCTGTTTGGATCGACAGCGCCGAAAACCCAGGCGTCACGATGATTGCCGAGGACGACCCAGCGATCTTTTTCCACGGCTCCATCAACCCTCGTGATCACATCCCAGATCGTTTTGGTCGCGAACTCGATGTCGGTTTTTAAGTGAACGCGGACGTCATTGGTGCCCCCCGCAAGCCACCCTGAAAACCTTTCGGACGCACCGGTCCGCGCAATGGCTTGAGCAAATGCTGAGCATCACCGTACGAGATGGGTTGCACCGGAATATGCGGCAGATTCAAAGCCTGCTCTTTCTTCATTCGCGGCGTGCCGGGAATCGCAGGCAGCCCAGGCGTCAGAGGGTCGCCGGGATAAATAAAAAGAAATTGCACTGAGCCACGCTGGGCCGAACTCTCCGGACGCCATGGCCCTTTCGGATATACCTCGCCCTGGGTAAAACCGTCGTCGGCCGGATCCGAATAAATGATCAAGCCGATGGCGCCGTTGTCCTCGGCGACTTTCGCCTTGACGCCGCGAAATGAATTACCGTAACGCGCGATCGCGATCTTGCCCTTCACTTCGACCCCGGCTTTTCTTAGGTCTTCATAGTCGTTTGGCAAACCATAGTTCACGTAAACGAGCGGCGCCGTGATGTCACCGCTGGCGCCATAGCCATTGAAGAGCGGCACAATCTTCTTGCTTGACGAAGATGGATCTTCGGGAACTACGTCCTCACGAACTTGCAGGCGTTCGTGTCTGGGCGCGATCAATTCGACGATGCTGGGCGTGCGCGGGTACGGCAGCAGCACCTGATACTCTCGCATGTCGGCAGCCAACCCGAAGCTGCGCATTTGATCGCGAACGTAAATTGCCGTCGCATAATCTTCCGGCGAACCGGCGAGATGCGCTTCCGAGGTGAGACGACGCAACTCTTCGCGGGCGTTCGCCGCCGAAGGCACGGCGCGAAACTGTTCTTCGAGCCGGCGCTGATTATCGGAAGGCTTCGGCGCGAATCCATCGATGGTGGTCTGGGCAAAGCCAATCGACTGGCCTCCCATAACCGCGGCCATTAAGAGAGAGCAAGCAATCCCTTGCCTTCGCAATCTGTTCATTGATGAGTCTCCGTTTTAGTGGCACAGAATTCAGTCTGTGATCTCATCTACCCAAAACTCAATCACAGACTGAAGTCTGTGCCACTTTGTTTGAACTATCCCCACACACTTCACGTAAAATGGCCTGAGGAGAAAATTACAAATGGAAAGCCGCTATTATCCCGGCGTCGAAGCCGACGTCATCAAGTTAACCACCGAGTTGCGCGATCTCTTTGATGAAGACTTCGACGTTCAGACAATGCAAGTTTCTTCGACGGCCGTCCTGCAAGCGCGCAAGTCTAGCACGTTGCGCGACATCACCGGATTGAGCGCGGCGGTCACTATCAAGATCACCCCGGAGACGGGCGGCACTCGAGTTGAAATCGGCATGCAGAAGTGGTTTGACAAAGCTGCTGTCGCCGCGGTGGCTTTCCTTGTCTCAGGCGTGCTGATCGCGCTCCCCGCGCTCGGCGCGTACTGGCAATACAAACTAACTGAAGACGCCTGGAAGATAATCGAAGAACACATCGCGCGCAAAGCTGGTGGTTATGTGCCGCCCATGCCCGGGCGTTGCGGCACCTGCGGGACCGCGGCCAGCGCCGGTTCAGCCTACTGCTCTTCGTGCGGCGCGAATCTCCACGTCGGTCTCACCTGTCCGCACTGTAATGCGATCCAGAAAGATCCGAACGCGCGATTTTGTAACTCGTGCGGAAAAGCGATCGCGTCTTAAGAAATCAATCCGCAGATTTCACAGATTACATGGAAGCTTAGCCTCGATCTGTGTAATCGGCGTAATCTGTGGATCGGCCGTTCTTGTTGATGGACAGCTAATCATGCCGCAGCGCCCTGACCGGATCGATCCGCGCGGCACGCGCCGCGGGATACAGCGCGGCGAGAATCGAAACAATCAGCGCAAACGCAATCGCGCCGAGCCAAAGATATGGCGGCAGGAAAAAGAAGTCGACAAACGACCCGCCCTGCGGTTTGAGAATAAAACGATAAGCCATACGATTCGCTACCGCATCAATTCCCCACGCAGCCAGCGAGCCAATCACCCCTCCGGTCAAACCGATCACTGCCGCTTCGAAAAAGAAGATGAGTTTGATTTCCCGATCTTCCGCGCCGATGGCTTTCATAATGCCAATCTCGCGCGTGCGTTCGAGAATCGACATGATCATCGTGTTGGCGATTCCAAACGAAGCCACCAGCAAAGAAATGCCGCCCAGTAATCCCAGTACGGAATCGATAATCAGAAAGACCGTGC
>Ga0209131_1003253_pt1 | contig 10830 bp, 9 predicted proteins | sample GraSoi_2013_40cm_FD_185826 | JGI IMG/M metagenome (GOLD analysis project Ga0209131, IMG submission 185826) | Grasslands soil microbial communities from the Angelo Coastal Reserve, California, USA - Sample 9_17_2013_40cm (SPAdes) (version 2) | ecosystem: Environmental > Terrestrial > Soil >...
CTGGGCTTCGTGCTCGACTCGAAGGCGTTCGGCCCCGCCTCGGCCTGGTACGGCAATCGCGCCTCGGCGCGCACCTACGGCCACGCCGGATACTACTCGTCGGTGGCTTTCGCCGACCCCGAGCACGATCTCGCCGTCGCGCTCGCCTGGAACGGCTTCGCCCCTGCCGACAAGAACGACGCGCGCGTCCACGCCGCGCTCGACTCACTCTACGAGGATCTGGGCCTCTAGGTCGAGCGCGCTGACACGCGCTCGACCTCGCGGGCCAGGATCTGGCGGGTGATCGCGATCGCGCAGGCGTAGGTGGAGTCCATGCCGAACGCGCCAAGGCTCTTCGAGAGGAGTGTCTGGCGGCGGCTGTACGGCGTGTCCGACGCGTAGTGCAGGACGCCGAGCGCGAAGCCGGTGCGTTCCGAGAGCGCGACGATCTCGTCGTTCGGGTGGCGGCGTGGGTCGACGAGCTCGAAGATCGCCGACAGGTACGGGCCGGCTTCCATCTCGAGCACCGTGTAGCCCTCGCGATAGAACACGCCCATGTAGTTCGGGTTCTGCAGGAACGCGCCGCGCACGGTGACCGCTTTCTGGTTGTCGAGCACGCTGCCGTGCTCGAGCCAGGGCGCGAGATCGTCGAAGCCGAAGGCGTTGCGGATGAGATACGTGTTGTCGGAGTGCTCGTCGTGCACGACGCGCGAGATCATCACGTCGCCGACCTGACCGTTGAGCGTCGCGGCCTTGCCCATCACGTACGCGCCGAGCAGGGGGCCCGCGCCCTGGCCTACGCGCGAGAGCAAGTGATAAGCGGCCAGGCCGAGCGGGTAGTCGATGTTGATGATCCAGGCGTCGCTCTCGGCGAGCCTCTCGAGGCCGGGCATGCGCAGGCGCGGATCGAAGCGCTCGGGGCGCACGCGCGCCAGCTCGATCACCTGCGTCTGCACGTCGATCTGCGCGGTGACGTCGGCCGACGAGATCCCGCACTCCTCGTCCCACTGCTGCACCCGCGCCAGCGCGCTCGGATCGCTGTGCAGGTAGTGACGCAGCGCGAAATACAACAAGTTCGGCGCCGCGGGCGAGCCGTCGGCGAGCTGGTGTTCGAGCTCGGGCAGATAGTCGATGCGCGGGTCGCGGCGCGCTGCGCTGAGGATCGCGTCGCGGTGCGCGAGCGCGTAGCCGCCGAGCAGATTCGCGAGTGAGTGCGTGTTCGACGAGACGAAATACACGGGCGGCAGCGGAGCCGCGGGGTCGCGCACGTACACGCGCTCGACTCCGTGCCACCAGTGCTGCGCCGCGCGCTCGTAGGCGGAGAACGAGCCGGCGAGCAGCCGCACGCGCAGGTCGAGGCGCTTCGTCGCGAGCATCCGCAGCGCGGCGTCCGAGTCACTGCCGAGCGCTTCGCGGAGCCGCTCGAAGTCGGCCTCCGGCAAGTCGAGCGCCTCGGCGACGGGAATCCGCTTCGCCGCCGGGTCGGCCGTGGTTCCGGTCGCGCCCGCGGCGAGAAGCTCGTGCATCTTGTTCCACTCGATCTGGTAAGCGGTGAGGATGGGCACGAGATCGTCGATGTCCGAGGTGCTCGCGACGAAAGCCGCGAGCGTTCCAGCGCCGTCCCAGCGCAGCATCCGCCGCCGGCCGCGCGCGCGCACGCGCTGCCACGCGCGCGTCTGGAAGCCGAAGTCCGCGAAGGTCTCGTCCGACTGACCGAGCACGATGCGCTGCACCTGCGGCATGCACGCCGGGAGCCGCGCCGCCGCGTAGCCGAACGCGCCCACGTCGGGCCGCGCGTCGCGCGCGCCCAGGTGGAGACTCGAGTTCGAGAACGAGTGCGCTTCCTCGAAGGCCCGCACCCTCACCTCGCCCGTGCTGCGCAGCAGCGAGTACACGGTGCGCAGGTAGAGAGCGATCTCGTTGGTCTCGGTGTCGGGCTTCTGGCGCTCCACGGGGCTCCGATCGGAGGGGCCGGAAAGCTACCAAAGCCCCCGGGCGGTGCCGCCCAGGTAGAATCGCGCGATGCGCGAATACGAGAAGTACGACGCTCTCGGCCTGGCGGAGCTGGTGCGAAAGGGCGAGGTGAGTCCGGTCGAGCTGCTCGACGCCGCGCTGGCGCGAGTGTCCGCGCGCAACCCCGCGCTGAACGCGCTCTGCATGAGCTTCGAGGCGCGCGCGCGGCGCGAGATCGCCGCGGGCCTGCCCGCGGGACCGTTTCGCGGCGTGCCATTCCTGCTGAAGGATCTGCACGCGCACGTCGCGGGTGAGCGCCTGACCTTCGGCTCGCGACTCTTCGCGAGCTTCGTGTCCGAGACCGACAGCGAGCTGGTCGCGCGCTATCGCCGCGCCGGCCTGGTCACGTTCGGGCGCACGGCGTCGCCGGAGTTCGGGCTCACGGCGACGACCGAGTCGACCTTGTTCGGCGCGACGCGAAACCCGTGGAATCTCGAGCGCACGTCGGGCGGCTCGTCCGGCGGCGCGTCCGCCGCGGTCGCCGCGGGGCTCCTGCCCGCGGCGCACGCCAGCGACGGCGGCGGCTCGATCCGCATTCCGGCGGCCTGCTGCGGGCTGTTCGGCCTGAAGCCGACACGCGCGCGTGTACCCATGGGACCGCACTCGGGCGAAGGCTGGGGCGGCATGAGCACCGCGCACGCCGTGACGCGCTCGGTGCGCGACAGCGCGGCGCTGCTCGACGCGACGCAGGGCCCCGACCTCGGTGCGCCCTACCATGCGCCCGCGCCGGAGCGTCCGTATCTCGAGGAGGTGACTCGCGCGCCCGGGAAGCTGCGCATCGCGCTGCAGACCCAGACCTTCAACGGCGCCGAGACGGACCCCGAGTGCGCCGCCGCGGCGCGCGCTGCGGCGAAGCTCTGCGAGGGCCTCGGTCACCGGGTCGAGGAGGCGACGCTCGCCGTCGATCGCGCGGCGCTGGCGGTCGCGACGCAAGTATTGATGGGCGCGAACGTGCAGGCGACCGCCGACGACGCCGCCGCGGCGCAGGGCCGCGCGCTCGGCCCGGACGTGCTCGAGACCGTGACCCTCGCGATCATCGCCGCCGTGCGTCCAGCCGCCGCGGCCGACTACGCGCGCGCGGTGAAGGTGATCCACGGAGTGAGTCGCGTGGTCGAGGCGTTCTTCACGCGCTTCGACGTGCTGCTCACCCCGACCATGGCGATGCAGACCGCGCGCATCGGCGAGCTCGCGCTCTCGAATCCCGCGGACGCGACCTACGGCCAGCGCATCTCGCGCTGCGTGGGCTACACACAATTGTTCAACGCGGCGGGCAATCCGGCCATGAGCGTGCCGCTCGGCACGGCGTCGGACGGCATGCCGCTCGGCGTGCAGTTCGCCGGCCGCTTCGGCGACGAGGCGACCCTGTTCCGCCTGGCCGCGCAGCTCGAGGCGGCGCAGCCCTGGGCCGAGCGCCGGCCGGCGGTCGCGGCGGTCGGATGAGTCGGCCTCCTTGCCGGCTCGCCGCGCTCGGTCAGGTGAGCGCGCTCGGGCACGAGCGCGCCGGCGTGTTCGCGCGGCTGGTCGCGGGTGACTGCTCGCGATTGACCCTGAACGAGGAATTGGTGCCCGAGCGCAGTCTCTGGCTCGGCGAAGTGCACGATCCGCTGCCCGCGATCCCCGCGCCGCTGGCGCGCTTTGCGTGTCGCAACAATCAGCTCGCGCTCGCGGCGCTCGAGTCGATCGGGCCGGAGGTGGACGCGGCCATCGCGCGCTTCGGTCGCGGGCGCGTCGGCGTGGTGGTCGGCACCAGCACGTCCGGCGTCGGCGACGCGGAGGCGGCAATCGCGCATCGCGAGAAGACCGGCGTCCTCGCGCACGAGTTTCACTACGACCAGCTCGAGTTCGGCGGGCTGGCGCGCTTCGTCGCCGAGGTCAGCGGCGCGCGCGGCCCCGCGTACACCTTGTCGACCGCGTGCTCGTCCGGCGCGCGCGCGCTCGCGGCCGCTCGGTCGCTCGTCGCGCTAGGCGTCTGCGACGCCGTCGTCTCGGGCGCCGCCGACTCACTGTGCGGGCTCACGACGAACGGCTTCGCCGCGCTCGGCGCGCTCTCGGCGCGTGTCACCAATCCGTGGAGCGCGAACCGCGATGGGCTCACGCTCGGCGAGGCGAGCGCGCTCTTCCTCGTGACCGCCGAGCCGGGCGGAATCCAGCTGCTCGGCGTCGGTGACTCGAGCGAGGCGCACCACATGTCCGCGCCCGACCCCGACGGCCGCGGAGCCGAGACCGCGATGCGCGACGCGCTCGCGGACGCGGGGCTCGCGCCCGAGCAGATCGCCTACCTGAACCTGCACGGCACTGGCACGCCGCAGAACGACTCGATGGAGGCCGCCGCCGTCGCGCGCGTCCTCGGCGGCGAGATTCCCTGCAGCTCGACCAAGCCCCTGGTCGGCCACACACTCGGTGCCGCCGGCGCGATTGAAGCCGCGTTCTGCTGGCTCGTGCTCGCGGAGCGCCGCGGCGGCGAGCTCGCGCTGCCCCCGCACGTCTGGGACGGCGCGCGCGACCCTGCGCTCGCGCCGATCCGGCTGGCCGCGAAGGGCGAGCGCGCGCGCGCCGGCGCAGAGACCTTCGTCATGACGAACTCCTTCGGCTTCGGAGGGAACAACTGCACCTTGATCCTCGGCACGAGTGACTCGCGGTGAAGGCGTCGCTTCTGCGCTGGGCGGCCTGGGCTCCGGGGATCGAGTCACCCGCCGCCTGGGAGGCCTGGGCCAAGGCGCCGGCGCCGCTTCCCGCGAGCGGCTCGCCGGAGGCGAAGTTCCTGCCCGCGATGCTGCGCCGCCGCTGCACCCCCCTCACCCGCACCATGCTGACGGCCGCGTTCGGCTGCGCCGAGCCCGACGAGATCGCCCGCCTGCGCACCGTCTTCGCCTCGCGCCACGGCAGCATCAACGAGTCGATCGGCTTGCTCGAGAACGTCGTGCGCCGCGAGAAGCTCTCGCCCGCGACCTTCAGTCACACGGTGCACAACGCGCAGGCCGGCTTGTTCTCGATCGCCGCGGGCAACCGCGCCGCCTCGAGCTCGCTCTCCGCGCAGGAGGACAGCTGGACCGCCGCCTGGCTCGAAGCGCTGTGCTTCCTGGAACGCGACCCGCGCGAGCCCGTGCTCGTGGTGATCGGCGACGTGCCCCTGGCCGACACCTTCGCGCCGCTGGTCGCCGAAGCCGGCGTGCCCTATGCCTTCGCGGTTCAGGTCGCGGCCGCGGGTCGCGGCCCGACGCTCGAGCTCGAGCTCGCGGAGCGCGACTCACCGTCTGTTGGCCGCACGGGCACCCTACCCGTGCTCCGGCCGCCGTCATGGCCGCCCGCGCTCGAGTTCCTGCGCTGGTGGCTATCCGCCGATGAGTCACTCGAGCAGGCGAACCGCGCCAGCCGCGCGCGCTGGAGCAAGGTGTGACGTTTGGGTGACCCGCATGCGGCTGGCCACGTCGATCCGTTCGCCAGCGTCTTGCTCGCACTGGTGGTCGTCACCGCGGCGGCGCTCGCGGGTCGCGGGCTCGCGCAGCGCCTGAAGCTCGCGCCCGTCGTCGGCGAGCTGACGCTCGGCGCCATCCTGGGAAACGTCGCCTACCAGCTGGGCGACCCGCTGGCCGCGCTGGTCATGCACGGCGGCAACGTGACCGAGCTCCTGCAGCACGCGTGGCTCTCCAGTAACGCTGTAGCAGGCGCGGTGCGTGACTTCGTCGCCGCCGCGCACGTCGGATCCGACGCAGCGGCCGCCCGCGCCGTCTCCGCGCTCGAAGGCCCCGAGGGCCCGACCTTGCTCGTGATTCTCACCGCGCTCTGGGTGTTCTCGAACCTCGGCGTGATCCTGCTGCTGTTGATGGTCGGTCTGGAGTCGAGCATCGAAGGGCTCTTGCGCGTGGGCCGACGCGCGTCCGCAGTCGCAATCGCGGGCGTCGTCGCGCCCTTCGCGCTGGGGTACGGCGTGTCCCTGTGGCTCCTGCCCGACGCGAGCGCGGCCGCGCATCTGTTTCTCGGCGCCACGTTCACCGCCACCAGCGTCGGCATCACGGCGCGCGTCCTCCGCGACCTCGGGCAGATGGAGAGCTCCGAGGCCAAAGTGATTCTCGGCGCCGCGGTGATCGACGACGTGCTCGGCCTCGTCATCCTCGCCGTGGTCATCGGCATCGCGCAGAGCGGTCACGTCGAGCTGGGCGGCATCGCGCGCATAGCCCTGCTCTCCGCCGGATTCCTCGCGGCCGTGCTCTTCCTCGGCGAGCGCGTGGGCGGCTGGATCGCGCGCGCGCTCGTGGCCCTCGAGCGCCGCCACGCCAAGCTGCTCGCGCCGCTGCTCGTCGCGTTCGCGATGGCCTGGCTGGTGAACGCGATCGGCCTCGCGTCCATCGTCGGCGCCTTCGCCGCCGGTCTCATGCTGCGGGACGAGCAGTTCGACTCCGACTCACGGAGCGAGGCGTCGCTGCACGAGGTGCTCGCCCCGCTCGAGTCCATCTTCGCGCCGATCTTCTTCGTGCTGATGGGCATGCAGGTGAACCTCTCGCTGCTCGCGGAGCCGCAGACACTCCTGCTCGGCTCCGCGTTCGTCGCGGTGGCGATCGCCAGCAAGCTCGTCACGGGCCTCGTCGCGGGACCGGGAGTCAGCAAGTGGAGCATCGGTCTCGGCATGGTCCCGCGCGGCGAGGTCGGCCTGATCTTCGCGAGCATCGGCCGCCAGCTCGGCGTCGTCGACGCCGGAGTTTTCTCCGCCGTCGTTCTCATGGTCCTCGCTACGACCCTGGTCGCGCCGCTCGGACTTTCCTGGTCGCTGCGTCGCGCTGGCTAGCGCCCCCGCTCCGGCCTCCCGAGCGAGCGGCGCATCTGGATCTTGTGGGCGTTCGCGCGCCGGCCCATCTCGGTGCGTTCAGCGGGGAAGAAGCGCTCGAAGAGGAAGTCGAGGGGGCGGTCGTCGTAGATGCGGAAGTGCGCTTTGCGCACGGCGAACTCGACGGCGGAGAGCGGGATGAAGACGAGCCAGGCGATCCAGCCCGCGTAGGCGCGCCACCAATCGAGCGGCGCGAATAGCGCGAGCGCAGCGATGGCGACTGCGTTCGCCGCGAAGACCGCGCCGTAGAGCACGGTGACTCGCCGGCAGTAGGGGCGGATGAACTCGGGCGCGTGGGGCTCGATCATGAACGCGACGCGCTCGACCACGGAGCCGCCGCCGTGCAGGCTCGAGGCGAAGACGCGCGCGACCGCGGCGCACACCCACGCGGGAATCAGGAGCAGGAATACGCCCTCGCCGGTCACGAGCGCGAGCGCGGCGAGGCCGAAGAGCCCGGACAGGTAGAACGCGCCGAGCGCGAGCTCCGCGGGCAGGGCGCCTCGCGCGCCCCGGACGGACAGCGCGCTGACACCGAGGAGTGTCGCGGCGAGCGCGCGCACGCCGAAGCGCTCGACCATCCAGCCCGCGAACAGCGGCCAGGCGACGGCCAGGCCGGCGAAGGCCAGGCCGAGGACCAGCTGTCCTGGGCTCGGGCGCGGCGGCCTAGTCAAGGGAGTCGGCGGAGAGCAGCGCCGTGAGCGACAGCTCTTCGTCGGGCGCGTGCCGCGCATCGGGGCCGAGCATGGCGAGCGCGCGGCGGCGGACGTCGTTGAAGATCTCCTCGGTCTTCTCGAGCACCTCGCGGCGCGGGCGGCTCAATCCGACGCGCTCGAGGAAGTCCAGGTGGTTGAGGCCCGGCGTGAACTCGCCGCGGTTGTGGCGGTAGAACTGGCCGCGGCGCTGGAGTGAGTCGGCCACCTTGCGGAACAGCTCGTTGAAGTTGGTGAGCGCGCGCAGGATGAGCGGCGCCATGCGCAGCTGCCTGCGCAGCCAGCGCGGGTCGAGATGCTCGTCGCGCACGTACGGAGACACCCACAGGTTGTAATAACAGCCGATGTCGAAGTCCCACTTGAGCTTGCCGAGCTCGAAGCTGCCGAACGTCTCGTACAGATTTCGATACAGCGACAAGGTCGCCTCCTGGCGGAACGCCATGAAGCGGTCGTAGAGCTCGGTGCGCTGCGCCAGCTCGGCCGGGGGCTCGCCCGCGAAGTCGCGCTGGATCAGCTCCGACAGGAAGTCGTTCTCGTGCGCGATGAAGTCGGTGCCCGGGCTGTACAGGGGATCGGCGGAGGTCGCGGCCTCGCCGGTGAGGCCCCAGCGGTCGGGCGAGAAGTAGCGTTCGGTCGAGTAGGCGATCTGCGTGTAGCTTCCCTGGTCGAGCGCCTTCGCGTCGCGCAACAGGTGCGCGACGGCGGCGTGACCGTCGAGGAAACGGCGCAGCCCTTCGCCCGTGCGCAGCTGGCGCGGATCGCCGCCCGTGTTGCCAGTCACTCCGACACTCGTGACTCCGTCGTGCAGCGGGATGAACCAGATCCAGTAGCCGGGATAGAAGAAGTGAATCGTCGAAAGGAAGCGCGACGAGTGGCGCACGCGCGCGCGCCAGGGCTCGGGGCCGAGGTCGTCGACGTCCGCCACGCCCTCGTAGCGGCCCCAGACGGAGCCGATTCGATGCGTGTCCTCGCGCAGGCGCAGCCCGAGCGCGCGGGCGAGCAAGTCGGCGCGGCCCGCGGCGTCGATCAGCCAGCGGGTCGAGATCCGCCGCGCGCCGCTGGCGCCAGAGACCTCGAACACGTGCGGCGCGCCGCCGCTGCCCATCGCGACCGGCCGCGCCGTCACCCCGAGCTCGACCTGCACGCCGGCGCGCGCGTTCATCTCCAGGAGATCGCTCTCGAGCCGCAGGCGATCGATCTGGAACGCCGGGTGGAACGGCAGACTGATCGGCCCGATCTCGCTCATCTCCCAGAGCGGCAGCGAGCGCCGCTCGTCGTCGAAGAAGTAGCGGAGCCCGTTCTTCGGGAAATGGCGGTCGTACAGATAGCGGGAGAGGCCGAGCCGCTTGACCAGGTAGTGACTCCCGATCTCGACGACCGACTCACCGACTTTCCAGCTGGCCTCGCGCGACTTCTCGTACAGGCCGATGCGCAGGCCCGGCAAGCTGCGCGAGAGCTGGCGCGCGAGCAGGTTCCCGGCGAGGCCGCCGCCGAGGACGGCGACGTCGACGTCGGTCTGCTCGGCCCGCTTCACAACATGCCCCCGTTCACCGAGATCACCTGGCCGGTGATGTAGCCGGCGCCCTCGGAGAACAGATACACCACGAGCGACGCGATCTCATCGGGCCGCCCGAGGCGCTGCATCGGCACGAGCTTGCGCAGCTCCTCGACGGGCGCGCCCGAGAGCATCTCGGTCTCGACCAGGCCGGGCGCGATGCAGTTCACGGTGATCGCGCGCTTCGCGAGCTCGAGCGCGAGCGCCTTGGTCGCCCCGTGCAGGCCGGCCTTCGACGCGGCGTAGTTCACCTGCCCGCGATTTCCCGCGAGCCCCGCGATCGACGAGATCACGACGATCCGCCCGCCGTCGTGCATGCGCACCAGCGGCATGACCAGCGGCTTCAACACGTTGAAGAAGCCGCCGAGGTTCGCGCCCAGCACGCGGTCCCAGGCGTCGCCGGACAGAGCCGGAAAGGCCGCGTCCTCGTGGACGCCCGCGGCGAGCACCGCGCCCCAGTACGGTCCGTTCGCGGCGAGATCGGTGCCCAGCGCGGCGGCTGCCCCCGCGCGGTCGGCCACGTCGAACGGCACGAGCGAGGCCGCGCGCCCCAGTGCGATCAGCTCTTTCTCCAGCGACTGCGCGGCGGCCGCGTTCGAGCGGAAGCCGAGCGCGAGGTCGAAGCCCGCGCGCGCCAGGCCGAGCGCGCAGGCGCGGCCGATGCCGCGGCTGGCGCCGGTGACGAGCACGCGGCGGGCCTCCGGTACGCTCACGTCGCGGACCCGCGGGGCGGACGAATCGAGTCGGGGATGAACACCGAGAGCGTTCCCTCCGCCGCGAGCTCGCCGCCCGCGCGCAGCTCGCAGGCGAGCGACGCGAGGCGCCCGATGCGCTGCAGGATGGTCGCCGACACCTCGAGTGACTCGTCGGGGCCGAAGCTGGCGCGGTGCAGGGTGATTCGCTTGGCCCCGACCAGAAATCCGGGCCGCGGACTCTCGAGCCCGTCGAGCAGCGCGCCGTGAGCGGCGACGCCCTGCGCCATGTACTCGACCGCGACCCACGCCGGCACCCGGCCATCCGGATCGCGGAACAGATCCGAGGCGCCGGGGTCGATCGCGCAGACCGTCCGCTCGACCGAGTGCTCGAGCACGCGCGAGAGCAGGCGCATCGACCCCGCGTGCGGGATCAACGTGTCGAGCGACGGCAGCGGCGCGGCATCGCTCATGGCGGCTCCGAATCGAGGGCGCGCTGCCCGTCGCCGAAGAAGTCGTAGAAGTTGAACCACTGCCTCGGCGTGCGCAGACAGTAGTGCTCGAAGCGGCGCACCCAGGTCTCGAGCATCTCGTGCGCGACCTTCTCGCGCAGGTTCCGCGGCACCGACCCACCCTCGAAGATCGGCTCGGTGGCGGCGAAGTAGCGCAGGTGACCCGTCGAGATGCAGACGGAGAGAAACACCGGCGCGCCGAGCACCGCGCCCAGCAGGAAGGGCGAGAGCGGGAACGCCGCGCGCCGGCCCGCGAACTGCGTGGCGGCGGGGCGCTCGCGGCCGCCCGGATGCACGCGATCCGCGAGGATGCCGACGAACTCGCCGCGCGCGAGACACGCCTTGATCTCGAACGCGACCTGGACCGAGCCGGGGTCGACGAAGATCACGCGCATCCGGCTCTCGCCGCCGAGTGAGTCGAAGAGCTCGTTCACCCGCGCCGCGTGCTCGGTGAACATCAGCACGTTCACGCGCAAGCCGTACTGACTCGAGATCAAGCGCAGCATGTCGAAGCTGCCGAAGTGCGCGCCGAGCAGGATCGCGCCGC
>Ga0209131_1003255_pt1 | contig 10823 bp, 8 predicted proteins | sample GraSoi_2013_40cm_FD_185826 | JGI IMG/M metagenome (GOLD analysis project Ga0209131, IMG submission 185826) | Grasslands soil microbial communities from the Angelo Coastal Reserve, California, USA - Sample 9_17_2013_40cm (SPAdes) (version 2) | ecosystem: Environmental > Terrestrial > Soil >...
GTGAATGGCGCTCGCATCTCCTGTTGGAGGCCTGGCCCGACCGCGGTCATTGGACTGCAATTCACACTGGACAGTACATTTATATAGAAACTGACGGTGAACTCTCTGAATTCTACGATCTCGAATCGGATCCCTATGAGATGAGCAGTATGATCAATGAGCCCAAATATCAGCCGATAATTCAAAATCTCAAAGAAATCCTGGAAAAAGAAAAGGCGCCTAAAGTTTCGACCCCTTAAAAACAACTGCACTTTCCACAAAATAAAAACACTTTACGCAGCGTAAAGTGTTTTTATTTTGGCATCCCAACTAATATATTGCCGTCAATTATTTTCACAGGATATGCAGGAATATCTACGACGGCCGGCATTTGCATTGCCCGACCAGTACGGATGTCAAACTCCCCTCCGTGTCGCGGGCACACAATATTATTACCTTCAATTATGCCATCTCCAACTGGCCCATCATCATGTGAGCAGACATCTCCGATGGCAAAGTATTGACCGGCGATATTGAAAATGACAATGGATTTATTGGCAATATCTACGAACAGACGCTCACCATTCGGAAGTTCCGATACAGGTGCAATCTCAATAAATTCTAAATTTTCAAGTGATTGAATGGTGTAGTTATACATGGCTGCATTGAAGATAAAAATTGTTTGCTATTCTACTAAAGAGTCACTTGCTTCCCCCAACCCATACACACCTGCTTTTAATACTTTCAGCGAGAGCAATGCACATTTCAACCGGACGGGGCCAAGATCAATTCCGAGAAGATCGAGTAGATCCTGCTTATTAAGTTGTTTAACTTCTTCGACTGGCTTGCCAATAATGGACTCCAGGAGTAAGTCAGCAGATGCTTGAGAGATAGCACATCCGTGACCATCAAATCTGGCATCTGTAACAAGACCATCAATGCCTACGCGCAAGTCTATTTGGATATGGTCGCCGCACAAAGGATTATTATCTGCGAAGGAAATATCGTGCGGATCGAGCTTCCCCCGATAAGATGGATTCTTGTAGTGCTCTATAATAACTTCACGGTAGAGATCATCCATATTATCCAAACATCTCTTTCACTTTATAGATCCCGTTCACCAGCATATCCACTTCATCTTTTGTGCTATAGAGATAAAAACTTGCGCGGCTCGTAGCTGGAATTCCAAACTTTTCATGTAAAGGCTGCGCGCAGTGATGGCCTGCACGAATGGCAATGCCATCCCGATCTAAAATCTGAGCTACATCATGCGGGTGAACACCTTCAAGAATAAATGCTGCGACCCCGCCTTTCTTATCAGCTGAAGGGCCAAAAACTTTTACAACGGGAATTTCTTCCAGGCAATCAAGTGCGTATTCAATAATCTCATGTTCATGTGCAGAAATGTTTTCCATGCCGATCTTGCATAGGTAATCGACTGCCGCGCCAAAACCCACCGCCTCAGCAATCGCCGGGGTTCCTGCTTCAAACTTATGCGGCAGAGTGTTGGCGCGGAATGAGCGGAGCTTGACCTCTTTGATCATGTCACCACCACCCAAAAACGGAGGCATGGATTCGAGCAATGCAGATTTTCCATACAAAGCACCAATTCCGGTTGGCCCACACATTTTATGAGCGGAGAATGCATAAAAATCCACGTCAAGCGCTTGTACATCCACTTTCAAATGTGGAACAGATTGTGCTCCATCCACTAAAACGATCGCACCGGCTCCATGTGCTAAATGAATAATTTCTGCGGCCGGGTTGATCGTACCAAGGACGTTGGACATGTGCGTAAACGAGACCAGCTTCGGGGTCCGCGCGAGAAGCGATTTATATGTCTCAAGGTCAAGCACTCCAGCCTCTGTCACTGGGATGAATTCGAGCTCGATCCCGCGTTCCGCCTGAAGCATATGCCAGGGAACCAGGTTCGAGTGATGCTCCATTTCGGTAAATTCGCGCGCGCCCATGAATAGGCCACCAGATTAATGGATTCAGTCGTATTGCGTGTGTAGATAACTTCACGGGCAGACGCTGCGTTGATGAACTTCGCGATTCTTTCACGCGCACCCTCATACAACGAGGTGGATTCTTCAGCAAGTGTATGAACCCCGCGGTGAATATTTGCATTTGAGCGACGATAAAATTCGTTCATCGCTTCAATGACCTGCCAAGGTTTTTGCGAAGTGGCAGTCGAATCCAGATACGTCACACGCACACCTGGGCGTGTTTCTCGTTCAAGGATTGGAAAGTCTTTGCGGATTTCTTTTACGTCTAGTGGCATTTGCAGATAATTGGCATACATGTGCAAACATAAGCGAGATTGCGCTTGCGTACCTGTCTTTTAATAATCAGGAATAAAATCCTTCCTGACTACCTTTTTACCGGGCACCGCGCGAATATGTTCTGAGTTTACCGGGTACCATAAGATTCGGTCGGGCACCATCCAGCCATCCGTGAGGAAAACATTCGAACGGAATTGTACTGCGACCATTTTATTATCCACCTGGACAACAATTCCTCTAACCCAACCGCGGACACGTTCACGATTCTTTTCGTGATCGCAAAATACCTCAACGGTATCACCCACCTCGAATGCATGCTCCAGGCCAGGCGCTTTCATATAAGCAAATTGGTGCACGCGTGGTGAACGCGGAGAAACCGGCCGACGCTCGATAAGAGGATTAACAGCCCGCTTTATAAGGATAGTCGCTGGCCTCAAGGCAAGCGTGGCCGCAGCTCGTGATGGCAATCGAATGGAAGTCCTTGCCACCGGCCTGGCCACAGCTGGTTTTGTCATTAATTTCGCAGGAACCTTCGTTTTTGCTTTCGCGCCAATTGGCGCCTTTGATCTCGCGACGAATTTCTTTGCGGGTTTTGCCTTAGTCCTTGGTTTCGATTTAGCAATTACTTTTTTAGCGGCTTTTGCTTTAACAACTTGCGCCTTGCTTGCTTTCGATCTTCCGGTCTTTGTCTTTTTCGCTTTGACTTTTGACTTCACTACCATGACTCACATCCTGTCTTCGTTATGGAGAGGTCCCCACCTCTTATTTGACTCTTCAAACTATGCTCAGCGCGAGTAATCAACCTGCGGCGCGTGAATTAATTATTTCCACACCGGCAAATCCTCAAGCCTACACTGATAGCTTATCGTGAATTGCCTGCTGGAATCTTTCGCGTACACCTTCAAAGGGAATACGCTGCATGATCGGGTCGAAGAAACCCTCAACGACCAGTCGTTCTGCATCTGCTTGTGGAATACCTCGTGATTTAAGGTAGAACAATGGTTCCTTTTCCAATTTTCCGACCGTCGCACCATGAGTGCAACGGACATCGTCAGCCAAAATTTCCAGGCCGGGGATCGAGTCTGCTCGCGCCCCATCACTCAAGACCAGATTTCGGTTCGCTTGATATCCGTCAGTTTTTTGTGCGCCGGGCGCCACGTAGATCATACCCTGCCAAACAGAACGACTCTTACCTCTTAAAGCACCTTTGAAGAGCAGATCGCTCGTTGTATGAGGCGCAAGGTGATTCTGCTGGGTGTCATGATCCAGGTGTTGAGTCCCATCTGTAAAATAGAAGCCGGACATACGCCCTTGTGCGCCTTCGCCAGCCAGGTCAAGGTCAGAGAAGTTCTTGGTGAGGCGGGAGCCCACCGCGCCGAAAATCCAATCCAAATTACCGCCACGCTCCACACGTGCGCGCTCGTGAGAGAAATTCCAAATATGGCGACCCCATGATTGCAGTTCGACGAACCGCAAATTCGCATCCTGGCCCACATGAATTTCCACAATGCCGGCATGCATGGCGTGACCGGTTTCATCTGGCGAGGCCGCTTCGTGAACATATGTCACCGATGCACCATCGTCTACAAACACGATGAGGTGCGAAAAATGCGCCAGATTTGAGCCTGGTCCCCACAGCACCGAGTGAAGCGGTGCATCAACAGTCAGGTTTTTGGGAACATACAGCAAAACGCCGCTACCAGCAAAAGCGGAAGCAAGTGCTGCGAATTTACCATCTTCCGGTTTGACGATCTGACCGATCAATTTTTTCAAGAGCTCAGAATGATCGCGCTCAGCTGTACGGAAATCTGTGAAGACAACACCTTTCTCCACAAGTGACTTGTCCAACTGAATTTGCGAGCCACCCGGAAGCAATGTAATCTGCCCCCCATGCTGGTCGCCAATGAGTGGCTTAAGCAAGGTTTCTGGAACTGCCGGTAAGTCTTCGTATGAGCCTTCTTTTGAGAGCTTGAAATCAGACGCGGGGAGAAGACGAATGTCAGTGCGGCGCCACGCCTCTTCCGAGGTTGAGGGGAGCGAATATTTCTGGAACGCGTCCCATGCCGAGGAGCGGAAAGAAGCTAAGCCGTTTTTCGATGCGGGGATATCTGCCTTTGTAAACGAAAAATCTTTTGCGACGGAATCGGAACGTTTTTTCGAAACAGTAACTCTCGGTTTTTCCTGCATAATTAACCGATCGAGCCTTCCATTTGAAGTTGGATAAGGCGGTTCATTTCTACTGCGTACTCCATCGGCAATTCTTTGACCAACGGCTCAATGAAGCCCGCAACCACCATACCGGTAGCCTCTTCTTCGGTGAGGCCGCGCGACATGAGATAAAAGAGTTGCTCTTCACCTACCTTCGAAACAGAGGCCTCATGACCTATCGTGACATCGTCTTCGTCAATCTCAATGGAAGGATAAGTATCCGAGCGGGATTTGGGATCGAGCAAAAGCGCATCGCACACAACATTGGACTTGACACCCTTCGCTCCCTTGTAGACTTTGACCAACCCCCGATAAGACGCGCGCCCGCCACTTTTACTGATGGACTTGGAGGTAATCTTGCTGGTGGTGTTCGGGGCGAAATGTATCATCTTCGAACCTGCATCCTGAGTTTGGCCTGGACCCGCAAAGGCCATTGAAAGCATTTCGCCATGCGCGCCTGGCTCCATCAGATAGCAGGATGGATATTTCATCGTGAGTTTCGAACCGAGGTTTGCATCGACCCACTCGTGAGATGCATTCGCAAAAACCTTGGCACGTTGAGTAACGAGATTGAACACATTCGTCGACCAATTTTGGATGGTCGAATAACGGGAACGCGCGCCCTTCTTAACAACGATCTCGATTACGCCTGAGTGGAAAGAATTAGTAGTGTATTGGGGGGCAGTGCAGCCTTCAACGTAGTGAACCGAAGCGCCCTCATCTACAATGATAAGTGTGCGTTCGAACTGACCTACATTTGCGGTATTCAGACGGAAATAGGCCTGAAGAGGAAGATCCACCTTCACGCCTTTCGGAACATAAACAAACGAACCTCCCGACCACACCGCAGAATTGAGTGCCGCGAATTTATTATCTTCAATCGGGATAACGGTGCCAAAATACTCCCGGAACAGATCCGGATATTGTTTGAGGCCATCTTCAATCGAAAGGAAGATCACACCTTGTTTCTCAAGGTGTTCCAGAATGGAGTGATACACCATCTCTGATTCGTATTGTGCGCCTACGCCGGCTAAGAATTTTTGCTCGGCTTCTGGAATGCCTAATTTATCGAACGTATTCTTGATATCATCAGGAACGTTATCCCATGATTTTTCACTCTTCTCGGTAGGCTTGACATAGTAAAAGATGTTATCGAAGTCTATCTCGTCGAGGGACGGTCCCCAGGTTGGCATAGGACGGGCAAGATAATGCTCCAAAGCTTTGAGGCGAAATTCAAGCATCCATTGCGGCTCGTTCTTCATGCGTGAAATGTTTTCCACGACCTGGCGGCTCAAACCTCTTTCAGATTTGAACACATAATTGTCGTCACGATCATGAAAACCATACTTATAATCACCAATCTCGCCCAGGATCTTGGTATCTTCATTGGTTTTGGCATTTTCAGTCATTGGATTCACCAGTTTTTCTGAGGATAAAGGGCCGTATCATATCGACTTATAGCCTGCCGCTGCTTAATAAAGCGAGTCTAAGCCGTAATTTCTTCATGCTTCTCACGCACCCATTCATAACCTTGCTCCTCGAGGTGTAAAGCAAGGTCAGGTCCGCCAGATTCGACAATCCGGCCATCTAGCATCACATGGACAAAATCGGGCTTGATGTAATTCAATAAGCGCTGATAATGTGTGATAACAAGCACACCGAGCTCAGGTCCAGAAAGAGCGTTGACGCCATCTGCGACGACCCGCAACGCATCAATATCCAACCCTGAATCTGTTTCATCCAGGATCGCCATCTCCGGCTTGAGCGTGGCCATTTGTAAAATTTCAGCGCGCTTCTTTTCGCCACCGGAAAAACCATCATTTAGATAACGGCCTGCGAATGTGTGATCCATCTTGAGCATATCCATCTTTTCCTTAAGCAACTTGCGGAACTCAGGAATTGGCATGCCCTTATCTTCGGGGTTGGCAGCGCGGCGACGAGAATTGATTGCGGAACGCAAGAAGTTCGCCACAGTCACACCCGGGATGGCAACAGGATACTGAAAGGCCAAAAAGATGCCAGCACGTGAACGTTCATCCGGCTCTAGATCAAGAACATTTTGACCCTTGAAAATAATCTCCCCTTCCGTTACTTTATAGTTAGGGTGCCCCATTAAGGTGTAAGCCAATGTAGATTTTCCCGTACCGTTAGGCCCCATAATGGCGTGGATTTCACCTTGATTGATTTTGAGCGAAAGTCCCTTTAATATTTCTTTGTCTTCGATACTTACATGTAAATTCTTGATCTCAAGTTGCGACATTCGTGTAGCTCCCAAAGAAATTAAGCCATTGCTGGCGTTTTTAACTATGCCGCCGCATTATAGCAGGGTCGGCAAGAAAAGTCAATATTTATGATATTTTTCTAGTATATTCATAATTCTCATCGCAGAGACGAGACCCCGATGCGCGATGACACCTGCTTGTGCAATTCGACACAGCGCCACTATACAAATTACAACGGGAAGTCTGCTCAGAGATTCGCTTCTGGCCGCATCCGAACAAAGCGACCGCCGCAAGAGTGCTACGAATGCTAACGGCCTGAATAGGGTTTCCCGGAGCATATTATGCCTTTGAAGACGTCTTTGACGTCATGGCTACAAGGCGACGGTGGCCCGAGGTCGACATCGGGCGGATCAGTATTGTCCTGAACGTAGCACCCCATCGGCTCGTTGCCTGTGGCAGTGAATCCCATAGGCACACGACATGTGTTATCAAAGCCCCACAGTTGATTCACCGGATAATTACGGTTACCCTTTCGTGGCGAGCCTGCCCGTTTAGTTGAGTAGGTGTCGTTGAAATATAACTTAGTTGGATCTACCGGTTTCGCAGATGCGACTACATCCCACATAAATGTGGATGATGCTTGAAAGAAGGAACGTTTAATAGCCAACTCCACGATCGGCTTGCTTGAACTCACAAAATGTGCCCAAGCTAAATCGGGATCGTCACCTGTACTAGAGTCGAACATAATTGTTTCGTAGCCGTCCCCAGTGTAGACGTCGTCGGGATACATGCGTGATCCGCCGATGTCACCATTAGTATCAAAGTAAACTTGTACACCGTTCGTAGCCCAATCGCTTCCGAACGGAGGGCTTGCTAAGATCAAGAACTCAGCACGTCCATCTATATTTTGATCAAACTCCGCGCCATAGGTTCCGAGAGGAAGTTTATTTCCTTTGCCTAAGCCGACTAGCTCAATTTGGATGTAATAGAAAGTATCGTCACTGGTAATCGCCATGTTCTTGATATCCACATATGGCAAGTAATTCATATCCTTCGAGGTAAAAGGTCGTTCGAATCGATTCGCCTTGAACTGGTCACCAGTTTGAACATCCTTGCTTTGAAAGGTTGTGGATTCGTCGTTGTCGTGTGCATTGGCTTCTTGCTTTGAACCTTCGCCCGGTGTGGCAACGTGTACAACTGCAACAGTCGGCGCTATTCCTGGAGTAGTCGAGGTTGACAGACTCTCGGTTGCGCTGGCCGCTGGCAATGACCCACAGGCTTGCAACGCAAATACTAAAACGACTGAAATAGAAGCACAGAGTTTGAGATGGCGATTCATACGACTCTCTTCATTAATCAATCGACTGTAAAAATATTATATTACTAGTTCGATGACAAAAAACACGCCCCCAAGGTATGGGCTTGTATCAATTCAATGGAAAACCTGTATTTAGAAATATATCGATTTCCAATTGCAACGAAATCGTCCGATTCTGGCCTGGCACTTAGAAGCTATAATCAACGCAGGCGTCTCCGGCTATGAAGACCTTTCATCAAGCTCGTCAACGCGACTTCACATGGATCGTCCTAGCATTTCTTTGGCTGGCAGGCGGCTCTCTTACCTCGCAACACAGTATCAGCGCAACGGTTGATGAAAGCCAGCGTCAGACCAATTCAATTATTTTTGCTGTTATCGGGGACTATGGATCAGGAGAACCGCAAGAGGCAGACGTTGCAAATCTTGTTAAAAGCTGGAATCCAGATTTTATCGTTACAGTTGGTGACAATAACTATCCGATCGGCGCGGCCTATTCAATCGATGACAATATCGGCAAGTATTATCACGAATTTATCTATCCGTATAGCGGAAAATATGGGGGCGGTGCGGCCTACAAAAGGTTTTTTCCTGCACTGGGAAACCACGACTGGATGAGTAATGGCGCAATACCCTATTTTAATTATTTCAGCTTTTACAGTCAAAAAGGCTACTACGACTTTGCTCAAGGCCCGATACACTTTTTTATTCTTGATAGCGACTCCAATGAGCCAGACGGTATGACGTCCATTTCGAAACAAGCCAGGTGGCTAAAGAACGGATTGGCTGGGTCTACGTCACAATTTAATATCGTGGTCATGCATCATCCGCCTTATTCATCCGGGACACACGGATCAACAAGTGATATGCAGTGGCCGTTTAAGGCTTGGGGGGCTGATGCAGTATTATCCGGTCACGATCATTTATATGAAAGAGTTATCGTGGATGGATTCCCCTACTTTGTTGATGGAATAGGCGGAGAAGATATTTATGCAATAGGAACCATTGCCCCAGGCAGCCAGGTGCGGTTCAATCAGGACTTTGGCGCGATGCGAGTGGAAGCAAATAGCACAACAATGAAATTCCAGGCAATCACACGCGCCGGTGTATTAGTGGATGAATATACAATAAGCAACGGCATACCAGTTATAACTTCTATCACGCGCGCTACCCCAAATTTATCAAATGCCTCAAGCGTAGACTATATAGTAAATTTTTCAGAACCTGTTACAGGCGTTGACGTATCCGATTTTAATTTAACCACTACCAACGTCAACAATGCATTTATTAGCAATGTAAGTGGATCAGGGGACGACATGTATACGGTTTCAGTGAATACCGGCTCTGGAGATGGCACTATCCGCCTCGACCTTACTGACAATGACAGTATCACTAATATATTTGGCAAGCCATTAGGCGATATCGGCTTGGGCAATGCGAACTTTACTGTCGGTGAAAGCTACCAAATAGACAAAACCGTTCCAGTTGCGATTTCCATCTTGCGCGCTGGCCCAAGCCCCTCCAATGCCACGAGTGTGGATTTCACTGTAACTTTTTCAGAGCCTGTCTCAGGTGTGGATATATCGGACTTCAAGCTGGCATCCAAAGTTGCCGGCGCATCGATCAGCAATATCATCGGTTCAGGAAACCTTTATACAGTTTCAGTGAATACCAGTGCGAGTGATGATAGCTTGCGACTCGACGTTGTTGACGACGACACCATCACAGACTCCGCCGGTAATAAACTTGCCGGCGCTGGCATAGGAAATGGCAATTTCACTATCGGAGAAAGTTACAATATTGACAGAACTGTGCCAAGCGTAACGTCCATTATTCGCGCGAGCCCAAACCCATCAAGCGCATCCAGCGTGGACTTCATCGTCACTTTCTCCGAACCAATTACCGGCCTGGATATATCCGACTTTAGCCTGGCAACGAATAATATCATTGGCTCATCCATTATCAATGTCGAGAGTCATGATCCGTTTTATATCGTCACGGTAAACACCGGTACAGGAACAGGCTCGCTTCGATTGGATTTCATGGATAACGACAGTATTATGGATGGTGTAGGTAATAACCCAGGTGGCGTTGGGTCTAGCAATGGAAATTTCAGCAGCGGCGAAACTTATGAAATAGACAAATCGATTCCCCATGTAATATCCATCCTGCGCGCCGGCCCAGAATCAACCAGTGCCACGAGCGCAGACTTCGCCGTCACCTTCTCGGACTCCGTCGCCGGAGTCGACATCTCTGATTTCAGCTTAACCACCACGATAGGCAATGCTTCAGTTAGCAATATCAGTGGCTCTGGAAATAATTATGTTGTTACCGTAAACACAGGTTCTGCTGACGGCGCACTGCAACTCAATGTTATTGATGATGACAGTATCATCAACAATCAAGGTAACACACTTGGCGGCGCCGGTTTGGGAAATGGAAACTTTATTACAGGCGAAACCTATATTGTTTATAAGTCGAGTCCACGAGTAACTTCCATCATACGAGCGAGTCCAGATCCATCCGGCACGGCCGACGTAGATTTCATTGTCACATTCTCCGAATCTGTGACAGGGGTGGATATCTCAGATTTCAGTTTGACTACCGTGGGTATCAGCGGTGCTTCGATCAATACAGTAAATAACTTTGACCCATTTTACATTGTCACTGTCAACACAGGGATTGGCACGGGCACTCTCCGCCTCGACTTGATCGACGATGATAGTATCGTAGACTCTGCAGGTAACCAACTGGGCAGTCATGGCGTAGAGAACGGGGGTTTTATTACTGGCGAAGTCTTCAGCATCTCAAAGG
>Ga0209131_1003256_pt1 | contig 10821 bp, 9 predicted proteins | sample GraSoi_2013_40cm_FD_185826 | JGI IMG/M metagenome (GOLD analysis project Ga0209131, IMG submission 185826) | Grasslands soil microbial communities from the Angelo Coastal Reserve, California, USA - Sample 9_17_2013_40cm (SPAdes) (version 2) | ecosystem: Environmental > Terrestrial > Soil >...
GTAATAGAGAGTGGTCATCGAGCTGGCTCCTGAGGGTTCGAAGAAGGGGCAAAATGAGGAAAGTCGAAACGGCGCATGGCGTCGGCCACCTGCTCGAGCCGAGCGTCCTCGTGGGGGATCTCCTGGACGGAGAGGACGTCGATGAGCCGCGAGAGCTGCTGGACGATCTGATGGACGTCGGCAGCTTCGACGACCAGCAGCATGCGGCTCGTTCCCGAATCGCCGGTGGCACCGACGACGAGGCTCGAGACGTTGTAATCGCGGCGCCGAATGAGGCCGATGGCGCGATAGAGCGCGCCGGGCCGGTCATTGAGGTGCACCACGAGCGTGTGCCGCTGCGTGTTCGCAGGAGCGGTCGTCATGGCCGCTCGGCGTAAGCGGCAACGACGCTCGGCGTGGTATGCGTGTGCGCGTCCACGAGCATCTCGCCGATGCTTCGTCCTTGCGGGACGATCGGAAAGACATTGGCCTCGCGCTCAACGCGGAAGTCGAGCACGACGACGCCAGGATAGTTCCATGCGTCGTCGATCGCCTGCTCGACCTGATCCACGCTGTCCACGGTCACGCCGCACACGCCATAGGCTTCGGCCAGCTTCGCGAAGTCGGGCCCGGAGAGTGGCGTGCCGCTGTACCTGCGTCCCTCGAAGAGCTGTTGCCACTGCCGCACCATGCCGAGGTAGCCGTTGTTCACGATGGCGATCTTGACGTTCGTCAGGCCTTCCTGCGCCATCGTCGCGATCTCCTGATTCGTCATCTGGAATCCGCCGTCGCCGACGACCACCCAGATCGTCTCATCAGGCAGTGCGATGGCGGCACCGAGCGCGGCGGGGACGGCGAAGCCCATGGTGCCCGATCCGCCGCTCGTGATGTGCGAGCGTGGGCGGTGCCAGTCGAGCAGTTGAGCCGTCCACATCTGATGCTGTCCGACGTCCGTGACGACGCGACAGTTGCCGCGCGCTCTGCGTGCTGCGTTGAGTGCGGCGCAGACGTCGTTCGGTTGGAGCGTTCCGTCATCTGTGCGACGCCGATACGCCTGCCGCGGCTCGAACTTGTCGCGCAGCGCGTGCACCTCCTCGAGCCAGGCGGACCGATTCTCGAATTCGGCCCCCGTCGCGTCGGCGTTTCGAGTCGGGAGTTCTTCCAGAGCAGATTTCAACGCGCGCAATGCGGCGCGTGCATCGCCAACGATTCCAACACGAACCGGAACCAACTTCCCGATCTCCGACGGATCGACGTCCACGTGAATCACTGCCGCATGCGGTGCAAAGGTGGATGCCTTTCCGGTGACGCGGTCGTCGAAACGGCTGCCGACGTTCAACAGCACGTCACACCGCTGGATGGCGCGATTCACGTGCACCCATCCGTGCATGCCCGGCATGCCAAGGCTCAGCGGATGGTCCTGCGGAAATGATCCGAGTCCGTGCAGCGTGGTGATGACCGGAATTCCCGTGTACTCGGCGAGTGCAAGCAGCTCCGCCGATGCACCCGACTGGATCACGCCGTTGCCGACGAGGATGAGCGGACGACTCGAGGACGCCAGCAGGGCGGCCGCCTCGCGAACGGCGCCCGCGTTCACCTCGCATTGGCGATGGTCGTCGTATCCTGCGAGATCGAGCGTAACGTTCCAGTCCGGGACGATACTCGCTTGCTGCGCGTCCTTGGTCACGTCCACAAGCACCGGGCCGGGCCGTCCCGTGGACGCGAGGTAGAACGCCTCCGCGATGACGCGCGGGATCTCGCGCGGATCGCGCACGAGATAGCTGTGCTTCGTGATGGGGACCGTGATGCCGACGATGTCCGTCTCCTGAAATGCGTCGGTGCCGAGCAGTGCGCTGGAGACCTGTCCCGTGATGGCGACCATGGGTGAGGAGTCCATCCACGCGTCCGCGATGGGCGTGACGAGGTTCGTGGCGCCAGGTCCGCTCGTCGCCACGCACACGCCGACACGCCCACTCGCGCGCGCGTAGCCTTCCGCGGCGTGTCCCGCGCCCTGTTCGTGGCGGCAGAGCACGTGATGCAGTTGTTCCGAGTACTCCGGCAGCGCGTGGTAGAATGGCATGATGGCGCCGCCGGGGATGCCGAAGATCACATCCACGCCCTGGCGCACGAGTGCTTCGCAGAGGATCTGCGCGCCGGTGCGCAGATCCGGATTCGGCGTGGCGCTCATTTCGCGACTCCGGCAAATGCGTCGCTCGGCTGCGACGTCCAGCTGGGCACCGTGTCCGCCGCGGGGCGGTGATCGGGCACCGCGAGCACAGCGCCCGTGTGTGCGCTCGTGACCAATGCCGCATAACGAGCCAGCCAGCCGCGCGTGAACTTTGGCGGTGGTGCGTGCCATTCGCGTCGGCGACGCTCGAGCTCCTGCTCCGAAAGGTCGACGTCCAATTGACGTGCAGCGAGGTCGATGACGATGACGTCGCCGTCGCGCAGCAGGCCAATCGGGCCGCCCTCAGCGGCTTCGGGAGAGACGTGGCCGATGCACAGTCCGCGCGTTCCTCCGGAGAAGCGGCCGTCCGTCACCAGTGCGACTGACTCTCCAATTGGCATGCCCTTGAGGAGGCTCGTGAGCGCGAGCATCTCGCGCATGCCCGGTCCGCCACACGGACCTTCGTTGCGCACGATCACCACGTCGCCGGAGTGAATCTTTCCCGCCATCGCCGCGGAGGTTGCAGCTTCCTCGCTGTCGAACACGCATGCCGGACCGCGGAACGTCATCTCGTGCTGCGACACCGCGCCGACCTTGATGACTGCGCCGAGTGGCGCGAGCGATCCGAAGAGCACGGCGAGTGCGCCGCGCCGCGTGTGCGGGTTGTCGATGGGGCGAATGCACTCCGGATTCAGATTGGCGACGTCTGCCACCGATTCGCCGATCGTCTGCCCGGTGACCGTCAGCGCATCGAGGTGCAGCGTGTCCGGTTTCTTCGCGAGCTCGGCGAGAATTGCGGGAATGCCGCCGGCTCGGTGAACGTCCTGCATGTGCCATTGGCGCGTACCGTCCCACGCCGGCGAGACCTTGGCGAGATGCGGCGTCCGCTCGGCCACCTCGTTGAAGCGCGACAGCGGGTAGTCCACTTCGGCTTCGCGTGCGAGGGCGAGGACGTGGAGCACCGTGTTTGTGGAGCCGCCCATCGCCACGTCGAGGGCAACCGCGTTGTCGATTGCATCCGGCGTCACGATGTCGCGGAACGTGACCCCATCGCGGACGAGCTGCATGAGCGCCTGTGCCGCTCGGCGCGCGAGCGCGTGCCGTTCAGGCGACGTCGCGAGGATCGACCCATTGCCCGGCAGCGCCAAGCCGATCGCCTCGCAGAGGCAGTTCATCGAGTTCGCCGTGAACATGCCGCTACAGCTTCCGCACGTCGGACACGCGAGTCGCTCGAGCTCGAGCAATCGTGCGTCGTCGATCGTTCCTGCGGCGCGTTGTCCCACAGCTTCGAACACCGAGATGAGGTCCACCTTCGTCCCAGAGGAGTCCACGCCCGCTTCCATCGGTCCGCCCGAGACGAACACCGTGGGGACGTTCGCTCTCGCCGCGCCCATGAGCATGCCGGGCACGATCTTGTCGCAGTTCGGGATGCAGATCACCGCGTCGAAGCAGTGCGCGCGGACCATCGTCTCGACCGAGTCCGCAATGATCTCGCGCGACGGGAGGGAGTAGTGCATGCCCTCGTGGCCCATGACGATGCCGTCGTCGACGCCGATGGTGTTGAACTCGAACGGGATGCCGCCGGCTTCGCGGATGGCCTCTTTGACGACTTTGCCGAAGGCCTGGAGGTGGACGTGTCCGGGCACGATGTCCACGTACGAGTTGCACACCGCGACGAACGGGCGGTCCCATTCGCCGTCCTTCACCTGGCCTGTTGCGCGCAACAGGCTGCGGTGGGGTGCTCGCTCCATGCCACGTTTGATCGTGTCCGATCGCATGCCGACCTCGAGAGGGGGTAAATGCGACCGCGGCCCGTCCTGGTTGGGACGGGCCGCGGTGACTCGAGATCCGCGCTGCCCCTCCCGTCTGGAGAGGGGCTGCGGTCGTTGTGCTGCTACGCCGCTGGACCCTCTCGCACGCCAATTACCTCCGTAAGCGATACGGAGGCTACGACGATAATCGAGAGGAGACTGCGCGAGGCGAGCATTATCCGGGCTGTACGGAGTTTCGTGCGGCTTTCATATGATAGGGCGATGCGGGCGGGGAGCACAAGGGGAGCTGCCCGCTTTCGCAACAGCGCCCTACAGCAGAAGGGACGATCGGCGGGATTCGGCCGCAACGGGACCAGGGCTCAATCCCCGGCCGCCGCCGTCAGACGTCCGGCCAGGGTGCGACGAAGTCGAAACGCTCGGCCTGTCGGATACGCTCGAAGTCGCGCACATTCGCGGTGACGAGCGTCAGGCCAGCGCTACGGCAAGAAACGGCCAGCAGCACGTCGTTGAGAAACGAGCGGCCGAAACCGCCCGGGCTGATGGTTTTCTCGCGCACGAGCTGCGCGACGATCTCCCCGCTGCGAGCCCAGTTCGCAAACGTCGGCGTGACAATCCGTCCGCGCGACTCAAAGGGGCGGACATACGCGTTGCGAATCGACACGCCGCGTCTGGCATCAACCGCGCCAAGCAAGAGTTCTTGAACCACTACGGCGTGAAGGTAAGTCGCAGGGAGACGTGCGGCGTAGAATGCCGCGAGCTCCTCGGCTTTCGCTCCATCCCGATCGGCCGCGATATAGATGTTGGTGTCGAGGACGAAGCGTTTCACCTCTGTTCACTTCGCAGGAAGATCTCGGAAGACGTCGCGGAGGCTTCGCGTCCCGGCGACACGGCGGACGCCATCGATCACCTCTTGGCGAAACGCGACGAGATCGAGCGCCTGCTCGACCGTGTCGGTCTCCGTCTCCGTTCCGAGGATGCGCTGCGCGCGAAGCAGCTTGGCCTGCGTCAGGCGCAGGTTCTTGCGGACCTTTCCAGCCGTCCTGGGCATGATCAGCCACCGGAGAGAATGTACAGACGCAATGTAGATACTGTACAGTCACGGCGAAAGACGCGACGGCAGGCCGGCTGTGTTGGTCATGTTCGGACAACGTGCCGGTCCAACCGTCCCAATGCAGAGGTTCGCCAATCCAGCGGCCCAGCGATTTCCGCCGCGTCGGTCATTGCCGCGGCCTCGTTCACGAAACTACTCGCTGCAAGCGTTTCGGCGCCGCCACTAAGCGAGTGTTGGGCGCGGACAGGGTCGCCCGCCTCGAGCCAGTGCGCTGCGATGGCCAGATGTCTGCGATGATCGTAGGGGCCCTGCGTCGCCGTGACGTGTTGCAGCCATTCGGCGGCATACTGATGCAACAGTCGTTGCGTCGAAGTAGGTGCTCTCTGCACTACCGCGTCCGCCCACAGCGCGCGCGCTGAGATCGTGCTCTCACTGAAGCACGCGATCCCCGTCGTCTCCAATTCGCGTGTTGCCGCGAGAATGCTCGTGCGGTCGAGCAGACTGACCCACTCCACTGCTCGAAGATCCGCATCGGGTCCGAGGACAGCGATTGTCTCGAGCACTCCATAGGCACTTGGCGACAGCCTGTCGAGACGAGCGGAGACCAGCCGCGACACAAGCGGAGGGAGGGCCGCCACGTCGTCGAGCTCGAGCCAACGATCCACGAGCGCCTCGGCGACGAGCGGAATACCGCCCGCTCGCCTAGCAAGAGTGTCCAGAATCGTTGATGGCACAGCACGCGGCTCAGCGCGCGCAATGCATAACATGCGAATCTCTTCTTCCGAAAGCGGCGATAACCACAGTGTATCGACACCCATCTCGGATATCGCGTTATCGGTTGGAAAGGCCTGGCGGTATACCTTGGCCGCATCCTCTTCCGTATCAGCATGCAGGGCGATGACACAGACGCCCGCCGCCACGGGAAGCGCGGCGAAAAGATGCGCGAGCATCGACCAGGATGCCGACTCTGCCCATTGCCCGTCGTCGATCGCGATCACGATCGGACCGTCTTCGCTAATGGCTGCAACGACGTCACTCAAGGCGGCGATCACGGCTCCGCGGTGTTCCGCATCTGTCAGCGCCGCCAGTCTCGCTTTGGCGTTGCCAAGAAAGCGCTGGAGAACGGCGACGGAATCCGGATCGGCGCCGAGCGCTCCTCGTAGGCGCGTCAGCGTGTGGGCGAGGTTGGCAACCAGAGAGAGTGGTCGGAGGAAATCCCCTCTGTTGCAACGTTCGTGGGCGACCTGCGCACCCTGTGCGCGTGCGCGCCTGAAGAACTCGTCCAGTATTCGACTCTTTCCGATACCGGCGGGGCCCGCAATACCAATTCGGTGTCCGGTGGGATTGGGAGTGAGACCAGTGAGTAGATGAGAAAGGGTGTCGCTTCGCCCAACGAGCGACGATTGTGTAACACCAGAAACGGACGCGTGTGGTCCGGAGCTTCGCATTGGCGCGTGAGTTGAGCCACCTCCCCGATGAGCATTCTGACTTACTCCATGCCATTCGGTGCGAGCCACGGAGTCCAAAAGATCCTTCAGTGCAGGTGCATGCGAAGGATCGAGCTGAAGAATCCTTCGCGCGACGGCGGCCAGGCCAGTGAGGTCGGAGTTCCGCCGACTGGCAGCCGACCACTCTTCGAGCGCACTCACGACGACGGCGCGCTGCGAGGTTCTTGCGTCCTCCAGCCATCGCGAAAAGCCGTCCGATATTTGCGGAGCATAGCCATCGAGGACATCGCCCTGCGCGATTGCGACTGCGGTCGCGGCCGACTCGGCTGACAAGAGCTCGTCGACGTCAAAGTGCACGTCGAGTCTGTCCAATCCGAGGTCGGCAGTTCGAAGCGGCGGAGCGACGCCGTGCCGTCTCAGTCGCGAAAGAAGCCAGCGGAGACGCTCTCCGCGAACGCGGTCGTCAGCATCCGGCCACAAGAGTGTGGACAGTTGCGAGCGGTGCACTGTCGCGCCGCGCCGCAGTCCGAGATAGAGCGCAGCCCCAAAGACATGCGGCTTGCTCGGTGACAAGTCACCGAGTGGCGTTCGGAGGCGCGGAGGGCCAATGAGTTGAATGCGATAATTCACGTCGGTGAATTCGAGGGGCAGGGCGTGCCAGTACGTGGGTCATGGGGCGAGTCAGTCGAGTGGTGGGGGCTCGCACGTCAGGCGATTGCTGGGCATCGTGCCGTTCATGGCTTAGAAAATTCTCAGTGAGGCCGGTATTGGATTGAGTGGTGGGCGGACATGGTGATGGGCCGGCGCCACCGCTGTCAAACACCAAGCGGCAGCAAGTGGTCACATGCTGGCACTGTAGCGCGACATCGATTCGCGCCGAAAACACAGTAGCAATGCAGCGTCATTTAGGCGTCACATCTGGGCGCCATCCGCATAACTCGTTGCCCTTGCGCGACCTAAAGGCCAACGCGTTAATGGCCTCGCTCGTGCAAAGGGCGATGGTCAAATGCGACCAGAATCGCTCGAGTCGGTGCCACTGTCGCTCGCTGCTGGGTTGACGCGCGAGTATCTCATCCATCATCGACTCTGTCCCAAGGCAATCGCCGCCGAGGGTCACCTCGTGGTCGCGACCGCGCCCGAAGCAATCCTGGATGGCCTGGATGACGTGGCCTTCGCATATGGTCTACCCGCCATAGCCGAGCCGACCAGCGAGGACGAGGTCCTTCGGTATATCGAGCGGTTGACCACGCGTGCCGAGCGAACCGTTGAACTGGAGCGGGCCGATGCCGGCGACGAGGAGATGGCGACAGACGTGCGCAACCTCGTCAATCAGCCACCGGTCATTCGGTATGTGAATCTCCTCGTCCGCGATGCGTACGACGCCGGGGCGAGCGACATTCATCTCGAGGCATCGCGCAACGGACTGACGGCCCGATTTCGGCTCGACGGCGTCCTCGCGCCAGCACCGGAGCCCCCGAGTCAGCTCCAGCACGCCGTCGTTTCGAGAATCAAGCTGCTGGCGGAGCTCGACATTGCGGAGCGACGACGCCCGCAAGACGGCCGCATTCGCGTTCGGCTGGAATCACGTGAACTCGACCTGCGTGTGTCCACCGTGCCGACGCTCCATGGCGAGAGCGTCGTACTGAGGCTGCTCGATCGCGGCGGTCGGCCAGTAGGACTCGCGGAGCTCGGGATGTCTCCGGTGGTGCTCGATGGGGTCATGCACCTGGCGCGCAGACCGCACGGAATGCTGCTCGTCACCGGGCCAACCGGAAGCGGCAAGACGACGACGCTATATGGCGCCCTTCAGACGCGCACGGCCGACGCTGAGAAGATCATCACGGTCGAGGATCCCATCGAGTACCAGCTCGCGCGTATCACACAGGTGCCAGTTCACCGACAAGCCGGAGTGACGTTCGCGACCGCGCTGCGCGCAATCCTGCGACAGGATCCTGATGTGATCATGGTCGGTGAGATGCGCGACAAAGAGACCGCCGAAGTGGCCGTGCAGGCCGCCATGACGGGGCACTTGGTCTTCTCGACGCTGCACACAAACGATGCGGTCGGAGCGATACCCAGGCTGCTAGACCTGGGTATTCCGGACTATCTGGTGGCGGCGACTGTCGAGGGAGTACTGGCGCAACGTCTAGTGCGCCGGGTGTGTGGCGCGTGCCGCGTCGAATATCAGCCATCGCCGGAGAGCATTGCGCTGCTCGCGCATGGGGACACCCCAGATCAGCCGTTCACGCGCGGAGCCGGATGCCCGGCGTGTCGAGGAACTGGATATCAGGGACGGCTCGGCGTCTACGAACTTCTACTCGTCACGGAGCGCGTAAAGGACGCTATTGCCCGCAACCTGTCACGAGGCGAATTACGGGCCATTGCCCTTGATGACGGACTCGTGCCGCTGCGCACAAACGGTTGGCAGCAGGCGAAGGCGGGTCTCACCACCATCGAAGAGGTGCTACGTGTCATCCAGGACTGAGCAGTCAATGAATGGCCGCCCACGAGCTGGCTTCACGCTGATCGAGCTCCTTGTCGTCATTGCAATCATCGCAACGCTCGCTGCGGTTGTGGCCCCGTCTCTCTTTGGTAACGTCGGAGAGGCGCGCAGGAGCACAGCGAAGAGCCAGATCGAGATTCTCTCGCTCGCACTGGATGCATACAGAGTCGACAACGACGGCTATCCAACGAGCGAACAAGGTCTGGACGCACTCAGAACCATGCCGCTCGGCGGCGATCCTCCACGCAACTGGAAGGGCCCATACCTGAAGCAGATGGTGCCCGCCGATCCCTGGCGGCGGCCTTACGTGTACGTGTATCCGGGCGTGTCTAATCCTCAAGGTTACGATCTCTACACATTCGGCAAAGACGGCAAGTCCGGCGGAGATGGTGAGGACGCCGACATCACCTCTTGGGGGGGCGCTGTACGTCAGTGAGTCTGCCACGAGGAGTTGTGCATGAGCACTGAATTGGCGCCGCTTGCCGGAAACCTGTCCTTCTCGTTTGAGGCCATGACTGCGGGTGGCGTCATGGAGCAGGGCAGCATCCATGCTCCGTCGCTTCTCGATGCACGGCGGGCGGTGATCAATCGCGGATTGCTCTTGCTTACAATTCGTCAGACTGAAGTCCACGTGCGGCGGACGCAGCTGCGAGTTGCGGATCTCGGTCTTGGTCTGCGTATCCTGGCGGATCTGCTCGATGCCGGCCTCTCCGCGGGCCGGGCACTGAAGGCCCTCGAGGATCTCGCGCCACCCGCGTGGCGAAGTGCGATACCCGCGCTCCAGCAGTCCATTCGCGAGGGAAATGGACTTGCAGCAGCCCTGGCATCTGGTCCGATCGAGATACCGGCGGGGTTGGGGCCCGCCATACGGCAAGCGGCCGAGATGATGGAAGCGTCGGCGGCAACCCGAGCTGCGGTTCGCTCCGCTCTCGCGTATCCACTGGTGCTCGCGAGTGCGGGAGCACTCGCCATTGCGTTGCTCATCGGCGTGGTGTTGCCACGCTTCGCAATCATTCTCGCGGATCTCGGCGAATCACTGCCGCCGGCAACTCGATTCGTAATGATGAGCGCGACCGTGGTGAAAGCTGGTGCCCTCCCCGCCGCGGTGGGCGCGGCAAGCATCTTCGGCGTGTGGCGTGCTTGGCTCACTACGCCAGCAGGGCGCCAGCGGTGGTGTGAGTGGCTGCTCATGACACCGTTCTTCGGCGTCGTTCGCTTTTCCGCCGCAAGCGCTCGAGCATGCTACACTCTTGCCACACTGCTGGACACCGGCGTCCCAATTGCATCTGCGGTAAAGTACGCAGCACAAGCGTCTGGCGACGCGGCCGTTGAATCCCGCATGATGCTTGCGCGCGAGCGCGTGGGCGCGGGCGCGCCGTTGTCACGCGCGACCGCTGAGTTCGCGGCGCTCACGCCTATCTCGGTGCGACTGCTCAGAAGCGGCGAAGAAAGCGGCAAGCTCACGTCAATGCTGCTGCATGCCGCTCGGTTAGAGCAGCAGCGCAGCGACAGGATGGTGCAGACGTCGGTCAAGCTACTGGAGCCAGTTCTCGTATTTGTCTTTGCCGCGGTCGTGGCGATCATTGCTGCGGCCCTGCTCCAAGCCGTCTACAGCGTGCGACCCGTGGTCACATGATTGTCTCACCGCGCGATTGTGGCATCCGAGAACGCCAGGGAACGACTCTGCTCGAGGTCGTCATCGTGGTCCTGATTCTCGGTGTCCTTGCGACTGTCGCATCCCTGGCCATTCCCGGTGCGACGACACCAGCGCAAACGCTCGCCGCGACAGTGGGACGTGCGCGACGGGAGGCCGCGGAGCACGGCCACACCGTGAAAACAACCTACAGGGATAGCCTGCATGTCATTGACATCGTTGCGTTCGTTGACGGCAGGGTGCTGAT
>Ga0209131_1003257_pt1 | contig 10819 bp, 7 predicted proteins | sample GraSoi_2013_40cm_FD_185826 | JGI IMG/M metagenome (GOLD analysis project Ga0209131, IMG submission 185826) | Grasslands soil microbial communities from the Angelo Coastal Reserve, California, USA - Sample 9_17_2013_40cm (SPAdes) (version 2) | ecosystem: Environmental > Terrestrial > Soil >...
GCTGAATTCGTTCAGCAAGCGCAGCTGCCCGTCTACCCCGGTGCGACACCAGTGTGAACCTGCAGCAGGAATGCGTCGAAGCGTTTTTCGTTCTCTGTGTCGCGCCCCGAGATCAGCGTGCCCAACGCCGCGCCGAGAAACCCCAGAGGCAACGAGACGACTGTCGGATTGACCAGGGGCCAGAGCGCATCGGCGCCGCGCATCGCCGGTCCGATCATCGCCAGAACGACGGAGGAGATGAGGCCGACCGTCATGCCACCGACTACGCCACCGGTATTGAACCTCCGCCAGAACAGCGACAGGATCAACACCGGGAAATTGGCGCTCGCGGCCACGCAAATTGCAAGAATCACCAGCACCGCGACATTGACGCCCTGCGCGAGGATTCCGAGCGCAATCGCAAGCACGCCGATGACGACGGCAGCGATACGTGCGATCCAGACTTCCGTTTTGCCGTCGACCTGTCCGCGCTTGACCCAGTTGACGTAGAAGTCGTGCGCGATGGCGCCTGAGGTCGACAGCGTCAGTGCCGAGACCACGGCGAGGATCGTGGCGACCGCGACCGCGGCGACGAAGCCAAGCATCAGGTCTCCGCCGAAGCTGCCCTTTCCGCCGCCGAGATACTGCGCAAGCAGCGGTAGCGTCAGGTTGCCGCCCTTGTCGGCGGCGCGGATCGCTTCTTGACCGACGTAATTCGCGGCGGCCAGTCCGAACAGCGTCGTGCCTGCGAAGAATGCGCCGGCGAGAAACATCACCCATACCACGGAACGGCGGGCGGTCCTGGCGTCAGGCACAGTATAGAATCGCGTCATGACGTGAGGCAATCCGGCGAGACCGAGCACATAGCCCAGTCCCAGCGAGATCTGGTCGAACGGATTTTTCAGATAGTTTCCGGGCAGCAGATATTTGGCGGTGTATTTCTGTTCGGCATCGGCGAACAGCGTTAGCGGATTGAAGTGCACCACCGACAGGATCATTATCAGGATGATCGCTCCCGCGCTCAGCATCAGCACGGCCTTGACGATTTGCACCCAGGTGGTCGCCAGCATGCCGCCGAATGCGACGTATATAATCATGCTGACGCCTACAAAGATTACCGCCCAGTCATAGGAAATTCCGGTGAGCAATCGCACCAGCACGCCGGCTCCGGCCATCTGCGGCATCAGATAAGCGAAATTAACGACCACGGTTCCGGCGATGGCGGCTAACAGCGATGTCCGCGTCTGCATCCGGCTGCGGATGACATCCCCCAGAGTATATCTCCCGGTATTGCGCATCGGCTCCGCAATCAGAAACAGGACCGTGCAAAAGGCGACCAGCGGGCCAAGCGCATAGAAAGCGCCGTCCATGCCGTAAAGCGCGGTGAGCCCGGTGAACCCCAGGAAGGCCGCGGCGCTACACCAGTCACCGGCCAGCGCGAATCCGTTTTGCGCCGCGGTGAGCTTACTGTCGGCAGCGTAGAAATCGCTCGTGGTACGTGTGCGCCTGGCGGCCCAGTAGGTGATGCCGAGGGTGATCAGCAGGATGATGATGAATATGCCGAGCGTGAGGTTCATCTCAATTTCCTCGCCCGGAGATCTCCATCGCGGCCCTCGCGGCGAGCGGATCGAATTTTCCGGCAGCGATGCGCCCGTAGACGATCGCGAGCACCCATGACAGCAGGTAGTTGAGACCGATCAGCGCGAAGCCCAGATTGACCGAGCCGATGATCTTCAAGCCCATCAGGTCTCTGGCGAAGCCGGCGAGGATGGTCAGGCCGATGTAGCCGACCATAAAAATGATCGTCATCGGCACCAGATACTTCAGTTTCTCGGCGATCAACTCCTTGACCGAAGCGTGCGCAACCTCAAGCGATGTCCCATTGCGAGTCATGATTTCCTCCCCGCGTTTTTGTCATCAAATCGCGTCCTTCACGCTTTCGGCATCGATCATGCGATGCACGGAAGGCGCGGGGCGATTTGCGTCCCGCATTGCAGCGGGTTGGCCAGTCCCTGCGCGTCATCGTGCGCAAAGAGGGCACTACGTCTTTACGGAGGGTTTCTGAAGTGGCAAAATGAATAATAGCGATGATCGATATCGTATTTATCGATTATGGAGGTCTCGGTGAACTTCGATATCGACTGCCTGCGCTCGTTTCTGGTCATCGCCGACACCATGAGCTTTTCGCGCGCGGCGGAAACCGTCGGCCGCTCTCAATCGACGATTAGCCAGCAGATTGCGAAACTCGAAACCCAGGTCGGCAAGGCGCTGCTGACGCGGCGCAAGGGCCGTGTGCTCGAACTAACCTCGGAGGGCGGCAAGCTCGTGCAGTATGCGCGAAAGATTTTGCAACTCAACGACGAGGCTTATGCCTCGATGTCCGATGACGTGCTGACCGGTTTTGTTCGTCTCGGTGTGCCGCTCGATTTCTTTGGACGCGATTTCACGACATGGCTGGCGCGCTTCAAGAGCAAGCATCCTATGGTCGGATTGGAGGTCGAGGCCAATCAGTCCGAAAACCTGATGAAACGCAGCATGCGCGGCGAGTTCGATCTCGCCTTCTTCAAACAAGAAACCGGTGCTAAAAACGGCACGGTGGCGCTGCGTGAACAACTGGTCTGGGTCAGCGGGCCGAATTACTCGGGCGATGACAATGAGTCAGTGCCGCTGATCTTATTTCCCGAAGGCTGCGCCTATCGCCGCTTCGCCATCGCGGCGCTGAAGGATCACAGGCGGTCCTGGCATCTCAGTTTCGTCAGCCCGAGCTTTGAATGCCTCAAGTCGGCGGCGGTGGAGGGAATGGGGATCACCGTCCTCGCCCGTGCGCTCGTCGCTCCGCCACTGCGGATCGTCCGTCATGGCATGCGTCTGCCGCAGTTGCCGACGGTGGAATTGGTCTATTCTCACGGCCGGCGCAGCAATTCGCGGGTCGTCAGCGAGTTGGCTCTTTATTTGGCGGATAGTTTGACCAATGCGAGGCCGGCGACAGCGGCGACGTCGGCTCTCTAGAAGCCCCACTGATCATCACCTCGATCGATCGGGATTGGCGGAAGCATTTGCGGCGCCCGCAATGAGCGCGCCACGATGAAAAATGCGGCCTGATGGAATAGTTTCGCAACCAATCATCGTCCAATCTCTACCACCGTCGGCGTGGGTGGGCTGGTCGATCGCGTCGCAAAAGCTGGCGATACGAGCCTTCGGCAGCCGCGAAGGAATTTCAAGCGAGGGGCGAAACCGCAGCGCAAGCTCCGTTACGACTGGAACGATGTTGTCTACTTTGTCGCCGGATGCTCGCTGGTGAGAAATCCCCTCCCAAGCATCATTCGGTACCTCGAGGGCGACTATCGCCTCGCGATATCAGCATCAACGCATCCTTCCGCTCGATAGATGAAGGCTATCGAGGCCGCAAAAAAGGTATTGGCGCGTCTCTCAATGCGATGATCAAAACCGCGGGTGCGCGCGCCCGCATGGAGAGGTCTTGGTATCCGAGACTAACACTCCCCGCGAGAAGGCGTGCTCTCCGCGGCTCACTTACGTGGCGCGTATATCCTGAAGACCGAGGTGCGCGAAAGCTGACCTTGTCTAGCGCACGCGACCAATTCGCATTGATGATGATGGGTTAGTCTAATGGCCAGAGCAAGATCGACGGTTGCCATTGCAATCGGCCTGTTTGGTGCAATGATTGCATCACGAGCGCACGCTCAATCGACCAGCAACGAAAACGCCGAGATCGCGCTGCTGAAGCAACAACTGCGGTCGATGGAACAGAAGCTTGACAAGCTTCAGAAACAGACGACGGCAAACACCAATGCCGCGGCGACCGCAAATGCGAAGGCGGACGCCAGAGCAACCGGCGCGGCTAACGTCAATGGGGCTATCCCCGTCAAGGGATCGATTGCGCCGTCAGACGTGGTCGTCACGATGCCGAACAATCGACCCACAATCTGTACGGCTGACGATCAAAATTGTATTGCGATCACCAGCCGACTGCACTTCGATGCCGGCGGTTACGACTATCGCCCGAATAGCGCGGCGACCATTCCGCAAAGGCTCGATGATGGCGTCAATGCCCGCCGTGCGCGAATTGGCGTCATCGGCAAATTCTTTGGGGATTGGAATTATGCGCTGATATACGACTTCGCCGGGTCCTCCGATGGTTTCGCCAGTACCGCCAGCGTCGGCGGGAGAGCCGTCGGATTCCTTCCGGGCGGCGCCCTTTCCGGAATTGAAAACGCCTATCTCAGCTACACCGGCTTCAAACCATTCGGTGGCAAGCTTGCGATCGAAGGCGGCTATATCGACGTGCCCTATACGCTGGACGAGGCGACAAGTTCGAACGATATTTTGTTCCTGGAGCGTGCCTCCTCGCAGGTCATCGCTGCCAATATTGCCGCCAGCGACTTCCGCTCTGCCGCCGGCGCGCGCTGGTACACGGACTCGTTCTGGATAGGCGCTTACGCGACGGGTCCAACCGCCGGCGCGATCCACTCGGCATCGAGCACGAATCCCAACGGGACGACGGAACAACTCGGCGCCGCTGCCCGTGTCGCAGGGCAGGTCGTGAACGGTAAAGACTACTCCCTGCATATCGGCGGTGATGCCGAATTCCTGATCGATCCCCCGCACAATTTGGTCACCGGAGCTCAGACGCTCACGTTGAGCGACCGCCCGGAGCTCCGCATCGACCCCACCACGCTGATCTCGACCGGCGCGCTGGCGGGCGTATCGGGCGCTCAGGTCTACAGCGCTGAAGCGGCGGCGACTTACGGTCCGCTGTTCTTTCAGGGAGAATATTTCTGGTACAATGTTGATCGTGGCAACCTCCCCGGATTATCTAGCGTGAAATTCAACGGCGGCTATGCCCAGGTGAGTTGGGTTCTGACGGGCGAAAGTCACACTTATAATTCCGCCCTCGCCGCCTACAACGGTATCGTGCCTCTCAATCCGTTCTCTTTGACCGGAGGTGGCTGGGGTGCATGGGAAATCGCCGGCCGTATCAGCACGATCGATCTCAACGACCAACTCGCCACCGCTAACGGTGTGGTCGGCGGACGGCAGACGGTCTATACGGCCGGCCTGAACTGGTATGTTAATCGCAACGTCCGGTTCATGTTCGACTACCTGCACGGTGACGTCGCTCGGCAGCTAAGCGCGATCAACACCCGCGATGCCGGCTCGAAGTTCGAGGCGTTTGCGATGCGGACACAGATTGCGTTTTGATCGCCCCAACGGTGACAGCAAAAATAGCTGCTCGACGCGAGGCGGAACTACGCCTCCCGAGTCGTGCGGAGTCGCATGAATTTCCTTAAGCCGTTCATCGATCGCCTTTACGGCATTGCTCGGCCGGCTGAAACGTTGGATGGCTACGAGAACCCGGAACTGATCGAAATGGTCTACCAGAAGACGCTGGCCTACAAGCCGGTTGGCACTTGGCCAGACATGGTTGGTGCTTCATCGGTTCTGGATTTCGGCGGTGCCTGCGGACTGCATTACAAAATGGCTACTCAGCGATCGCCTGGCATCAGGTGGGCGGTTGTCGAGACGCCCGCGATGGTGGCGAGGGCATCCGGACTGGCGACAGATAAGCTGCGCTTCTTTACCGACATCGCCGACGCTGCCGACTGGCTTGGGCCTATCGACGTGATGCACTCCAACGGTGCGCTTCTCTACGTTCCGGACCCGATGTCCACACTTTCGAGACTTTGCCGGCTTGGTGCGCCCACCATGCTTTGGGAACGCATGAATCTGTCGCGGCATCGAACGGAAGTTAAAACGCAGATCTCTCGTTTGACCGATAACGGCCCTGGCCGCGCTCCGCGGGGTTCTGCTAACAAGCTAGTTCGATATACCGTCACACGAATCCCCGAATCGACGTTTATCAAATGCCACGTCGGCTACCTATTGGAGAGTAGCGGCAACGGTAAGTACAGGTTTGTCCTGGCGCCCGATTGACGGATCAGTCCCGTAGCCAGATTCAAGATCGGCAAGCGCGTACGGCGAGAAATCCCCCGGCTCCAGAATTCGTACGGATGGTTTCCGATCATGCCGACTGAAAAGTCGGCGGTGAAGCCGCGAAAAACGCGGTGTCGGATTTCCGGTCCTCAGGCTTTGAGCGAATCGGCATCACTTCCATGCCGAAGCTGATAATCCAATAGATCCGCCGCCACGTAGACTGGGCGGTGTCACAATAGAGAGCGCCAGCCGTCAAGCACCGGCGCCCGCGCAAGATACGCAAGGATCGGCGAAACTCCCGATCGAATACGATCGATGCTGTGGTCGGGATTGAGTGGCCTCGACAGCAACTAGCTAGCGCAGCCCCGCCGTGAAACTCCGTCCATAGATTTTGCGTAAGCGCGGATCAGGGCGTCGTCCGCGACGCCACGATCTGTGCGTCAATATTGAGAGTAGGCGACGATTCTGACGACCAAATAAAATATGGATGCGTCGCGTACTGTCCAAGTCGCAGATCAAGTAACAGGGCCCCATCACATCGAGGTGACCCTGTAACACGGCGGTCGGTCAGCACGAAATGACAGTACAAGCGTCGAATGAGCTCTGCCATCAGAGAACCGGCACTTATACGCAACAGGCCCGTCCTATGTGGAGAATGACGATGATCAAATTCAAGCATCTCGCCGCGATTACAATTTTGTCGGTAATCGCAAGTCCAGTTCTCGCGCAAGCAGGTGTCCAAGAACCTGGCGTTCATGCGAAAAATCTTCGTAGCGCGGATTTAAGTATCGGGTCCCCGCAGCCTTCACACAGATCAATCGGTACGGTAGGTAAGTCAACAGTGTGGCTTGCGCCGGTCGGCCACCGTCAGCCGCGCGCGGCCGATATCCCCTCATCGGGGTCTGAGCCAAAGGCTTTGTCGAGCCTCGATCAGGAAAATGCCGTCGTTGATCGCAAGATCAACAGCATTTGCCGCGGATGCTAACGGCACGCGGGAGCCCATTGGATCGCTCGTAAAATGATTGGGTCTCTTGCGAGGATTGCACTTAACTGTTTTCAGGGAGCGTAACGTGCTAGAGAGCGCAGAGCTGAAACTTATACCAAGCGGGCCTGCATCATCAATGCAGGTGCGAAAGCTGAAACTGAGTGATCTTGTAGGATCGCTTCGATCAGGATGGGACGACTTCAGGGCGTATCCCAGCTATGCCGTTATGCTCGCGATCATCTACCCGATAGTTGGGCTGCTGATCGCCCGTGCCCTTCATGGCTATTCCTTCTTGCCATTGTTGTTTCCATTAGCCGCTGGATTCGCCTTGCTCGGTCCGTTTGCTGCGATCGTCTTTTATGATCTGAGCCGGCGACGGGAGCGAGGAAGCATCCTGAGTGCGACAGCTGCCTTGGATATCATCCGTTCTACCTCGTCCAGCGCGATCGGATTGCTCGGCGCGATGCTGGCCGTACTTTTCCTGACGTGGGTGGCTACTGCTCAGTCCATCTATAATGAGTTCTTTGGCTTCGTACCGGTCTTCAGCATGCCCGAGTTCTTTGAGAGCGTAATCTGGACCGCGGATGGACAAACGTTTCTTGTCGAGTGGTGCGCAGCCGGATTGGTTTTTGCAATCGTGGCGTTTTCGATCAGCGTGATTTCCTTTCCGGTTCTCATCGACCGTCGTGCGTCGGCGATCGACGCAATCCTAACCTCCTTACGCGTGATCGCGAGAAACCCGCTCTCTATGGCGCTTTGGGGATTAATTGTCGCCGGTCTGCTGGTGGTGGCAATCATCCCACTTTTTCTCGGGCTGGCGGTCATCGTGCCGGTATTGGGGCATGCGACCTGGCATCTGTACCGCAGGGCGGTAAGTTGAAGATCATAGCAGACGGCCCAATTTGCGCGCGGCTGCTCCTTAGGCCAAGATGCGGCGCCTCTCATCAACGCTAAACATTTCGGCGTCGCATTGCCTCCCCCACGCTCGGGAACTAAATCGAAAAATAGAATCAACGGCGCACAAGCCATCGCTCGATCGCGAGCGAAATACGAGAGAGACCAAATGTCAGCTCGCCCCCTAATCCCGCGCCGGAAGCTGTTCAATAATCCCACGTTCTTTAACGCGAAATTGTCGCCGGACGGTCGTTTAATGTCGTGGCTCGCCCCGGTTGATGGCGTCCTGAACGTCTGGGCCTCTCCGGCGGACAGCATAGCGGCAGGGCAACCGGTCACGCGCACCAAGGATCGGCCGATTAACTGGCAGGATTGGAGCCCGGACGGTCGCTACATCATGTTTCTCAACGATGAGAACGGGGATGAAAATCTGCACCTGTTCGTAGTTGATCCCCGCAATTCCGAACTCCGTGATCTCACTCCCTTCGCCAATATCCGCGCGATACCGACGCATTGGTCACACGTTATCCCCGATAAAATCGCGATAAGCCTCAACGATCGCGACCCGCGTTGGCATGATGCTTTTCTGCTTGATCTGACCACCGGTCAACGCACCCTGGTCTGGGAAAATCGGCATGAGTTTGAGTTCGTCGGGCTCGATTGGCAGTTGAAGCCGCACCATGCCCGCGGCAATGCCTCGGACGGCGGCGCTCGGCTTTGGCGCCTCGATGAAGAGAAAGTCACGCATTGGCGGGATGTCATATTTGACGCCAGGTGGAGTACGAGAGTCATGACGTTTGACGCCACTTGCAAGCAACTCTACATGCTCTCGTGCATCGAGCATGATAAATCGGTCCTGCTGCAGATAGACTGGTCGACTGGCAAAGAGAGCGTGTTGTTCAAGAGCCAGCGGGCCGACGTTGCCGGCACGATATTCAATGCCCGGACGTTCGAACCCGAGGCGGTCTGTGTTGATGCCGCGCGACAAGAGTGGACAGCGTTGACGCCTGCGGTCGCCCCCGAACTTGCCTTGATCAAAGCGTACCTACCGGGTCATGCCTTCCATGTGCAAAGTCAAACCGACGACGGTCGCCGATGGATCGTGATGAGTTATACGGCTGAGCAACCCGCCACCTATCATCTCCTTGATCGAGACAAACAGACGCTTACCGAGCTCTTCACAGCCCGACCGGAATTGAAACAGTACCGCCTAGCGCCAATGCACGTCGTAGAGGGCAAATCGCGCGACGGACTTACCCTTGTTTCATATCTGACGCTGCCCGCCGACATCGAAGGTGATCGGCCAGCCCAACCGCTGCCGATGGTGCTTGTCGTGCACGGCGGTCCATGGGCGCGCGATATCTTCGGCTATCGTGGTGATCATCAATGGCTGGCCAACCGAGGCTATGCCGTGCTCTCGGTCAATTATCGCGGCTCAACCGGTTTCGGCAAAGCCTTCGTTGCAGCAAGCGAAAAAGAGCATGCCCGCAAGATGCATGACGACCTAATCGACATGGTCGAGTGGGCAGTCGATGAGGGGATCGCACAAAAAGACAGAGTAGCGATCTTCGGCGTGTCCTATGGTGGGCTAGCTTCATTTGTAGGCGCGACGTTCACGCCGGAGATTTTTTGCTGCGCCGTCCCCGTGGTCGGCATTTCCAATCTGCAAACCCTGCTTGAGTCCATGCCGCCCTATTGGGCCGGTTTCGCCGAATACATGTATCGCAGTTACGGCGACCCGCGCACGGAGGAAGGCCGCAAATTGCTCGCCGAACGCTCACCCATCAACAAGGTCGAGAATATCAGGAAGCCGATGCTCATCTTTCACGGTGCCAATGATGTGCGCTGCAGAGTGACAGAAAGCGATACGATCGTTGCCGCGATGCACGCAAAGAATATTCCTGTGGCCTACGTCGTTTATCCGGACGAAGGACACGGGTTCCAAAAACCACCAAACCGACTTTCCTACATCGCAATAGCCGAGGCTTTTTTTGCTCGGCATCTCGGCGGCGCCTTTGAAGCCGTCGGTCGTGATCTTGAGGGATCTAGCCACGAGATTCGTGCGGGCGCCGATATCCTGACGGACCTGGGCGTGACCTGACCAGAACAAATGGGCGTTCGAGCTAGAGCTCATCGAGCGAGGTCTCGTTGACAATGTCGTACATCGAGAGGACGTCGGTGTCGGGCCCAATGCCCGGGTTGGGTCAAAATCAAACCATGTTCAAGGAGGCTTAAAGGCTGCGACTCTGCCCTTGGAATAGTGGCAGATTGAGATCAGTTTGCTCTTGCGCCGAACCGTAATGGCGCACAGCAGATCGCAATGCTCTGTCAAGTTCTTGTTGGAAGGCCGGCCTCATCCTTGTCATGGGATTTGAGGTCCAGAAGGGGCTGAGGTTTCGCCTTGCTGCTTCGGCGCAGAGCTTTTGTACCTCACCCTCTATCCAGTCAAAGAAAATCTTTGCGACGGCTTTCCTCTTTCGGAACCTCGGCACCGTCCGCGCTTCCGAATAGATCTCCTTCATCGCCTTTCGGATTTCATTCCAGCTATCATCGCCGTAAAGAAATGTGTCAAAGATAACAGCTTCAAGAAACACCAAGCGCGCAATCAAATCCCTGACGATGTAGCCGCACAGCCTTGACGGAACAATCACGCTTTCAACCGACAATTCCTGATGCATACGCGCAAAACAAACTCGTGCGATGACCAAGTCTCTAATCACCTTTCCGGTGACTCTTGAGCTAAAGCCAAGCTTCTCTAAAGTAGTGGTTAATTCCGCAACCTCGATGCCCTGAAATGTCTTAGTAGTGGCTGCCGCCACCAGAGCGGACATTACATATATCCGCAAAAATTGGCTTTCCGACCGGCCTGTCTTTGCGTCGAAGGGGTTCAAGATCGGTGAGAACTCGTCCCTGTAGATGGACTGATTGCCGAACATGATCGCGCGAATGGCTTCATGGATCGGGAAATTGTATTGACCGGATCGCTCAAACGCCTGATACGCTCGGTAG
>Ga0209131_1003261_pt1 | contig 10812 bp, 10 predicted proteins | sample GraSoi_2013_40cm_FD_185826 | JGI IMG/M metagenome (GOLD analysis project Ga0209131, IMG submission 185826) | Grasslands soil microbial communities from the Angelo Coastal Reserve, California, USA - Sample 9_17_2013_40cm (SPAdes) (version 2) | ecosystem: Environmental > Terrestrial > Soil >...
CGATGAAGCGCAGGCCGCTCGAGCCGTTCTCGTTGGTGAGGAAGGCGATGCGGTTGGCGTCGAACGAGATGTCGAAGCCGTCCACGTCGAAGGTGAGATTCGATGCGAGGACGCGTTCCTTGCCGCCCGCTGCCGGCATCATCACCAGGCGGCGGAACTCGCTGCCGCGATCGCTGATCACGAAGATCGACTTGCCGTCCTTCGAGAAGCGCGGATTGTCGTAGGCGACCAGCTCGCCCTTGCCGGGCGGAGTGATGCGCCGCGTCTTGCCCGACGCGATGTCCATCACCCAGATGTAGGTCTCGTTGGCGGAGATGAACTCGAGGTAGACGAGGCGTTTGCCGTCCTCGGAGAACGCGAAGTCACCCCAACCGCCGCCGTCGAGCGTCACGATGGCGCGGTCGGACTCGGGCTTCAGCGGATCCATGATGTGGATCGTGGTGCGCGCCTTGCGATCCGGGTTGTTGCGATCCACCAGCTGCGTCGAGTAGATGACGCGATCGCCCTTGCGATTCCACGCTGCTCCACCCGCGCGCACCCCTTCGGGGGTCAACGCCGTCACCGCCTTGGTGGCGACGTCCTCGCGATAGATCCGGAACACCTCGTTGCCGCCCTCGCCGCGCGAGAAGAGGAAGTACTCGCCGGTGGTCGGCTGGTACGAGGCGTTGCCGACCGCGTCGGGAAAGTCTGTGAGCGGTTGCGGTGTCACGCCCGGGTCGGTGACCAGGTGTACCTGGTTCGTTGCGTTCAATCGGCGCCGGATCAGGATCTCGCGCTTCGTCGGATGCCACGAGAGCATACCGTGCGGGCGGAACTCGCCGTACGGGTCGAGCTTCTTCGCCAGCTCCGCGGGAATGGCGGGAATGCCGTCGATGATGAGCGCCGGCGGCGGCGTGACGACGTCCTGGGCGAGGGCGCCGTGGAAGGCGAGGAGGGTCGAGGCGAGAAGGACGAGAGCGCGCGTTTTCATTTTTGGGGTGTGGAGGGTCGTGAGAGTGAAGGTTCGATGGGGCGAGCCGGGTCGGCGCACCACTCGCTCCAGGAGCCGGGATACAAGCGTCCACCCGGGAGCCCGGCAAGCTCCATGGCGAAGATATTGTGGCATGCCGTCACTCCGGAGCCGCACATGTGCACCGCTTGCCCGGCGGCGGTCGATCCGAGCATCTCGGTGAGCTCACGGCGCAGGGCCTCGGGGTCCTTGAAGCGTCCGTCGGGCAAAAGATTCTTCTGCCAGAAGCGATTGATGGCGCCGGGAATGTGGCCCGCGACCGGATCGATCGGCTCCTGCAGCCCCTTGAAGCGTTCCGCGGCGCGTGCGTCGACGAGTTTCAGCGACGGGTCCTCGCGAAACCGCTCGACGAAATGCGCATCCACCGTGGCACCCAGCTGCGGCTTGGGCACGAAGGCGCCCTTGCGCGGCGGCGGCACTTCCTTGGTGATGGGACGGCCTTCCTTCTCCCAATGCGGCCATCCGCCGTCGAGGAGGGCGACGCGATCGTGCCCCAGCCAGCGCAACATCCACCACAGCCGCACCGCGAAGTTGCCGCTGAGATCGTCGTACACCACGACCTGCTTGCCGGGAGCGACGCCGCGCTCGTTCATCTTCGCGGCGAAATCCTCGAGGCGCGGGAGCGGATGGCGGCCGTTCTTCCCGGTCTTCGCACCCGAGAGGTCCTCGTCGACGTGGAGGAAGTAGGCGCCGGGAATGTGGCCCGCGGCATACGCGCGCCGTCCCTTCTCGACGTCCATCAAATCATGGCGCGTGTCGAAGACGACCCATTGCGGGTCGTCCAGGTGCTTGGCCAGCTCCTCTGTCGAGATCAGCATTCTCGACATTATCGCCGAACTACGCAGCCGCCACCCGCTTCAGGTCCTGTGTCACCCGCCCTCCCTGCAGGACGATCACGCGCTCCGCCGATGCGATCGTCTCGGGGCGGTGGGCGATGATGATGCGCGTCAGGTTGAGCGAGCGGATCGCCTCGTTGACCGCGCGTTCCTTCTGCACGTCGAGCGCACTCGTCGCCTCGTCGAGAAACAGGATCCGCGGCTGCTTGTAGAGGGCGCGCGCGAGGAGGATGCGCTGCTTCTGGCCGCCGGAGAGCGCCGCGCCCATGTCGCCGATCAACGTGTTGTAGGCCATCGGCATGGCGATGATGTCGTCGTGCACCGCCGCCATGCGCGCGAAGCGCTCGATCGCGCCCTGGTCCGGCAGCGGATCGAAGAAGCAGATGTTGTCGGCGATGGAGCCGGCGAAGAGCTGATCGTCCTGCATCACGGTGCCGACGAGCTTGCGGTAGCGGTCGATGCCGAGCTTCTGGATGTCGATGCCACCGGCGAGAATCTTGCCGTCGGTGGGCGCGAGAAGGCCGAGCATGAGCTTCACGAGTGTCGTCTTGCCGCCGCCGGAGGGCCCGACGACCGCGACCGATTCTCCGGGCGCCACGGAGAAGGAACAGTTGAGGAGCACGAAGGGCTCCATGTCGGAGTAGCGAAACGAGATCGCCTTCACCTCCAATGAAGCGTCGATGGCATCCATGGGCGCCACGGGGGACTCCTGCTCGGGCGCGGTGAGCACGATGTCGGCAAGCCTTTCGCCCTGGAGGTTCAGCATGCGCAGCTCGATCATCTTGTCGATGAGCCCGGCCACGCGCGCCGAGAACTGGTCCTTGTACGACATGAACGCGAACAGCATCCCGACGGAAAACGCGCTGTCGAGGACGAGGAGGGCGCCCAGCCAGACGATGGCGATGCGCTCGACGCCGAAGACGAGGCCGTTCGCCGAGCGGAATCCGAGGCCGAGCTTCTGCGTGGCGAGATCCTGGTTCACGGCGTCGACGACCAGGTTCAGCCAGCGCGAGCGCCGCTCCTCCTGCCGGCCGAAGAGCTTGATCGATTGCACGCCGCGCACGGTCTCGAGGAAGTGGCTCTGCTGCTTGGCCGAATGCACGATGTGCTCCTCGGTGGCGCGGCGCAGCGGCTCGTAGAACGTCCATCGCAGGACGCCATAGAGCGCCACGGCGCAGATCGCGGCCGAAGCCAGCATGACGCTGTAGATCATCATCATCACGAGTGTCGCGAGCGCCATGGCGCCGTCGATCAGCGCCTCCACGAAGCTCGAGGTGAGGGTGCGCTGGATGTTGTTCACGGCGCCAAAGCGCGAGACGACATCGCCGAGATGACGCTTCTCGAAATAGCTCACCGGCAGCTTGAGCAGGTGCGAGAAGACGTTGGCGAGCCACTGCAGGTTCATCGTCGTGCTGAGATACAGCACCACCCACGACCGCAGCGCCGAGAGCGCGACCTGGATCAACGCGAGCATCAGGAATCCCAGCCCCAGCACGGTCAGCAGGTCGCGATCCGCCGAGACCACCGCGCCGTCCACGGCCCACTGCATGTAGAAGGGCGTGACGATGGCGATCGCCTGGAGGGCGATCGCGAGGATGAAGACCTGTGCCAGCGAGCGTTTCAACCCGACGACCGGTCCCATCAAATCGCGCAGCCGCACGTGACGCCGCTCGTCGGCGGGATGGAACTCCGAGGTCGGCGAGAGCTCGAGCGCGATGCCGGTGAAATGCTTGGAGACCTCCGCCATCGTGAGGCGGCGCACGCCGAACGCGGGATCGTGCACGACGGCGCCGCGCGCATCCGCGGACTTGAGGACGACGAAGTGATTCATGTCCCAGTGAAGGACGCACGGCGCGCGCAGCTGGGGCAGCTCGTCCAACTCGAGGCGAAGCGGGCGTGGCGCGAGGTGCAGCCGCCCCGCCGCCTGGATCAGGTAAGCGAGCGTGGAGCCCTTGAGCGATACGGTGAAGCGACGCCGCAGCCCCGCGAGATCGATGCGGTGGCCGTGAAAGCACGCGATCATGCCGAGGCTCGCGAGCCCGCACTCCGCCGCCTCGGTCTGCAGGAAGACCGGCAACCGTCGGGCCGAACCGAAATGCAGCTCGGCGAGCCGATCCACTAGGTTCTCCCGGCGAGGCTCAGCAGTGGTTCGAAGATCCACTCGATGAGGCGCCGGCGATCGAGAAGGATGTCGGCCTCGACCTGCATTCCCGGCTGCAGGGGCTCGAGGTGGCCGTAGGCGCGGATCGCCTGCGCGTCGAGGGCGACCTTGATGCGGTAGAGAGGCTCGCGGCTCCCATCGAGCGGTGTGTAGCCGAGCTCGCCCGGAAGCATGGGATTTCGCGAGACCGCGACGACATTCGCGCGGTGCATGCCGAATTTCTGGTGCGGATAAGCGAGGTAGCGCAGCAGCACTTCCTGGCCCGCGCGAACGAACCCGATCGAGCGCGACGGCGAGAAGAGATGCCCCTCCAGGACTGTGTTCGCGGGAATGAGGGTCGCCAGCGGCGTGCCGGGCGTGACCATCTGGCCGCGCTCGACGAGGACGGTTGCGACCATTCCCGCGGCGGGAGCGACGATGGCCGCATGGTATTGAAGGTCGCGCTCGACGTGCTCCTGCTCGATCGAGGCGCGTTGCATGTCGATTCCCGCAAGCTGCGCATGTGCGCGCGAGCGCGCGGATTCGCCGTCGAATTCGGCCGCGGCCAGCTCACGGGCGAGCGCCATGCGCGCGCGGCGCGTCGCTTCGAGCCGCGCTTGCTGGTCAAGTGCCGCGTCGTGCTCGTGATCGAGTGCGGCTCCCGAGAGAAAGCCGATGCGTTCCAGGCGCCTCGCGCGGCCGAGCCCCTGGTCGGCCAGCGCGGCTCGCTTGGTTTGCGATTCGAGCTCCACATCGAGCTGCTCGAGCTCCCGCGCGAGACCGGCCTTGCGTTGCGCGAACGCCGCCTGCTCGGTGCGCATTGCATCGACGGCGTGCTGGCGCTGCTGCTGCAACGCGCGCTGCCTCTCGGCAAGGCGGCTCGTGACCGCCGCGCCGATCTCCTCACTGCTGCGGCTCGCGCGCCCGTCGCCAAGGATCAAGAGCGGCGCATCCTTCTCGAGGTGCGCGCCTTCCCTCGCATGAACCGCCTCGACGATCCCCGATTGCTGCGCGAGGATCTTCACCACGCCCTGGGCGGGCGCGAGGACTCCGGAGACGCGCGCCTTGCGCGTGTACTCGCCGAAGACGAAGAAGATCGCGAGCGCCACCGCGAATCCCATGGCGCATGCGGTGAGGAGCGTGAACGACATCGGCCGGATCAGCACCACACGCCCGAGCCACGCGGTCGCACGAGCCTGCTCCGACTCCTGCCGGAAGAGGGGCCTTTCCGACATTGCTATTTACGCGTATCGCGCGCCATCCACATGTAAGCGGGTAGGGCAACGAGCGCGATCGCCAGGCAAGCAATCTGAAGCGTCCAGTAGGAGATCTCCCCGGTGCTGCTGCCGCCGCCGCTCGGAAAGAGGAATTGCCCGATCAGCGGATACCACATGAGCATGTTGAATGCGGCGTGAATGACGATTGAAGCGCGCAGTGATCCCGTCCTTCGGAACAGGCAGATGTAGAGAAGGGAGCCCATGAACTGCGAGTACATGTTGGGATGCAAGACTGCGAAGAGCGCGGAAGTCGCGAGCGCGCTGCGAACCCAGCCCCACTGCGCCGCCCAGGTTGGATACAGCAGCCCGCGAAATGCGAGCTCCTCGATGACAGGAGCGATCAGCCCTCCGATCAGGAAGCTGGTGGTGATGCCGCGCAGCGAGAGCGCATGACTCAGTTGCGTCGCGGGAGTGTCCTGCGAGCCCAGGACGCGAGCGAGCGCCGGTTCTCCGCCGGAATTCCATGTCCAAAGGGCTACGACGCCGGCGGCGGCGAACCCTGTCACAAGATGCAACAGCAGCACTCCCGCGATTTCCGGAGCCTTGGCCGACGGAATCGGCACGGACAGGAGCCCGAGACATGTGCGCCTGAGCGCCGGGAAACCGAAAAGAACGCAGCCTGCGCTTACGAAGATCATCAAGCGGCCTAGTGGAAAACCAAGATTCCTGGCCCACTGCCACTGATCGAAGAGGTATTTGTCTGCGGGGGCGGAGAGAAGGAGGAGTGCTACGACAAGAAACGCAATCTGAAAGCCCGTTGCGCCTTGCCGATTCGCTTCTGGCATTTGCATTCCCGAGATTTCCGGGCCGCTTTGCGCGGCCCGCTTGGTTGCCGGCGGTTACTTCGAAATGCGATCCATCACGTACGAAGTGAAATCGATCAGGGTTTCATACGCATCGGTAAGACTCTTCGTGAGGTCGAGGAGCTGTTCCGGCGTGCAATCACCTCCTCCGACCTTTTCGAGTTGCTGGGTTGTCAGTTCGGTTTTCTCGCGCATTTCATTCTCCTGGGTTCGATCTTTCAGACTTCGATGGTTCTCGGCAATCCCGTGATGGGATCGATTCGATCTCCGGGGATGCCCGGATAGGGCGGATAGTCGCCGCCGGGCGGGCCGATCGGGATCGGGAAACATCCGTCATCGGGGGCGAAGCCGCCCGATACGTCCGGGATTTCCGGCTTCTCGTCCTTGCTGTCGTCCTTCTGTTCCTTTTCTTTCATCAGTATCTCCGTGCTGTGAATCGGATTGTCGGGCGGCCGGAGACGCGGGCCGCGCCTGCTTGGATCATGCGGGCTCGGAATCGCGAAGGCCGGCACCCAGGAGTCGCGCATGGTCCGACTCGCTCGCCGATTCCTCCGGCGCACGGTAGGTGAGTTCATCTAGCGCCGCAGAAACCGGCACGCCGCCGGCGATGCGCAACACTTCCTCGAGAGTCAGTTCCTTCACTTCGTCCTCCTTTGAAGCAGGTGCCTTTGGATCCGGCAAGCTTGGCTTCACGTCCCGGCCGGCAAGACGAATCGTAGGAACTGCGAGCGCGCGAAGCATTCGAGAATCGCAAACGTGTGCATCGGCATTTCGATGTCCGGCGTTCTCGCGGAAAAGATATGTTCGGCAATCATGAGTTCGCCACAGCGATTTCGCGTCGCCATCCATCGCGCCAAGGGTTGCTACTTCGCCCATGTGATCGACTTGCCCGGATGCGTGGCGCGCGGCGCATCGGAGGTGGAAGCCGTCGAGAATGCGCGCGCCGCGATCCGCGCCTTCCAGTGGGCCGCGCAGGTCCTGGCCCACGACGACCCCACGATCCAACTGGAAATTTCCGCCTAGCTCCACCGGTGTTAAATTAGGGAATCCCCCGCAAACCCGGTCTTGCTGCAACGCAGCAGAGAGGAGCCGTCGCCGTGGCGAAATACACCACTGAGAACATCCACACCGTGGCTCTAGTGGGCCACGGCGGGGCCGGGAAGACGACGCTGGCCGAGGCCCTGCTGTGGAAATCCGGAGCGATCGGCGCGATGGGCAGTACCGAGCGAGGTTCAACCGTCAGCGACTTCGATCCCCTGGAGAAAACCCACGGCCACTCCCTCAATTCCGCGATCGTCAATTTCCCCTACAAAGGCATCCACGTTCACCTGATCGACACCCCCGGCATGCCCGACTTCGCCGGGCAGTCGATCGCCGCGCTCGCGGGCGTCGAGCTCGCGGTCATCGTCATCAATGCGCAGAACGGCATCGAGCTCAACACCACGCGCATGATGCGCGCGGCGGACAAGCGCAAGCTCGACCGCATGATCCTCATCAACAAGATCGACGCTGATAATGTCGACCTTCCCGGGCTTCTGGCGCGCATCCAGGATATTTTCGGCAAGGAATGCCTGCCAATCAACCTTCCCGCCCACAACGGCAAGGACGTTGTCGATTGCTTCTTCAATCCCGATGGAGAATCCGATTTCTCCTCCGTGAAGGCGGCCCACTCGGCGTTGATAGACCAGGTGGTGGAGGTCGACGAGGAGTTGATGGCGCTCTATCTGGAGCAGGGAGAAGAGCTCTCGCCCGAGCAACTGCACGCGCCCTTCGAGAAGGCCCTGCGCGAAGGCCACCTCATCCCGGTGTGCTTCGCTTCCTCGCGCACGGGCGCGGGGGTTCCGGAATTCCTCGAGATCCTCGCGCGCCTGGCGCCGAACGCCACCGAGGGCAATCCTCCGCCATTCCTCAAGTCCGCGAGCACCGAGGGCGAGGAATTCCACGCCGATCCCGACCCGAAGAAGCACGTGTTGGCCCACGTCTTCAAGATCATCATGGATCCCTATGTAGGCAAGGTCGCGGTGTTCCGGGTCCACCAGGGCACGATCCACAAGGACACCCAGCTCTATATCGGCGATGGCAAGAAGCCCTTCAAGACCGGACATCTGTATTACCTGCAAGGCAAGGATCACATCGAGACGGACTCGCTCGTGCCCGGCGACATCGGCGCAGTGGCGAAGATCGATGAGATCGAGTTCAACGCCGTGCTGCACGACTCCCACGACGAAGACCAGATCCGCCTTCGCTCGCTCGACTTTCCGACGCCGATGCATTCCATCGCGGTGGAGACGAAGAAGAAAGGCGACGAGCAGCGCCTCTTCGAAGTGCTGCACAAGCTCGAGGTCGAGGATCCGTGCCTTTGGATCGAGCGCCATCCGACCACGCACGAGACGGTGATCCGCGGCCTGGGCGACCTGCACATGCGCGTGAAGCTGGAGAAGCTGCAGCAGCAGTACAAGATGGATGTGGCGACCAAGCCGCCGAAGATTCCCTATCGCGAGACCGTGACGCGGCGCGCAGAGGGACATTGCCGCCACAAGAAGCAGACCGGCGGCGCCGGACAGTTCGGCGAAGTGTTCCTCAAGATCGAGCCTCTGTCGCGCGGCAGCGGGTTCCAGTTCGCGAGCGAAGTGAAGGGCGGGGTGATTCCCACGGTGTTCATCCCCGCGGTGGAAAAGGGCGTGCGGCAAGCGCTCGACCACGGCGTGATCTCCGGCTACCCCGTCGAGGATCTCCGCGTGATCGTCTACGACGGCAAGAGCCACGATGTCGACTCCAAGGAGATCGCCTTCGTGACCGCGGGCCGAAAGGCGGTGATCGACGCGATCCTCAAGGCCTCGCCCATCATGCTGGAGCCGATCGTCAACATCGAGATCACGGCGCCCGATCGCTTCGTGGGCGACCTCACCTCGGACCTGTCGAGCAAGCGCGGCCAGGTGACGGGGACCGAGTCCACCGGAGGCGACCTGATGTCGATCAAGGGCATGGTGCCGCTTTCGGAAGTCTCTGATTACCAATCGAGATTGCGATCCGTCACCGGCGGGCAAGGCGCCTACACGATGGAGTTCAGCCACTACGCGGCGGTGCCGCCGCAGACGCAGTCGCTGCTGGCGTCCCAATTCAAGCTGGAGCGCGAGGAAGACTAGAAGCGGGCGCTCGCTCGCGGCAGAAAAAAAAGGGGGGATTTCCGGTTGACTTCGCGGCCTCTCCGTAGCAATTTGGCGGCGAGGGTCGGCGCAGAAAAAATCCACCAGAGATAGCGGCGCGGGAGGTCCCGATGATCGTCGTTCGCGACCAGCAATTGAGGCTGATGGTGCTCGCCCAGCTCATTCGCGAGCTGCACCAGGGCGCGGAAGAACGTTCGCCGCCGCCCGAAGGGTTCACCGAGAAGCAGGTCGAGGAGCTGCGCTCGTTGAGCTCGGCGGAGCTCGTGAAGCTCTCCGAGATGACCGAGCCGCGCGTGGCGATCGAAATCGACGCCGGTTCCCTCGAGCACGGGCTGCGCCAGGTCGACTACCTCACCAAGCGGTCGCGCCAGCTCGAGTTCTTCATTCGGCACGGTGCGACCTCGAACATGCTGACCAAGCTCTTCCGCATTTCCTCGGCAGACGTCACGCTGAAGCGGCGGCTATTCGCCGGAACCAGCTCGCTGCTGCGCCGCCCGTCGATGCCCCCGCACCCGGTTCGCGAGCAGATCCAGAAGCGCTGGTTCGAGATCCGCAAGGGGAAAGAGCGCGAGCCGATCCGCGCCGAGGACTACGAGGAGCTGCACCGGCACTATTCTCAGCACACCTTCGCAACGCTCTGGGCGGTGGTGCACGAGTTCGACAACGAATAATTGCTATACCGGCCCAGCCGCAGACTAGTATAACCATCTCCTGGTATCCTCTAGGATTGACAAGTAGAGGATACGCAGGTATCCTCTAATATCTAGAAATAGAGGATACAACGCCATGGCGGCTCCCCTGTACCACCGGCATTCCGCCGGCCTGGCCGCGACTTATTCGGATATCGAGAATCAAGCCCAGAACCAGGATGAAGTTCTCCTCGGGACGCCCGGTGCGATCAGCGTGAGGGAAAACGCGGGAGGCACTCGGTTCCTCGTCCGGCAGTACTACGACTACGAGGGACGCAAGAGGGACCAATACCTCTCGAGCCACTCGGACTCTCCCGCATCGGAAGAACTTGTCCGGGCCTGGAGGAAAAGAATCGAGGAAGCCAACGACGTCCTGAAATCCGTCAGGCTGCTCGTAAGGGAAGGCTACTCGGCGATGACGCCCAAGCAACTGGCGACCCTGGCGCCTTTGAGCAAGCATGGGCTTTTCGAAGCGGGCGCCGTTCTTGTAGGAACGCACGCGTTTCAAGTCATCGTCAACCGGCTCGGAATTCGCGCAGCAGTGTTCGCCACCGAGGACATCGACATCGCAAGGCCACACACACTCGCCGCCAAGAACATCCCCGACGGCGGCCTTCTCGAGTTGCTGCGGGAATCAGGCGTCGACTTCGTGACCGTGCCCGGGTTGGGGCACAAGGATCCATCGACCAAGTTCAAGGAAAAGGGACGGTCGAGGTTCACGGTGGACCTTCTTGTCCCCGGCACCGGGGAGGACTTCGGAATCCAGCCGGTCCCGGAGCTGAATACCCACGCCACGGCTCTGCCTTATTTTCGGTATCTTCTCAGCGAGACGCAAACGGGCGCGTCGCTGTCGAGCCATGGGGTACTTGCCGTGCGAGTCCCGGTGCCGGA
>Ga0209131_1003263_pt1 | contig 10810 bp, 6 predicted proteins | sample GraSoi_2013_40cm_FD_185826 | JGI IMG/M metagenome (GOLD analysis project Ga0209131, IMG submission 185826) | Grasslands soil microbial communities from the Angelo Coastal Reserve, California, USA - Sample 9_17_2013_40cm (SPAdes) (version 2) | ecosystem: Environmental > Terrestrial > Soil >...
AGCAGTTCAGGAAAGAAGCAAATCAACACGAAGAAACAAAAAGGACGGCAGGTTGGAGGGAAGAACAACCCCGTTCGGCAGTAGTGCGTGGCTGGATGGTTCGCAAGGTAAACTCAGAGCAGAAAAATCAGGAAGAGCGAACGTCAAGTTTCGAACCGGCAACTCGATCCAACCAGGTGACGGGCTAAACGAGATGAAACCGCGGCTACAGGTGATGAAATTCGGCGGCACGTCGGTCGGCGATGCGGCTTGCATCGCCAGGACGGCGCAGATTATCGCGAAGGCGGCGAAGGAGAGCAGCTGCATCGCCGTGGTTTCGGCCATGAGCGGGGTGACAAACCGATTGATCGAGGCCGCGAAGAAGGCGCAGGCAGGGAACACAGGAGAGGCTGCGGCTCTTGTCGATGCGCTGCGGCAGCAACACGAAGTTGCGTTGGCCATCCTGATCCGGCGCGAGGAAGAACGCGCACGGATTAGGCAGCGGATGGAAGAGGTGCTCGCGGAAGGGCGGCGGCTCTGCGAAGGAACCGCGCTTCTAAGGGAACTCACGCCGCGCACCCTCGACGCGATTTCGAGCCTGGGGGAAAGGCTCTCCGCACCGCTGGTGGCGGCAGCAGTGAGAGAGCTGGGGCTGCCCAGCGAAGCGATCGAAGCAACGGAGCTGATCGTGACGGACGCGTTTCACGGCGGCGCGGAACCGCAGATGGAATTGACGCGAGGGAAATCGCAGGCGCGGCTGCGGCCGCTATTGGAGAAAGGAATCGCGCCGGTCGTGACGGGCTTCATAGGCGCAACGACGGAAGGGCAACTGACCACCCTGGGAAGGGGAGGCTCCGATTATTCGGCGACGATCCTGGGCGCGGCAATGGATGCGGATGAAGTCATCATTTGGACCGACGTCGACGGCGTGTTGACAGCGGACCCGCGGCTCGTTCCAGAAGCGCGCACGATTCCGGTGATCTCGTACCGTGAAGCCGCGGAGCTCGCTTACTTTGGTGCGAAAGTCCTGCATCCGAAAACCCTGAACCCGGTGGTGCAGGCGGCGATTCCCGTGTGGATTCGCAACAGTTTTGCGCCAGAGCGCCCGGGCACGAAGATCACGCCGGAAGGGCGCAGCATCGGAGGCGGCGTAAAAGCGCTAACGGCGATTCGCGACGTAACATTAATCAGCGTGGGCGGGCCGGGAATTGTGGGATTGCCGGATGTGTTGGGGCGGACGTTTTCGACGACCGCCGACGTGCGCGCGAACGTGCTCCTCATTTCGCAATCGTCCTCGCAAAACGATATCTGCTTCATCGTTGCCACTGTGGATGCTCAGCGGACGGTGGAAGCCCTTCGCAAAGAGTTTGCGCAAGACCTGGCGCACCACAAGGTGGAGCACATCACCGTGGATTCGAATGTCGCGATCGTCGCCGTTGTGGGCGAAAACATGCGCGGAACCCCCGGGATCGCCGGAAAAACATTCAACGCCCTGGGCCGCGAAAACGTGAATCTGATCGCCATTGCCCAGGGATCTTCCGAATGCAACATTTCCTTCGTCATCGAAGAGCAAGCCGTGAAAACAGCCCTGATTACCACGCACCGCGAGTTCGGCTTGGACGCTTCGCCAAACTGAAGAAATGGCAGGCCCGTGGGGACTCGAACCCCACACCAGGCTTAGTACGTGAATACGTCTAAGCCGGAGTTCTTACAGGTGAAATTGCAGGTGAGCGTCCCTTGTAAGCGTTGCTATCACCCACAATTTCGGTCTATGCTGTGACTCTGCGTGATCGCCGGCGTAGTTTTTTGGCCGCCTGTCGCGTTTGACTGGAAGGCGAAGGGCCGGAGAAAACGCGCACGTTGAACTTACGCCTACTCCTCCGAGCGTCGGATTGGCACTTGTTCCACAATCAAAGCGGATCGAACGGCATCGGCGAAAGACGCAGCAAATGAAATTCAGCACTTCCTCAGGTGTGACTCCTCGAACTATGCCCGCTGCCTGGATTCGGCAAAGATTCCCTACAAGAGGATCTGCGGTGCTGTGTGGCACGCTGCTCGCGGTGAGCGCTTTCACAGGTCTCTTCTCCGACCCTGCGCGCGCACAGCAGACTGATCCCGCAACGCCTGTGGTGGTGCAGCCGGGTGCGCCAGGTAAGCCGAGCAGGAGGCTGCCACCGTCGACGAAGGCCACACTGCCGCCAAGGTCCCAAGCGGATGTAGAGTTCATGCAGGGCATGATTATGCATCATTCGCAAGCGGTGGAGATGACGGCGCTGATTCCGTCGCATACGGAGAACAGGGATCTGCGGTCGCTGGGGGCGCGAATCAGCAGCTCGCAGTCGGACGAAATAAAGTTCATGCAGCGGTGGCTGGCGGCTCGGGGCGAATCCGTTTCCATGGCGCCGCCGGGAATGGCGGACATGGACATGTCGCACCAACCGATGGCTCTTATGCCCGGTATGCTGACACCGGAACAGATGAAGGCACTGCGGAAGGCGAAGGGCGCGGAGTTCGACCACCTTTTTTTGGCGGGTATGATTCAGCACCACAACGGCGCGCTGACGATGGTGAAGGATTTGTTCGATACGGCGGGCGCGGGGCAGGATGCCGAGATCTTCGACTTCGCGACGGATGCGGACAACACGCAACGCGCCGAGATCGGGATTATGCAGTCTATATTGGAGAAAAAACCGTCGGGGGAGAAACGATGAACCGAGTGCGCAGTGTTGCTTTGCGTCTAGCCGTGGCCGCGATTGTTTTGTGTTCCGGTGTGAGCGGGATGCGGGCGCAGACGCCTGTGTCCCCAACACCCGCGCAGGCGCCGGAGGAAGAAGCGGAAAAGGACCCGTTTCTGGTGGAGCCGGCTAAGCCGCTGCCGGCGGGGATGACGGGGTCGGATGCGAACGATCCTCGCTTCAAGCTAGCGCCGGGGCTGTATGACGCGGGTGAAACGTCGATGGGCGTGAAGCACCTCCTGCTACTCAAGAAGCCTGACGCGTTTCAACTGGGGGTCGATCAGCCTGATGATCCGAAGGTGCAGAAGATACTTGGCCAGCTCCGTGTGGGCAACACCTCAAAGATGCCGAAGCCGATGCAGTTGGTGGTCGCGCAACTTGCTTTCGCGAACTCGGACCTTGCGTTCCAGGGTAACTACCTGTTCCAGGGAAACTTTTATGGCGTGAATATCTACGACATCTCCAATCCGGCAAACGCCGCGCTGCTAACTTCGCTGGTGTGCCCGGGCGGGCAGGGTGATGTGTCGGTGCACGGGAACCTGCTATTTATGTCCGTGGAGATGCCGAATGGACGCCTGGATTGCGGTACGGAGGGGTTTCCGCCGGAGCCTCCGCCGGCTGAAGGGCATGAAAAAAAACGCCGCTTGCCGGCAGCGCAAAAAGACCGTTTCCGTGGCGTGAGGATCTTCGATATTTCGGACCTCCGGAACCCGAAGCAAGTGGCAGCGGTGCAGACGTGCCGCGGGTCGCATACACATACGCTGGTGATGGATCCGAACGATAAAGACAACGTTTATATCTATGTGTCGGGCACATCATTTGTGCGTCAACCGGAAGAACTGGCTGGATGCTCGAACGAACAGCCGGAGAAGGATCCGAATACCGCGCTGTTTCGTATCGATGTGATTAAGGTTCCGGTGGCGGCGCCGCAGGAAGCGAAGGTGGTGTCGAGCCCTCGCGTGTTTATCGATCCGCGTACGGGCGCGATGAACGGCTTGAACAACGGCGGCAGCAGCCACGGCAAGGCTGAGGAGAAGCCGGCGGACACGAACCAATGCCATGACATCACCGTGTATTCAGCGATTGGGCTGGCGGCCGGTGCGTGCTCAGGCAACGGGATTGTGCTGGACATCAAGGATCCGGTACATCCGAACCGGGTGGACGCGGTGAACGATCCGAACTACGCGTACTGGCACTCGGCTTCGTTCTCGAACGATGGGGCGAAGGTGCTGTTTACCGACGAGTGGGGCGGCGGATTGGGGGCGCGGTGCCGTCCGAACGACCCGAACAAATGGGGCGCGGATGCGATCTTTCATCTCAAGGACAACAAGCTGAGCCTGGCGGGCTATTACAAGTTGCCGGCAGCGCAGGGCGACACCGAGAATTGTGTGGCGCACAACGGCTCGCTGATCCCGGTTCCCGGGCGTGATATCGAGGTGCAAGCCTGGTACCAGGGCGGCATCTCCGTTATGGACTTCACCGACGCGGCGCACCCTTTCGAGATTGCCTACTTCGACCGCGGGCCGGTTGATCCGAATTCGCTGGTGCTGGGCGGCGACTGGTCGGCATATTGGTACAACGGCCGCATATACGCTTCGGAGATTGCGCGCGGCCTGGATGTCTTTGAACTGATGCCGACGCAGTTCCTGACGCAGAACGAAATCGACGCGGCGAAGACGGTTCGGGTGGCTGAGTTGAATGTGCAGAACCAGCAAAAGATCGAGTGGCCTGCGCAGTTCGTCGTGGCGAAGGCGTACCTAGATCAGTTGATGCGGTCACTGGCTTTGCCGGCAGAGCGAATCGCAGCTCTGCAGAAGGCGATGCAGAGCGCAGAGAGTTCGCACATGAACAAGAAAGAGCTGGCGAAGTTGAAGGGCATGGCCGATTCCTTGGAGCAGAGCGCCGCCACGGCGATGAGCCCGGGTGACTCGGCACGGTTACATGCTTTAGCGGAAATCCTGAAGCATCCGGCGGCATGAGGACATCGCGGACCCGATGGATTTTCGTTTAGACCGCAAGGCCAGGGATCCGCAATCGGATTTTGTTGCGCAGCCACCTAAAGGACAGCCATGCGGCGATGCTTGATGATGGATAATGTCGGACGGAAGTGAGGAACTATCTTCGGGAAGCGCTAGCTCGCGGGCAGGGGGCTGCGAGCGAATGCCGATACTCACTCCTTATCGGGTTTTTCGCTGGTTGACACTGGGCTGTTCAGCTTCTCCAATTTTGCCAACTGCTCCCTTAACTGATCCGCGTTTTTCGCATGCGGAGCTAACTCCAAGTAAGTTTGTATCTCTGAAATCGCAGTGGCATAGTTGTGTTTTCGGGCAAAAATCTCAGCCAGTAAGAGATGCAGTTGCGGAAAACGAGTGCGCAGGTCTAGGTGTTCCGCCTTGAGCGCGCTCTTTTCAGCGTCTTCGATCTTGTCGAGCTTGTAATTCGCGACCGAGTTATAGAAATAGGCTTCGGCGTAATTCAATGGATCGAGATCCAGGATGTAACCAGTGGCGGCCGCCTGATTCAACGGATTGAGATTCACGATGTGACCAGTAAGTTTAAGGACCTCTGTCCAATTTTCTGCCTCGTAGGCCATTAACGCGAGCGACACATAAGGCGGCAGGAACTTGGTATCGATGGTTGTGGCTTGGATATACGCCGTGCGAGCCGCATCCTTCTGGTTTTCTTTCTGTAAAACGGTACCCAACTGAAACCAGGCGTTCGCGAACCCGGGGTAGATCTCCACTGCGTGTTCAAAATATTTGCGCGCGTTGGCAAGTTTGCCGTTCCTCTCGGCCTCAAGGCCTTTCTCATAAGCTCTTCTGGCATCTCTGGGTGCTTTGTAGGGGGTGGCGCTCAGCGTCATGCCTTCAATCTTTGTAGCTCTCTGAACTACGATAGCGCCCACATCAATGCTGCTGCCGAAGGTATCGAGGTCCACAAGGCTGATGACACTGGAGTGAAAACCAGAAGCCGAGGCCCGTAGCTCACAATTCGCCAACTCGCGCCGTGATATTCCCGTCCTCGAAGCCTTGTTAGCCACACCATCTTGTAAACCCCTGTTGCCGCTAGCGCTTGCGTCAAGGAAAGAATCGGTCATCGATCCCATTTGCATGCTGAAGTCGCCGCGGGAAGTTGCATGTACCTGTTGACGCACATTGGCGTTGCAAATCCGCTCAACCAACACATCGTTTGGAACGGCTGTGCCGTCGTTGGTTGCAACGCGGCCCATGAGAAACATCACGAGATCCACTTCCGGTTGACCTGGCAGCGAACTTGGGGGAAGGGGAGTCGCGGGACGGCTTGGGGGTGTGGGAGGCGGAGGCGCAGGGGCCGGAGCCGGAGGCTTCTGCGCCACTGTGACTGGTACCAGAAGTCCCATTGCGATCGCCAGCTCGACGAAAATGCGCCTACGGTGGCTCATAGATCGATGCCCAGGGACGAAGCATCAGAGGCCCAAATCTTAGGGCGCATGTAAGTTCAAGTCAAGGCTCCCGAATCGACAGGCTCCCGAATCGAATAACGGGACAGCCTGGATCTCGCGGTTCCTCGGTGCGCTACTGACGATTTATGTGTTCTGGGATATTTTCAAATCGCAACCCGGAATCAGGTTGGTTCGCTCTGGCAAAGTTCGCGTTGCGCCGGATCTTTCATTGTGCTCTTCCTCACTCTGACGAGGGTTTCGGCTAAAGTTTTGAAAAGAATGGTAGGCCCGTGGGGACTCGAACCCCAGACCTCTACCGTGTCAAAGCGGCTTTATTATGCACGGCCAACAACTTCAAGGGCGTTGGGGGCTGCCTAAGGTAAGTACGCCTAAGGCTCCCGAATCGAATAACGGGACAGCCTGGATCTCGCGGTTCCTTATGCACGGCCAACAACTTCAAGGGCGTTGGGGGCTGCCTAAGAACGTGTAAGTACGCCTAAGCCGGAACTCTTACAGGTGAAATTACAGGTGAGAATCTCCACAGTGAACCGAAGTACGCCAAAATAGCACTTCGGGGTTGTTTACTTCTTGTAGACTTCAACTTATGGTATCGCCAGTCCTGGGAGGGACGCTAACATGAAGATCAAGAAGAAAGCTACAAGGGCGAGAAACTCGCGAAACCAGTGGCCCTCGGTCGCGAGTCGGCTGGGGGCCTTAGCGCCCGTGGATTTGCCGGTGTACTGGGAGGCCTTCCTTCTTTTCCCACGTCATCCTAGGTTATGCATTGGAAGATTGCAATCACTAGATATTGTCACTGTAACCCGCGACAAACTGCGTCACTTCTCCATTGTCGTTCCTTGTCGCTTGCGCTCTCGCTGCTGGTGGACCAGGATCGCTTCCACTCACTACGCCGTGTCGGTTAGGGTCACCTTGGCCAGTCCCGGTATCCTGAGGGGCTTTTGACAGTTTAGGAGGATTCGATGATTCACGCTGATCTCCGATTCCGGTCACTCTTTCGTCCCTCTGCCATTCGTTTCCTAGCGCTTGCTGCGCTGCTGTTGTTCGGCCGAGGGATGTTCGCCACACCCCAGCAATCATCATCACCGGCTAACGGCCCGCTCATTTACGTGCCTGGCACCGCAGGCGGCATCACGGAGATCAATGCCACCAACAACGTGGTCTTCGCCACAGCTCCTTGGAGGCACGGATCCAACGGGGGCATTGCCATTACCCCAGACGGCTCCAGAATGTACGTCGACAACGCCGAAGATGCCAGTGTGAGCGTATTTGACACGGCAACAAACGTGCCCCTCACAGAGATAGCCGTCGGAATGAATCCCATTGGTCTAGCAATCACGCCCGATGGGTCGCATGCCTACGTCTCCAGTCAGGGCTCGGATACCGTCTCTGTGATCGCCATTGCGACGAACACCGTTATCAAGACGATCTCGGTCGGTGCGGGGGCAAATCCTATCTGGGTCACTATCTCTCCCGACGGTTCCCGCGCCTACATCTCGAATCAAAGCGGCGGCACCATCAGCGTCATTGATACAGCATCAAATACGCTCCTCACAAACTTCCCCATCGGTTCCCTGCCATTCCATTCCGCATTCAGCCGCGATGGCCGTTTTCTATGGGTCAGCGTGCAGGGTGAAGGTGTAGTGAAATTGGTGGATCCCAACACGAACACGATCGTCAGTTCGATTCCGGCGGGACCGGTCCCGCGCGGGATTGCCTTTACCCCTGATGGCTCGCGCGCCTATGTCGCTGATTTCTTTTCAAACACCGTTGCAGTGATCGACGTGTTGGGGCGTTCGCTGACAGGTTTTGTTACCGTCGGCAACAGCCCGTGGAATGTCGCGATAACGCCCAAGGGGATCGCGTACGTAGCTAATTTCGCCGACAACACAATTTCGGTTTTCGACACTTCCACTAATCTTGTGACCGCAACGCTGCCTGCCCGGCAAGGTCCGGCAGACGTGCTGGTGAACACAACGGCGAGGCCGCGCATCCTGAACTACTCGTTCGTGACATTTGATCCGCCGGGCTCAGTAGATACGGTTTCGCAAGCGGTTAACGACCGAGGGGAAAGCGTCGGCAGGTTCCAAGATGGCGGTGGAGTCGTTCACGGGTACCTGCGACACGGGGACGGAACGTTTGTGACGATTGATCCGCTAGGCTCTATTCTTACGATTGCCTTTGGCATTAACAATTTGGGAACAATCGTAGGGGAATGGCAAGAACAGAGTGGAGCCTTTCACGGCTTTACGCGGAGCCCTTCCGGTTTGTACACCACCACAGACTTTCCGGGTTCCATTGATTCCGAACTCACCGACATCAATTCGCATGGAACGAGCGTGGGGGGCTACGACCTGGGAGATTTAAGCACTTCCCTCGCCTTCGTTGATGCACAAGGCATGTTTACGTCATTCGATGACCCCGCAGCGGCTCACATGGAGACTCGTGCTTTGGGCATCAACTCGGCCAACTTTACCAGTGGCTTCTTTGACGACCCGACGGGAAACGAGCATAGCTTCGTGCGTGCTCCGAATGCCCAGTTCCACAACTTCGACTTCCCCTTTGCCGACTTTACAGATGCATTTAAGTTGAATGATTCTGGAACTCTGGTGGGACAGTACGCCACCAACTTCCCCGGTCACGGGTTTGTCCTTTCGGGCGCAATGACCTTCAGCGGGGCTCCGTCGCCGTGTCAATTCCTCTCGTTTGACTATCCCGACTCACAAAATACCGGGACGCGTGACATCAACAATGCCGGTCAAATAACCGGCCTCTATCGCGTGCGCGGCAATCCGGCGAGACACGGTTTTCTAGCCACACCGACCGTGGCGGGAAATAGCGGCCAAAACAACCAATGCCAAGAGGCGGCCAGCGTTACTGCGAGGCATGGCACCAGTTTTCAATCTTTTGATTTTCCAGGCTCAACGAACACACAAGCCACGGCGATTACGCCGTCGGGCGAGATTGTGGGACGCTATTTCACTTCGAACGGAAGCCAGCACGGGTTCGTGCTCCGCGACGGCGCTTTCTCAGCCGTTGACATTCCAGGAGCAACGAGCACCGATGTTGCCTGGGTCAACGCCAGTGGGGCCATCGTGGGAGGGTATGGCACCAATACCGGAGGACACGCCTACGTGTTGAGCGGAGGCGCCATTTCGACGATTGATTTTCCCAGCGCCAATCCGGTGTGTACTGCCGGCTTCGGCATCAGCAACGCCGGCGATGTCGTGGGCGTGGGATTTGCCTGCAACGATTTTTTCCACGGGCACGGCTACCTTTTCAGTAGAGGCCAATTCACGGTGATCGATGTCCCGGGCGCAACGGGAACGTTCCCGACGATGGTCATCGATTCCACGCGAATTGTTGGCACCTACATCGGCAGTGACGGCGTATTCCACGGTTTCTTGCGACAGGCAGGAAACTTCACCACGATCGATGTTCCCAACTCCACCTTCACGTGGATTACCGGCATAAACCCTGAAGGAGAAATCGTAGGTTTCTACAACAGCCAGGATGGAAACCAGCACGGTTTTGTTCTTCGCGATGGGGAGTTCATTACGATTGATATCCCCGGCGCAACGACCAGCGAAGGCAACGGGATTGACCCGCAAGGCGACATGGTCGGACGGTACATAACGCCTGACGGCGATACACACGGATATTTTCTCCGGTGTGCAACCTGCAGCCATCGTGACCCAACGGGATTGCCAGGCTCCGTGCAATAAAGAGGGCGCGGCAGCTTGGGTTGGGCACTGCATCTAGGAGAGCTACTGGGGGCGAATCTTGGCCATGAGTTGGGCGAAGCGGGGGTCAGAGCGGATCGGGTCGGCCATGGGATCAACATTCAAATAACCAGCTAACATCGGCTCGCCCCTAAGCTACCCGGCAGCCCAATAGTCGGTTGGATTCCCAGCCTGCTAGCTCAGCGGTCCGCCGCCCCAAGAATTGTTGACCTCAGCAGGAGAGACCCTTTCCATTTTCAATCTACGGTTAATTACGACCCGAAAATCCACTCGGGGGATAAGTAATGCAGTGCCAGCTAATCGGACATAGTCAATCCACGACATGAGCCATTTTACAGGTGAAGAATTACAGGTGAAGTTTTTTGTGACTTTCGGCTAGGTGATTGAAAACGATGGTAGGCCCGTGGGGACTCGAACCCCAGACCTCTACCGTGTCAAGGTAGCAAGGATAGGTATTACAATAGCTTACAAGACCGCGGGGACTGCCAAAGTACGCGGAAGTCATACAAGACATACTTTTTGTGGGTTGGGTTGTGGGTTGAAAATAACCACGGGAAGTAGCAATCACTTGCGTTTCTTTGCCGCTCTAAGAGCGCGCCTTTGATCCCGAGCACCGTGAAAAATGTGGAGGATATCTGTGCCGCCGCGCGTATTGCGATGGTTGATTAAGTATTTTCCAGCAGGGAAACACTTCACATCGCGAGCGATGTTGCCTGCAGGCTTGCCCGCATTTGGATGTTCTCCGAGCAGCCAGAAACGCTCTGTGATTCTATCAATTATCCGGTCAGCCGCCTCCAGGCTTGCTCGATTGGCCCAATAGAGGAAGATCTCATTAAGATCCTGCTCAGCCTCCTCTGAGACACGGTAGCGCATTTACTTGCCAGGGGCTTGCCGAGCAAGGAGCTGCCGCCCTC
>Ga0209131_1003265_pt1 | contig 10803 bp, 9 predicted proteins | sample GraSoi_2013_40cm_FD_185826 | JGI IMG/M metagenome (GOLD analysis project Ga0209131, IMG submission 185826) | Grasslands soil microbial communities from the Angelo Coastal Reserve, California, USA - Sample 9_17_2013_40cm (SPAdes) (version 2) | ecosystem: Environmental > Terrestrial > Soil >...
GACGGGACGTCCGGCGTGATTTTTTACCCGACCTGGTTCCAGAAGAGATTCTGAACAACTTGCTGGATGCCGCCCATCATGCTGGTTCCGTAGGCTTCATGCAGCCATGGTCGTTTATCGTGATTCGGGACGTCCAGGTGAAGACATCGATCAAGGCGCTATTTGAACGAGCGAATCATGCTGCGGCCCAGGTTTTCGAAGGCGAGAAGAGGGAATTGTATTCGGGTCTAAAGCTGGAAGGAATTCTAGAGGCACCGTTGAACATCTGCGTTACGTGCGATCCAGAGCGAAACGGTCCGCACGTTCTGGGACGCCATAGCATTCGGGAAACAGACGTTTACAGCACCTGCTGCGCTATCCAAAATCTCTGGCTCGCCGCGCGAGCGGAAGGCGTTGGGGTTGGCTGGGTTAGTATTTTTGACCCTGAGGAACTTCGTACGCTGCTACGTATTCCATCACACGTCATTCCAGTTGCCTACCTCTGCCTCGGTTACGTGCGCCAGTTTCTGGCTCGACCTGAGCTAGAAAGCGCCGGTTGGCTTCCGCGGCTGCTGTTGGAGGATCTGACATTCTACGACCACTGGGGACAAAAAAGTGGGAGCTAAGAATGCGGTGCACCAGCCGATGTGTCGAGTCGTATTGATGCGGCATGCGGCGGTTGCCGAAGCCGGCAGTTTCTTGGGACAACGCGATGTTGCTCTCAGCCCGGTTGGACGGCGGCAATTACGATGTTTGGGGCCGAAGCTTTCGAAATACGAGATCCAGGCGATCTATTCTAGCGACCTGCAGCGTGCCCGATCGACCGCGGTCGCCGCAGCACGAAAGCTCGGCCTCGATGTGGAAATCCGGAAGGGGTTGCGCGAGATGCGTTTCGGGAATTGGGAGGGATTGTCCTGGCGGCAAATTGTCCGGCGATTCCCCGGGCTGGCTCGCCGATGGCAGCAACGGTTTCCCTACCAGGTCGTTCCTGGTGCGGAGCGGTTCGAACAGTTCTCGCGGCGAGTGAGAAGAGTGCTTCGCGATATCGTCTCAAGGAATATCGGGAGGTGTGTGTTGGTTGTCACCCATGCTGGTGTGATTCGAGCGGCGTTGGCGAGTGCGCTGAGCATTCCCGCCCGCAACGCATTTCGGTTGGCACAGGACTCGTGTGCCGTAAACGTGGTCGAATACTTCGATAAGGGCGCAATGGTTCGGTGCATCAATGGCTAAGGAGACCAAGGGGTTTCTCGTTGCCGGGCCTGCGAGCGGCGTTGGAAAAACGACCGTGACACTTGCACTTCTCGCAGCGCTGCGGAAGAAGGGCTTGGTTGTGCAGCCGTTCAAGTGCGGCCCGGATTTTATTGACGGCGGGCATCACGCGCTAGCCTGCGGTCGCGTTTCACGCAACTTGGACGGATGGATGCTCTCGCGCGATGCAAATCGAGAGGCTTTCGACCGTGCGGCGCTTGGTGCGGACGTCTGCGTTATCGAAGGAGCTATGGGGCTCTTCGATGGAGTGGATGGAAGTTCAGAGGCTGGCAGCGGCGCGGAAATCGCGAAGTGGCTGGGCTTACCTGTTGTTTTGGTCGTCGATGCCGCTGCGGCGGCCAGGAGTGCGGCCGCGCTGGTGCATGGATTTGAAACCTTCGACCCGAACCTCCGGCTTGCTGGCGTCATCTTCAACAACGTCGCCGGCCCTTCGCATTTTCGTTTGCTGCGCGATGCCGTTGCCAAACACTGCAAGGCGCCCGTGCTCGGCCAATTGCCGAGAGAAAAACGAATTCACATTCCTGAACGGCATCTGGGTCTCTTCACTGCGGGAGAGGAGTGTCTGGGGGAATCTCAAATAGAGCTTCTGGCTGAACTTGCAGCCACCAACGTCGATTTGGACCAACTTTTGTCGTCTCTTCCCGCCCTCCGCATTCCTTCCCGGCAGAGAGCGCAGAACTTGCCGCGACGCGTCCGCATCGGCGTGGCCCGCGACCGGGCTTTTTGCTTCTACTACGAAGATAACCTCGACGCACTCCGTGCGGCCGGCGCGGAGATCGTCGAATTCAGCCCTTTGAAGGATAGGCGAGCGCCGGCCGACGTGGATGCTCTTTACATCGGCGGGGGCTATCCAGAACTTTATGTCGAACGTCTTGCAGCCAACTGCGAAATGGTTTCCTCCGTGCGCGAGTTTGCGGAGGCCGGAAATCCGGTTTACGCCGAATGCGGCGGACTGATGTATTTAGCTGAAGAGATTGTCACGTTCGAAGAAAAATCCGCCACCATGGTGGGTGCTTTGCCTCTGCGGGTGCGCATGACCGAACGCCTGGTGAATTTCGGCTACACGGAGATCCATCTAACCGCCGATTGCCTGCTCGGGAGCGAGGGAATTGAGGTTCGCGGCCACAGCTTTCACTGTTCGGAGCTTCAAGACCCAGTTCAGATGGATCGCGTCTACCGGACACGTAATTTCTTGTCTGGCCGGGAGGGAATTGAAGGGTTCCGGCGAAAAAATATTCTGGCGAGCTATGTTCATCTCCATTTCGGCTCGAATCCAAACGTCGCCACAAGTTTCGTTCGACACGTTTGCACGATACACGGAAAAGATCCCATCGCACCGCAGGAGACAATGCGTTGATTCGACTGAGACAATTCTTCCTCCTCAGCTTGCTGCTGTTGAGCAGCCAGGCGGTCGGGGCCCGTGAGCTAACGGATGAATTGGGCCGGCATGTGACCGTCCCCGAACATCCGCAAAGGATAATCTGCCTGGCTCCCAGCATTACGGAGACGGTTTATGCGCTCGGCGCGGGCGAAGCCGTCGTGGGTATTTCGGACTACACCGAGTTTCCCGCGCAAGCTCTTGCAAAGCCTACCGTAGGGGACCTCATCAACCCGTCTGTGGAGAAGATCCTCGACCTGCATCCGGATCTGGTCCTTGCAAGCATCGAAGTCAATCGCCGGGAGACGGTGGAACATTTGCAAGAGCTCGGCATCCCTGTGTTCGTTGTCAACCCCAATGGTTTGGATGGGATTGTGTCTTCTATCGGGCACGTTGGGAACGCCATCGATCACATCACCGACGCCCGCGCGTTGATGAAGCGGCTGGAAGAGAAGCGGAAGAGTGTAAGAGCAAAAGTTCAAGGACAGCCGCGTCCGTCCGTGTTTGTCGTCATCTGGTATGACCCCGTGATCACAATCGGAAACAAGGCATTCATCACAGAGGTGATTTCCGAGGTGGGCGGAAGGTCTGCAACGGCTGATATCTCGCAAGCGTGGCCACAAATCAGCCTGGAGGAAGTGCTGCGGCGTTCGCCGGATATTATCTTGCTGACGAGCGGACCACGTCACGCGATAACGATCGCAGAACTCAATGGGCAAGCGGGATGGAACCGGTTGGAAGCAATTCGAGAGAACCGGGTTATCTCTCTGGACTATCGGTTGCTCCATTCCAGTTTTCTGGTCTTCGACGCCATGGAGGACCTGGCGAAGAAACTGCATCCCAGTGCATTTCGGTAGGCGGAGGGCCCAATGAAAAAAACAATCACGCGTGCCGGCGCGGGCGCTACCAAGAAGAAGGGTTTGATCATTGTTCATACGGGAGACGGCAAGGGCAAGACGACGGCGGCTCTGGGTGTTGCGCTGCGCGCTTGCGGGTACGGAATGAAAGTGCTGATGCTGCAATTCTTCAAAGGTAAGTGGAAGTACGGGGAATTGCGAAGCGCGCCGAAGCTGGGAAGCTTGGAGATTTCCCCGATGGGCAAGGGATTTACTTGGGAGAGCAAGGATATTGAAGTGGATAAAGCCATGATTCGCAGCGCGTGGGAGGTTGCCAAGACGAAAATGTACTCAGGCAACTTTGAGATTGTCATCCTTGATGAGATCAATTACGCGCTTGGCTACGGATTCCTGGATGTGAATGACGTATTGGAGTTCCTGAAAGAAAAGCCACCAATGCTTCACGTCATTCTCACCGGGAGGGGCGCAAAGCCCGAGATTATTGAGATTGCTGATCTCGTCACGGAGATGCGTCAAGTGAAACACCCATTTGAGCAAGGAATCGTAGCGCAAAGGGGGATCGAGTTTTAGTCAGGTAAGAAACAAAGAAGCACCAATCGCTGCCGAGATGCACGGGAAGCGCGGTGAAAATCCGCCACTGCCCCGCAACTGTGAGCGACCACTAAAGTCTGCGAAAAGCCACTGCCCGTCCGGGTGGGAAGGCGCAGACGATGTGAATGAGGTCGCGAGTCAGGAGACCGGTCTCGTCAGCACAATCCTAGCCAACCCTTTCCGAGGGAGAAAGAGGACGTTGATGTTCGTTTCCAGGTCAAGCTGTATCAGATCGATTGTTTGGTTGCTCTTTTCACTGGTTATTCTAGGCAGCCCCGCGGATGCCAAAAGCGCGGGGACTCTTCGTGGGACGGTCTTGGATCCGCTGGGCGCGGCCATTTCGAACGCCAAAGTTGTATTGATTCAACAAGGCAACGAAGTCAAGGTTACGAGCACGGATCAAGACGGCGTGTTTGTATTCTCGCCCGTCGATGCGGGACGATATAGCATCCGTGTTGAAGCTCCTGGCTTCCAGAACAAAGACAGTTCCTCGTTGTTCTTGTCCGCAGGAGCAACTCTCAGCGTCAGCCTTTCCTTGCAAATCGGTTCTCTGCCGCAGCAAATTGTCGTCTCCGCCACAGGCACGGAAGTCCTAGAGTCCCAAGTCGGTGCATCTGTAAGCGTGATCGACCACCAGCAGTTGCAGGACCAGAATCAACAGGCTGTTTCTGAAGCGCTCCGAACCGTACCGGGCTTGCAGGTTGTCCAGACGGGTCAAAGAGGCGGCACGACTTCCTTGTTTGTCCGCGGAGGAGAGTCCGATTTCAACAAGGTGCTCATCGATGGCATCCCGGCGAACGATGTGGGGGGAGCCTTTGAGTTTGCCAACCTTTCAAGCGCTGCTGTGGACCAGGTGGAAATTCTGCGCGGCCCCAATAGCGTTTTGTACGGAAGCGATGCGCTCTCCAGCGTGATTAACATCACGACACGCCGGGGCACGTCGCTCATCCCGGAATTCCGTTACTCCGTGGACGGCGGAAATTTTGGGACACTGCGCGACGATGTTTCCGTTGCTGGCGCATTCCGTCAATTTGATTATTTCTCCGAGTTCTCGCGTTTCGATACGAAGAATAGTCTTGCCAATAGCGCGTTCCACGACGGTACCTATGCGGGAAGCTTCGGATGGGCGCCGAACAGCGCAACGCAGATCCGATTCACCCTTCGGCATACGGGAGTAGCCTACGGCGTCTCCAATGCCCTCGGCTTCTTCGGGATTCCGGATGATTCTTTCCAGAATAATCACGATACGTATTGGGGCGTTACCTTACAGAATCAGACGACAACGCATTGGCGCAACTTGCTGCGTTTTGCGTCGGGCGATCTCAACTATCACTTTGTTAACCCGTCTCCTACGGGAGCACCATTCGATCCGTTTGCGTCCGGATTTCCGAATTACATCGGCCATGTGGTGACGATTCGCGGGGCAAATGGGTACAGTGTGACAGGGCAGGCGATTCTGGATTTTGGAGGAATCTATCCCCAGCCGTTCGATTCGCACACAACGCGTCGGTCCTTTTACGCTCAGTCGGACTACACAGTTCTTTCGAATCTGGATTTTACCGCGGGATTTCGCTACGAAAACGAAAATGGGTTTACCAACTCCTCAGGCCTGATCTCCCCCGCGGACCGGAATAATTACAGCACCTTTCTGCAGGCCAACTGGAACCTCGCCCACCGCCTCTACGCCACGGCGGGGGGAGGATTCGAAAATAATGCGGTCTTCGGGTTTGCCGCGACACCTCGCGTTTCTCTTGCCTATTATCTGTTGCGGCCTTCGGCAAATGATCTGTTCAGCGGAACAAAATTGACATTCAATTTTGGCAAAGGCATCAAGGAACCCAGCATCTTTCAGCAGGGTTCTTCACTCTTCGCAACCCTGGCCAGTTTTCCGGGCGGAGCCGCGTTGCTTTCAAAAGATGGCATTTCTCCCATCGGTCCCGAGCGAAGCCGCAGTTTTGATTTTGGTGTGGACCAGGGGTTATGGAACAATCGCGCCCGATTCGGCGTCACGCTCTTCCGGGAGAACTACTACGACCTGATCGAATTTGTGAATCCGGGCGTCCTGGCGGCACTCGGTGTGCCTCCAGACATAACAAATCTCCAGGGTTTTTTCGGTGCCAACATAAATTCTTCCTCCTTCCGGGCGCTCGGCGCCGAGGTGCGGGTGGAAACGAAAATAGGCCGTGGCCTGCTCGTCCAGGGGGAGTACACTTATTTGGATGCAGTAGTGACGCACTCCTTTACGGGCAGTGTGCTCAGTGCCGCGATCAATCCCAGTTTCCCGAATATTTCTATTGGTGCGTTCTCTCCTCTTGTGGGAGCCAGGCCGTTTAATCGCGCACCCCATTCCGGCAGCCTGCTTTTGGATTACACGCGGAATCGATTTGGGCTCACCTTAAGTGGATATTTCGCAGGCCGTCGCGACGGCAGCACCTTTCTGTCTGACGGTTACTTTGGCAATAGCCTGCTCCTCCCCAACCGAAACCTGCAGGCGGCCTATCAACTGCTGGACCTGAGTGGTAGATATTCCGTGAACCGCCACGTTTCAGCCTACTTCAGCATCACCAATCTATTGAGCCAGCACTATCAGGAGCAGATCGGGTATCCGGCTCTGCCACTGGCTTTCCGGACGGGGCTGACGTTTACATTGGGTGGCGAAGGCGGGTGGTGGAAGTGAGCAGGGGGCTGCCATCGATGAAATCTCAGGAGGAGCAGGAATTCCTCTCGCTGCGAATTGTCGGTGAAACCCTCGTCGCAAAATTTCGCCGTCCAACTCATGTTGTAAGCTGGGCTCCCCTCAATGGAGGCATGCGAACGCATGCCTCCCACATTATCAATCATTGTGTCGCCGATGATTTCAACTGCCTGGACCCTCAGAAGACTCTGAGACAAGTTGCAAGCAGGATAGGAATCAAAGGAACGTTTGTAGGCATGATGACCGCTGCGGACGTCAGCAGATATTCGATGGCGAGAGGCGTCCATCAGGATCTGCGCGCCTACGCCATTGCCACTGCCGGATGCGGGAATGTGGCCACCGTTGGAGAGACAGGAGCGTACGTCGAGGGGGAGTCGCAGCCTATTCCTCCCGGAACGATCAATTTGATTGTGGCTGTGAACTATGGGTTCACGCATGAAGCGATGCTGGAGGCCATTGCGATCGCCACAGAAGCGAAAGTGAGAGTCATGTATGAGTTTGGCTTGACCAGCAGAACGACTGGCCAACCGGCTACTGGGACGGGCACGGATTGCGTGGCTGTCGCATCAGGCCATGACCGCCGCTACCTTTACTGCGGAAAGCACACTAAATGGGGAGAGCTAATCGGAAGGGCTTGCCTGGAGAGCATTCGAGGCGCTGTGCGGGCCGCGATCTCCTTTGAGCGGGGAGAAAGCGGGAGGGAGCCAAAAGCACGGCTTGCCAAAAAGGAGACAAGCACCAAGTGCAACGATTCATTCGGCCGACATCTGTGAGGGTGTCGAATGCGGAATTTCTCAAGGGACTCGATCATGATTGATACGACAGACCAGACGAAAACAAAACTGCGCGAAGCGACGGTGCGTGGAACCAGCTTCCCCCACGCTGTGCGGTTTCATGTCGGTTTTTGGGTCCTTCTCGTATTACTTTTACTCGCAATCATTCTGGCCACGGGAGCCGGTGCAGTGCGGATTGCGCCACGGACAGTTTTCTCAATCCTGTTCAACCACAGTGGAATGGGTCACGTCAGTCCCACTTGGCTTCCATCGGACGAAATCATCATTTTTCGAATTCGCTTACCAAGGGTGCTCGGCGCCGCGTTTATCGGAGCGGCTCTTTCTGTTGCTGGCGTTCTTTTCCAGGGACTCCTCCGCAATCCTCTGGCTGACCCGTACGTGATCGGTGCTTCCGGAGGGGCCGCCTTGGGTTCGGTTCTAGGGCTGTTGCTCTCGGTCCACATCAAGGTCCTGGGTTTTGGCGCGGTTCCCACGCTCGCATTCCTCGGAGCATTGGGGACGATGATCCTGGTCTATCAACTCGCTCGCGTTGGAGGGCGGACCTCCATCGTTACGTTGCTGCTTGCCGGGTTTGTTGTGAGTGTCTTTCTCAGTTGCACGATGTCGTTTCTTCTGATCGTGAACGACCGCTTGCAGTTGAACACCCGGATTATTTACGCCTGGCTCCTCGGGGGTATTTCGGTCACACACTGGTCGCAAGTTGGCGCGATTGGCTGCGTGGTGCTTGTCGGATGCGCTCTGGCCCTGGCGCTGACGAAAAGCCTCAATGCATTAGCGCTAGGAGAGGAATGTGCCGAGCATCTTGGAATATCGGTGGAGCGGAACAAGACCGCGATCATTGTCTTGGGTTCGGTCTTGACCGCAGCCGCTGTCTCAGGCGGCGGATTGATCGGATTTGTGGGCTTAATCGTTCCCCACTCCCTACGTCTGCTTTTTGGACCAGACCACACGCGCCTGCTGCCCCTTGCGGCTTTGGGCGGCGCGGTGTTTCTCGTCATGGCGGACCTACTTTCGCGGGTCTTAATGCCTCCGACAGAACTGCCCGTGGGCATTCTGACGGCCTTCTGCGGTGCGCCGGCATTCCTGTTTTTGCTGCAAAGGTCCAAGCGGGAATACAGGTTCTAGCGATGAACGCGATACAACTGTCCGATGTGTCGTTCGCTTACGGAACTCATCGCGTCCTGGAGAAAGTCTCGGTTCAGATCGCGGCGAGCGAACGGATTGCCCTGCTGGGTCCAAACGCTACAGGCAAGAGCACACTGCTCAAACTCATGAGCGGAGTGCTGACGCCCGCGACCGGTTGTGTGCGCATTGACGGACGCGACCTACGCGCCTTTCCGAGAAAGGAGTTGTCGCGCAAGGTCGCCGTGCTGCCTCAACAGTTCGTCGTTCCCTTTGCTTTTACTGCCAGGGAAATTGTGCAGCTTGGACGGACACCCCACCTGCACTTCCTAAGAGGAGCGCGTGGCACAGACCTTCGCGCGGTCGAGCGGGCGATGGAACTCACCAATACTTTGCAGCTTGCCTCACGGATATTTAACGAGCTGAGCGGTGGAGAGCGTCAGCGCGTAATGATTGCGATGGCGCTGGCGCAGAACCCCGAAATCTTGCTGCTGGATGAGCCCACGCAGCAACTCGATATTACACGGCAGGCAGAGATTCTGGACCTGATCACCGACCTAAACCTGCGAGAGAAGCTGACGATCGTTGCCGCCATTCACGAACTGAATGCGGCCGCTCGCTATTTCCACAGAGTGATTGTCCTTCACGCAGGCGCGCTGGTTGCCGACGGAGTTCCCCAAGAGGTGCTGAGAACCGACTTGCTGCGGGAGGTCTATCAGGGTTCGGTGGAAGTTCTCCAACTAGGCGGTGTCCCCGTCATCTTGCCCATGCCTCAAGTTCGTTTTGAGGGTAATGGTTCGTGAAACAGAAATCGTGAATCGCTGGAAGGAACGCCCCTACCGGTGACACAAGGAGAAAGAGATGCGTATTTTGTCATTGCTACCCAGTGCGACCGAGATCGTCTACGCCTTGGAACTCGGTGACTCGTTAGTCGGTGTTTCCCATGAATGCAATTTTCCGCCGGAAGCTCGAACAAAGCCCGTCCTATCGACGAGCACTATCGGGGAGAATTTGGGAAGTGAGGAAATAGACGCTGCCTATAACGCCCATCAACACGGATCTCACAGCCTATACCGAATCGATGACGAGCTCCTCCAACAGTTAAAGCCGGACGTGATTTTGACGCAGGAATTATGTTCGGTTTGCGCCATACCTTTGGCGCAGGTTCGGGAAGCGGCGAGAATGCTTTCCGGGCCTTGCCAGATTCTTTCTCTAGAACCCAATACGCTCCATCAAGTTCTCGACAATATCGTAGCCGTGGGAGAGGTCACGGGATACGCTGCCAAGGCTCGCGATTTGGTCAAGCAATTCGAGGACCGCATCTCTTCGATTGTTTCCAGGGCAACAGCGGCGGCAATGCGCCCGCGAGTTTTTTGCATGGAATGGATGTCTCCTGTCATGGCCGGCGGTCATTGGATTCCGGAAATGGTCCGCATGGCGGGAGGGACGGACGCACTCGGCGCGGAAGGACAACCTTCCAGCGCGATCGAGTGGGAACGGGTCGTCGAATTCGCTCCGGAGGTCTTGGTCATCATGCCATGTGGTTGCCGGATTCCCCGGACGCTTGCCGAAATGGACAGCCTTGCCTTGAGATCGGGATGGTACAGCTTGCCAGCCGTACGATCAGGCCGCGTCTATGTGACTGACAGCCCTTCGTATTTCAGCCGGCCGGGCCCGCGGATCGTGAATGGCTTGGAGATTCTCGCGGAGATTATCCATCCAGAGTTGTTCTGCAATTTCATTCCGGAGGGGGCCGTTGTGAAGTTGAATTGGAGTCCGGACAAACCTATCGAGTCTCAGCGAATGTCGGAATGCTTTTCACTGGCATACGGCGGGTAGATTCAGTGAGAGCCGTGTATCTAGTCATGGCATATGCCGCGGATCTGGCTTTTGGAGATCCAGAGTGGATTCCACACCCTGTCCAGCTTTTTGGTCTACTGATCAGCTGGGAGGAAAAAGCCTGGCGAAGAATTGTTCGGTCTACGTGGGCTTTGCGTCTGGCGGGAATCCTGACAAGCGTCTCAATCACTCTGGGTGTTGGCGTCGCCACTTGGTTCCTCCTGAAGTGGATTTGCAATCTTTCCCCGTTTATCGGCTTCTTAGCGACGTTGTATCTCG
>Ga0209131_1003269_pt1 | contig 10796 bp, 11 predicted proteins | sample GraSoi_2013_40cm_FD_185826 | JGI IMG/M metagenome (GOLD analysis project Ga0209131, IMG submission 185826) | Grasslands soil microbial communities from the Angelo Coastal Reserve, California, USA - Sample 9_17_2013_40cm (SPAdes) (version 2) | ecosystem: Environmental > Terrestrial > Soil >...
TCCTGGTGACGACGCAGCGGGCGACGCCGATCCCGCCGGTGCGGGCGTGAACCGATAGGTGCCGAAGATCACGCGTTCCGCATCCAGAGCTTCCCCGATCTTGATCACCGTCGCGTCGCTCAGCGCCGCTTGCGGGCGCAGGCCCAGCCGGTCCGCTGCTTCGCGAAGATCGCTGCGGTCGATGGTCAGCACTCCGCGCGAGCCGATAGCTTCGCGAATCACTTCGGCGATGCTCTCGCCGATCCAATCCAGGTTGCGCGCAGGAGAAGGATTAAAGAACGGGATTACCACTGCGGTCTCCGCCGCGGCAGTTTGCATCGCCACGCACGCCAGGACCGCAGACGCCAGGAACTGCTGCATTCACCTTGAGTGTAGCGGCCAGCGGTAGCGACCGCTACTTACCAGCCCACTCTACATGTTGTAGAAGAACTCTTCGTACACGATTTTACCGTCGGCGACCTTGTATACCGCTACCTCTTCCATCTTGAATCTCTTGTTTTGCGGCTTAAAGGTGACGTCCAGCTTGAAAACTACGGCGAAATGCGAATTCGTGACCAGCGGACCTTCGACCGTGGACGAATGGATTTCGTGGTTGGCGTTCCACCAGTCTCCCTTGGCCCGCACGGCCGCAAGGCCCTTCGCCTCGCGCGATCCTCCCGGAGGCGCGCCCGCCTCCATGCTGACGATATCGGGCGACAAAAGCGTCTCCGACGCTTCGCGAAACTTGCCTTCCGAACACAGTTTGACCAGCGCGTTCGCAACTTCCTGAGTTGTCATGATCGATCTCCTGCCTATATTTTGGCGGATCCGCGAGTCGCGAGTGCCATGATCTGCTCCTGGGTCGCTGCGGCCCGCGCCAGCACGCCCGCGACCTGTCCTTCGCGCAGCACCAGAATCCGATCGGAGCAGTGCAGCAGCTCGGGCAGCTCCGAACTCATCAGGATCACGCCTTTGCCGGCGTCGCAGAACGAACGGATCACGCCGTGGATCTCCCGCTTGGCGCCGATGTCGACGCCGCGCGTAGGATCGTCAAGGATCATCACGAGAGGATCGGCCAGCAGCCAACGGGCGAGCAGCACCTTCTGTTGATTGCCGCCGCTGAGTGTGCCGATCGCCGTTTCAGCCGACGCAGTCGTCACACGGAGGCGGGAGTTGACCTCACAAGCTTCGCGCCGCTCCTGGCCGCGTTTCACGAAGCCGAACGATTGAAGCCGGCTCAGCACGGAGATGGTGGTGTTCTCTTCGACGCTCATCCGCGGCAGGATTCCTTGCGTTCTACGATCCTCAGGCAGCAGGCCGAGGCCGCAGTGGATCGCATGCGCCGGCGACTCGGGCAGGTAATCGTCGCCGCGGAACCGGATTCCGCCACGCGCGGTGGGATCCAGTCCGAAGAGAGCGCGCGCCAGCGAACTTCGTCCGGAGCCGACCAGGCCTGCGATGCCGAGCACGTCTCCGGCGCGCAGCTCGAAGCTCACACCGCGCAGCTTGTGGCTCGAGAGTTCCTTCACTTCCAGGAGCACGTCGCCCGCGCCGCCGGCGGTTTTCGTTGCCGTGGTTTCGATCTCGCGGCCGACCATGGCGGCGATCACCCGCGCAAGATTGGTCTCCCCGGCGGCCGTGGTTTCGATATGGCGGCCGTCGCGCAAGACCGTGATGCGATCGGACAAGCGGAAAATCTCATCCATTTTGTGCGAGACGTAAAGTATCGCGACACCCTTCTGTTTCAGGCGCGCGATCAGGTCGAAGAGTCGCCCGGCGTGTTCGTCGTCAAGAGCACTGGTCGGCTCGTCCATGATCAGCAGGCGCGCGTTCACACCCAGGGCACGCGCGATGGCGACCAACTGTGTCTGGGCGATGGAAAGGCCGGCGAGCAAGACCTCGGGGCGCACGTCGAGTCCCACTTCTTCGAGAAGCGGTGCAGCGAATCGCCCGGCAGCGCGCCGGTCGATGAGGAAACCGCGCTCCGCGTTGAGATTCCCGATGGTCAGATTGTCGGCCACCGAAAGGTGCGGGAAAAGATCGAGTTCCTGAAAGATCATTCCGACGCCGCGGCGCTGAGCGTCCAGCGGATCGCGTGGGCGGAAGGGAACGCCGTCCCAAAGAAGTTCGCCGGAATCGGGTTCCACCGCGCCGGCGATGATCTTCGCAAGCGTGCTCTTGCCTGCGCCGTTTTCGCCGACCAGCGCGTGCACGCTTCCGGCTTCCACGTTGAGGTCGACCTCGCAGAGCGCCTGCGTGCCGTCAAAATGCTTGCTGATACTGCGGGCGGTAAGGAGCACGGCGGGTTTCTAGAAGGTGAGCTTCTGGTAAAGCCTGGCCGCGTTTTCCGGCGTAATGATCTCAGTGCTGAGCATATATTTTTTCTCGGGCGTGAACGCGGGTTCACGCAGCATGCGGTTCCCGATCTCCATCGCCTTATCGACCGCCAGGGGATAGTAGAAGCTAACCGCCAGCACGCCGTCCATCACCTTCTTGATACCGCCCGCGGGACCGCCTAAGCCGTCGACGCCGACGAAGATCATTTTCTTATCGCGGCCCAGTTCCTGCGCGGCGAGGTAGGCGCCCACCGCCATCGGATCGTTGTGTGCGTACACGACGTCAATTTCGGGTTGTGCGCGCAGGATCTCAATCATCCGCTCGCGAGCTTTGCTCTGCAGCCAGTCGGCGACGGCTTCGTGAATCACTCTCACGTCGGGATATTTGGCGAACACTTCGTGCGCGCCGCCGTGGCGATTAATCTGGCCTTCCACTCCCAGGAGTCCCTTGAGCTCGACGATTTTGCCCCGCGGCTTGCCGTACTTCTTCTGCAGGTGTTCGACGATGAACTGGCCGGCCTGGCGGCCGATGGCGAGGTTGTCGCAGGCGATGTACGTCGTGTAGTTCGGCTCCACGATGTCGCGTTCCAGACAAATGGTTTTTATGCCGGCGGCCATCGCCTTGCCCATCACCGCGGTCAGCGGCGCGCGTTCGTTCGGGGCGACGATTAGTAGATCGGGCTTTTGGAGAATCAGCGTTTCGATCTGTGCGATTTGCTTACTGGTGTCCTGCTGGCCGTCAGTGATGCTGAGATGAATGTCAGGCGACTGGGCGGCGATGCGCGTCAGCAGTTGGTTCTGCGCGGCACGATATGGTTCGGCGTTATTGCACTGGCTGAAAGCGACGAAATATTTCCTGCCGCCGTCCTTACTCTCCTTCGCTGCGCCGTTGGGGGAGCCGCAACTGACCAGGGCCGCTGCACTAGTTACGACGAAAAAACGTGAAAACGTTTGAATCATAGACTATCTCCGGGCTATCCAAACCGCCGCGACGATGATTACGGCTTTCAGCATCAGTTCGGTATTGCTATCCACGTTGTTCAGACGCAGCATGTTGGTGAGAATCCCGGTGATCAGCGTGCCGATCACCGTGCCGGCAATGGATCCCTGTCCGCCCGCGAGGCTGGTTCCTCCGATCACCACCGCGGCGATCGCGTCGAGCTCGTAGGAAGCTCCCGCGTTGGGATTGCCCTGATGATTCTGCGCGGCATGCAGCACGCCCGCCACTCCAGCCAGCAGTCCGCACAAACTGTACACCCAGATGCGCGTGCGCTGGATGGGTAGGCCGGCGTAGAGCGCGGCGCGTTCGTTATCGCCTACGGCTTTCACGCGGCGGCCGAATACGGTACGCGAGAGAACCACCGCGCAGCCGATGGCGAGAATAGCGAACACGGCCACCACCAGCGCCTTCTCCGATCCGACGCGCGCGAACGTTGACGAGACATCCTGCCCGAATCCGAGGTCGATGTTGGTGTTGTCGGTTAGCCGCCGCGCCAGCCCGCGTCACGATGAAGGGCTGGATACGCAGGCTGACGATGACCACGCCGTTGATCGCGCCGGCGGCGGCGCCCGCTGCCAGCGCGGCCAGCATCGCGACCGCCATGTGCAGGCCCGGACCCACGTCGGCCTTCCAGCGTGTGAGCACCATCGTCGCGACGGTGGCGGAGAGCGCCAGTGTGCTGCCGACGCTGAGATCGATTCCAGCGCTGAGGATTACCAGCGTCATGCCAAGCGCGATGACGCCGATTTCCGCGGCCTGGCGAAGGATGTCGGTAAGGTTGCCGACTTCCAGAAAAATCCGCGAGCCCGCTGCGTTCTTCGGACTGATGAGAATCGCCAGCACCAGGATCACCACCAGGCCCAGCACGCTCTGAAGGCGCTTCAGCACCTGCCGCTGGCGTTGATCCATGGCAACGATTCTAGCTGTTGAGACACTCCGGGCTTCAGTCCACGCGTCTTCTTCGAATCGTTGCGTGAAAAACTAGACCGCTACCTGCGAGTAAATGACCAGCACGATTACAGCTCCCACCAGCGCCATTAAAAAGCCCGCGGGGTGCCCTTCCTTGTACATCCCGGTCACTCGCCCAATGATTCCTCCCAACCACGCGCCAACGATGCCCAGGAGCATGGTGAGGATCAGACCCATGTGCTGCCGGCCTGGCAGCACGGCGCGGGCCAGCAGACCAATCAGCAATCCGAAAATCGCATGGCCGATCATGTGAAACATATTGTCCCCGCGACCTTTCTGGTTGTGGCACGCGCGCGCGCAATCATGTTAAGGAGCACCGACGTATCGGAGAGCCTGCTCTCCGAAACATCCAGCATACTGCTTGCCGGAAATGGAGTAAATGGTTACCTGCTTCCCTTTGGGGCGTGAGCTTCCTGCGCCTTTTTCTCGATCGCGGACATTCGTAACCGCGCACGAGATCCTCTCGCGACGATCGAGGCGCCCTCCCCTCGGGCTCCTCAAAGTGGCAAGCTATCTGGTGGAGGAAACAACCCATGGCAATAGCCGCAGATCCGAATCGTAAGCTTACGGAGCGACCCGCGTGGAAGGATCTTGAGAGTCACCGCGACGCGACTCGCGCCCTGCACCTGCGCGATCTTTTCGCGAAGGACGGCGCGCGTGGCGAGCGCTTGACCGCCGAAGCAGCCGGCATCTTTCTCGATTACTCGAAGAATCGCATCACCGACGACACCCTAAAGCTGCTCGTTCGGCTTGCCGACGAAGTCGGACTGCGCCAGAAAATCGACGCCATGTTCCGCGGCGAAAAGATCAACCTTACCGAAAATCGAGCCGTCCTGCATGTGGCCCTGCGCGCGCCGCGCGGCACCTCCATCGTGGTCGATGGCTCCGACGTCGTCCCCGAAGTCCACAAAGTACTGGACGCCATGAGCGCGTTTTCAAACCGTGTGCGTAGCGGCGAGTGGAAAGGCCATACCGGCAAGCGCATCCGCAACGTCGTCAACATCGGCATCGGCGGCTCCGATCTGGGCCCAGTGATGGCCTATGAAGCGCTCCGGACCTATTGCGAGCGCTCCATGACCTTCCGCTTCGTGTCCAACATCGACGGAACCGACTTTGCGGAGGCGGTGCAGGACCTGGATCCTTCGGAAACGCTCTTTATCGTTTCTTCAAAAACCTTTACCACGCTCGAGACCATGACCAATGCCGAGACAGCTCGAGCGTGGTCGATCAAGGGTCTGGGCGGAGCCAAAGAATCGGTCGCGAAGCATTTCGTCGCGGTCTCGACCAACGCCTCCGAAGTTTCCAAGTTTGGCATCGACACCGCCAACATGTTCGGGTTCTGGGATTGGGTCGGCGGACGCTACTCGATGGATTCGGCGATCGGTCTGTCCAGCATGCTCGCCATCGGTCCTGACAATTTCCGCGCCATGTTAGGCGGCTTCCAGCAGATGGACCAGCATTTCCGAACCGCGCCTTTCGATCGCAACCTTCCCGTCCTGATGGGGCTGCTGGCGGTCTGGAACAACAACTTCCTTGGCGCGGAAACAGTGGCGGTGCTTCCCTACGAACAATATCTGAAGCGATTTCCAGCCTACCTCCAGCAATTGACTATGGAGAGCAATGGGAAACACGTCACGCTCGATGGCGCGCAGACCGACTATCAGACTGGCCCAGTCTATTGGGGTGAGCCGGGGACCAACGGCCAGCATTCGTTCTACCAGCTTATTCATCAGGGAACCAGGCTCATTCCCTGCGACTTCATCGCGTTCGTGCATGCGCTGAATCCCCTGGGCCGGCATCACGATATTCTGCTGGCGAACGTGCTCGCGCAATCCGAAGCCCTGGCTTTCGGGAAGACGCGTGAGCAAGTCGTCAAGGAAGGACATCCGGATTGGCTGGTCCCGCATCGCGTTTTCGAGGGCAACCATCCATCCAACACGATTCTGGTCGATCGCCTCACGCCGGAATCGTTGGGCAAACTGGTGGCGCTGTATGAGCATTGTGTATTCACGCAGGGCGCGGTCTGGAACATCGACTCCTTCGACCAGTGGGGAGTCGAGCTCGGCAAGGTCCTAGCCCAACGAATCATTCCGGAATTGGAGAGCAAGGAAGAACCGAAGCTCAATCATGATAGTTCGACGGTGAACCTGATTCGCCGCTATCGCAAATACAAAGAGGCGAAATAGAAAAGGGCAGTCCGGGCCACAAGTCGACAGGCTATAAGCAGCGTTCACCGCTAGGCTTTAGGAGGAGCAGGCGGCCTGCGTTCGTCTCCATGGTGCATGCGTTCCTGCATGGCCTTCGCCAGTTGCTTCTGGTGCTCGGTCAGCAGGGCTTCAATTTGGTGGTGTGTTTCGTCGCTGATCGCGTGGATCTGCTGGCCGAGGTCTTCGCGTGAGCGCCCTGGATTCTTGTCGAGCAGCACCTGAATCCTGTCGTGGTGCTCCTCCAGCAAGGGTCTGATCTGTTTCCGCTGGTTCGCGGTAAGCTCCAGATCCTTTGTCAGATGATCGAGTTCCTGATCGATCGACCGGGGGCCGTGGATCCCCGGGCGTGCCTGATTCGCCCCCCGCGGTTGCGGCGCATTTTCCTGGGCCATGCCAATGCCGGTCATCCCCAGGGCGAGCATGCCAGCTAACCCAATGGCGAAATACGTTCTCATAGGAAGATCCTCCACCAGAAGCTTCACTTAGCAGGATGGCAGCGGCGCGCGGCTGGTTACTAGTGTGGGTACGGTACTCGTCTGTTCGTGCGAACTGATGTTTCTTTCTGGCCTGCTCTCAACAACATCGCGCTTCGCCGGAATTCGGCCGCGTAACTCTCGCGATAAATTTTAGTCGAGCGATCGGCGTTCCCTGTCGGAAGGCCGGTACAACATTCCGGGAATCCATGGCTCTTTACCGGAACGGGTGGGCGACAGGCGTTTATCTGCATGAGCGAGATCATGTGGCGTTGGGCCTGCGAGAAAGGTCATAGGGGGCCCCTGAAATGCTTTGGTCTTATCTGTCTTAATCTGCGTTCACGTCCACGCCCGCAAACGGATCTGCGGCCGATCAGTTTGTCGCTACACCCGAAGTGTCTCTACACCGCTCCGAACGCCAGGGCCCGCGACACGCCGCGCTTGCGCATTTTGCTGATCAAAGTCGTCCGTTTCAAACCCAGGCGGGCCGCCGCGCCCGCCGCACCGCCCACCACCCAATTGCTCTTTTGCAGCGCGTTGAGGATGTGATCCCGCTCCGCGTCTTCCAGGGTAACGGGTTCGGTCGAAGCCGCTACATGAGCAGGCAGCGCGGGGAGTCGCAGTACGTCACCATTGGTCAGAATCACCGCACGCTCGATAATATTCTGCAGTTCCCGAATGTTCCCGGGCCACGAGTAACGCGCCAGTGCGTCCATGCCGTCCGAAGGAATCATTTCGATGTGCTTGCCCATGCGTTCCCCGTGCACCTTCACAAAGTGCGCGACCAGCACCGGAATGTCGTCCAGTCGCTGACGCAGCGACGGAACCGTGATCGGAAATACATTAAGGCGGTAATACAGGTCCATTCGAAACTGCTTCTCGGCGACCATCTTGCCGAGATCTTGATTGGTCGCGGCCACCACGCGCACGTTTACGCGGCGCGAGTAGCTGCTGCCCAGCCTTTCGAACTCCTGCTCCTGCACAACTCGCAATACCTTGGCTTGCAACTCGAGCGGCATATCGCCGATTTCATCCAGAAACAGCGTGCCTCCGTTGGCCGCCTCGAAACGCCCCAGCTTCTGCGCCACCGCGCCCGTGAACGCGCCCTTCTCATGCCCGAAGAGCTCGCTCTCCAGGAGTCCGGCCGGGATCGCCGCGCAGTTCAGCTTCACGAAGGGACGATTCCGGCGCGAGCTCAGCATGTGGATGGCATGCGCGATCAGTTCCTTGCCGGTTCCGGTTTCCCCTTCGATGAGAACCGTGGAGTCGGTCGGCGCCACGGTTCGAATCTGATCCAATACTTCGCGCAGAGCCTGGCTCGATCCTACGATCCCATCGAACTCGTTCCCGGCTTCTTGCACATCGCCATGCGGCTGCAGATAGGAATCGAGGGTGAGATACGTCCCGCGGCCGGTGGTCGCCGCGGTATGCGGAAGACTTGCATAATTCCGCGAAGTGCGGCAACGTGACTCACTCTCGACTCGCTTCGAAACCACGGCATTGCTGGAATACATTTCGATTCTCCAAACTTTATTTCTAAGTCGACTGCTTCACTCTTCACGTTCATTGTGGAGCCGATCGCTTTTTCTCACAACCCTGGATGGAAGCTCTGCCAAGCAACTGGATCGTCATGCCAGTGGACACCCCTTTCGGGGGGCTTTGGGCTAACACGTACGCTGCCGTACTTTCGGCACTTCGGTTTTAAAAAGTGGGAATGGGTTACAGGCAGGCTCGCGAAGCAGAACTATCGTCGAGGAATCTGAATGCGCTTCCTTCCGAAGAGACGCGCATCCACCGACCAGGCGCCCGGTCCGAGCATTGCCAGAGCAGCTCCCAGCGCTCCGTGCACGATGTGTATCCCCAGCTCGGCGGGATGCAAGAACGCGAGAGTCAACTCCGCGACCGCCAGCACGACCCCTGCGACTGGCGTCCACAAACCAACCAGCAAGAGCGCCGCGGCACCCACCAACGTAACTGGAAGGATGCTGGCCGGTGAAGCGCTCAGCAGTCCGGTGGTCCCGTGTTGAAGCACCGGAATCGCGGCGACCACTCGCAGGAATGCGAGCCCAGCTCCTGGCCAACCTTCCGGAAATGTCGAAAAAAGCCGTTGCACAAAAGAGGCTCCGTACTCAGGCTACTGATATTCCCGAAAAATCGAAAGCCTAAAAAGCTGAATGACTGGCCCCCTCTTTCGAGGGGTCACAGATCGATGATTCCGCGCTTCAGCCCGATGGTGACGGCGTGGGTCCGATCGTTAGCACCCAGTTTGGCGAGAATGTTCTTGATGTGACCCTTCACGGTTTCTTCCGTGATGGAGAGCTGGGCGCCAATCTCTTTGTTCGCGTTTCCGCCGGAAATCAGTTTCAGAACTTCAATCTCCCGTGCGGAAAGGGCATCATCGGTGGCATGCTCGGCGAGTTCAGCAGCCACCTCAGGCAGAACTCGTTTTTGCCCGGCATGCACCAGGCGGATCGTTTCCAGAAGTTCTTTCCGGAGGAGACCCTTGAGCAGGTAGCCGCGGGCGCCGGCTTTGAGTGCACGCAACACCTGCACGTCTCCCGCGTAGGTGGTCAAGACAACAATCCGGGCCCCGGGGAATTCTCCACAAATTGAAAGCATGGCATCCACGCCGTTCATTTCCGGCATTTGCAAGTCCATGAGTGTTACATCCGGACGATGTTTTCGGAATTGCTCGATGGCTTCCCGGCCATTGGCCGCCTCGGCCACCAGCGTCATGTCCGGCTGACTGGCCAGGAGCGCTGCCACTCCCTCGCGAACCAGCGGATGGTCGTCCACCGAGAGAATTCGGATGGAAGCCCGCTCAGCGCTCATCCATGGCCTCCTGCGGCCTCCTCTTATTGCGGAAAAGGCGGAAGCGGCCTCCACCGGGGGATCCGCCGTACGCAACCTGGCCCGGGATCCGCAGTTCCACTTCCGTACCCGCTCCAGCTTCGCTCCACATTTCGAGTCGCGCGCCGATCTCCTGGGCACGCTCGCGCATACCCGTCAAACCCCAATGTCCATCGCGACCCGCGTCCAGCAGCTTCGAGTCGATACCTTTTCCATCGTCCCGGATACGCAGCCGAAGCAGCCGATCGCTGTAGGTGATCTCCACTTCGATTCGCTCTGCCTGAGCATGCTGGAACGCATTTCGCAGCGCCTCGCGCGCGATGCGGTAAATGTCATCGCGCAGGATCGGGTGCAGCTCTCGCGGCGTTCCCTCGATAGCAACGTTGAAACTTGGTGAGGCGCTTTGGCCGTCGCTGGGCCCGGTGAGCTCCTCACCTAACGCCGTCATCGCCTGGGCCAGTTCGTTGGTGATGGTGGTGGACGAGCGTAAGGATTGAATCGCGTCGCGACCTTCGACGATGGCCTGGTCCGCGCGAAGCAGAGCCTTTTCGAGACTCTCCTTCGCCGAGCCAGGTGGAAGCATCTCGTTCACCGCCTGAAAATGGAGCATTAATCCCTGAAATCCCTGTAACAGCGTGTCGTGCAGTTCGCGGGCAACGCGGGTGCGTTCGGCCAGGCGTTCTTCAAATCGCAAGGTGATCTGGGTTTCCGTCAGCCTGCGGACCCGCGCCACCATCCCACTAATCACCCACGCGGTGATTACGAAAGCAACCGCGGCAATCAAAGCCAACGGGTTGGTCCCTCGCGCTGAGAACACCGGTTGAAAAAAGAAATTTAAGAAGAGCACGGCAATCAGGGAGACCGCCATCGACGAAGCGAAGCAAGCCCGCAGAGATACGAGAACCACGACCACCAAATAAAGCAGGGACTCGGCCCCGGGTTGGAGCTTGAGTCCGATCCCGGCGAAGGTGGCCAATCCCAG
>Ga0209131_1003271_pt1 | contig 10793 bp, 7 predicted proteins | sample GraSoi_2013_40cm_FD_185826 | JGI IMG/M metagenome (GOLD analysis project Ga0209131, IMG submission 185826) | Grasslands soil microbial communities from the Angelo Coastal Reserve, California, USA - Sample 9_17_2013_40cm (SPAdes) (version 2) | ecosystem: Environmental > Terrestrial > Soil >...
GGCAAAGCAGCGGCGGGGCGGGCGGCGACGACGCGGTTGCGGCCAGCGCGCTTGGCCTGGTAGAGGGCGTCGTCGGCGAACTTGAGGAGAAGGTCGACGCGATCGGTGGTTTCCTCGAAGGCGGCGACGCCGATGGAGACGGTAAGAGCGCGGGTAGCTTGCGAGCTGGGCGGAGTGCAAGGTTGCCGGAGGCGCTGGCAGATCTCCTCGGCGCGCAGGGTGGCCTGATGCAGGGAACACTCGGGGAGGATGAGAGCAAATTCTTCGCCGCCGTAGCGGCAAACCACGTCTTCGGCGCGCACGCAACGCAGAAGGGTCTCGCCGAGTTCGGCTAAGGCCTGGTCGCCGGCGGCGTGGCCGAAGGTGTCGTTATAGCGTTTGAAGTGGTCGAGATCGAGCATCAGGACGGCGAGGGGACGGCGCTTGCGGCGAGCGAGGTGGAGTTCGCGATCGAGGAACTCCTGCATGTAGCGACGGTTGTAGAGGCCGGTGAGGGGGTCGCGGACGGCCTGGACGCGGAGCGATTCGCGCAGGTTGAGGTTGGCAATGGCGACCGCGATGTGTTCGGCGGCGGAGGCGGCGAGCTGGAGGCGGCGGGCAAAGACGTCGGCGCCGTCGACTGGGTCCGAAGTGGGGAGCAGAGGATCATCATTCTGGATGGCGAGGGTTCCGAAAGTGTCGCCATTGGCGATGAGCGGGATACAAACCGAAGGCCCCTCGCCGAGCAGGTGCGAGCAACGGGGAGCGGAGGGTCCGCCGGGATGGGCATGGGTGCAGCCGCGGCGCAGAGCCCAACATTGTTCGGGGGCGAAGATGCGATCGGTGGGACAGATACCCCATTCGACGACGGAATCGACGCGATTTCTGGAGGCGCTGAGGAGGGAGACGGCGCCGGAGGCGCCGGGGAACAGACGGCGCAAGCGTTCGGGGATGAGGCGAAAGACTTCTTCGCGGGAAGTGCAGACCTGAAGCAGGCTACCGAGTTCGCTGATCTGGGTAATTTCGGCGGTTTGGCGACGGGCATGGTCGAGCAAGTGAGCGATTTGGGCGTGGGAGGCGGTGAGCTGTTTTTGCGCGGCCTTGCGGCTGGCGATTTCCTGTTGCTGGTGGAACTGGGTGAGGGCGAGGCGCAGGGTAAAGGCGAGGAGCGAGGCGGCGATCGCCACGTCCGCGAGAATCTCTCCGTACGCCTGTTTCCAGCCGTTCATCATCCAACTGACAGCGCAGAGCATGGCCACGAGGACGAGGTTGATGCCGAGGAAGCTGAAGAAATTTGTGGGTTCGGGAATGGAATCGGGCTCGCGGGAAGGGGACCATGTGAGGGCCAAGAACCCAGCGGCGGCATACGGAAGGGCCCAGCCGAGGTTGAACCAGGCGGCGGCGGAGAGATAGTGGTGGCGGTCGATCCAGTCCCCGAGGAAGGTGGCGACGGCGCAGACCAGGAGGAAGAGAGCTAAGCGGAGCAAGAGGGTGCGAGTGCTGGAGACGCGGGCGAATTGCAGACGCAGCATGGCGGCGATGAGGAGGAGTAAACTTTGCGCGTCGCTGATGCTGAGGTTGTGGAGGAGCGCATCGGCGGGCAGCATGCGCTGCGCCGGAGAGAAGAAAAAGGTGGAGTAGACGAGGCCGACGACGATGGCGACCTGAAAAAGGTCGAGAAAGATCTCGAACTTCACGCGGGCGCGGCGGTGGTCGCCGGGGAGGAAGAGCATCATGAGGATGGGGGCGCCGTAGAGGCAGTAGAGGAGGCGCCAGGTCGAATCGGACAAGAGGGCTTGGCCGAACAGGGTGTCGAAAGCATGGAAGGTGGTGGGGACGAGCAAGACCAACTGGACGGCGGCGAAGAGAAACCAAAACAGGGCGGTAATGCCTTGGGCGCGCCGGAATGCATGCCAGGCGCAAGCCAGTGCGAGCAAGCTCAGCAGAACGAGAATGGATTCGGCAAGACCGCGGCCGGCCCGTCCGGTTCCGAGCAGGAGCAAACCGAGCGCCTGGGCGGCGATCAGGACGGAGAAGAAAAGACCCACCAACCAGGGTTGGCGCAGCTTCGCCCACTCCCCCACACGTGCGGCGCGAGCTCGCTGAACCTGTACGGCTCTTAAGAGACGCTTTCCGGGGGTCCCCATGTCCTGGGTTGAAGCAACGCCTGAAATCACCACTCCCACCCGCATTGACAGCGGGCGCAATCACGCAACCGAAGCTTTTTCACCAGCGCTTTACAGAGAGCGCATGACATCATCCACATAGTTTCTCCTTATGCTTACGGCACTTGATCTGCCAAGGTTGGCTTTGAATTGGAGTTCAAAAACAAGACATCCGGCCAAACACGAAGCGTTGCTTTCCAATCCCATTCGAACTGTTTTCACCACGCTCATTTGCGCAGCTCTGCACTCTGGGTTGATGTGCGCGCCAAACAGCGCGATATTGTCGAAGCTGTGGGCGTAGATATGTCTACCGGAATTCTGGAACTCTGACTTTTTCTTGAGGCTCCCTGCCGTGCTGAACGAGCTGTCGAACCGTCCGGATCGGAGGGGTTCGAGTCTCGCGGATAACACAGGCTGCTCAGGAGAAACAGCACCGTGACTGTCCCTTGGCTAGAACCCATGCTCACCTTTCCTTCATTCAAATGCAAAAGAATGATATTCACGAATTACAGACCTATGCCGGGATGCGGGAGGTCTGCCGGATCACGCCGCGGCTAGAATTTGAAGGGCATTTGGTCTTCCGAAGATCGATGGGTGCGGGAAACGGAAGGAGGTCATGCGGAACCTAGTGCAAACACTCAGGTTATGGGCCGCGAGTCGCGCGTGTGGAGCATGTCTTCGAGCCTTGTCCGAATCGGACACTGTCTTAGTTTCAGACACTGTTCAGTCGATTGAACAGGATGTGAGATTCACCCTAGAAAGTCCACCGGATGGAGGAGTTGAGGTCATTCGCTTTCACAATGATCGAAGCCAAGGAGTTCTTTCTGGCACATCAAGTAGCCACGCGGGCTGAGTCGAACGACTCCCCGGATTTGCTCTTCAAGGTAGTGATCATTTCTCAACTCCGCCACGGCGGCACGCACCCGGTAAGTCTCCATCAGCGGCGGAGGAAGCACAACAAAGCGCCGATAATCCTCCTCGTAGTGCTCGGTTAGGAGCATAAGCAGCTCCCACTCGATTGACTGCTGATCCATAAGCGCCTCCAAGTCAGATGCACTCTTAGCTAACGTGCTGAACGAGCGAATGGTTGATAGCGTGGACAGAGAGAGCGATACGGTTCTTGACGCCCACCTTGCGCATCAGTTTCGCCACATGAGCTTTCACGGTTCGTTCTCCGATGCGCAAGGGCCCCCCGATTTCCTTGTTTGACCGGCCTTCAACCAACATCTGCAATACCTGCTTTTCACGATAAGTGATGGTCGAGCAACTGGGCCGAGAATTACGGCTCAGCAGGTCGACACAGCGTCCCACGAACAGCGAAATCACGCGACGCGGAATCCAGACCGAGCCGCGATGCACCGTGTGGATTGCCTGCACAAGGTCCGGAGCAGGCGCAGCTTCATCCACATAGCCTTTCACTCCATATTCAAGGGCTTTGAGAATGGTCTCGTCGTCCATGCCAGTGCCGGTCACGACAACCCGCAAGTCCGGTCTAAGCTCTTTTAACCTCGCCATGGTTTCAAGAAACCTCATGCGCGACCGGTTTCCGAGAAGTGCTATGTGAACGTCTTGACTCGCAACAACCTCGGCTACCGTCATGCCCGTCACTTGAAAGTCCGGCACTCGATCCAAAATCGACTGGAAACCAACGAGTCGCAGAGGATCATCCTCCAGTATGCCAATGTGAATCATCGAACATTTATCCGTGCTTGTTTTCATGAGTGCTTTGCTCCATCTAGGTTGTGTGTCCGTCCTCACGCTCTTCGCGAGCATTAGGAGGCAGCCGCTTTCTCAGAGGCAATTCGATGGCCAAGAATGCGGAGGCACTAATGCTCTACAGTGCAGCGTCATGCGGGCGTCAGAGATGGGTGGGTGGGTTCGGTTCTTGTCGTCCACCAAAGCGGTTTTCGAGCTCTACAGGACATGCAAATCGCGCGCCAGGCTTGCGATTCCCGTGGGAGTGGGCGAACATTTGGGATTCTCCTGAGGGACCAGAAAGCGCGGCGAAGGTCGCACAGGCGGGAATCGTTTGAGCCGCAGTAATGTCGGGTACAGTCATACTCAACCAACGATCTGTATTGAATCTGGACAGTTTTCAGCGGTCCGTACAGTCTCGGTGCAAGGGTCGGGTTGGCTAAACGCGCAAAAGACGGCTGCATAGCGACTTATCAGTCTCTGGGAGGATTGGCTTGTCAAATGCTAAATGAATAGCGGCCCTCCCCTGGGCTGGCCAAGAACATCTCTCTGATCGATAGGTAAGTAATTGCGTACGGCGGTCGCCGGCGTCTCGCGGCAACATTGGAGCTAAGCAGTCCTTGAGAGGTAGATATGACGCCAGACATGAAATTTGAGGGGTTGCTCCTTTCGCCGGATGTCCAAGTGCTCAGGGAAATGAGCGACATAATGGAAGACTTGTCGATTGACATTGATGTCTGCATGCATCCTTCCAGAGCTGTCGATGTATTGGGCAAGCGCGATCTCGACCTCCTGGTGGTTGACTGGAAGGACGATAGCAGCTCAGATGTGGTGAGGACCGTCAGGAACGGTGCTTGCCGTAAGACGACAATCGCTGCTCTTGTGGATCGACATATCGGTGGAGACCTTGCTATCCAAGCGGGTGCTCACGCGGTAATTGAGAAGCCATTGAGTGGCTATTCCAAGTACAAGTTCCTCACCCTTGTTTATTCCAGAATGGTTGCGGAACGACGCCATTCGCACAGGTATGCGGTTCAATGGCTGGTTGCCGCCAAGAATCAAAATGACAGACCCGTCGCCCTTACAATGACGGATATAAGCGAGACGGGGATTGGCCTTTCCTCAACGGCAAAAGTTCTGGTTGGTGATCTGTTGAAATTACGGGTGTCGCTTTCCGGCGCGAATCAGATCATCCAGTTTGAGACTCGTGTCGTGTGGACACTTCCGGGAAACGTCGCTGGCGCCGAATTTGTCAACATTTCTGTAGCGGACTCCGATGTTCTGCACAAATGGCTCCAGCAACAATGCCACGTCGAAAACCTGGGTCCCAGATACACCAACTTACCCCTTGTTCACAATTTAGATCCGCGACTCCAAGGTTAGGGGCGAGCGGCAGTTCATCTGCTGCACCTCACCCACAATGGGGCCATTGCTTGATGTCTATTATCTAGAAACTGCCCATGGGGCCTATGGCTAGCCTCTTGAAAACAAACCTAAATTTGGTGGCGGCGGTAGGACTCGAACCTACGACCTACGGATTATGAGACCGTCGCTCTAGCCACCTGAGCTACGCCGCCGATCCGAAAATACGCGGAAGGAAAACAGGGACAGCCCGGAAATGGGCACACTATCCCGCAAACGCGGGTGGACGCATCCCTAGTGCATTCTAAGAGTGCGTGGAATGGGGTGTCAAACCGGCAAGCACCATGCGAAACTGAGCTCGAACCTCCGCAGACGCCCTCCTTCACTATTCCGACCTTCAGGGCGTACTTCGTCTGCTGAATGAACGTGTTTTGCATGCTCTTTAAAGTGGCGACAGGGTCAGGCTCGTTGTTTGCAGCTACTCTGTGCCGCCCGCTCTTCTGCTGATGTAAGAGGCCCTAACAAGACCAGCCAAACAGATGATTGTGCCGCCCGGACAGATGAGGAAGGTAAGGGGAAGCCCCAACAGTCCGCCGGGGAAGTGGAAGGGAGTAGCTTGACCGTTCAACAGAGCTATCAGGAGATCGGCTCCGAAGAACGCGATCCCCAAGACGACCGACCTGACGGCCAGAGTTCCCCATTGCTTCGCGGTTTGCGAAAGCTTCTTTCGATGCCAAAGCAGCATGCCAATGCTTGCTAAGATCAGAAAAGTGATTGCAACTGCACTGAACGGAAGCGCGGTGCGAAGCCACAAATTCACGGCAAAAACAACCAAGGAATATTGTAGCCCGAGTGCCACTATCGCAATCAAATCCGCCATCGCGCCACCTTTCTAGGATGCTGGCCCGTACATGCCCGCGGCCTGGCAGGCTCCCGCAGTCACAGTGCCTAAATATGAACCTCCAAAAAAGCCTTCTATTGCACCGCCAAACGCCCCTAAAACTGTTCCTTCAGGACCGACCTCCGAGCCAAAGAGTCCGCCGAATACTGCTCCTTTGATAAGCCTTCTAAAGTATAGTTCTTTATATTGTCGAGCGGTCCGTTTCCACATAGATACCATTTGAGCCCTTTCAAGCATGAAAGTCATTGCTGTGATTCCGGCACGGCTGGCTTCGACGCGCCTGCCCCGCAAGATACTGCGCCAGATCGCCGGCACCCCATTGCTCGCCTGGGTATATCGGGGGGTACGGCGGTGTTCGGCGCTGGACCAGGTCGTCGTCGCGACCGATTCGGATGAAATCATGCGGTTCTGCGCGCAGCAGGGCTTTGTTGCACGCATGACTTCGGCGGCGCATCGGTCGGGCACGGAGCGCGTCCATGAGATCTCAACCGCGATTCAGGCAGATGTTTATTTGAATGTACAGGGCGATGAGCCGCTGACTCGGCCCGAGCATATTGAGAGCTTGATTACGTTGATGCAGGACCCGGAGATAGAGGTCGGGACGCTGAAAACTCCGGCCGCAGAAGTAGACGTCAACAATCCAAACGCAGTGAAGGTGGTAACGGATATCGCGCAGGGGGCCTTGTATTTTTCAAGGGCGCCGATCCCACACGACCGTGATGGAATACGACCGCGATACTACAAACACCTTGGTTTCTATGGCTATCGGAAGGATGCGCTGGACAAGTTCGTCCGGTGGCCGGAGTCCGCGCTCGAGCGCAGCGAGCGACTGGAGCAGTTGCGCTTTCTTGAGAACGGGGTTCCGATCTACGTTGCCGAAACGCCATTCGACACGATTGGCGTCGACACGGAAGAGGACGTGCAGCGAGTCGAAGAGATTCTAAAAAAGAATTTGTAATTTTGTAATCGGGTAATTTGACAATCAGGTACGCCAGATGCGAATGGGGACGGTTTCAGATTGCCAAATTACAAATTATTCAATTGCCAACTTTTCAATGTGACTTCGCCCAGGCTTCAGCGGCGGCGACTCGCTTTACGATCGCCGGATGGGAATGGAGAAGCCACTCGACCCAGCGCGAAGGCGCTTTTTCGGCGAGATTCTGCTCGGCCAACTTATTCATCGACGAAATGAAAGGTTCGACGCTGGCCACGGACTGGAAGCAATAGCGATCGGCCTGCCGCTCATTGAAGCGTGAGTAGGCGTTCAGCGCCGGCATCAACAAGAACGACAGCACGGTGGAGACCAGAATCAGCAGGGGCAGATTGGCGAAATCGGACATCGCCGCGAACATGTTGCGACGATACACGGCGTAGCTGAGAACGCTGTTGGCCAGCCAGAAGCCGAAGAGCGTGATTCCCGCCTGCACAAAAATACTCTTCAGAATGTGCCGGTGCACGTGATGCCCAAGTTCATGGGCGAGCACGGCTTCGATTTCGTCGTCAGAATAGTTGTCCAGCAGCGTATCGGCGAGAATGATGCGCCGGGTTGCGCCAAGCCCGGTGAGGGCGGCGTTGGCCTTTTTACTTTTCTCGGAAAGATGCCACTTGTAGACACCGCGCACGCGCGTGCCGGCGCGTTCGCTGAGGACGATCAGTCGGCGCTTGAGTTCCTCGTTTTCGAGCGGCTCGAATTTGTAAAAAATCGGAAACAGCACAACCGGTGCGAGCTGCGCGAGAAGTACAACGAGTCCCAGAAAAACAACCCACGCGATCGCCCACCAGTCCTGCGGCGCCTGGCGTATGAGCATGTAGAGCAGTTCGACCACGATGGTGGCCATGACGAGACCGAGCAGCAGACTCTTGCATTCGTCCCACAGCCACGAGCGGAGTCTCTGGTTCGAAAGGTTATAGCGATGTTCGAGCCGGAAACCGTAGTACTCGAGTGGAAATCCAAGGACCTTGCTGATCAGCATCAGCATCAGGATGTAGAGGAAAACGGCGAAAGGATAATTCTGAGAGGCGCCGCGCTCGGCAAGGTCGCGGAGCGTTCCGGTCCAGTCGGTGGCCAGGAGCACTACGAGCAGCCCTAGGCCGATCACGAAATCGGCAAGGCCGAGCCACCGCTTGATGCGGTTGTAGCGGCGCGAGTCCGGTGAATCGGCGAGAGCCGGAGTGATTTCCTTAGTGGCCATCATCGTGTGTGTGTTGTTGTCATCATCCTATCGCGTTCGGGGGTGCCTTGCTCGCATATGGGCAGCCGGGGCGGCCGTTCCTACGCGGGCGTTACGAATCGCTCGCCGGCTTCAAGAATTTCTTCGACCAGTTGCGGCGTAGCCGCTTCCACGTAGCACCGCAGCATACGTTCGGTGCCGGAGGCCCGAAACAAAACCCACGGGTCAGCGCCGTTGCCATGTTTGGGAGCATCGAGGAAGAACTTCACACCGTCGCGATTCTCCTTGCGCAGGACGGAATAGGCGCCGAGCTTCGTAGTCTGTGGATCACCAGCGCGGCGAATGGCGGCATTTTTGACTTCATCGGAAATGTGCAGATCGCGCCGGCCGTAATAGTGCGCGCCGAATTCGCGCTGCAGGTCTGCGACCAGTTGGCCGAGCGGCTTCTTCTCTTCCGCCATCACATTCGCCAACAGGAGCGCGTTCAGAATGCCGTCGCGTTCCGGGAGAAAGCGACTATATCCGATGCCGCCGGATTCTTCTCCACCGATCAGAATTTCATGCTCCATCATGAGGTCGGCAATGTACTTGAAGCCGATCGAGGTCTCGTGCAGTTTGCGTCCGTGCTTTGAGGCGATGCGGTCGATCATGCCGGTGGTGTTGAAGGCGCGCGCTACATCGCCCGGCCACTTCTTGTATGCCAGCAACCAGTTCAGCAGAACGCACATGCACTTGTGCGAATCGACGAAGCTCCCGTCTTCAGCCACGGCGCCGATGCGGTCGGCGTCACCGTCGGTTACCAGGCCGGCATGACATTTTTCTTTTACCACGGTTTCCTGCAGCAGTGCGACGTGCGGAAGAATCGGCTCGGGATTAATGCCCGGGAATAATGGGTTCGCTTCCTGGCGGATCGCTACGTAGCGGATGCCGTGAGCATCAAATATTTTCGGAAGGACTCCGCGGCCGGAGCCGTACATGGAGTCGATGGCAAACTTGAAATTCGCGCGGCGGATGAGATCGAGATCGGCGAACTGGGAAACCGCCTCGACATAGGCGGGCTTCAGATCCACTTCTTCGATTCTCGCGGGTACCTCACTCGTTCGCGTTCCGTGCGAAGGAATGGGCAAGCGGCCGCTGGGCACGGCGCCATCGCCAAGTTCGTCTTCGATCGCCTTCATGATCGCGGGTGTGGCCGAGCCGCCAAACTTCGCCTTGAACTTCACGCCGTTCCAGTTCCATGGATTGTGGCTCGATGTGACCATGACCCCGCCCGCTGCGCCCAGCTTCTTGACGTTGTAGGAGACCGCAGGCGTCGGCACGTAGTCGTTGGCCAGCAGCACGGGAATCCCTGCAGCTGCGATGACTTCCGCGACGACACGAGCGGCGCGGTCGGACAGGAACCGCGTGTCGTAGCCGACAACAACGCCGCGAGTGGGGTCTTCGTGCTTGAGGACATAGCTGGCAATCGCTCTGGCCACGCGGCGCACGTTATCGAAAGTGAAATCGTCGGCGATCAGGCCGCGCCAGCCGTCGGTACCGAATTTGATTTGGGTCATGGTAGTTCGTCGTTGGTCGCTGGTCGTTGGTCGTTAGCGACACCTCTTCGGATTGTCGTCCCGAGCGAAGCGAGGAATCTGCATTTTGCTAAGGACCAACGACCAGCGACCAACGACTGCCTTTCACACCAGCTTATGGAGCTTCTTCTCATCCAAATGCTTGACCACTTTGCCAACATCCTGCGACTGGTCGAGCGTGGTGATGAGCAGGGCGTCTTCGGTCTCGACAATCACCAGGTTATTCACGCCAATCAGGGCGACAAATTTATCGAGCACGTGAACATAGTTGTTTTGGGCGTTCAGGGTAAATCTGCCGGACGCAGGCGCCTGATTCCCGCCGCCACGTTTTGCCTTGGCTGCGTGGTGTTCATGCAAAGCGGTCCAGGAGCCGAGGTCGTTCCATCCGAAATCGGAGGGCAGGCAGAAGATGCGAGAATGGTTTTCTCCCTTGGCTGAACGGGGTTCGAGGATCGCGTAGTCGACGCTGATGTTATCGCACTTCGGGTATAGCTTTCGAAAAGTGTCCGCGAATTTACGCGTGCCATAAGCGGCGGCAATTTTTTCCAGGAATACCGCCGTGTTGGGAAGATGCTCGCGCAGTGCGTTCGCGAGCGTATCGGCACGCCAGAGAAACATACCGCTGTTCCAGAAGTAATTGCCCGCATCAAGAAACTGCCGGGCCAGACCAAGGTCCGGCTTTTCCGTGAAGCGGCGCACGCGCAACGAACCATCTTGGCCCGGCGCCCTCGATTCAATATAGCCGTAACCAGTGTCGGGGCGAGTCGGACGGATGCCGAGCACAACTATGTTTTCTCCCGCGGCGGCGATCTTGATTCCTCGGCCCAGAGTGGCGCGGTATTGGGCTGGATTGGCGATGACGTGGTCGGAGGGAAACAGACCGAGCACCGCATCGGGATCCTGACGAAGCAAAAGAAATGCCGCTAAGCCAATGGCGGGCGCCGTG
>Ga0209131_1003273_pt1 | contig 10789 bp, 7 predicted proteins | sample GraSoi_2013_40cm_FD_185826 | JGI IMG/M metagenome (GOLD analysis project Ga0209131, IMG submission 185826) | Grasslands soil microbial communities from the Angelo Coastal Reserve, California, USA - Sample 9_17_2013_40cm (SPAdes) (version 2) | ecosystem: Environmental > Terrestrial > Soil >...
CTTCTCCTGCGGGATGTCGAGCACGCCCATCTCGGAGGACATGACAATCAAATCATCGTCGGTGATGAAATAGCGCGCGGGACGAAGCCCGTTGCGGTCGAGGGTGGCGCCGATGAACTTGCCGTCGGTGAAGGCGACCGCCGCGGGGCCGTCCCACGGTTCCATCAAAGCGGCGTGGTATTCGTAGAAGGCTCTGCGCTTCGCGTCCATCAGCGGATTGCCGGCCCACGCCTCGGGAATCATCAGCATCATCGCGTGCGCGATCGGGTAGCCGCCCATCACGAGGAGCTCGAGCGCGTTGTCGAAAGAAGCCGAGTCCGACTGCCCGTCGTAGATGAGCGGCCAGATCTTGTCGAGGTCTTCGCCGAGCAGCTTCGAGTGGATCGTCGCCTGGCGCGATTTGATCCAGTTCAAATTCCCTCGCAGCGTGTTGATCTCGCCGTTGTGCGCGATGTAGCGGAAGGGATGCGCCAGGTCCCACGTCGGGAACGTGTTGGTGGAGAAGCGCTGGTGGGCGAGGCAGAGCGCCGAGGCGAAGCGCTTGTCGGTCACGTCGCGGTAGAAGGCTCCGACCTGCTCGGCGAGCAGCATCCCCTTGTAGACGATGGTGCGGTGCGAGAACGACGGCACGTAGAAGTCGCCCGCGTTCGAAAGCCCGAGCGCGCGGATGGCGTGGCCGAGGCTCTTGCGAATGATGTAGAGCTTGCGCTCGAACGCGTCTCGATCGAGGCTGCCGCGCCCCGCGCCGACGAACACCTGGCTGATGACGGGCATCGTGCCGCGCGCGGTTTCGCCGAGCGAGGAGTCGTCGACCGGGACTTTGCGCCAGCCAAGGAGCGTCTGGCCCTCGTTGGCGATGGCGCGCTCGATCTCGCGCACGCACGCGGCGCGCGCCGCGGGGTTGCGCGGCAGGAAGATCATGCCCACGCCGTACGCCCCCGCCTTGGGCAGCTTCACGCCCTGCCTTCCCATCTCCTCGCGGAAGAAGGCGTCGGGAATCTGCACCAGCAGCCCCGCGCCGTCGCCATGCAGCGGATCGGCCCCCGTTGCCCCGCGGTGGCGCAGGTTATTCAGGATCGTGAGCCCCTTGGCCACGATGTCGTGCGACTTGCGGCCCTTGATGTGCGCGACGAAGCCCACGCCGCACGCATCGTGCTCGTGGCGCGGATCGTAGAGCCCCTGGGCGGGCGGCAGGCCGGCTTTCATTTCCATTCGAGGCACCCTGAAAAGCAATGGTAGCCGCGTTCTCCCGGGCTTCGGGAAAACGCGAAAGCATCTTCGGGCTTTTGGCGCCGGCCCGGCTTCGCTGCCGAGGGTCGGCGCGGCTTTTGACCGTCGCGGCCCCATGACCGCCGCAGCGGACTGGCAGAAATCGGGCGTGACCCGTCATCGTAGCCGAGGCTTCGCTGCACTGCAATATAAATGCCCTTCGTCGGAATAATGGGTAAGCCACGACGCGTTTCGGCCGTTAGTGCGTAGAATTCAGGGAGATGCGATCGCGGCGACCAAGCCCGACGCCATAAGACAGGGACCCCGTTCTTCGTGACATCCGCCTCAATCCGCATGGTCGACCGGCTTGCGCGCCTAGTGCTCGCCTTGCTCACCTTCGCCGTGGTCGCATCCTGCGGTGGCGGCGTTTCCGGGCCGGCCCCGGTCGATGATCCGACACGGATCACTATCCTTCCCGCCATTTCCACCGTGTATTCGGGCACCCCGACGACCTTCGTGATCTCGGGGGGTACCGGCTCCTACATCGTCGCCTCGAGCAATCAAACGGTGCTCCCGGTGGCGGGGGCCATCACGGGAAACACGATCACGGTGATTCCCAACCTCGTAGTCGCCGACACGCTGGTGACCCTCACGGTGCGCGACACCGGCACCACTCCGCTCGCCACGGCCACCGTCACGGTGAAGCCGGGGACGGTCAACAACGACATCACCATCACGCCGACCTCCACACAAGGCTGCGCGCCGGCGGTCTGCTCGGGCGGGGACGCGGAAGTCGTGGCCACTCTCTCGCAAGGCGGCTCGCCCTTGCCCGCGCGCGGCACGCGCTTCGAGGTGGTCTCGGGAAACTTCTTTTTCATCACCACGACGCCGGGCTCAACCGTCGAGACGCTGGCGACGAGCGTCATCCTCGTCACCGACGAGACGGGCAAGGCGCGCGCGCGCATTCGCGTCCCGGCCGATGCGCCGAACCAGACCGCGCTACTTCAGGTCACCGACCTCGGCACGCTCGCCTTCCAGCGCGCGAGCTTCGTGATCGTCCAATCGACGGGGTCGAGCGTGGGCTTCTTCGTCTCACCCACGTCCGTGACCTTCCAGGGCACGCGGACGGACCAGTGCGCCGGCAGCGGCATCAGCGCGTCTTTCTTCATCTTCGGCGGCAATGCGCCGTACACCGTCTCTAACACGGCGCCGACGGCATTCTTCGTCTCGCCGACCACCGTCTCGTCCAGCGGCGGCAGCTTCACCGTGACGCCGACCGGCCAATGCTTCGATAACGCCGCCGTCATCGTGAGGGATTCCTCGGGGCGTACCGTCACGGTCACCGTATCCAACAAACTGGGCACGGAAACTGTTCCGGCCCTCTCGGTTTCCCCCACCAATGTGACGTTGAGCAGCTGTACGGGCGCCGCCAGTGTGTCGGTCGCCGGGGGACGGGGCCCTTCGTTCTACTTCGTGAACTCGGGCAGCGACAGCATCGTCGCCTCGATTTCCGGGAATACCGTGACCATCAGCCGCCGCAATCCGTCGCCCGCTACCCCGGGCCCGGTGAACGTGGGTGTTTCGGACGGCACCAGTACCGCGAACGTGACCGTGAACCTTGTCGGTAGTGGTGCCGGCGTGTGTCCTGCCCTTACAGCCTCCCCGCCCAGTGTCACGCTGACCGATTGCACGACGCCCGTGACCGTTACGATTTCGGGCGGAAGCGGCACTTACAACGCGGCTTCGAACAACGCGAGCGTCTCGGCGACGCCGGGAGCAGGAGCTACCGTCATCATTAAGCGGACCGGCCCTGCTTCGGGAGCGTTTGCGCCCCCCGCGACGGTCACCGTATCGGATGCAGCCGATCCCGCGCGGACCGTCTCCATCACGGTCAATGCCACGGGCGCTGGATCCGGGGCATGCCCATAAATTCAGGGAGCCGAGGACGAACCTCGGTCCGAATAAGAACGATTGTTGTGGTGCACTGCAGCATCGGCCCAAGCGGCCGGAAAATCAGGCCTTGCATCAAACTGCAAGTTGCGCTTTAATAATCGTCGATAACCCGCTAATTTTCTAAGAAAATGATTTGGCGGGGCCCAAACAAAGGGGACATATCGTGAAATTTCGATCTTTAGTCAGCCTCCTGCTCGCGTTCGCGACGTCGTTGATCGTCTCCGGATGCGGAGGCGGGGCATCGCATGATCCCAGTGTGGGCGGAGAGCTGACCCTGCTGCCGGCGGCGGGCACTTTCTACGCGGGCGTCAAGCAGACCATCACGGTCTCCGGCCGTATGTGATGACCTCGAGCGACCCGGGAATTCTGCCGGTCCCCAACGTTTTGGACGGCCACTTCCTGGATGTCGTTCCCGCCAATCCGGGCGTCGTCGATCCAGGCCTGACGGCGGGCGAAGTGCCGCGCCGCACGGTGACGCTCACGGCGCGCGATTCGAAGGGCATCACGGTGACGAGCAAGATCGCGGTGCTGCAGAACTTCCTCACCGGCTATGTGCTTTCCTTCATACCCACGACGTGCCCGGCCGCCACGCCAGTCTGCTCGGGCGGAGAGACGATCGTTCGGCTTGCCGCGGTCACCAACGGAAGTCTCCATGGAAACGAGACGTTCCGATTCGACATGATCCGCGGCGGCTGCAAATTCGTCGCCACCGACGGCATCACGCTGACGGATTTCGTCTTCGCGCAGTCCGATCACTCGGGAGTCGCCCAGGCTCTCATGCGGTGCTCGGCGAACGTCGCCCCCGGCATCGGCCTTATTCGCGTCACTCACGTGGCGAGCGGTGTCACGGTGGATACCGCATTCGTGATCTCGTCGACCGGCGCCAACGCGTCGAGCCTCTTGGCGGATCCATCCAGCATCACCTTTACCGGCGCGAACAAGGACGTGTGCGGCACCGGATCGGGCGACATCTCCGTATTCGGGGGCAAGGCGCCCTTCACGGCGACGAGTTCCTTCCCCAACGCCGTGGCGGTCACCCCGACCTCTTCCACCAATCCCGGCCGCTTCACGGTCACCGCCTTCGATCCGGGCACTTGCGTGAGCGCGGTGGTGATCATCCAGGATGCCACGGGTGCGCACGTCGATGTCACCGTCAAGACGGAAAAAGGCACGGGTGATGCGCCTGCGCCGCCGGCCTTCGACGTGCAACCGACGACCATCACGCTGGCGTGCGCGACGACCGGGTCGGTCACCGCGGTCGGCGGAAGCGGCAGCTACGTCGCCACCTCGAGCCATCCGCGAGTCGTCACGCAGGTTTCCGGCAACACGATCTCTATCACCCGCTGCGGTACGGGCAGCAACCCCGCCTGTGTTCCGCCCGGCGATGGCGTCGTCATCTATCCGACTACGGGTACGGTCTCGGTCTCCGATGGCACGGCGATCAAGAACGTCACCGTCACGGTTCCGGCGAACTGTCCGTAACGGCCTTTACCTCCTCATCAACGGGCATCCTCAACGGGGTGCCCGTTTTTTCTTGGCGATCGCTTGAACGCGGCGAGACTTGAAAGGGCATTGGTTTCCGGGGCGTCGGGATTCGTCGGCCGCGTCCTCGTGGCGCACCTCGAAGCCTCCGCCACGCCGCTGCACTTCGGCGAGGGCGATTGGCTGGAGCAGGTGAAGGCGGCCGACTTTCGCGACGCGTCCGTGTTTCACCTTGCTGCGAAGGTGCACGGCGTGGAGCCGGAGCTCGACGCCGCATACATGCACGACAACGTGGAAAAGACGCGCGAGCTTGCGCTCGCCGCAGCTGCGGGAGGTGCGCGGCGCCTGGTCTTCCTCAGCACCGTGAAAGTCCATGGCGAGGAGACGACGGATCGGCCGTTTCTCGCTGCCGATGGCGCGCATCCGAGCGGCTCCTATGCGCGCTCGAAATGGGCGGCAGAGGAGGCTTTACACGGGATCTCGGGACTCGAGATCGCCATCGTGCGCTCGCCGCTCGTCTACGGAGCGGGCGTGAAGGGAAATCTGCTCTCCCTTCTTCGCCTCGCGGATTCGTCGTGGCCGCTGCCCTTCGGCGCGATCGACAACCGTCGCAGCTTCGTGCACGTGGACGACCTGGCGCGGCTCCTGATCGATTGCGCGCGGCTTCCGCAGGCGGCGGGCGGCACCTTTCTCGCCGCGCATGCCGACGCCGTTTCCACGCCGCGCCTGGTCTCCTCGATCCGTTCTCACCTCGGGCGCCCGGCGCGACTCGTGGGGATAGCGCCGCGAATGCTCGAGGCGGCAGCCGCGCTCGCGGGTCAATCCGAGCGCATCAGCCGTCTCACGCGCTCCCTCGAGCTCGATGCGGCGGAAACCACGGCCCGCCTCGGCTGGTCGGCGCAGATCGGCTTCGAGACGGCCGTCGAGGACATGGTCAGGGCCTACCGGGACGCCCCCGCGTGACGCAAGAGTGGACGCTGGTCCTTCTGGCGCCTGCTGTGCTCGCGGCGGTGGTTATCGCATTTCTGCGGCGCTCGCGCTGGTCCGCGCGCCTGGCCGACCAACCCAACGAGCGCTCGCTGCACAGCGTGCCCACGCCGCGCATCGGAGGGATCGGCTTGGTGGCCGGGGCGCTTCCCGTCGCGGCGTTCGTAGCCGGTGACTCGCTGGGCATTGTCCTGGGCTGCGCCGCCGTGCTGGCACTGGTGTCTCTTTGGGACGATCTTCGGGGCTTGCCGATCCAGGTTCGCTTGCCAGCACACGTGGCCGCGGCGGCCATCGCCGTGCTCGCCGTCGCCTCGCCGGCGCCGGCACATTTCGACGTGGGCGTGGTCGAAGCCGTGCTGGCGGTGGTGACCCTGGTATGGATGACCAATCTCTTCAACTTCATGGACGGCTCCGATGGGCTCGCCGGCGGCATGGCGGCGATCGGCTTCGGCGCGCTGGCGCTTGCCGCGTGCGAGGCCGGTTCCGTGCCGCTCGCACTCGTTGCCGCTGCGCTGGCCTCGGCGAGCATCGGGTTCCTCGCGCACAACTTTCCTCCCGCGCGCGTCTTCCTCGGCGATGCCGGCTCGGTGCCGCTGGGCTTCCTCGCCGGCGCGCTCGGGCTCTACGGCGTTCTTACCGGTGTCTGGGCGCTTTGGTTTCCGTTCGCCGTCTTCTCGCCCTTCATCGCCGATGCGACGGTGACGCTCCTGCGGCGCATCGTGCGCGGCGAACGCTTCTGGCGCGCGCATCGCGACCACTACTATCAGCGCCTCGTCGTCGCCGGCTGGACGCGGCGGCGCCTCGCGCTGTGGTCCTATGCATTGATGGCCGCGGCCGCGGCGAGCGCGCTAGCGGCCGAGGCGGCGGGGCCGGGGGTGCGCTTCGGTATAATTCTCGTTTGGGCGGCGCTGTACGCGCTGCTCTTCATCGCGATCGAACGCCGAGTGCTGCGGCAAGCGTGACGAGCGCTCGGTCGGTTTAACAAGAAAAAAAGGGCGGAAACGGCGCAATGGCGTTTCGGCGGGACCGACTTGGAGCAGCGATGAAATCGATCGAACCGGACGCTCGAGCGTTCGCCGCGGCACTGCACGACGGCGTGGTGCTCTGCCTCGCCATCGTCCTGGCGACCATGCTCATCGATGTCGAAGGCGCGACCAACGCCGAGTCGCGCGATCTTCTCGCGGCATTCGCCATCGCCGCGCCGATCCAGATCGCGATCAACCTCTTCTTCGGCGTCTACCAGGGCGTGTGGCGCTACACGAGCCTGCCGGACATCCAGCGCGTCGTGTTCGCGGTGATGAGCGGGACGGTGTTCATCTCGATCGCGCTGCACTACACGGGCCTGGACGACAAGCTCGGCTACCGCGAGTACATCCTCTACCCGCTGTTCCTCATCGCGATGATGTCGACCAGCCGCATGGCGTTTCGCTCCTTCAAGGAGTGGTCGCTCTACGGGCGCGGCGGCGAGCAGGGCACGCAGGTCGTCGTCATGGGCGCGGGAGACGCCGCGGTCGGACTCGTGAAGGAGCTCTCGCGCAGCCACGAATGGCGCGTGGTGGGTTTCCTCGACGACGACGAGAAGAAGCGCGGGCGCCTGCTGCACGGCGTGCGCGTGCTGGGCCCCCTCGACGAGCTGCCGCGATTCGCGCAGCGCCTGAACGTGCGCCACGCCATCGTCGCCATGCCTTCGGTGCCGTACCAGGTGCGCCGGCGCGTAGTGGAGATCTGCAAGCGCGCGCGCGTGTCGGTGATGACGGTGCCCACGTTGAACAACGTCGTCGGTGGCAAGGGCCCGCCCGCGCGCATTCGCAAGGTCGCGGTGGAGGACCTGATGAAGCGCGAGGAAGTCACACTCGACATCGCCGGGCTGCACGAGCTGCTCACCGGCCAGGTCGTCATGGTCACGGGCGCGGGCGGCTCGATCGGCTCCGAGCTCTGCCGGCAGATCGCCACCTACCAGCCGGCGATGCTCGTGCTCTACGAGATGAACGAGTACGCGATGTACCGCATCGACGAGCAGCTGCGCGAAAGCTTTCCCGAGATTCCCGTGGCGAGCGTTGTCGGCGACATCAAGAACGCGCGCCGCGTGAACCAGGTGGTGCACCAGTATTCGCCCGCGATCGTCTTCCATGCCGCGGCGTACAAGCACGTGCCGCTGATGGAGGAAGCCAACGCGTGGGAAGCGGTGCGCAACAACGTGCTCGGCACGCACGTGGTGGCAGGTGCTGCGATCGAATACGGCGTGAAGAAGTTCGTCTTCATCTCGACCGACAAGGCGGTTAATCCCACCAACGTGATGGGTGCGACCAAGCGCATGGCCGAGATGGTCTGCCAGGCGCTGCAGGCGGGAAGCAGCACGCGCTTCGAGATGGTTCGCTTCGGCAATGTCCTGGGAAGCGCGGGCAGCGTGATCCCGAAATTCCAGGAGCAGATCGACCGGGGCGGGCCGGTCACCGTCACGCACCCCGAGATGGTTCGCTATTTCATGTCGATCCCGGAGGCTTCGCAACTCGTGTTGCAGGCGGGCTGCATGGGCCTGGGCGGCGAGGTGTTCGTGCTCGACATGGGCGAGCCGATCAAGATCGTCGATCTCGCGCGCGACATGATCCGGCTCTCGGAGCTTTCCGAAAGCGAGATCCGCATCGTCTACACGGGCCTCAGGCCGGGCGAGAAATTGTTCGAGGAGCTCCTCGCCGACGACGAGCACACGCGCCCCACGCCGCACCCGAAGCTGCGCATCGCCAAGGCACGGGAAGTCGACCAGATTTGGCTCGAGGGGCTGCTCGAGTGGCTGAACCAGGACCGCATCCCCGCCGACTCCGAGGTGCGGCGCGACTTGAAGCGCTGGGTGCCGGAGTTCCAGTCGCAGGTGCGGCCGAAGCTCGTCGCCATCCCGCACGTCAAGGTTGGCTAGCTTCCGCTCGCGAGAAATCTGGCGCGCCCGACACGATTCGAACGTGCGACCCCTGCCTTCGGAGGGCAGTACTCTAATCCAGCTGAGCTACGGGCGCGTGATATCGAATTCTAGAGGAAAGGGCCGGGTCGCGCAGCCGATGGCGCTATAATTCGCGGTTCATTTTCCGGCCCGCGCTCGCGATTTCCCCGAGGAAAACATGTCCGATCCCCACCACCCGCACCACGACCCGATCCAGGACAACATCGACACGCACCCGGTGAAGCTCGCGATCCGGTGTGGTGACCGGCGCGGCGGCGTTGATCCTGGGGATCGTGCTCATCGCGCAATTCGCGATCGGAGCCTACGCCGCGCGCTCGCTGAAGAACGATCCCGTGATGTCCGACGAGGCCGTGCGCAAGCGCCTGGCGCCGGTGGCGCAGCTGGCGATCGATCCCAATGCGCCGGCTCCGGCCGCCGCACCGGCAGCGGGTACAGCGGCGCCCGTCGTTGCCGCAGTGATCCCGCCCCGCGCCGCGAAGAGCGCGTCCGCGGGGGCCCCGGGCAAGGCGACCTACGACGCGGTGTGCCACGTGTGCCACGGCGCGGGTGTCGCCGGCGCGCCGAAGTTGGGCGACAAGGCCGCATGGTCCGCGCGCGCGAAGTCTGGCCTCGATGCGCTCCACGCGAGCGCGCTCAAGGGCAAGGGCGCGATGCCGCCGAAGGGAGGCAACCCCTCGCTGTCCGACGCCGACGTGAAGGCCGCCGTCGACTACATGGTCGCGGCGTCGAAGTAAGCTGGCCACCTACGCGATCGGCGACCTCCAGGGGTGCTTCGAGCCCCTGCGCAAGCTCGTCGACACGCTGGCGTTCGATCCCGCGCGCGACAAGCTCTGGTTTGTCGGCGACCTCGTCAATCGCGGCCCGGATTCTCTCGCGTGCCTGCGCTATGTGAAGTCCCTCGGTGACTCGGCGGTCACCGTGCTCGGCAACCACGACCTGCACCTCATCTGCGTGGCCGAGGGTGTGGAGCGCCGCAAGAAGCGCGACACGTTGGACGATGTGCTCGAGGCGCCCGATCGCGACGAGCTCGTCGCCTGGTTGCGTCACCGGCCTCTCATGCACGTCGAAGGAACTTTCGGGCTCGTGCACGCGGGGCTCCTGCCGCAGTGGACCGTGGCGCAGGCGCGAGGTCTCGCCTCCGAAGTCGAGGCAGCGCTGCGCGGTCCGCGCTACCACGACCTGCTCCAACACATGTACGGAGACGAGCCCGATCGCTGGAACGAAAAGCTCGAAGGCATCGAGCGCCTGCGCGTGATCATCAACGCGATGACGCGCTTGCGGGTCTGCGACGATTCCGGCGCGATGGTGCTCGGCTTCAAGGGCGAGCCCGGCGACGCGCACGACGATTGGACGCCGTGGTTCGACGTGCCCGGCCGCAAGAGCCGCGACCACACGATCGTCTGGGGACACTGGTCGGCGCTGGGACTGCTGGTGCGTCCCGACGTGATCGGCCTGGACAGCGGTTGCGTCTGGGGACGAAGCCTCAGCGGGGTGCGGCTGGAGGACCGCTCGCTCTCGCAGGTGAAGTGCCCGCAGGTGTCAGGCCGAGAAGAGTAGCGATCCGCTCTTCAACTACGCGCATCACGTCGCGACGCTTGAGCCCCTCGGTGTCGATCGTGCTCGCGAAGTGCACCCGCGCCGTGATGGCCTTGCGCCCGATGATGAGTCCCATCGATTCGAAGAAGGTCGTGTCGCCGACGAAGGATGCGTCGCGGCACAAGCTTGCGTCCGGCTCCTCGTAGCGAAGTGCCGCGGGATGGACGTGGGCGCGATTGGCGACCGCGGGCTCGAACATCGCGCTGTGGAACTTGAGCAGCTTGTCGCCCGCGGTGGTGAACCCTTCGGGGAAGAGTCCCACGCAATCGCCCTGCGCGAGTGCGGCGCCCACTCTTTCGTTGCTGCGCTGAGTATCCCGCCATTGCTCGCGGCGGATGAAGATCGTGCCGGATTCGTAGGCGAGCCATCCGGCGATGGGCCAGTCGCGGATCTCACCCTTGGCGATGAAGCGCGTCGGCTCCACGCTCGAGAGCACGAAGATGTCGAGCCACGAGACGTGATTGGCGGCGATCATCTTTCCCGCCTCGGCTTCCGGAGGCGGCGACCCGTCGACGCGCACGGTCACGTTCAAGATGCGCAGCACCTTGCCCGACCACCAGCGAAGAATCGCGCGATGGCGGTCCGGGCCTGTGCGCGGATAGACGA
>Ga0209131_1003275_pt1 | contig 10787 bp, 11 predicted proteins | sample GraSoi_2013_40cm_FD_185826 | JGI IMG/M metagenome (GOLD analysis project Ga0209131, IMG submission 185826) | Grasslands soil microbial communities from the Angelo Coastal Reserve, California, USA - Sample 9_17_2013_40cm (SPAdes) (version 2) | ecosystem: Environmental > Terrestrial > Soil >...
ACCTTGAGCTTCGCGCGGCCCACCATGAGATCGTCGCCGGCGGCGATCTCGAGGCGACCGGCGAGCGGCACGCCGATCCACACGGTGCCGCGCTCGGGTCCGCCGTTCACTTCTCGTTCGGGCTCGCCGGGACGCTGCACGACGCGAATGCGCCCGCGCAGCGGGAAGCCGTCGGACACCGCCTTGATCTCCGCGAGGTTCACCTTGTCGCCCGCCGAGACCATGCTCGGAAAGGTGCGCGTATGCGCGACGTCGAGCTTCTCCTTTCGCGCGGCCTCCTCGAATTGCGCGGGCAGCGGCTTGTCCGCGATCACCGCGAGATCGCCGCCCAGGAGCTCGTTCGCCTGCCGGTCGAGCGCGGCCAGGACGCGATCGGCGAAGAACCCGACGGTCGTCACGCTCGCCACGGCGATGACGAGGGCGAGCAGCAGCACGCGCAATTCCCCGGCGCTCCAATTGCGCCGCAGCATCCGCATCGCGATCGCGATTTGCTTCATTTCACAACATTAGAGCTGAAACGCAGAGAACGCAGAGAACGCAAGAGAACAAATTGGTCGTGTCGCTTTCGGGTTGAACTGACCAGCATCGCGAATAGAGCATTTTGGTGTCGCCTTCTCTGCGTTCTCTGCGTTTCAGCTTTAGTCCTGATGAGTGATCTCACCAGCAGAGATGTGCAGGCGCCGGTCGCAGCGCGAAGCGAGCTCGTGATCGTGCGTGACGAGCACCAGTGTCGCGCCGCGCTCGCGGTTCATCTCGAACAGGAGGTCGATCACGTGCTCGCCCGTGGTCGAGTCGAGGTTGCCGGTGGGCTCGTCGGCGAAGAGGAGCTTGGGCTCGGTCACGAAGGCGCGCGCCACGGCCACGCGCTGCTGCTCTCCGCCCGACAGTTGCCGCGGATAGTGGCCCAGGCGCTCGGCAAGGCCCACTCGCCCGAGCATCGCGCGCGCGCGTGCAGCCGCGTCGGAGCCGCCCGAAAGCTCGAGCGGCAACATGACGTTCTCCAACGCGGTGAGCGCCGGAAGGAGCTGGAACGACTGGAACACGAATCCCACCATGCGCCCGCGCAGGCGCGCGCGTCCGTCCTCGGTGAGCGCGAAGAGGTCTTCGCCGTCGACGAGCACGCGCCCGGACGTGGGAACGTCCAGGCCCGCCAGCAATCCCAGCAAGGTGGACTTGCCCGAGCCCGAAGCGCCGAGGATCGCCACCGCCTCGCCCGCGCGCACCTCGAAGCTCGCGTCCTTCACGATCGTGAGCTCGTGGTCGGGCGTCGTGACTTGTTTGGTGAGCCCTTCACACTTCACAATCGCCGGATGACCCGGATTTCCCGCTACGTCCGTCATTGCCTCTGCGCCGCTTTCCTCTGGGTTTGCGCGCCTGCGCTCGCCGCCGACACCGTGATGGTGTTCGGCGACAGCCTTTCGGCCGCGTACAACCTTTCCGTCGAGCAAGGCTGGGTGCACATCCTCGCACGGCGCATCGAGTCCGCGCGGCTGCCGTGGAAGATCGTGAACGCCAGCGTGACCGGCGAGACCACGGGCGGCGGGCTTTCGCGCCTTCCCGAGGACCTGCGCCGCCACCAGCCCTCCATCGTCGTGATCGAGCTTGGCGCCAACGATGCGCTGCGGGGACTGCCGATCGCGGGGATGCGCAAGAACCTGGGCGAGATCGTGCGCCTCGCAAGACAGGCGCGCGCCGAGCCGATGCTCGTGGGCATGATGATTCCGCCGAATTATGGCATCGATTACGCCGCGCAGTTCCACGCGATGTACGGCAAGCTCGCCTCGCAGGCGAACGTGCCGCTGGTGCCTTTCCTCCTCGAGGGCCTCGCGGACAAGCCCGAGATGTTCCAGGCCGACCAGCTCCATCCCACCGCCGCCGCGCAGCAGCGCATCGCCGACACCGTGTGGAAGACGCTCGAGCCGATGCTCAGGAAGAAGGCGAAATGACCGAGCTTCCCTTCCAGCGCGAACGCCCCGACTCGACGGTCGCCACGCCGCTCCCGCTTCGCAGCCTCGCGGCCTACGATGCGCTCCTGGATGCGCGCAGCCCCTCGGAGTTCGCCGAGGACCACCTGCCCGGCGCGATCAACGTGCCGGTGCTCGACGACGACGAGCGCGCGATCGTGGGCACGATCTACAAGCAGCAATCGGCGTTCGACGCGAAGCGCGCCGGCGCGCCGATCGTCTCGCGCAACATCGCGCGCCACATCGAGACGCTCTTCGCGCAGATGCCGCGCACCTGGAAGCCGCTGGTGTATTGCTGGCGCGGCGGCGGGCGATCCGGCTCGCTTGCGCACGTGCTGCGCCAGGTCGGCTGGGACGCGGTGCGCCTCGAGGGTGGCTACAAGGCGTTCCGCAAGCAGGTGGTGGCCGACCTCGAGGACCTTCCGGGCCACGTGGGCTTTCGCGTGATCTGCGGCGCGACGGGCTCCGGAAAGAGCCGGCTCCTCGAAGCGCTCGCAAGCGCGGGAGCGCAGGTGCTGGACCTCGAGGTCATGGCCGCGCACCGCGGCTCGCTGCTGGGCGAGCTGCCCGACGCGCCGCAGCCTTCGCAGAAATCCTTCGAGACGGCGATCTGGACCGCACTTTCGGGCTTCGATCCCGCGCGCGCCGTCTTCGTCGAGTCCGAGAGCAGGAAGGTCGGCAACCTGCGCGTGCCCGAGGCGCTGATCGAGCGCATGCGCGCCTCCGACTGCATCCGCCTCGAGGCCGGCGAGCGCGAGCGGGTTGCGTTGCTGCGCGAAGACTATTCGCATTTCGAGTCGCGCCCCGAAACGCTCGCGCAGAAGCTCGAATGCCTGGCTCCGCTGCACGGCGGCGAGCGCATCGCGCTATGGAAATCGCTTCTGGAGGCTGGAGACTGGGATGGGCTGGTGCGCGACCTGCTGGAGAGCCACTACGACCCCGCGTATCGCAAGTCGCTGTCGCGCAACTACCGCGGCGCGCAGGATGCCGAGGAGGTCGCGGTTCGCGACATCTCCCGGGAGGGGTTCCTCGCGCTCGCCCGGCGCCTGAGTTAAACTCGTAAAAAGAATAACTTACCGAGACAAGAAACCAGGGTCCCGTGAACGAGCGCCCCGTAAAAATCGGGAAATACAGCGTCCTTTCCGAGCTGGGACAGGGCGCGTCCGCCAACGTCTTTCTCGGCGAGGACCCGTTCAACGACCGCAAGGTCGCCATCAAGGTCGCCAAGACCGACATCCAGATGGGGGAAGAGGAAGCCAAGCGCTTCGAGAAGCTCTTCCTCAACGAAGCCTCGCTCGCCGGAAAGCTCAACCACCCGAACATCGTCGGCGTGTACGACGCGGTGGTCGAGGGCAACGAGCGTTACATCGTCATGGAATACGTTCCGGGCGGCTCGCTCAAGAAGTTCTGCACCGAGACCAACCTGCTGCCCGTGCGACAGGCGGTGCTCGTCATCTTCAAGATGTGCCGCGCGCTCGACTACGCCTTCCAGAACGGGGTGATCCACCGCGACATCAAGCCCGCGAACATCCTGCTGTCCGACCGCGACGACATCAAGATCAGCGACTTCGGCACCGCCAAGATCTCGCACGCCACCCACACGCAGATCGACGGCTTCCTCGGCTCGCCGGCGTACATGTCGCCCGAGCAGATCAACGAGGAGGGCCCGAGCGTGCAATCGGACATCTACTCGCTCGGCGTGGTGATGTACGAGCTGCTCACCGGGAAGCTGCCGTTCCGCGCCGAGAATGCGATCACGATGATCAACAAGATCCTGAACGAGGATCCCGTGCCCATCGTGCAGCTGCGCCCCGACCTGCCCGAGGCCCTGGTGGACATCGTCAACAAGGCGATGCACAAGGACCCGAAGGTGCGCTATGGCACGTGGTTCGAGATGGCGACCGAGCTCGCCAACACATTTCCGCAGCTGGAGCGGTATTCGCACGAGATCTCGTCCACGGAGAAGTTCAACAAGCTGCGCTCGCTTCCCTTCTTCCGCGAGTTCCGCGACGCGGAGCTGTGGGAAGTGCTCCGCGGCGCGGTGTGGGAGACGCACGCGCGCGACGAGAACCTGCTCCTGGAAGGCGAGATCGGCCAGGCATTCTTCATCATCGTGGGCGGCCAGGTGAAGGTCGTGAAGGACCAGAAGCTCCTGAACGTCCTCAAGGAAGGCGATTGCTTCGGCGAGATGGCCTACCTGTCGGGCGATCGGGCGCGCCGTTCCGCTTCCATCATTTCCGTCTCCGAGGTGCAGCTGCTCAAGATCCAGGCAACTCACCTCGAGTCGCTTTCCGAAGGCTGCCAGCTTCGCTTCAACCGCGAGTTCCTGCGCACGCTGATCGAGCGGTTGACATGGACCTCCTCCGTCCTCGCGCAATTCCGGCGCTGATCGCCGCGCTCGCGGCTCCGTGCGCGGCGGCCGACTGCCCTTCGGTGCAAGGCACGTATCGCTACAAGTCCGCAGGCCCCGGGGAATCCATCTCGCTTTCCGTGCTCACGCTTTCGAAGGAGCGCAGCAAGCTCTTTCGCGTCGAGGACAAGGCAACTGGGCCCGGCTCGCTCTCCGGCGGCGCCACGGCGATCCGGCCGCCCAAGACGACGCCGCTCGCCGAGACGGCCGCACTCAAGCATTCGGCGAAGGACACGCGCCTTCGCTTCATGGACGCTTCCGGCAAGGTGCTCGCGGAAATGACGATCAACGACACCGGCCGCTGGTCCTGCAAGGGCACGCACCTGGAGCGCAGCCGGGAGCGCACCGCGGGGCTGGGCGAGGACATTCGCAGCGAAAAGGTCGTGGAGACGCTCGAGCGCAACGACGCGGGCGACCTCGTGCTGAAGACGGCTGTCACGGTGGTGAGCCCGCCGGGGAAGCCACCCAAGGTTGTCGAGGCGCGTTTTCCCGCGGTGCGTTGACTACTCGACGAGGCAGATCGCCTGCGCGGCGATCCCCTCGCCTCGTCCCGCGAATCCCAGGCCTTCCGTCGTCGTCGCCTTGACGTTGACCGCGTTGCGCGGCGCGGCGAGGTCGGCGGCGATGTTCTCCACCATCTTCGGGATGTGGGGCGCCATGCGCGGCGCTTCGGCGATGATCGTCGCATCGACGTTCACGACGCGAAGGCCAAGGCTGCGCAGGAGCTTCGCGCAGTGTCGCAGCAGCTCGCGGCTGTCGATGCCCTTGTAGCGCGGGTCGGAATCGGGGAAGTGCCGGCCGATGTCGCCGAGCGCCGCCGCGCCCAGCATCGCGTCGCAGATCGCATGGAGCAGCACGTCCGCGTCGCTGTGGCCGGCGAGCCCCTTGTCGTGCGCGATCTCCACGCCTCCCACCACGAGCTTTCGCCCCGCGACCAGCCGGTGAACGTCGAATCCCTGTCCGATCCTCACGTCACATCTCCAGCCTTCCGTGGAGCTGCAGGATCATCTGCGCGATCTGCAGGTCCTCGGCGAACGTGACCTTGATGTTGGTGTCCTCGCCCTGCACCAGGCGCGGCGCGTAGTAGCCGAGCGACTCGATCGCCTCGGCCTCGTCGGTGGCGAGCGGCCTCTTCTCCAGGCCGCGGCGCAGCATGTCGTAGTGGAACATCTGCGGAGTCTGCGCGCGCCAGAGCTTCAGGCGCGGGATGGTGGCCGCCACGCGCAGGTTCTCGTCGGCGGACTTGAGCGTGTCGCCGAGCGGGATGGCGAGGAGCCCCCCCACCGCATCGCCCTCGAGCTCGTCGAGGAACTGCTCGACGAGCTCCTTCTGGATGCAGGGCCGCGCGGCATCGTGCACCAGCACCCAGTCGTCCTTCGCGATGCGCTCCTTCAGGTACTCGAGGGAATTCGCGACGCTCTCGGCGCGGCGCGAGCCGCCGCAGAAGATGCCTTCCACCTTGTCCGGCAGCGCGCTCCAGTCGTACGAGCCCCAATGGCGGTCCAGGGGCGCCAGCACCACGAACACGCGCTCGACGCGCGAGACGCTCGCCAGCGCCTCGATCGAGTGGAACATCATCGGCTTGCCCGCGACGGGAATGTACTGCTTGGGAACGGCATCGCCGATACGGGTGCCCTGGCCGGCCGCGAGCACCAGTGCGAAGATTTTTGGCATGGCGGGAGTGGAAAGCGCGCTCCATTATACTGTCGACCCATGAGCGGGCGTTGCATCATCGCGCTCCTCGCCTGCCTCGCGGGCGCCTGCGACGAGGGCCCCAAGCCCGTCGCACCGCTCGCGCAATCAGGCGAGCTGGTCGTTCTCACCGTGAACGGCCCGTCGACCTACTTCGAGGATGCGCAGGGCCTTGCGTCCGGCCTCGAGTACGACCTCGCGACGCTGTTCGCGAAGGAGCTGAAGGTGAAGGCGACCTTCGTGCTCACCGACAACCCGGCGAAGATCGACCGCCTGCTGCGCGAGGGCCAGGCGCACCTGGCGGCCGCGTCGCTCGCGCGCCACTTCGATTTCCCGGGCGGGCTCGCATGGGGGCCGTCGTACCACGCGGCGCAGCATCAGATCGTCTGCCGCGCGATGGATCCGAAGCCCAAGGCGCTTGCCGACCTCGCGGGCAAGCGCATCGGCGTGATCGAGGAATCCGTGGCCGACTACCTCCTCACCGATCCGCCAAAGCTCTCGGTGCCGATCGAGCGCTTGCCGCCCGGCACGTCCACCGCCGACCTCCTCGAGAAGGTCGCCAACGAAGACCTCGACTGCGCGCTGGTCGAATCCACGCGCTACACGCTCGCCAGGCGCTTCTTCCCGACGCTGGAAATCGCGTTCAACGTGGGCAAGCCTGTCGATTACGCCTGGCTCGTGGCGCCCACCGACAAGAAGCGCATCCTCGAAGCGGCGGGCCCGTTCTTCGAGCGGCTGCGCAAGGACGGGACGTTGAAGCGCCTCATCGACCGCTACTACGGCCACGCGATGCGCTTCACGGCCATGGATTCGAGCACGCTCCTCGAGCAGATCGCCGCACAGCTGCCGAAGCTCAAGCCCTTCTTCATGGAAGGGGAGCTCGCGAGCGGGATCGACTGGCGCCTGGTGGCGGCGATCGGCTACCAGGAATCGCACTGGGACGCGAAGGCGACCTCGCCTACGGGCGTGCGCGGCCTCATGATGCTCACCGAGGAGACCGCCGATCGCCTGCAGATCAAGGACCGCCTCGACGCGCGCGACAGCATCCTGGGTGGCGCGCGGTACTTCGCGCTGCTGAAGGAGCAGCTCCCGACGCGCATCGACGAGCCGGACAGGACCTGGCTGGCACTCGCCGCCTACAACGTGGGCATCGGCCACCTCGAGGATGCGCGGGTGCTCGCGCAACGCGCCAATCTCAACCCGGACAAGTGGCAGGACGTGCGGCAGGTGATCGCGAAGCTCTCGGAGCCCGAATCGTTCCAGTCGCTCAAGCACGGCTACGCGCGCGGCGGCGAGGCGATGCATCTCGTGGACAACATCCGCAACTACTACGACGTCCTCTCGCGGCTGGAGCCGCGCGACGGCCCGGTGATGCCGGCCATCGCCGAGACTCAGGCCTCCTCGAAAGTCTCGCCACCCTCCAGGTGAGCATTGTCGCTCCACGTCTCGATGGACCAGCCCGAGCCGTCGTGGGCGAGCACGTTGTACGAGGCGTTCGTGATGGCGATCGGGTGCGCGACCTCGAGCGGGATCGCGTGCACGTGGCGAAAGAACGTGGCGAGCACGCCGCCGTGCGTCACGACCACGATCGTCCTGCCGTCGTGGGTCCTCGCGATGGAATCCATCGCCGAGACCACGCGCCCGTGGAACTGCCGCCGGCTCTCGCCGCCCGGGATCACGAAGTCGGGATCGACGTTGCGGATGCGCGCGAAGGCGCCCGGATAGGCCGAATCGACCTCTTCGTACGTCATCCCTTCGCCCACGCCGAAATGGCGCTCGCGAAGCCTGGCATCGAGCACGACGGGCTTGCCGCAGCGCTCGGCAATCGCCTGCGCGGTTTCGGCGGCGCGGCCCAGGTCGCTCGACACGAGGACGTCGAAGGGCTGCGCGGCCAGGCGCGCCGCGATCGCGCGCGCCTGCGCGCGGCCCTCGGCGGTGAGGTTGCTATCCCCCTGGCCCTGGATTCGCGCCTCGACATTCCACTCGGTCTGCCCGTGGCGCACCACGATGACGCGGGTCAATATCCCCGCGCGCAGTGGCGCGCGGCCTCCGCTTTCACGTCGTCGTGCATGACCGATACGCGGGTCTCGAGCTCACGGTCGCTGATGGCCGGCTCCTCCCCGCGCAACCGCGCCCGCCTGTCCCAGACGATCTTCACGGCGGCGTCAAGCTCGCAGCGCTTGAGCTCCTGCAGCTTCGAGTTTTCCGGCCTCATGAGCACCTGCACGCCGAGCGCGAGGATCACGAGGCCCACGACCGCGGCGATCCATTTCGCGAATTTCTTCTCCGCGCGGCGGTCGAGCTTGTCGCTGGCGCCCAGGCGCTCGGCGAGCGTGTGCACGTTGAGGAGTGCGCGACGCTCGAGCTCGCGTTGGGCGTCGTCGTCGCGCGGCGTGCTCATCAGGTCTTCAGGATTGCGGCCTTCGCCGCAATGACGGTGGCGCCGCCCATGAAGGGCGCGAGCGCCTTGGGCACCGTCACCGAGCCGTCGGCGTTCTGGTAGTTCTCGAGGATCGCGACCAGCGTGCGGCCGATCGCAAGCCCGGAGCCGTTCAGCGTGTGAACGGACGCGACCTTGCCCTTCTCGTCGCGGAAACGCGCCTGGCCGCGGCGTGCCTGGAACGCCTCGAAGTTCGAGCAGGACGAGATCTCGCGGTACGCGTTCTGCCCCGGCAGCCACACTTCCAGGTCGTAGGTCTTCGCGCTCGCGAAGCCCGTGTCGCCCGCGCACAGGAGCATCGTGCGATACGGCAGCTCGAGGCGCTGCAGCACAGCCTCGGCGTTCCTCACCAGCTCCTCGTGCGCCTCGGCCGAGGTCTCGGGCCGCACGATGCGCACCACTTCCACCTTGTCGAACTGGTGCACGCGGATCATGCCGCGCGTGTCCTTGCCGTAGCTGCCCGCCTCCGAGCGGAAACACGGGCTGTAGCACGTGAACTTCATGGGCAGGTCCTTCGCCTCGACAATGGTGTCAGACACGAAGTTGGTGACCGGATATTCCGACGTGGGAATGAGGTAGAGGTCCCGGCCCTCGATCTTGAAGAGGTCCTCGCGGAACTTGTCGAGGCTCGAGGGAACGTCGGCGGCTTTCGCGGTGACCATGTACGGGACGTACACCTCGGTGTAGCCATGCTCCTCGGTGTGCATCTGGAGCATGAGCTGCGCGAGCGAGCGGTGCAGGCGCGCGACGGGTCCGCGCAGCACGTAGAAACGCGCGCCGGCGATCTTCGCCGCGGTCTCGAAGTCAAGCCCGCCCAGCCCCACGCCAACGTCGACGTGGTCCTTCACCTTGAAGTCGAACTTGCGCGGCTCGCCCCAGCGGCGCACCTCGACGTTGTCGTCGCTCGCCTTGCCATCCGGCACTTCGGGGCGCGGGATGTTGGGGATCACGCGCAGGAACGCGCCGATCCTCTCCTGGAGCGCCGTGAGCGCGGTCTCGTTGGCCTTCAGCTCGTCGCCGATGCCGCCCACCTCCTGCATGACGGCCGAGGCATCCCCGCCCTTGCCCTTCAGCATGCCGATCTGCTTCGAGAGCGCATTGCGCTTGGCCTGCAATTCCTCCGTGCGCAGCTGCAGCTTGCGGCGCTCTTCCTCGAGCGCCTTGAATTGCGCCTCGGGGAAGTCGAAGCCGCGGCGTTTCAGGCCGGCGACGGCGGCCGGAAGGTCCTTGCGTAGAAGCTGGATGTCGAGCATGGGCGCATTTTAGGGTAGTGACTCGGTTACAACCATGGGCCTGACAGGCGCATAAGCCGAAACGAGGTTTTCGCCTGCACGCGTGCCGCAACCGGCTACGTTAGGCAGGCCCGGGCCCACTCCGGCCCGGTTCAGGACGTTCCGCGCGGCGTTGAGGTCGCGATCGATCGACAGCCCGCAGATCGGGCAGTCGTGGTGCCGCGTCGCCAGATCCTTCGGAACCCGTGTTCCGCAGGTAGAACAATCCTGAGACGTATGTTGGGGATCCACTTCGATGACACGCGCACCGGCCCACTCTGCCTTGTAGCGCAACATCGAGAGGAACTTGGCCCACGAAGCATCGTGGATATCCTTGGCCAGCGCGCTTCGCGCCAGCGCTTTTACTTGCAGCTTCTCAACAGCGATCGTATCGTAGTCGCGCACGAGTCGGGCGCTGGCCTGGTGCAAGTGTTCGCGGCGCTGGCGAGCGATCGCCGCGTGACAGCGCGCCACGACCGCCCGCGTCTTTCGCCTACCGCTGGAACCGCGCTTCTTGCGCGAGAGAGCGCGCTGGGCGACACGCAGGCGACGCTCGGCTCTGCGTGCGGCCCTGAGGCTCGGAATGAAGCCTCCATCAGAGAGGGCCGCGAAGGTCGAGATGCCGAGATCGACACCCACCGCGCGCCTCGTCTTGCGCGGGGCAGCCGCGACCTCGACCGCGAAGGCGACACACCAGCCATTTCCTTCCCTCTTGAAGATGCAGCTCTTGATGGACGATCCTGGCAGCTCCCGATGCCAGTGAATCCGCAACCTTCCCGGCATTCCCTTGAAGCGCACGCGCTGATTATCCAGCGTGATCCCCTCAAATTCGCGGAATCCAAAGCTATCGAACCAACCTTTGCCGCGGAATCGCGGAAAGCCGGGCTTGCCACCTGCTTTCACACGGCGGAAGAAGCTTCGATACGCCTCGTCCAGACGCTTGAGCGTCGCGCGCTGGACGTTCACCGGCAAACCAGAAAACTCGGCGTCGTCCCTTCGCAGTTCCGTGA
>Ga0209131_1003276_pt1 | contig 10786 bp, 12 predicted proteins | sample GraSoi_2013_40cm_FD_185826 | JGI IMG/M metagenome (GOLD analysis project Ga0209131, IMG submission 185826) | Grasslands soil microbial communities from the Angelo Coastal Reserve, California, USA - Sample 9_17_2013_40cm (SPAdes) (version 2) | ecosystem: Environmental > Terrestrial > Soil >...
GACCACCGGAATGGTCGAGGGCACGGTCCAGAAGGTGGATCCCTCGTCCCGGACCGTTCGCGTCTCCTCGGGATGGTTCGGCCTCTTCGGCAAGACGCTGGAGATCGTCCCCGACACGCGCATCAGCGTCGACGGCCGTGACTCCACGATCACCCAGGTCCGCGAGGGCACCAAGGTGAAGGCATCCTACGAGACGCGCGACGGCCGCCTGATCGCCACGCAGATCGAGACGATGCCGAGCGACCAGGGGGTGAGCGGGCGCTCCAGCTAGACCGCTCCAGACACGAAGTTCCGGCGCGGGCGAGCGCGTCTCGCCCGCGCCGTATTCTTGCCGGGTCAGCGAAGGGAGACGCCAATGGAGACGATGACCATCACGATCGAATCGGACCGCGGCACGCGCATGAGGTTCGAGATCGACCACGAGCCCCATTTCGATCTTCGCTCCGAGGAAGTGGACGGGCTTCACAGCACGGTCCGGACCGTCGAGAGCCGGCTGACCGACCACGACGACTGCCGATTCTGCCTCGTCCTGGCCAGCTTGACCCTGCGCAGCATCCTCGAAGTCCTTCCGCCCGTGGACGCGGACGAGGACTACCTGGCCAGCTCCGACTGACGCGCGAGATCGCGCACCGGAGACGTCAGGATGACGAGGGCCTGGACGAGGAAGCCGCCCGCCGCGACCACCAGCGCGGTCTCCGCGCCGTAGATCCCGCCGACCAGCGCCCCGATGGCCGCACCCAGCGGCCGCGATCCGTACATCGCGATGTTGATCGCGGACACGCGGCCGAGGAGGAGCGAAGGCGTCACCATCTGGCGCAGCGTGGTGGTGCTGATCGTCCACATGATCGGCCCGACGCCGATCAGGAAGAAGCTGAGCCCGGCCAGCGCCGGCGTGGGCATCCAGAGCGTCGACACCATCACCAGGGCGGCGGCCAGCCCGGCGATGGGACCGATCACGATCACCACGCCGAAGGGTAGCGCCCGGATTGCCCGGCCGGCCAGGAGCGCGCCCACCACCATCCCTACTCCGTAGATCGCGAGCGTGATGCCGACGCCGGAGGCGGAGAGCCCGAGGCGATGCACCGCGTACGGCACGTACACTGCCTGCAGCACGAAGAACGCGGTGTTGAACACGAACTGGGTGATCAGGATCGGCAGCAGCAGGGCGTGGCGGAACGTGAACGCCGCGCCCTCGCGCAGATCGCGCAACGGGTGCCCGGCCTCCGCGGGCGCTCGCGCCGGCTCGCGCAGCCCGGCGAGCAGGAACACCGCGCCGACGGACAGCGCGCCCGCGACGCCGAACGCGGTGGCCGCGCTCGCCCAGGCCACCAGCGCCCCGGCCAGCGCGGGGCCGCCCATGAAGGCCACCGTGCGTGCCAGCTCGAGCCGCGCGTTTGCCGCGGCGAGTCCGGCCGGCAGCACCAGCGCCGGCACCAGGGCGGGCGCGGCCACGCTGTAGGCCACCGTCCCGCACGCGCCCACGAAGGCCAGCAGCGCGAGCAGCGGCAGGCTCAGCAGGCCGAGCGACGCCGCGGCCAGGGTGCCGACGAGGGCCAGCGCGCGCACCGCTTCCGCGGAGGCCATGAGACGGCGCCGCGGCATCCGGTCGGCCAGCACGCCCGCGGGGATGGCCAGGAGCATGAACGGCAGCGTCGCCGCGGTCTGGAGGAACCCGGTCTCCCTCGCGCCGGCGCCGAGCGCGAGCACCGCGACCAGGGGCGCCGCGGCCAGGCCGATTTGCTCGGCCGACTGCGCGGCCAGGTTCGACCACGCCAGGCGCGGGAAGCCCGAGCTGGTCATCACGCCGCCTTGGAGCGCGATGACGTCGCCACGACGGCCACGCGCCGGACGCCCAGCAGGCGGCCGTCGATCGCGAGCAGGCCCGCGCCGATGAGGGCCATGCCCGCGAGCGCGATGCGGGTCACCGCCTCGCCCAGGACGAGCGAGCCGACGAGCAGCGCGACGACCGGCATGAGCAGGGTCACGAGCATGACGTTGGTCGCGCCGGCCGTCGCCAGCACGCGGAAGTAGATCACGAAGCCGAGCGCGGTGCTGAGCAGGGCGAGCCCGAGCAGGGCGCCCCACGTCCGCGCGCCGACCTCGAGCGTCCACGGCCGGTCTGCCACGAGCGCGATCGGCAGCGCCATCAGGGCGGCGGTGGTCATCATGCCGCCGACCGCCACCACCGGCGGCAGCGCGCGGAAGCGCCGGCCGTACGTGCCCGCGAACGCGTAGGAGACGGCCGCGCCCAGGATCGCCAGCTCGGCCAGGGTGTGCGCACCCAGGTGCCCGAGCGCGCGGGGGCCGATCAGCCCGCAGACCCCGGCGAGGCCGATGAGCACGCCGACGATCCGATTCGGCGTCAGCCGCTCGTCGCCCCAGGCGTGCGCGACCAGCGCGGTGAACAGTGGGGTGGTCGCGTTCAGGATGGAGGCGAGCCCGCTCGTGAGCTGCACCTGCCCCCACGCGATGAGCCCGAAGGGGATCAAGCTATTGAGCGCCCCCAGCACGAAGAACCCCGCCCACACGCGCGGCGAGCGGGGCAGCCGGTGCCCGCCCAGGCGCGCGGCCAGCAGCAGAGCCAGCGCGGCGATCCCGAAGCGTCCCACCACGAGCGTGAACGGGGGCAGCTCGGCCAGCGCGACCTTGCTGAAGAAGAAGGACACGCCCCACAGGATTGCCAGCACGCCGATCAGCCCCCACTCCCGTCCACTCATCACGACGGGTATACGGGGCAGGACCCGAAACGGGTGGAAGACCGCTATAATGCCGCCGGCTGGACCATCGCGCGCGAGGAGGACCGCAGTGAGCATCGAATTCCTGATCACGTCGCTGATCGTCGTCGCGTCCCCCGGCACCGGCGTCCTCTATACGCTGGCCGCCGGCCTCTCGCGCGGGTCCCGGGCCAGCGTGGTCGCCGCCTTCGGCTGCACGCTCGGGATCGTGCCGCACATGGCGGCGGCGGTCATGGGGCTGGCCGCGCTCCTGCATACGAGCGCGCTCGCCTTCCACACCCTGAAGTACCTGGGGGTGGCCTACTTGCTCTACATGGCCTGGAACGCGCTGAAGGAGCAGGGCGCGCTCCGGGTGGAGCGGGTGGTCGGCGCCCGCTCGGCCGTGCAGGTCATCACGTCCGCCATCCTGATCAACATCCTGAATCCGAAGCTGTCGATCTTCTTCTTCGCCTTCCTGCCCCAGTTCGTGAGCGCCACCGAATCACGCCCGCTCTCGCGCATGCTCGAGCTGAGCGCGGTGTTCATGCTCCTGACGTTCGTGGTCTTCGTCGGCTACGGGCTGTTCGCCGCCGCGATTCGCAATCACGTGGTCTCGCGCCCGCGGGTCCTGACCTGGATGCGCCGGACGTTCGCGGCCGCGTTCGTCGCGCTCGGCGCCAAGCTCGCGCTCGCCGAGCGCTGAAGGCGCGCGGCTACAGCTGCAGGAAGCGCTGCTGGATCGTGGGGTCCTGGCGGAGCGCGTCCGGCGTGCCCTCGAACTGGATCCGGCCCTGGTCCATCACGTAGAGGCGATGCGAGAGGGCCATCGCGACCTCGAGGGTCTGCTCCACCAGCAGGATGGTGGTGCCGCGCCGGTTGATCTCGCGCAGGATGTCGGTGAGGCTCTGCACCAGTAGCGGGGCGAGTCCTTCGGTCGGCTCGTCCACCAGCATGATCCGGGGCCGCGCCACCAGGCCGCGGGCGATGGCCAGCATCTGCTGCTCGCCGCCCGAGAGGAAGCGGCCCTTCTGGGCGATGCGGTCGCGCAGGCGCGGGAAGAACTCGAGCGCCTCCTCGAGCCGCTGCTCGGAGCCGGCGCCGGCGGCGGCCATCATGCCGAGACGCAGGTTCTCGAGCACGGTCAGGTTCGGCAGCACGCGGCGCTCCTCCGGCACCCAGCCGATGCCGCGCCGGACGATGTCGTGGGTCTCGAGCCGGGTGATGTCCGCGCCGCCCAGGCGCACCGCCCCCCGGCGGGCCCGCGCGATCCCCATGATGGACAGCAGGGTCGTCGTCTTCCCGGCGCCGTTCCGCCCGATCATGGTCACGACCTCGCCCTCGCCCACCGTGAGCGACACGCCCTGCAGGATGTGGGCCTCCCCGTAGTACGTGTGGATGTCGTCCACGGTGAGGAGGCTCATCGCGACCCGCCCAGGTAGGTCTCCTGCACGAGGCGGTTGGCCCGGATCTCCTCGGGGGGGCCGTCGGCCAGCACCTGGCCCTGGTGCAGCACGGTGACGCGGTCGGAGATGCCCATGACGAGCTTCATCTTGTGCTCGACCAGCACCACCGTGCGGGCGGCCGCCAGCTCGCGGATCAGCACCATCGTCTCGTCGGTCTCTTCCGGGCTCATCCCCGCGGTCGGCTCGTCCAGCAGCAGCAGCACCGGATCGGAGGCGAGCGCGATGCCGATCTCGAGGTGGCGCTTCTCGCCGTGGGAGAGATGCGCGGCGAGCTGCTCGGCCCGGCGGGTGAGGCTCACGGTGGCCAGGAGCTCGACCGCACGGTCCCGGCAGTCGGTCAGGGCGTCCGCGCGCGACCAGAAGTTGAACGAGCGCGCGTGGCCCTGCACCGCGACCCGCACGTTCTCGAGCACCGAGAGGTGGGGGAAGATGTTCGTGATCTGGTACGACTTGGCGATGCCGAGCCGGCACACCCGGTGCTGCGGCAGTCCGGTGATGTCGGCCTCCTGGAACACCACGCGCCCGGACGAGGGCGCCATCTCCCCCGAGACGAGGCGGAAGAACGTGGTCTTGCCCGCCCCGTTGGGGCCGATGATGGAGCGCAGCTCGCCCTTTCGCACCGTGAGCGAGACCGCGTTCACCGCCACCAGGCTGCCGAAGGCGCGGGTGAGCTTCTCGGTTTCCAGCAGGACCGCGCCGGGACCGGTCATACCGTCGCGAAGAAGCGGGCCGGCGCCCCCTCGGTGCCCGCGATCTTGTAGAAGGGCGCCGCGAACTCCACCCGGCGCCGGGGCAGCGAGCCGAGGTTGGTGAGCCCCTCCATGATGACCACGCCCGCGCCGAGGATCACCCGGTGCATCGCGAAGTCCTCCGAGGTGAACTCGGGCAGGCGCGCGCAGTACTCCTCGAAGAAGTCGAAGCCGATGTTCTTGGGCCCGCGGTCCACCAGCCACTGCGCGACCTCGGGCGGGAAGTAGGGCGACCGGGTGAAGTAGTCCGGCCAGCGTCCGTACATCGCGTCGGTCCACCCGGTGTGCAGCAGCACGATGTCCCCGCGCTTGACGTCGCCCGCGCCGCCCTTCTTCAGATCGTCGATGGTGATCGCGTGGTTGGCGCCGACCCAGGAGAGATCCACCACCAGCGCCTCCCCCATCACCTGGTCCAGCGCGATCTCCGCGGTGGTGATGCCGTTCTTGAACACGTGCAGCGGCGAGTCGATGTGGGCGCCGGTGTGCAGGCTCTGGTTCACGCTCGAGACCTGCCAGAAGCCGGGCCCGCGGCGGTGCGGGGTCACCTCGAGCTTCATGTTGGTCGAGGGCGGGCTGAAGGTGTTCTCGTCCACGGTCACCGAGAGGTCGACGAAGCGGCTCATGGCTTCTTCCCCGGGAAGTTGGCGATCGTGCGGGCGGTCCCGGTCAGCTCCACGATGTGCAGCCCGGTGTCGGCCCGGTCCGCCAGGTAGATGTAGCCCCGGTCGTCCACTTCCACGTTATTGGTCTGGATCGCGATCTTGCAGCGCGGGGCGGCCCCGGCCACCTCCACGCAGCGCTTGTCGGTCTTCGCGGTGACGTCCGGGATGAAGTAGGCCGCCTCCACCGGGTGGAACGGATCGCGGACGTCCACCGCCCGCACGCCCGCGTTGAAGTAGGCGATGAAGACGAGGCGGCCGTAGAAGACCGGGGTGAACGACTCGTGGCTCGAGTGCGGTCCGAAGCGCCCGCCCCGGCGGCAGAAGTCGCCGGTGCGATCGGGCACCTCGAAGGTGGCGACCGAGTACGGGGTCCGCTCGGTGGTGACGTCCACCATGAAGGAGAGCTGGCGGACCTCCTGGCACTCGTTGCGGAGCGACTCGGAGACCAGCAGCACGAAGTCGCGAGTGCGCCCCGGCACCCCGGGCGCCCAGTGCGGCACGCCCACCCCGAGCACCGGGAAGCTGGTGTGCCCGCCCCACGCCGGCGACATGTCGAGCCGGCCGATCTGGGGATAGAGCAGGTTCTCCGCGGTGGGCGCGACCTTCTCGCGCGCCTGCGAATCGCCCGCGAGCAGCTTCTCGCGGTCCACGATCTGCAGCACGCCCTTGGCTCCGGTGCCGTAGGCGAAGTACACGCGGTTCTTGTAGGCGATCGGCCCGTGCACGCCCTCCGGCGCGGTGCCGGTCGCGCCCGGCTCCTGGCCGGGCAGCCCGAAGTCGCGGATGAAGCGCGGCTGCGCGGGATCGCTCAGGTCGTAGATCTTGGTCATGCGGTTGGTGCGCCAGCCGGACGGCGCGCCGTCCGAGACCAGGTAGGCGATGCCGGTGTCGCACTCCCACCAGTTCTTGTGCGTGCTCTTGAGCCCGTCCAGCACCGTGGTGAGGAGCGCGGGCTTCGCGGGATCGGTCACGTCCCAGATCTCGTGGGCGAGGTTGCCGAGCGTCCGCAGCAGGTAGGTCTTCTCGCGCGCGCCGCGCGGCAGCGCCTTGCCGTCGCAGACGCGCGCCATCGCCGCGCCGCCCGCCTCCGCCTCGCCGGGCGCGCCCGGAATGTGGTGCAGGTACTTCGGCTGCTTGGGATCCGTCACGTCCACGATGGAGGTGCCGTTCTGCTCCATCTGGCCGGTGAGCGGGTTCATCCGCAGGCCGCCGTGGTGGCCGACGTAGGCGATGACCCGACCGCCCTGCGAATGGATGACCGGCTGGTAGGCGGAGCGCGCCTGCAGGTCGTGGAAGCCCACCAGGCGCATGTCGTGCCGCTCCGCGGCGCGCGCCGGCGCCGGGACGAGCGCCAGCAGGCCCAACAGGAGGGCGATTCGCCACGCGCTCACGGCTCGGTCTCCGTCGGCATCGACGCCCCCTCCGTGGGAGGCCCCCCAGCCTACCCGGGCCTCCGCGGGGCGGTCAATAGCAATCCCCCTCGCCCTGTGCTATCTCCTGCTCACATGACGATCGGAGTGGTCGGCGTGGGGCTGCTGGGCACGGCGGTGGCCGGGCGATTGCTCAAGGCCGGGCATCGCGTGGTGGGCTTCGACACCGCGCCCGACCGCGTGCGCGCGCTGCTCGGCATGGGCGGCGAGGCGGCCGCCTCGGCGCGCGCGGTCGCTCTCGCGAGCGAGGCGGTGTGCATCCTGCTGCCCACCCTGCCCACGGTCGAGGCCGCGGTCCTCGGACCCGACGGGGTGGCGGCGGCCGGGAAACCCGGCCAGGTCCTCATCCAGATGAGCACGATCTCGCCCGCGCTGACCGCGCGGCTCGCCGCGGAGAGCCGGACGCGCGGGCTCGACTTCCTCGACTGCCCGGTCAGCGGCACCAGCGGCGTGGTGGCGCGCGGCGAGGGCGTGCTCTTCGTGGGCGGGGAGCGCCGGGTGTTCGAGCGCTGGCGCCCGCTGCTCGAGTCCATGCTCCCGCGCGCGGTCTACATCGGGGCGGCCGGGCAGGCCATGGTGCTCAAGCTCGTGGCGAACCTGCTCGTGGCGCTGCACAGCGTGGCCGCCGCCGAGGCGCTCCATCTCGCACGCCGGGCCGGGCTCGACCCCGCGGTGGCGCTGGAAGTGCTCGTGGGCAGCGCGGCGGGCTCGCGCATGCTGGAGCTCCGCGGACCGTTGATGGTGCGCGGGGAATACCCGGCCCAGATGAAGCTCGATCTCTTCATGAAGGACCTCCACCTCATCCAGGATGCGGCGGCCGCGGCCGGGGCCATCGTGACGGGAACCGTCGACGACGTGCGCCCCTGGTTCGCCGAGGCCGAGGTCTGCGTCGTGCCGCTGCGCATCGGCGGCGGCACCCGGCTCAAGATCTTCGAGGCGCTCGGCATGGCGTCACCGGTCGTCAGCACCGCGGTGGGCGCCGAGGGGTTGCCCATCGTGCCGGGCGAGCACTATGTGCAGGCCGACTCGCCCGAGGCGTTGCGGCGCCATCGTCGCGTTCCTGTACTTTCGCGTCGTCGACCCCTCGACGACCGGCGGGGCGCGGGCCGGCCTCCCGGAGATCGTGTACTCGATCGTCATCTTCGCCGCGCTCGTCGTCATCGGCCAGCGGTTCGGCTCCCGGTGGCTGGCTCCGCTCGCCCGGGCCGGTCTCGGAGAGCCGCTCTCGCCACGAGAGGCCGCGATGATCCGCCGGCGGGCGCTCCTCTTCCCCTACTTCCTGGCCGGGCTCACCTTCACCGGATGGGTCCTGGCCGGGCTCATCTACGGCGTCGGGATCCCGTTCCTGAAGGGCTACCTGACATTCTCCCAGGCGGCGCGCCAGGTCTTCGGCCTGACCGTGATCGCCGGCTCCGTGACCACCGCCTTCATCTTCTTCGCCAGCGAGCACGCCTGGCGCCGGCGCCTGCCGTTCTTCTTTCCCGAGGGAGACCTCCGCGCGGTGCCGCGCGTCCCTCACCTGACGGTCCGGACGCGGCTGCTCGCGATCTTCCTGCTGATCGGCGTGATGCCGCCCGCGATCCTCGGCATTCTCTCCTACACGCGAGCCCTCGGGCTGCAGGACGCGGACGCGGCGACCGCGGGAGAGATCGTCGCGACCCTGCGCGTGACCATCCTCTTCCTGGTCGGCGTCGGGATCGCGGCCGCGATCGGGCTCTCGATCTTCGCGGCCAACAGCGTGGCCGCGCCGCTCCGGGACGTGGAGGCCGCGATGGCCGAAGTGGAGCGGGGCCGGCTCGACGGGCGCGCGCCGGTGGTGAGCACCGACGAGATCGGCGCGGTGGCCGAGGGCTTCAACCGCATGCTGCACGGCCTGCGCGAGCGCGAGATGGTGAAGGAGACCTTCGGCAAGTACGTCACGCCCGAGATCCGCGACGCGATCCTCGCCGGGCGTGTCCGCGGCGAGGGCGAGCTCATCGAGGCCACCCTGCTGTTCGCGGACCTGCGCGACTTCACCCCGTGGGTGGAGGCCACCGAGCCGCGCCAGGTGGTGCGCGACCTCAATGAATACTTCACCGAGATGGACCAGGCCATTCGCGCGCACGGGGGCCTCGTGCTCCAGTTCATCGGCGACGAGATCGAGGCGGTGTTCGGCGCGCCCATCGCCGCCCGCGATCACGCCGGGCGGGCGGTGCACGCCGCGATCGAGATGCGGGAGCGGCTCCAGGCCTGGAACGCGCGCCGCGAGGCGGCGGGCCGGCCGGCCCTGCGCAACGGCATCGGTATCCACACCGGCACCGTGCTGGCCGGCAATATCGGCGGCCACGAGCGCCTCTCCTACGCGCTGGTGGGCGACCCGGTCAACCTCGCCTCGCGCATCCAGGGGCTCACCAAGGACTTCAAGGTGGACATCCTCATCAGCGACGCCACCCACAGCCGGCTCGACGGCGCCGTCCCCGTCGAGGAGCTGCCCGCGGTGCGCGTCAAGGGCCGGGTGGAAGAAGTGACCGTCTACAAGGTGGTGTGACGATGCCCCGTCGGCCGTTCCGCTTCGGGGTCACCGCGCCCTCGCCCGACGCCGGCACCGACTGGATCGAGCGCGCCCGCCGCGTCGAGAGGCTCGGCTACTCGATCCTCGTCGTGCCCGACCACTTCCGCGACCACCTCGCGCCCGTCCCCGCCCTCACCGCGGCCGCGCTCGCGACGACGCGCCTGCGCGTGGGCTCGCTTGTTTTTTCGAACGACTTCCGCCATCCCGCGGTGCTCGCCCGGGACGCCGCCACCATCGACGTCCTCTCGGGCGGCCGCTTCGAGCTCGGTCTCGGGGCCGGCTGGCTGCGGGCGGAGTACGACCAGACCGGCATCCCCTTCGATGCACCCGGCACCCGGGTCGAGCGGCTCGAGGAGGCGGTCACGATCATCAAGGGGCTGCTCGGCGGGGAGCGCGTGACATTCGTGGGCCGGCACTACACCGTCACGGATCTCGAGGGACGGCCGGCGCCGGTCCAGCGCCCGCACCCGCCGCTCGCCATCGGCGGCGGCGGACGCCGGACGCTCACCCTCGCCGCGCGCGAGGCCTCGATCGTCGGGCTGGTCCCGCGCGCGCGGCGAGACGGCGCCGGGCTCGATCTCGCCGACCTGAGCGACGCCGCGACCCGAGAGAAGCTCGCGTGGGTCCGGGCCGCGGCCGGCGATCGCTTCGACTCGCTCGAGCTGAACGCGCTGATCCAGGCGGTCGTGGTGAGCGAGCAGCGGGAGGCCGCCGCCGATCAGCTGGCGGCCAGGTTCAAGGTGACCCGCGAGATCGTGCTGGAGAGCCCCTACGTGGCGCTGGGGACCGTCGAGGAGATCTGCGCGACGCTGCGGCAGCGGCGGGAGCGGTACGGGATCTCGTACTTCACGGTCTTCGAGCGTGACGTGGAGGCCTTCGCGCCGGTGGTGGAACGGCTCGCGGGAACGTGAGCGGCGACTTCACCCCTCACCCTGCCCTCTCCCCTGCGGGGAGAGGGTGGTTTGCTAGCGGAAGCGGGGCATGACCTCGCGGGCGAAGAGCTCCATGGAGCGGCGCACCTTGTCCTCGGGCAGACCGCCGAAGCTCATCCAGCACAGGACCTGCCCCACGCCCATCTGGCGCATCTGCTCGATGTGGCGTGCCACCGTGTCCGGGGAGCCGAAGGCCAGGGTCTCGGCCACGAGCCCGTCCCACGTGATCTTCGAGAGCCGCTCCGCCATGGCCCGGAAGCCCGGCTGCAGCGCGGGATGGCTGTC
>Ga0209131_1003277_pt1 | contig 10786 bp, 6 predicted proteins | sample GraSoi_2013_40cm_FD_185826 | JGI IMG/M metagenome (GOLD analysis project Ga0209131, IMG submission 185826) | Grasslands soil microbial communities from the Angelo Coastal Reserve, California, USA - Sample 9_17_2013_40cm (SPAdes) (version 2) | ecosystem: Environmental > Terrestrial > Soil >...
ATCGTATAATGACTGGCAACACAGCGGAAAGCGGCAGTTTGACCCCCAAAGTATCCCGAGAAATCATGGACATCGGGCCGGAAGCGGGATTGTTTATGAAAAAAGCTTTTTAAGTTACTATAAACGCGAGTTTTTGCGGGTTTCGGCGTCTAGAAAAAACCGGAAGCGGGATGACACAACAGGCGCACTGGAAACGGGAGGGCGAACACGCGGGCGATCGCGAGGCGACGGAGATGCGCGCCAACCGGGGGCGCACGTGAATCTTTCGCAGTCGCTGCAAACGGCGAGCCTTACCGATCCGGGTCGCGTTCGGGACCACAATGAAGATTGCATCGAGTCGCGCCCCGACATTGGCCTCTACGTCCTCGCGGACGGAATGGGGGGCTATAACGCGGGCGAAGTCGCCAGCGGCATGGCCACTTCCCTCATCTCCGACGGGATTCAGGAATCGTGGATCGGGCGCGATGTGGCGCGCCTCGGGAGAGACGACGCGAAGGCGCTCTCGGAACGCCTCATCCGCGAGCAGATCGCGCGCTCCAACAGCGCCATCTTCACCACTTCGCAGAACAATCCCGAGTGCGCGGGCATGGGAACCACGCTCGTCGTGTGCCTCTTCTTCGACAATTTCCTCACCGTGGCGCACATCGGGGACTCGCGGCTCTACCGCCTGCGTGGAGAGGCGATGGAGCAGGTCACGCGAGATCACTCGCTCTTGCAGGAGCAGCTCGACTCGGGGCTCATCACCCCCGAAGAGGCAAAGCTGTCGCAGAACAAGAACCTCGTCACGCGCGCGCTGGGCATCGATCCCACCGTCGAGCCCGAGGTGCACGTGTACGAAACCGAGCCCGAGGACATCTACGTGCTTTGCTCCGACGGGCTCTCCGACATGGTCGAGGACGAGGAGATTCGGCTCACCCTCATCACGCTCAGGACCAATCCCACCCTCACGGTCGCGCAGCTCGTACAGGCGGCGAACGACAATGGGGGCAGGGACAACATTTCGGCGATGCTGGTGCGCGTCGCCGAGCCCTTTGGTGTGCCGCGGGGCTGGCTCGCGCGGTTGAAGGCATTATTCGGGTAATTCCCAAGGAAAACGACCATGGCCAAGCTCATCCTCAGCGTCGACGGGCAAGTACTGAAGGAGTTCGCGCTCTCCAAGGAGCGAACGCTCATCGGTCGCAAGCCCCATAACGACATCCAGATCGACAACCTCGCGGTGAGCGGCGAGCACGCGGCGATCATCACGATCCTGAACGACTCGTTCATCGAGGACCTGGGCAGCACCAACGGCACCATGGTCAACGGCAAGCCGGTGAAGAAGCACTTCCTGCAGAACAACGACGTGGTCGAGATCGGCAAGCACAAGCTCAAGTACTTCAACGACGCCCCCACGGCGGCCACCGCGGCGGACTTCGAGAAGACGATGATCATTCGCAACCCCGCCAAACCGGCCCCGCCGCCGCCCAAGGCGGACCCCGGCATGGGCGACACGCAGACCAACCTGAAGCCGATGCCGTCCGAGGCCCCGAAGCCGGCCGCACCTCCGCCCCCACCCGCGCCTTCGCCCGCGATGGACCACTCGACTTCGCCTCCCGCGCCCAAGCCGGCAATGCCCCCTCCGGCGCCGGCTCCTTCCGCCCCTGCAGCGGCACCCACGCCCGCCCCGGGCGGCGCCGGCGGCTTGCGCGAGGCGGTGATCCAGGTGCTTTCCGGAGCCGCCGCGGGACGCACCCTCGATCTCACCAAGAACCTCACCACCATCGGCAAGCCCGGATTGCAGGTGGCCGTCATCACCAAGCGGCCCAATGGCTACTTCATCACCCACGTGGAAGGGGCGACTTACCCCACGTTGAACGGCGCTTCCCTCGGCGCCCAGGCGAGAGCGCTCGGCGATCACGACCTCATCGAGATCGCCGGCGTGAAGATGGAGTTTTACTACAAGCCGTGAGCCCGAAAAGGGCTCCCGGACGCCTGTCCTGGGGCTCGACGGCGGCACTTCCACAGTGCAGGAAATTCTGTGGAATGGCGCACACCCGCCGTGCTAAGGTTTGTCGATAATGGAGCGAGAAACCGTTCTCCAACGAGACCGCGCCTCGAGTGCGGAAGGGCGCAGCCAAACGCCTTCCGCGGCCTTGGGACAGACGATGAAGATCAGGGTACTGGGCTGCAGCGGGGGCATCGGCGGCGGGCTTCGCACCACGTCGTTCCTGGTCGACGAGGACGTGCTGATCGATGCCGGAACCGGCGTGGGAGACCTGTCGCTGGAGAACCTGGCGAAGATCGACCACATCTTCGTGAGCCACTCGCACCTGGATCACGTCACCAGCATCCCGTTCCTGGTCGATACGGTTTGCTGGATGCGCCGCAATCCCATCATCGTCTACGGAATCAAGGAGACGCTCGACATCCTGAGGGCGCATCTATTCAACTGGAAGATCTGGCCGGATTTCACGCAGATCCCGAACGCGGAAGCGCCCTTCATGGTGTATCGCGAGATCAAGGTGGGTGAGGTGGTGGAGCTGCGCGGGCGGCGCTTCACGGCGATTCCGGCCAACCACACGGTGCCCGCGGTGGGCTACGTGATGGACAACGGGCGCAACGCGCTCGTCTTCAGCGGCGACACCGCCAGCAACGACGCCCTGTGGAGCGTGGTGAACGCGACGAAGAACCTGAAGTACCTCATCATCGAGACGGCGTTCTCGAACAAGGAAAGCGACATCGCGGCGGCTTCGAAGCACCTGTGCCCGAAGATGCTCGCCCAGGAGCTCGAAAAGATGCGCGTGAGCCCCGAAGTCTTCATCACCCACCTGAAGCCGGGTGAAGGGGCGCTCACGATGAAGGAAGTGGGAGAGGCGGCCGGGCGCTGGCGGCCCCGGATGCTCGAGAACAACCAGGAATTCACCCTGTAGCTTTTCACGCGCGGGGGAGGGGCAGGCAATGACAACTATTTCGCGGGTGCAATCATGAGCGCACTTCTGGACACCAAGGTGCCATCGTCGGGCAGCGTCGCCGACATGGGCGCGAAGCTGGCTTTCTCGAAGAAGCTGCAGGCGGTCACCAACCGCATCCACTCGACCAACAACATCGACGAGATCATCCTCGATGTGTCGCGGGATATCTGCCAGCTCTTCGAAGCCGACCGCATGACGGTCTACATCACGAGCGAGGACGGCTCCTCGATCGTCTCCAAGGTGAAGACGGGGCTGAATTCCTTCAAGGACATCAAGCTGCCGATCTCGGAGTCCTCGCTCGCCGGGTACAGCGCGCTCAACAAGCGCCACATGAACATCAAGGACGTGTACGACGACGGCGAGTTGAAGCAATACTCGTCCAACCTCACCTTCCTGAAAGCGGTCGACCAGCGCACCGGCTACCGCTCCAAGCAGATGCTGATCGCCCCGATCCTGGGCGGCGACACGGGCACGGATCTCATGGGCGTGATCCAGCTCATCAACAACCTTGCCGGGCAGCCGTTCTCCTCGCTGCACGACGAGGGCGTGATGGAACTGTCCAAGACGCTCGCCATCGCCTTCCGCGTCCGGCAGCAGATGCCGGGGTCGATCTCGTCGAAGTTCGAGTACCTGGTCGTGGACAACATCATCGCCGCGGGCGAGCTCGAGCTCGCCACCAAGGCCGCGCGCCGCAAGAACAAGAACGTCGAGGACATCCTGGTCGACGAGTTCCAGGTGAAGCATCCGGCGATCGGCGCCGCGCTCGCGAAATTCTTCGGCGTCGAGTACGAGCCGTTCAAGCAGGACCGCATCAAGCCGCCGGACCTGCTGAAGAACATCAAGCGCGACTATGCCGAGGCCAACCACTGGCTGCCGCTCGAGGATTCGAAGGCGGGCGTGGTCGTGATGTCCACCGACCCGGAGCGCGTGAAGAGCTCGCGCATGGTCGAGAACGTCTTCCCGCGCTCCAAGGTCGTCTTCAAGGTGACCACCGAGAAGGACTTCAAGCTCACGCTCGACCATTTCTTCGGCGCCGAGATGATGGGCAGCAACGAGTCGATCGGCGACCTGCTCTCGAGCCTGGATGAGGAGGAGGAGGGCGGAATCGCCGGAGGCGGGGCCGACGAAGTGTCGGCCGCGGCCGACAACGAGCTGGTGAAGCTCGTGAACAAGATCATCGTCGACGCGTACAACCAGGGAGCCTCGGATATCCACGTCGAGCCGCTTCCCGGCAAGGGCAAGACGGGCATTCGCTTCCGCAAGGACGGCACGCTCAACAACTACATCGAGGTCCCGGCGGCTTATCGCAACCCGCTCGTCACGCGCCTGAAGATCATGTGCGACCTGGACATCTCCGAGAAGCGCAAGCCGCAGGACGGCAAGATCAAGTTCAAGAAGTTCGGCCCGCTGGACATCGAGCTGCGGGTCGCCACCATCCCCACGGCGGGCGGTGTCGAGGACGTGGTGATGCGTATCCTCGCGGCCGGCGAGCCCATCCCGCTCGACAAGCTGGGCGTGCTGCCGGCGAACATGGAGCGGCTTAAGCAGTGCATCGCGAAACCCTACGGGCTCTTCTTCGTATGCGGCCCCACCGGCTCCGGAAAGACGACCACGCTGCACTCGGTGCTGGGATCCCTCAACACGGTCGACACCAAGATCTGGACCGCCGAGGATCCCGTCGAAATCACGCAGAAGGGGCTGCGCCAGTGCCAGATGAATCCCAAGGGCGGGCTCACCTTCGCCAGCGCGATGAAAGCATTCCTGAGAGCCGATCCGGACATCATCATGGTCGGTGAGATGCGCGACAAGGACACCACCGCGATCGGCATCGAGGCTTCCCTCACGGGCCACCTTGTGTTCGCGACCTTGCACACGAACTCGGCTCCGGAATCGATCATCCGCCTGCTCGACATGGGCATGGACCCCTTCAACTTCGCCGACGCGCTGCTGGGCGTGCTGGCACAACGCCTCGCCAAGCGCCTTTGCAAGTGCAAGGAGGCCTACTCGCCCGGCCAGGATGAGGTCAAGCACTTCATCACCGAGTACTGCGAAGAGCTCAAGAGCACGCCGGAGTTCAGGAACGACTTGAATGGCAGCTACAAGAAAGTCTTCGAGCGCTTCCAGAAGGACTACGGCTTTGGCAAGCCCGAGTACAAGATGTACAAGCCGAAGGGCTGCGATGCGTGCGGCGGCACCGGCTACAAGGGCCGCGTGGGCCTGCACGAGTTGCTCGTGGGCACCGACCCGATGAAGAAGCTGATCCAGGAGCACGCGCGGGTCGCCGAGATGTTCCAGACCGCGCTCGCCGAAGGCATGCTCACCCTGAAGATGGACGGCATGGAGAAGGTGCTCCAGGGCACCACCGACATGGCGCAGGTCCGAGCGGTCTGCATCAAGTAATGGCAGCGCAGCAGGAGAAGATCCTCAAGGAAAGCCCGGTGCGCCCGCCCGGGCTCCTCGAGCTGCAGCGCTCGCTCGAGACGCACTTCCTCTCCAAGCTCGAGTACCTGAACGCGATCGGGATCGCGCTCTCGCAGGAGCGCGACATCAACAAGCTCCTCGAGACCATCCTCATCGCGGCGAAGAACCTCACCCACGCCGACGGCGGGACGCTCTACCGCCTGGTGGGCGACAAGCTGCAGTTCGAGATCGTGCGCACCGACTCGCTGTCGATCGCGATGGGAGGCAGCTCCGGCAACCCGGTGCCGTTCTATCCCATCCCGCTGCACAACAAGGACGGCGAGCCCAACTACACGATGATCGCGGCCTATGCCGCGCTCATGCAGCGCACGGTGAACATCGCCGACGCCTACCTCGAGGAAGGCTTCGACTTCTCGGGAACACGCAACTTCGACAAGCGCACCGGCTACCGCTCGACCTCTTTCCTCACCGTGCCGATGAAGAACCACGAGGGCGACATCATCGGCGTGCTGCAGCTGTTGAACGCCACCGATACGGCCACCGGGACAGTCACCACCTTCGGCGAGGAGGACCAGCGGCTCGCCGAGTCGCTCGCCTCGCAGGCGGCGATCGCGCTGACCAACCGGCTCCTCATCCAGCAGCTCGAGGTGCTGTTCGAGTCGCTGATCGAGCTCATCAACACCGCCATCGACGAGAAGAGCCCGTATACGGGCGGGCACTGCAAGCGCGTGCCCACGTTGACGATGATGCTGGCGGAGGCCGCCCACAACGCCGCGACCGGCTCGCTGTCCGAATTCCGCATGTCGGAGAAAGACCGCTACGAGCTGAAGATCGCCGGGCTGCTGCACGACTGCGGCAAGATCACCACGCCCGTGCACGTCGTCGACAAGGCGACCAAGCTGCAGACCATCTTCGACCGCATCGAGCTCGTGGCCACGCGCTTCGAGGCGCTCAAGCGCGAGGCCGAGATCGAGATGCTGCGCGGCAAGGTGCGCGCGCTCGAGGCCCACGACGAGGCGAGCGCGCGGCGCGCCGAGGAAGCCTACACTGCGAAGATCCGCCAGTACGACGACGACCGCGCGTTCCTGCGCCGCACCAACATCGGCAGCGAGCGCATGAAGCCCGAAGACCAGGCGCGGGTCTCGCAGATCGCGAAGTACCAGTGGCGCAACGAGCGCGGCGACCTCGAGCGCTTCCTCTCCAGGGACGAGGAAGACAACCTCAACATTCCCTACGGCACCTTGAGCCCCGGCGAGCGCGAGATCATCAACCACCACATCGTGGCCACCATCAAGATGCTCGAGGCGCTGCCCTGGCCGCGGCACCTCACCGCCGTTCCCGAATACGCCGGCGGCCACCACGAGCGCATGGACGGCAAGGGCTATCCCAAGGGCCTCACCCGCGAGCAGATGAGCGTGCAGGCGCGCGTGATGGGCATCGCCGACATCTTCGAGGCGCTCACCGCCAAGGACCGCCCCTACAAGCCCGGCAAGACGCTCTCCGAATCGCTCGGGATCCTCGGCCGCATGAAGGAGAACGGGCACGTCGACCCGGAGCTCTTCGATGTTTTCGTGCGCGACAAGGTCTACCTGAGATACGCCCGCGAGTTCCTCGACCCCGAGCAGATCGACGAGGTCGACGAGAAAAGCATCCCCGGCTACAAGCCGTAGCATCCTGAATTCTCAACCCCGGTTTCCCATGACGACACGCGTGCCCGTCGGCGTATTTTTTGCGCTGTTCACCATCTCCGGATTCGCGGGGCTCATCTACGAATCGATCTGGAGCCACTACCTCAAGCTCTTCCTCGGGCACGCCGCCTACGCGCAGACGCTCGTGCTCGCGATCTTCATGGGCGGCATGGCGCTGGGATCGTGGCTGGTCAGCCGCTTCACCCAGCGCATCTCCAACCTGCTGCTGGGATACGCCATCGCGGAGCTGGGCATCGGCGTGCTGGCACTCGTCTTCCACCGCTTGTTCCTGGCCGCGACCGGATGGGCCTTCGATTCGGTGCTCCCGGCGATGGGCGGCGGCGGCGTGGACCTCTTCAAATGGGCGCTCGCCTCGATCCTGATCCTTCCCGCATCGATCCTGCTCGGCACGACCTTCCCGTTGATGAGCGCGGGAATCATCCGCCTGTATCCGGAATCGAGCGGCCGCGCGCTCTCGATGCTTTACTTCACCAACAGCTTCGGCGCGGCCGCGGGCGTGCTCGCGAGCGGCTTCTTCCTGATCGATCGCTGGGGGTTGCCGGGAACCATCCTCACGGCCGGTCTCCTCAACGTGGCGCTGGCGCTCGCGGTGTGGCTGATCACGCGGCGCTTCGCGCCTGCGGTCCCCGCGCCGGCGGTGGCGCCGGGGCAGAGCGAAGCGCACGGCAAGGCGGTCGCGCGCGCGATCCTGTTGCTCGCCTTCGCCACCGGTGCCGCGTCGTTCATCTACGAGATCACCTGGATCCGCATGCTCACGCTGGGCCTGGGCGCCTCGACGCACGCCTTCGAGGTGATGCTCGCGGCCTTCATCCTCGGCATGTCGCTGGGCGCCTTCTGGATCCGCAACCGCATCGGCCGGCTCGCCAACGACATCGCGTGGCTCGCCGCGCTCCTGTTGGCCAAGGCGGTCTTCGCCATCTACGCGCTCTGGGTGTACGGCGGCGTGCTCGAGTTCATCCAGTGGACGATGCAGGCCACCGCGCGCACCGACAGCGGCTATGTGCTGATCACGGTCGCGGGGCTGGTGGCCTCGATGGTGGTGATGCTGCCGACCGCCTTCTGCGCCGGCATCACGTTGCCGCTCGCCACCTATGCGCTCACCTCGCGCGGGCATGGCGAGGCCTCGATCGGCAGGGTCTATGGCGCCAACACCGCAGGGTGCATCGTCGGCGCGGCCTTTGCCACCCACCTGGGCATGGAATGGCTGGGCGTGAAGGGCTTGACCGGCATGGGAGCGCTTCTCGACGTGGGTGTGGGCGCGCTCATCTACATCGTGGGCATGGGTGCGGCGCGGCGCCCGCGCGCCTACGCCGTGAGCGCAGTCGCGATCCTGGCCGCGCTCATCGCGTTCGTCACGACCGATCTGAATCTCTTACGCATGAGCTCCGGAGTCTTCCGCCACGGCATGTTCGACGATCCGGCGACGAGCACGGTGCGCTTCTACCGCGACGGCAAGACCGCGACCATCGCGGTGGTCGACAACTTCACCAAGAGGTCCATCCGCACCAACGGCAAGGTGGATGCCGCGATCGAGATCGATCCCAAGGCGAACGCCTCGATCGACGAGCCGACCATGGTCTTGGCCGGCGCCTTGCCGCTCGCGATGAAGCCCGGCGCCAAGCTCGTCGCCAACATCGGGCTGGGCTCGGGTCTCACCACGCACACGCTCCTGGGAAGCCCGGCGGTGACCGAGGTCGACACCATCGAGATCGAACGCATGATGGTCGAGGGCGCGCGGCTCTTCGATCCCGCCAACCGCCGCGCCTTTGCCGATCCGCGCAGCCGCATCCACATCGAGGACGCAAAGACCTTCTTCGCCGCGCACGGCAAGAAATACGACGTGATCGTCTCGGAGCCGTCGAACCCGTGGGTGAGCGGAGTCTCCACGCTCTTCTCCGAAGAGTTCTACGGGCAGGTGAAGCGCTATCTTCGCGACGACGGCCTGCTCGTCCAATGGGTCCAGTCCTACGAGATCAACGTGGGACTCCTTTCGTCGATCTTCCAGGCGCTGGGCAAGCACTTTCCCGATTACGCGATCTACGGCGGCGGCAGGAGCGGCGACCTGTTCGTGATCGCCACGCCCGCGGGCAAGCTTCCGCCGCTCACGGCCGAGGTCTTCGCGATTCCCGGGGGCGCGGCCGACCTCGCCCGCCTGGGTTACCGCGATCTGGGAGATCTCAACGCGCTGCGCATCGGCGGGAGGAAGGCGCTCGAGCCGCTCTTCCTCCACACCGGTTTTCCGGCGAACTCGGACTTCTTCCCGGTGATCGACCAGCGGGCGCCGCGCTCGCGCTTCAAGAACGAGAGCGCCGAGGACCTGCGCCGCATGCGTGATGCGCTCACGCCATTCCTCGCGCTCCTCGACACCGAATCGCGCACGCCGCTCGCGCGTATCCAGGCCGCGGGAAAGAACCGGCCGGTGCGCATCGATCATGCCGTGACCGGCGCGGAGGCGATCGGCGTTTTCCTCAGCGGCGCCGCGGAGCACGCGGAGACGCTCTCGCCGGAATTGCGCCGCTCCGCGCTCATGGCGCGCGGCCTTCTCGACAATTGCACCGGGGCGAAGGACGCTTGGATCGAATCATTGACCGACGTGGTGCGCGCCGCCAGTCCCTATCTCGAACGCGCGGACGTGGCCGTGGTCTTCGATCGCGTGCAGGCCTCGCGCTGCTGGAAATCGCTCGACGAGCCGGGGCGCGGCCGCGTGAAGCTTCTCCAGGCGGTCAACGATCGCGACGCCGAGGCGATGGCCGCACTCGGCTCGAGCCTGCTGCAGCGCAAGGCCGCCACCTCGGATAGCGAGCGCGCCTTCGAGCTGCAAGCGGCGATGACGGGCCATCTCGCGAAAGGCCGCGACAGCGAAGCGCGCATCGTGGGCGAGCGCTATCTGCGCACTCTCGGTCCAGCCGACCGTGAGGCCGTCACCATGCACTTGCTCGTCGCGCACGCGCTCGCCCGCACGCGAGATCGCGCGCCGTGACCAAAAGCGTCACTTTTTGGCCGGATCGTGTCCGGGGGGAGACGGGCCGTTTCCGCCCTTGAAACCTTGGTTACAGGCTGAACCCGGGTGGCCTCCAACGTCCTCACTGTGTAATGTATAACGCATTGAATTAATGACTAATTCAGGAATTGGGCGCGGGTGTTACAAATGCCATTTCGGCGGGCGGTCCGAAGGGGCATGTGGCACAGCGGTTGCATAGATCTTGGTCGCACACAACCAAGCGTGCCCGATTTATTTCCACCACAGGAGAGTCCATGAAGAAAGTCCAGCAAGGCTTCACCCTGATCGAACTGATGATCGTTGTTGCGATCATCGGTATCCTCGCGGCCATCGCTATTCCGGCCTATCAGGACTTCACCATCCGTTCCAAGGTAACCGAGCTGATCAACGCCGCCGGCGTCTGCAAGACGTCCGTCGCTGAGTACTATCAGGCCAAGGGCGTGTTCCCTGGCGCGGCTGATTCGGGATGCTCCACGGTCGGTACCGCGAACTCCGCGGCCCCGGTGGTTGCTGCCGGTACGGGTGTCATCAGCGTCAGCGCGGCCGGCGGACTGGCCACGCAGCTCACCGGCAACGCGAGCGGCACGCTCCTCAACTACACGCCGACTCTGGCGGGTGGCGCGGGATCGGCGATCGTTGCATGGGATTGCAAGACCGGCACGACGATCACGGCGAAGTACCTGCCCGCGACCTGCCGTTAATCC
>Ga0209131_1003279_pt1 | contig 10781 bp, 7 predicted proteins | sample GraSoi_2013_40cm_FD_185826 | JGI IMG/M metagenome (GOLD analysis project Ga0209131, IMG submission 185826) | Grasslands soil microbial communities from the Angelo Coastal Reserve, California, USA - Sample 9_17_2013_40cm (SPAdes) (version 2) | ecosystem: Environmental > Terrestrial > Soil >...
CGATAAACCCGAGCGCCGCGACCGCCAACTCGAGCGCGGCATCCCGTTGATCCGCCCCCACCCTTACCTTCCCCGGGAGCAGGCGAGATAAGGGTGAGGGCCCGCGGCGCCCGGATTGGCGATTGGCTTTCATCTGGAGACTGCGCCTCTGCGTGGTAGATGGAGGGTTGCCGGCGGTAAAATCTCTGGCCCCGCGACATCAGTTATACGCGGGGCGTTTTGATGCGCGCCGCCTGTTTACGGCATATCGACCAGAATATCCCGGGCGAGTTTCACGACGTCCGGTGGCGATGCATAGATGTCGCGCATCAGCGCCTGTACCGCGGCGCCGCCCAGCGGACGCACGTCCAGGGCCTGACTGCGCATCTCGGCGAGGAAGTCAGGATCGCGCATGGTAGCGTCGAAGGCTTCGCGCAATGTCTCAATGCGCTCTTGCGGAACCGCCGGCGGCGCTGCGAACGGGCGCGCGATGCCCTGCCGCGAAACGATGAGATGCGCAGTCAGGCCCTGGACGTGCGTCCGGACGAGGTCGGTGAGCAGCGGAACGTCGGGAAGATCCTCGTGCTTTGCCAGCCCGATCTGTAGCGTGATCCGGATGCGCTTGTCCGTGAGCCACTCGCGATTTCGGCTGAGAATGCTCGTCCATGACCAACCGCAACGACCGTCGACCTCGCCGCGCTCCATGGCAAGATTGACGTCGGCGCCGCCCGGATAGCCGGTGACGACCCGCATCGGCAAATGAAACAGGTTGCGCAGCACGATCGGGAATGCGTCGCTGTCGGCGCCCGCGCCCGACGCGCCGATCACGGTCTTCGTCGTCAGCATGTCCTGCCACGTGGCGATGCCGCGGGAGGCGTTGATGGCGCAGACGCCCACCTCCTCCGAGATGCTGCCGATCCAGTTGAATTTCGGCGCGTCGAATTGTGCGCCGTCGAGATGTCCGATCAGCGGCTCGAAAACAATGCCGCGCGAGAAGGTCGCAAGCACGGTGCCGTCGCGCGGCGCTGCATTGAAAAGAAAATTCACCGCCTTGAGGCTTCCGGCCCCGGCCATGTTCTGCACAACGACCGAAGGATGGCCGGGAATGTGCCGCCCGAGGTAGCGGGCAAGCTCACGCGCATAGATGTCGTAGCCGCCGCCGGGGCTAAATCCCACCACGATGCGCACCGTCTTGCCGGCAAAGAAGGAGCCGGTGTCGTCCGCAATGGCCGGTGTAAAGATCGCTATCGCGGCGGTGATAAAGGTCGCCCCGAGCATGCGCCGGAACGCTGGCATCCCGCCGATGATCTGCCCGCCTGCCCTCCCCTGCAAGCGTGCGAGGATGGGGCGGGCGTGGCGAGAGGCGCGCCCGGCATCAACCGACGCTTTGAAACTCGTTACTTTCGCGCTATTCGGCGGCGACGTGCGCCTGCTGCGGCACGTCCTCAAGCGCGAGCGAAGAAGCTGCATCTGACGGATATCGGTGATTGAACGGTAACCACAAGCGCACGAAAATCCTAGGACTCGGCCCGGCCGGGATCAAGCCCCGCTGCGGCTGAGACTCTCGCGAGCGCGAGAGATCATCCGAAAAATGCCGGTAATTGAAGCAAATCAAGGTCTTTTATCCGATTGGTAACCGTGGCCCCAACCGGAGCGCTTGACCGATTGATCCCATTCGCGCGAATTTCCGTTTCTGTAAGGAATCCCGCCTAGCGTACCGGCATGCTGTACGCTGCGGCATTGAGGGGATTTTGAGAGTGGCCAAGACCGTGCTCATCGTGGAAGACAACGAGCTCAACATGAAGCTCTTCCATGACCTGTTAGAGTCATACGGCTACGACACTATGGGGACGCGCAGCGGGATTGAGGCGCTCGAGCTCGCGCGTACGCATCGTCCTGACTTGATCCTGATGGACATACAACTGCCCGACGTTTCGGGGCTCGAGGTCACGAAGTGGATCAAAGCCGATCCTGACCTGCATCGGATCCCGGTTGTCGCCGTCACAGCTTTTGCGATGAATGGCGACGAGGAGCGCATACGGCAGGGTGGCTGCGAGGCCTATCTGTCGAAGCCGATTTCCATTGCCAAGTTCATGGAAACAGTTCGCAGCTTCCTCAGCGCCGCCGAGTCAGAATGCCGGTGATTGCTCCCTTGTCGTCGATGTCCCGGCCAATGTAGAGGCTTCGTCGAGGCCCTGCCGATAACATGATAGCGCCCAACAGGGGGCATCGGCGACAGCGGACAGATGACGGAAATTTCGCGCTCTGTCGCTGTCCTCCGCCATCCAGTGGGAGAGCGGCCGGGCGAGGCTTGTTAAAATTCATCGTAAAAATTCATGGTTGATTGAAGTATAGCGGCCCGTTCGAGGCGCTTAGCATTGTCTTCCGGGCAGCATCCGATAGATTTACGTGCAGCAAAGGCCGCTGCAGGCGACGCGCCTCCAGAAATGGGAAGTCCTTCGGCCGATGCAAAACCCTACGGTTTACTCGGGTCCGCCGCATCTCCTGAGTCCGTGGGGTTCGGCCGGTCGGGGCGGTGGGAGTGGCCTCCTCAAAGACACCGCTTCCGACCGGCCACCATCTTAAAGCTCCGATAATTAACGGTTCGTAGCCCGAACGGAAACGCCGCGCATGCCGGTGCGTAAATTGCGGCGGCATTTCGGCCGCCTAACCGGACAACGAGTAATTCAGACTTGAATGTGCGATAGGCTCGCCCCGGATTGCGACCCGCCGAGGCCGACGTCATCCGGATCGCAGGCACTTTTTACTTGATCTTAGTTTCGCGGAACTCAACATGCTTCTTGGCGACCGGATCATACTTCTTCTTTACCATTTTCTCGGTCTGGGTGCGGGAATTCTTCTTCGTGACATAGAAATAGCCGGTATCGGCGCTCGACAGGAGCTTGATCTTGATCATGGTCGACTTAGCCATAGGGGCAGTCCTCGATTGAGTTGGGGGCAGGCCCCACAGGTTGCGCGGAACCTAGCGACCAGGGTGAAGGAGGTCAAGGAGACCGTGCAGACCGTAGGGCGCAATAAGCGCAGCGCATTGCGCCGTTCCCACTCAAACGGCGATCGCCGAAGTCGCCCTCCGTCGGGACGCTGCCCGCCGTGGACTCCAGCAACAAGAGAGGGGTGTTGACTTTGATAGGGGGGCGGTGGCGCCAGCGCCAACGCAGCTTTCCCGTCGGAGCGGCGCAATGCGCTGCGCTTATTGCGCCCTACGGTCCTACTCCAGAAGCTCCCGCAGCCGTTTGCCACGCTGCATTCGGTAGAACGGGACCGGAAGATCGTGGGTGAAGTCCTGATCTTGAGTTCTTCCAGCACCGCCATTGTGATGCCCGGCATATCGAGCCTCAGGCTTTCCTCGATCGGCAGCCAGACCAGTTCCACCAGTTCGGTGTCGGGGCCGACGACGCCGTCGATACGGGCCGCGATGGCATCGGCATCGACGGCAAAGAAGCGCGTGTCGAAACGGCGTGGCCGCCCCGGCGGCGTAATGGCGCGGGCGATGAAGTGCACCGCGGCGAGATCGGGGGCAACGCCCGATTGGGTGAACTTCGCCCATTCGGGACTGGGGGCACGCGACGCGCTGTCCGCTTTGGTGCCGAGCACGAGGCCGGTCTCCTCGAACACCTCGCGAATGGCGGCCAGCGGAAAACCGCGCGACTTTTCCGCGCTGGGATAGCGCACCTCCTGCATCAGCCGCGCTTCGACGCGCTTGTCGAGTGGCGTCGATGCACCCATGCGGCGGTCGGCAAGCTCGACGCGCCCGCCCGGGAACACGTATTTGCCCGGCATGAACTTGTGGCCGTGATGTCGCCGCCCCAGCAGCACCTTAGGATCGATCACCAGCATGGTAGCGGCATCGCGGATCTTCACGCCGGGCAGGTTCTGCTTGCTGTCTCCGATGGACAAGAACTCAGCGAGGCGCGCGTGCGGATCGGAGGTCATGGGCGAATGTCTCTATCTGGCTACGCTATCCGCATCCGCGGCATCTGTTTGCGCATTCGGGTCGAAGCCGTGCATGTAGTTCGCCCACTGCCAGCCGACGATCGCGCCCTTGACCGGCTGCAACAGCCCGACCGCAAGTCCGATCGTCAACGGCAGCCATAGCACGGCATGCAGCCAATAGGGCGGCATGTACGCGACCTCGACCACGAGCGCGAGCGGCACCACCACATGGCCGACGATCAGGATGACGAAATAGGCGGGTGCATCGTCGGCGCGGTGGTGGTGAAGGGCTTCGCTACAGGCCGCGCAACGATCCGCCACCTTGAGGAAGGCCCGGAACATTCTGCCCCGCTCGCAGTTCGGGCAACGCCCGAAAAGGCCGCGCCGGATAGACTGCCAGGCCGGTCGCGCCGGCAATCCTGCCTCTTTCCCTCCGCCATCCGCCAGGGAGGGAAGGGAGGGCGGCTCTTGCGAGGGATCTTGCCAGCTCATCGGCGCCGCTTCCGCTTGTGGCCGGCGTCGCGGTCGGAAGCGCCCTCCTTCGCACCCTTCTGGCGTCGCGATTTGCGCGCTGAGGCGGGCCGATGTCCCTTCGCAAGAATGCGCGCCGTGGCATCGCGGCGTCCTTCCGACAACATCTCGAAGCGCAGTGCACCGGCGACCGGCGCCGCCTCGACCAGGCGCACCGTCACCGCATCGCCGAGCCGGTAGGTCTCGCCGCTGGCGTCGCCGACCAGGGCGTGGGCGCGCTCGTTGTAGCGGAAATAGTCGTCGCCCAGCGTCGCCGCGGCGATGAAGCCGTCGGCGCCGGTATCGTCGAGCTTGACGAACAGTCCCGAGCGCGTGACGCCGCCGACGCGTCCGTTAAAGACGGCGCCGATGCGGTCGGCGAGGAAATGGGCGATCAGGCGATCGACCGTTTCGCGCTCGGCCGCCATGGCGCGGCGCTCCGCCGCCGAAATGCGCGCGGACACTTCACCGAGCGAACGCACGGTTTCGGCCGTCGGCAGGCCGTCGCCGCCGAGCTTGAGGGCGCGGATCAGGGCGCGGTGGACGACGAGGTCCGCATAGCGCCGGATCGGCGAAGTGAAATGGGCGTAGCGCTTGAGGTTGAGGCCGAAATGTCCGTAGTTCTCCGCCGCGTACTCGGCCTGGGCCTGACTGCGCAGCACCACCTCGTTGACGAGGTTTTCGGTATCGCTTCCTTTGACGCGTCCGAGGATGCGGTTAAAGCCGTCGGGCCGCAAAGCGCCGCTTTTGGGAAGTGAGATGTCAAGCGTCGCCAGGAACTCGCGCAGCGCGTGGAGCTTTTCCACCGCCGGTTCGTCGTGGACACGGTAGATCAGCGGCACGCCGACGCGCTCCAGCGTCTCGGCCGCCGCCACATTGGCGAGGATCATGCATTCCTCGATCAGCCGGTGCGCCTCGAGTCGTTGCGGCGAAATCACCCGGTCGATGGTGTTGTCTGGCTTGAGCAGGATTTTCCTCTCGGGCAGATCGAGATCGAGCGGACCGCGCTGGTCGCGGGCGCGTTTGAGAGCCGTGTAGGCAGCATAAAGCGGCGCGATGACGAGGTCGAGCAGCGGTGCGGCCGTGTCATCCGGACGGCCGTCAGCGGCGGCCTGGACCTGCGCGTAGTGAAGCTTGGCGAACGAGCGGATGAGGACGCGATGAAACCGATGCTCGCGCTTGCGGCCATCGGCGCCGACCACCATGCGCACCGCGATTGCGGGGCGATCGAGACCCGGCTTGAGCGAGCACAGGTCGTTGGAGATGCGTTCGGGCAGCATCGGCACCACCCGATCCGGGAAATACACCGAATTGCCCCTCGCCGCCGCCTCGCGGTCAAGCGCCGAACCGGGTGCGACATAGTGGGCGACGTCCGCAATCGCCACGTCGATGACGAATCCGCCCGGATTTTTTGGGTCGGTATCAGGACGCGCAAAAACCGCGTCGTCGTGGTCCTTGGCATCGACCGGGTCGATGGTAACTAAGGGAACCTCGCGCCAGTCCTCGCGACCGTCGGGCTTCGCCTGACGTGCCGTTTCGGCTTCATGCAGCACCTCGCGGGAGAATGTGTGCGGGATGCCGTGGGCGTGGATCGCGATGAGGCTCGCGGCCTTTTCGGTCGCGAGCGAGCCCAATCGCTCCTTCACCCGCGCGGTCGGCAGCCCGAGGTGTCCGCTCCGGCTCACCTCGACGGAGACAAGGTCGCCTTCGTCGGCATCAAGGGTTGCGCCCGCCGGGATGGCGAGTTCGCGGCCAGAGTTTTTCTTGTCGATCGAGGCTAAGCGGCCGCCGCCCCCCACGAGCTTGCGAAACACGCCGAGCACGCGATGCTTGGCGCGATCGATGATCTTGATGATACGGCCCTGGTAAAGAATGCCGTTCTCGGCGTCGCCCGATTTTTCGGTGCGCAGGAGAGCCCTGTCGCCAATGCCCGGCACCTCGCCGCGGCCCGCGCGGCGCGGCACATGGAGGCGAATCTTGGGCGGCTCGCCGTGGGCTTCCTCGTCCCATTCGGTCGGCACCGCGATCAGCTCGCCGTCAGCATCGCGTCCGGTGATATCGGCGAGCACCACATTGGGCAATGCGCCCGCATGGTGCAGCTTCTTGCGCCGCTTTTCGATTGCACCTTCGTCAGCGAGATCGCGTAGCATTTGCTTGAGGGCCGCTCGATCCGCGTTCGTGAGACCGAAGGCGCGGGCGATTTCGCGGGTGCCGACGTTGCCGGCTTCCTTGCCGATGAAGGCGAGCACGTCCTCTTTGGAGGGTAGCGGGGTGTGTCTGCGGGATTGGGGATTCAAATATACGTCCAGGAATGTGTAGCGTGTAGCCCGGATGGAGCGAAGCGAAATCCGGGAGAGATCGAGCCTCAGATGAGGCCTTTCCCCGCATTTCGCTTCGCTCCATGCGGGCTACGACTCCTTAAATAGTCGCGCCACCACCGATTTGCCAGTCGCCTCACTTGCGGCCCTCAGCGCGCTTTGCCGGAGCCTTGGGGGCCGCCGATTTCTTGACGGGCTGTTTCGCTGGCTTCTTGGCCGTCGGTCTTGCCGACTTGGCTGGCGGCTTGACCGGCTTTGCGGATTTTCCAGCGCCTGACTTGGTGGGCTTCGGCGGCTCGGGCTTAAGCGCCAGGGGCTTTGCCGCTTTTTCCTTCGCAGGCTTGTCCGGCGGTGCCGCCTTGGCGGCAGATTTCGCTGTCTTACCCCGTGCGGGCGGGCGGCGACCGCCGCCATTGGCGATCTGCTCGGCACGCGCTGCCAGCAACGGGAGCGCGTCTTCAAGCGTGATGGTCTCCGGCGCCTTGTCCCTGGGCAGGGTCGCGTTGACGCCGTCGTGGCTCACATAGGGGCCATACCGGCCGGCCTTCACCACCACCGGCCCGCCCTTGTCGGGGTGGTCGCCGAGCGGGCGGCCCGGATCGCCGCCGAACCGGCGGCTGCGCGGTCCCTTGGCGATTTTTTCGGCAATCAGCGTCACTGCGCGGTTGAGGCCGATGTGGAAGATGTCATCGCCCGCGTCAAGATTGGCGTAGGTCTTGCCGTGCTGCACATAGGGGCCAAAGCGGCCGCTGCTGGCGATGATGGGCGCGCTATCTTCCGGATGGCGGCCGATTTGGCGCGGCAGCGACAGCAGCTTGAGTGCCATTTCGAGATCGACGTCGCCGGGCTGCATGCCGCGCAGCAAGCTGGCGCGCTTCGGCTTCTCTCCGTTCACCGCCTCGCCCAGTTGCACGTAGGGGCCGAAACGGCCCGAGCGCAGCGTCACTTCGAGCCCGCTCTCCGGGTCGATGCCGAGCACCTTGGTGCTGGTCTCCTCAGCGCCGTCGGCGCCAGGCACTGAGAACGGGCGCGTATTGCGGCATTCCGGATAGTTCGAGCATCCGATGAAGGCGCCGAACTGGCCGAGCTTGAGCGATAGCCGCCCAGTGCCGCAGACAGTGCAGAGGCGCGGATCGGTGCCGTCGGGACGCGGCGGAAAGATGTGCGGCCCCAGCAACTCGTCGAGCGCGTCGATCACTTGCGCTCGCGGCACATCCTTGACCTCCCCGACCGCCGCCGTGAAGTCCTGCCAGAACTTGCGCAGGAGCTCGTGCCATTCCAGCTCGTTGTTGGAGACGAGATCGAGCTGTTCTTCGAGGTCGGCGGTGAAATCGTATTCGACATAGCGCGCGAAGAAGCTCTCCAGGAACGCCACCACGATGCGGCCGCGATCCTCCGGCACGAGCCGGCGCTTGTCGATGCGCACGTATTTGCGGTCCTGCAGCACCTGCAGGATCGATGCGTAGGTGGAAGGCCGACCGATGCCGAGTTCCTCCATGCGCTTGACCAGCGACGCCTCCGAATAACGCGGCGGCGGCTCGGTGAAGTGCTGGGTCGCGGCGATCGCTTTCTTGGTCAGCCGTTCGCCGGCGGCCATGGCGGGGAGGCGACGCGACTCGTCATCGTCAGCGGCCTCGTCGCTGCTTTCCTGGTAGAGGGTGAGAAAGCCGTCGAACTTGACCACGGTTCCGGTGGCCCGCAGCTCGAGGAGCCGTGCCGCGACCTTGGCCTCGATATCGACTGTGGTCCGTTCCAGCTCGGCGGATTCCATCTGGGAGGCTATCGCTCGCTGCCAGATCAGCTCGTAGAGCTTCGCCTGGTCGGCGTCGAGATGGCGCCTGACGGCCTGCGGCCGCCGGGTAGGATCGGTCGGGCGGATCGCCTCATGGGCTTCCTGGGCGTTCTTGGCCTTCACCTGGTAGCGGCGCGGTGCATCGGGAAGATATTTCTGCCCATAGGAGGAGCCGACCATCTCGCGGATGGCAGCGATCGCTTCATCGGCGATCTGCACGCCGTCAGTGCGCATATAGGTGATGAGGCCGACAGTCTCGCCGTCGAGCGTGATGCCCTCGTAAAGTCGCTGTGCGATCCGCATCGTATGGGCGGGCGCGAAGCCGAGCTTGCGGCTTGCCTCCTGCTGCAGCGTGGAGGTCGTGAAGGGCGGATAGGGATTGCGCCTGGCGGGCCTCGCCTCTACGGACTTTACCGTGAAGGCCGCCGTCTCCAGCGCCTGCTTGAAGGCTTCCGCCTCGGCCCCCGTACCAATGTCGAGCCGCTGGATCTTTTTGCCGTCGGCGCCGACCAGCCGGGCCTCGAATGTCTCGGCCCGGGGCGTCGCCAGCGTTGCGACCAGCGACCAGTATTCACGGGCGACGAATTTTTCGATCTCCAGCTCGCGGTCGCAGACGAGCCGCAGCGCCACCGACTGCACCCGGCCGGCCGACCGGGCGCCGGGCAGCTTGCGCCACAGCACCGGCGAGAGCGTGAAGCCGACGAGGTAATCCAACGCCCGACGGGCGAGGTACGCATCCACCAGAGCCTGGTCGATGCTGCGCGGATGTCTCATGGCTTCCGTCACCGCCTGCTTGGTGATGGCGTTGAACACCACCCGCTCGACGGCCTGGCCCTTGATGGCTCGCTTCTGCTTGAGGGTCTCCAGAACGTGCCAGGAAATCGCCTCGCCCTCACGGTCGGGGTCGGTGGCGAGGATGAGGGTCTGCGCCCCCTTCACGGCGTTCGCGATGCTGTTGAGGTGCTTCTGGGCCTTAGGATCAACTTCCCAGATCATGCGAAAATCGTGGTCCGGATCGACCGATCCGTCCTTTGCCGGGAGGTCACGCACATGGCCGAACGAGGCCAACACCTCGTAGCCGCGGCCCAGATAGGCGTTGATGGTCTTCGCCTTCGCGGGTGATTCAACAACGACTATCTTCATGAATTTCCAGTAATTTTGTGCCTTCTGCAAGCTTTCCGCGGAACTCCGCGGGCACCACAGAATAGGGAAAATGGGTAAAGCCCCCGTCACTGTCAAACCGTCATGGACGCATGACCAGGGCCTGTGGACATTCGACGCCCGCGCCAAAAGTAATGACTCTCGCGATTAGTACAACCTCACATTGAGGTGATAGTTCAATTCAATTAACCTAAATCAGCGCAACACGGCCGCCCTGTTGCCGCTTGAGCCTGCCGGCAAGCTCAAGCTCCAGCAGTGTCGTCTGCACCATCGTGGTCGAGGCGCCGGATAGGCGGATAAGGTCGTCGGCGGACACCGGCGTGGGTCCTAGCAACGCCACGATCCGGGCGCGGGCATCCGCGGGCGGTTCGGGCAGCAGCGCGCCGTCCTCGATACGGGGCTCCAGGCTCGGCAGCTCCGGCCGATGGCCGATGATCGGCCGCAGCACCGTGAGCACATCCTCGGCCTCCGTGACCATCACGGCGCCTTGCTTGAGGAGCGCATTGGTTCCCGCCGCGCGCGGATCGAGCGGCGAGCCCGGCACCGCGAAGACCTCGCGGTTCTGCTCGATCGCCATCCGCCCCGTTATCAGCGAGCCGGATTTTTGCGCCGCCTCGACCACAATGACGCCGAGCGCAAGGCCCGAAATCAGGCGGTTGCGCCGCGGGAAGTCGCGTCCGCGCGGCCCATAGTCGAACGGCATTTCGGAGACTGCGGCGCCGTTTGCGATCAACGCCTCTACCAGCGGCGCGTGCTCGGGCGGGTAAATGCTGTCGTGGCCGCGCGCCAGGACCGCGACCGTCCCGGTCGCGACGCTGGCCCGATGCGCCGCCGCGTCAATGCCACGGGCAAGCCCTGACACCACCACGAGGCCTGCAGCCCCAAGGTCTCGCGCGAGTTGTTCCGCGAGCTTGATGCCCGCCCCCGAGGCATTGCGCGAGCCCACCATGGCGATCATGGGCTCCTTCAGCACGGCCGCTTGGCCGCGCACCGCAAGCAGCGGAGGGGCGTCGTCGATGGTCGCAAGCCGAGCCGGATATTCGTCCTCGCCGAGGGCCAGGAATGCA
>Ga0209131_1003282_pt1 | contig 10773 bp, 7 predicted proteins | sample GraSoi_2013_40cm_FD_185826 | JGI IMG/M metagenome (GOLD analysis project Ga0209131, IMG submission 185826) | Grasslands soil microbial communities from the Angelo Coastal Reserve, California, USA - Sample 9_17_2013_40cm (SPAdes) (version 2) | ecosystem: Environmental > Terrestrial > Soil >...
TAGTGTATTTTATAACGATCCATATAATTATCAACCATGTCCTCTGGTCCTCGACTTTTACCTAGGAGCTCCTCCAGGCCAAACGGGTTGAACGCTCGTCAGCGTAAGGTGATCGTAAAGTGAGAAGCAGTGATTCCAAATCGAGGTTCAGACTGGATAGTCCTATCAGCAAGTACAGGATTTATGTAGCCACAGTCTAAGGCAATGAGTTGGAAAGTCCAAGATTCCTGACTAGTAGAAAATTCGTAAAGTAAGGAAGGGGAATGGCGATGAGGCAAAGACTAGAGTCCATGCGAGTCTGATCAAAGATCTGCTTCGCGAAAGGCGAAAGGAGCTAAGGAAAAAGGTTTCGGGTATGAGGAAAGGAAGGTCTGCCATGGGTCGCAGCCGTGCGGATACAAGGAGAACCTCTACATGACGAAAATTGAAGCCTCTTGTCTATTACATTCTACGATGAGGTTACTTATAGTAAACGATTCGGAAGCCACATATGAAATCGGAAAGGGGAAATCAATAATACGGAGACTTGGTTTGCAAACCTGCATATGACCAAAGCTCAGTTGCCAGGCCCAGGCAAAAGTCCAGATACGTCCGAGAATGAGGGACCACAATTAGGATGGAACAATAGAAGCCATGGCCTTGTCACGCCATGGAAGACGAACGGAAGCTTACCGAAAACCCCAAACTCCAAACACTACGTGACTCGGAATAGATACATATTGGACGGACGCACCTAGGGGAGGGTGACAACCAATAGGCTAGCGCTAGTAACGGGCTCTCACATTGCTAATACAGTAGAGACCTGTCAAGTATTTGAGAACCTCGCCATGATCTAGGTGGCTTCGACGCGTGAGCCCAATTAGGCGCAGAATCAAATAAACCTTTTGGCGGGTCGCATCGCGACTTCGATTTATTTACGACTATTTTCATATATGAGGCCAGGGTTCCCAAATATAATGTTGCGAACATTCCACTCATTATTATCTGCGATATCGTAAATGCTGACCAAGGCATCTGTAATTCAACCATTATTGAAGTCAAAGTACGGTGAACTCTGCAATAATACATCATTCGGAGAATCCAAAGGATTTAAGTTCCTCTTGTAACCATCCTTCCATTCGCGGTGATGGCGGCGGTAGCAATTCTCGTGTGTGCGTGGTCACCCCACTATTCCCCGGATAGGACCAGGACTTTATCACCTCCTGTTGGGGCTGTTGCAGCTGATTTCTCAGCTCGATTTCTCGCTTTTTAATAATTGCTGCAACGAGGGCGGGGTGGGCCATGAGCGATTTCAAGTCATTGGCGGAGGGAGTGGAGGACAGAGAACAAGCCTGGAGAAACACATCACCGGCAACACTGACAGAAAAATGTGCAGGGAATTCGGCCATGAAACCCAATCGTCGAATTGCTTGGTCCATCCCAGGAGAGGGCAAATGTGTGACAACCCGCGTAATAGCCATCTTTATGTCCTCCATAGTATACCTACTGGCAGCACGCATGGCGCAGGTATAAGTGCGTATGGGTATTTGCCAGATATCATCCAAGGTTCTACTTTTATTCAACACAATAAAAGACCCAAGATGACAGAAGCTCACGGTGGATAGAGGATTCTCATGAGGCCTTCAAAATCCTCAAGACTATTACCCCCTTCCAAGACAATTGGCGTCACGTCGGTTTGGCCCGCCGTTAGTGATGAACCGAACATAGTCGCAAATGTACTGGATTCACTACGCGTGACAACACGCTTGTGGATCTTGAAAATTTTATTCTCCACCTTTAAGGTGTCAGTACCTGGACACAGACAAATGTTCGGGAACTAACAAGGAAGATCACGTCACCATCGTTCATATAATATTCGTCGTGACGCACGGCCGTTGCGAGTTGCATGGTCTGAACAGGGCAGGGTTGGTTGGAAGAAAGCGCTTTAATAAGGAGTTCGGAGCCTGACTGAGGTATGGGCGCTCGGAACCTTCTAGAACATTCTAGGCTTGCACCAAATGTTATTGAAAGCTTATCGCAGAAGGCAAAAGCCTTAAATCAGCACACTCTAGCGAGACTTGGGACCGGACATGTGGGCAGGGGAGTCATTTTCCAAGAATTAAGCACTCTGTGAAGTTCTGTTATGAATTAAATTAATGAGTGCACCAATTTTTTCTCCCTCATGGCTAAATTAAAGCTCAGCAAAATCATCACTATCATTACGGAGCCAGGCTTATCGCGCATATTTATGCTAAATGGCCGCAACTTGGTCTGTACTACGGAGGCAGCATGGGTATGATCACAGAGAGATTGCTTAAAATTTTACCGCTTGCCTAGGTCATACATAATCACTTTGAAGGGAGCACGCATGAGATTTTTTACTCCCTCCACACATCGCGGACGCTATGTGCGCAGTATCGCTTCTAGTATATAACGAACTCACTCCGCTCGTCATGTGTTCTAAGTGTTTGTAGGGGGTCCCAACAACACTAGATTTGGAAAATCGGCGGCGCTAAAATTTGTCACTCAATCCCAGTGCCGATGACTGAATAAGAAGGCTTCCTAATGATGTTATCATACCTGTGTTTGATATTCATTGTACATTGCATGGTATATATTGCCAATAAAGTGTCTTCCAAATATTATCCAGGTCACTAGCATCCTTCAGAGTGATTAACGGATACTTTGGGCGGCGCGAACTCACGGAGGGTACAAATCCGTGTAGGTATGGAGCATGAAAGTCTGATCGCGGCGAATGAGAAGTTTCACGGCCCGAAATGCTCACCTGATGGGCAAGTCAAACCGGAGACCAAAGACTGCTGAAGCTTTTGGCAAGTCAATCTTCTGGTGCAGCAGACACGATTGACAGGTCAATTCTGGCTTGTGACTTAATTATGATGTTGGATTTTGGTCTGCTCATGTGTTCTGCTGCAATATATGTCCACGATAGCTGACTTGATTGTTATTCACGCGACTTGTACCTGACCACGACACTGCGCGTATGTCTCCACCTTGATGGAACATCGTGCTCTGTTATGATGGAGACCCATATCGTCAATAGCAACTGTGCATCGGCTTCAAGGGTACATAAGTACTGTCAAATATATTTCTCCTCCACCTTTGCTTCCATTTCCGAGGATAGGGAACTGAAAACACATAGAGTGATGTCAGAACTAGTATCTGGAGACTCGTGGCTTCAAGATTGCGATGCCTCAATTTTCAGCATTTAAGCGCCGGGCTGCGCTGCGATAGTTCCTTCACGAGTGGGCTACGTCCCAAAATGGGAATGTACCACCACAACTGGTTCCACGTACTTCACAGGGACTCTCCAGCACTATTATTTATACCAAGGCGTCGGTTTGCTGAAGATTTGCACATCTCGACGCACAAAGCTACCGTTTCGGTACCGAAGTGCCATAAGAAAGGGTATATAAGGTAGCAGAGGTAGAGCAAAATCGAATCTTGCCTCTTGGACCCTACCCCTTCTGGCCATTTCGTTCATCTGGGCACCTCACCACTTATTTGCAAGAAATTCAGAAATTATCAAAATGTGTCGTATCAAGGTGCGTTCGGTGCTCCTTCTCTATCAAGACACCTCATTTACTCACTACATTTTCCGTTGTTCTCAGAGAAGAGATCGTACGTGCTCTACGAGCGTCGCACAGCCACAATAATGAAACCGACCTTGGGACTAGCGGTTCGATTAACCTTCAAGTACAAGAAGTCGTTGCTCAAGATTGTAGGTTGTATGGGCTGTCAGGAGTGTCAGTGCTAAAGAGGTTACCGCCAGACGATGCCCCCGTACTCGCCACCGACGCCATGGGAACTATCCTATCGTCAAGAGATCAGCTCAAAGATCGAGCGACTACAGGGAACCCGTACCGCTGTCCGCCGCATGAAGGCCGAGTTGGAGAACTTAGTGCAGCGGAGGACCTTACCTCTGCCCCCTGAACTCATGGGAATTATCTTCAACTTTTACGTCCACCACTGTGGACATCTCCCTGAGAAGCTCCTCCTCGTCTGCCGCACCTGGCATGTCCTAGCGTTGTCGCAATCAACGTTGTGGACCAACCTCGACCCTCTCGGTCAGTTCGATCTTAGGATTGTTCGGCCGTGGGCGGGTACGTTCATTCAATCTCGCATCGCCCGATCGAACCCCGCTCCCTTGAAGGTCGACTTTACGAGCTTGTCATGGGACATGACGCCTACGGCTGTGAGGAAAATCGCCTCCACCCCAACATTTCGACCCAGAATCCAAGAACTTGCCATCAGTCGTCCCGTTGATGATAATTATCTCGTCGGTCCTCAGCCGCTGCTGAACAGTCTGACCATCCGAAGCAACTATCCTCGTCCACTCGCGCAGGTCTTCGCTAGTCCAAGGAAGTTCATGCTCAATGAGAAGAAGCTCACCATGTTGTGCCTCCACACCCCGCCAAAGCCGCCAGTCTGGCCTGACTCGTTCCTCCAGCAATTGCATACCCTCGAGGTCAGACTGACTGGCAATCCCGGAGATACTCATGAGTATTGGGCACTCATTCAGAAGTCACCTACTCTCCGTGCCATTCACATTATTCAGAGTTACGGAATCGCTCCAGCTCTATCTCATCCATCTGTCCAACATCTTTCGATCGTCTACCCGGAATACTGGGACATCAACCAGATATACTCTCTGGACGAAGTGAGGATGCCTCGTCTCCAAGAACTCATCATTGACACGATGGCCCCCAAACCGCTGACACAGTTGAAGCTGATTGGGGCTCCAGTCTTGTCATTTCGGTTGACATGCACACCTCGTAGGCTATACGGGAACACAGGCGGAGCTGTTGACATTCCTTGGGTCGACGCTATTGTTCATCTCCTTCGTTTGATGTCCCGCCTCAAAAGGATGGAGATCTCTGCAACTTCCAGTCTAGTGTCGGACCTTGTGGAGGCTTTTGAGAAAGACAGGAGCTTGTGTCCAGAGCTGGATTCGTTTGTTGTAGACGAATCGACGGGATCATCGTTGGAGGGGGACGCCGAGCAATTGAGGGGCAAAGTGGCTGCTTTTATGGAGAAACGCCAATCCAACATGTCGACCCATTAAACAATATGCCCGATTTCCAACAAATTTTTTTTTCAAGTCGCACTATGTTCTGTTCCCAAAACAACGACAAAAAGTCTCATTCTGCATATGAAATCTGCTAAATTAGGATGTGCCTCTTAGGAAAACAATGTACTTCTATGTGAAATGCGAGCCTGTTGCTATGTAGCCTGGTATCGGCCATCGCCTCTGAGACCAGTAGTTTTAAACGCAACAAGCCTCAAAAGGAAATTGTTTGCGCATTCCCTAACAGCATTTTTATTTTTACGGCGGCCATCATTCCAGCAAACCTGATATAGCTCCGGTATCGCCTCAGGCAAACTAGGGAAAAGAGGCCGGCGAACTGGCTTGTGTTTGCAGTCTGTGTGACGCGAGAGTGTGGTGACTCATAATCTGATTGCCTACACAACCCACGAGGCGTCAAGGGCAGTTGCGTGCCATTTTATGGATCACCCACCCTCAAAGCGAAAATTCATCACGGTTTCCCTGAAGCTCCCTGATTTCACCTTACGGACTATCTTCTCCCAATGTCTCATGTGATGTTGCTATCTACTCAGGTAAATTTGTTGGCCACCGTTCTCTCCATTATCATAATAATGCACCGAGCCTGGCAACATCATAGAAGCCACAGCCATTACTGAGCGCTCTCTACGCATTGGATGTTGCGCTTGAGGTGCGTTGGACTTTCTGCGCATCCAGGCGGACGACAAAAAACCGTGTTTGTTGGAACCCGCTACGAAACACGGAAGGATACAAAATACAGGAATCGAGACCCCATATACCTGAGAAGTTGCCCGAGCGTATGATCCGCAATAACCGGAGCAATTGGAGCGCTGAAGCTCGCACCCCAAATTCCGACACAGTGCATGACACTCGGCTCGCGCCAAACCTAAGCCAGCTATCACAGAGGGTCATTCAGTTTCCCCTTGCAGGATCGAACGAGTCGTACACAACTTGAAGGTCTCTAGCTTTGAAAAGTCATACACAACGACTAAATCCTTACATTCCACTGAGGATTTCCATGGCCTGAAGCTATCTTGCAGTAATCTAACTCGGCGGTGAGCAGTTAAATTAAATATAGACATAAGGTTGTGCCAGCTTCTTGTAAGTCGCTCCCACCCATTGGGCGGTAGCGACTTACGACGCACTCGCGACCCTGGAACTATATTCTCAACTGTATTAATCGATAATTAAAAGAGGATGACACCTGCAAGTCCGCGAGGCGCCTGCCACTCTGAGCCTGGCCGCAGACGTATTTAACTGCCCTGAGCCTGATGAACCACCACAGCTCCCTTCGACCCCAAAACATTCAATAATGGCCACCGCAACACCCCTGAGGTTCGCTATATAATCCCCATTTTGCGCTTTTTTCTGTGTCTGAACTACTCATATCCGTGTTCAGGCCACCGTCGGTTGAGGTCGACGGCCTTCCCCGTCTGATTCCTTTCAAGTATGCAAGGACAGAAGACCAGGTTTTTACGCATCACTCGTACTTGGCCCGGCCTACGACTTTTTTTGAGGATCCTCCTAATGATCCATCACCCGATAATGAAGTGCTCGAGTACATCGGTGACTCGGTACTGAGTATGGCCGTTGGTCTTCTGACTAAAAAGATGTATCGTGCGTGCGCTCGCCCTTACTTTATCAAGCCCCGGATATCCTCATTACCGCCTCACTGCAGCTAGCTTGCGTGTTGGCCCACACGCCGTAAGTCGCCCCTGTCGGTCATTCCGGTCAGGCTTTATTCGGCTGAACACTTCTAGAAAATCCGGTCACTCGTTATTCAGGATGTTACCATTGCAAGAATTTCTGAGCACTATGGCCTTTCCAAGCGCCTGCGCGCCAACCAGACCCAATTGGTCAGCTTACAGCGCTCCGTCTTCGTGCAAGGTTGATGTAATCTCCTTTTCAATGATTACTTATCGCCTGACATCTGGGCTTCCTCCCCTATCATAGCTGATTTGTTTGAGGTGTGTACAAACTCACGTTGGACGAAAGCAATCAGCTGAGACAATGGTGGATCCTCACAGGCATATATCGGCGGATTGTATGATGATTGGGGGTGGGAATACGTGAGCCCATGGCTACACAAGGTCCTGCTTCCTTATGTCCAGGAGGCGTACAGAATTGTTCAGGGTTCATACTACCAGTCGCAAGGCCATGATTCTTCCGATCTAGGGGGTGGAACTGGTCCCCGTTCTGCAGCTATTTGTCCTGCGGATGGGCCAAGTTCTTCCCCCAGACCGCAGATCAACCTTGGAGTCGTCTCGTCTCCTCATCTTGAAGGGCCACCGCCCTCATCCTCTAATGGAAATACCCCCTTGGCACCGAACACGTCTCCAGGTGATGCCTTTCCCCCGTCTCTTATTCCCGAGTAGCATTGCTTTGTCATGTCCTTTGTCGCCTCTGACAGATTCCAAGTACATTAGTCCTTTGCGACCACCTTGTTTTCGATCCACGACTTAATATGTAGCGTACGATTTGTATATAGGGGTCACGAGTGATTGATTGGTCTTGACTGAACACGAACCTCAACCCTTTCACCCCCAGTGACGAGCACTCACGATGGATGTTTGCTACCGGCAGCCGTGATTGCTACCCTGAACAATTTGATTGGTCAACAGGGAATAAGGACGAAGGATATACTGTAGAATGAAATATCTGTCAGGAGGAAGGTCAGGGCCGGCGTTGTGAGTGGAAAATCGAGAAGGTTGAGCTTCGAAGTCACCACAGGCATAAAGGGGACTGACCTGCAAGAGGTGATTAGATACATGTGGTGTAAGAATAGAAGTATGTGAGGGTGCGAGCCGAATTTGAAAGGAAGTGATAGGTGCATATCCTCTTCTGAGGCAAGCATGGAGCGCGAGCCTCGCCGAATGGGGAATGCAAATCGTGTGCTGTTCTATATGTATGTCATTATGAAAGTGGTCGACCTCTAGTCAACTTACTGAGGAAAGTTATTGTTCTACCTACAAATTCTAGTAATTGAGAAAGTCACGGTAACCTTGAAGGGTCTGGCCTTGAACCTGGCACGGGCTGGAGAACAGAAAGTGTACATCGCAACATCAAGGTCAGACACTTTCCAATACATACAGAGTCTGACGTGTCGGAGCAGTACAGGTCTCGTCTCTATCATGATATCAGACGACAATTATTCCTGTGTACGCAAGTTTGGTATTCAGAGTCCTCCTCTAAGGGCGCCCCTTAGGATTTCGAATTCGGTACAGGGTCAGGGACTACTATATCAACACGGCAGACATTTTCTGAGACATATTAGTGACAAAGCGCAGACTGATTGAATTGAGCAAGGGTGCGATAATAAAGTAGTAATTTTGAATGCGGATTTGAACTTCCTGCGGCGGTTTCGAAGACCAACTGAGTTGGAAGGCAGAACCACTACCCTCACAATAGTGGTTACTGTGGCGACGCGATGTATCGGATAACTCCGAGCACAAATAGAAAAAGTCCTGCACAGGCTTCGCGGAAAGCAATATAATGCGCTAGGAATATAGGTCCGACATAGTCACCTCTCGGGATATGGGTGTATTCAATACGAGATGAACCGTCAGTGCTTGTGACAGCGGAGTTTCAGGGCGAAATCGTCGGATTCATTGCAAACGAAATCATGAGCGATGAGTCAGTTGTGCTATGCATAGACAACAAGGAGAGCTGGTGTGAACACGTTTATGTACTTTCCGGTGGTCTGCGAATCGCTACGAGGACTTCTGATTTCTTCCCATCTAACTTCCCAGATTTGTCCTCCATCCACTGTTCCTTCACGTTTGGGCCTAACGGAGTTCGCGTGAAGAAGATCACACGACCACTCATAATGTGAGCAATGAGGTCTAATCTGTTCTGGAGAGGCTCGAGTTGTTTTGCGGTTGGATGATCCACCCAGCGACAAATGCACACAAATAACGCCAATATAACGTCATCCTTGAAGTAGCTTGGAAACTCGGCACAAAGAGCGAGGCGTCTAATCGCAACATCTAAGGTTTTCGGTTTGCCTGCCTTGGACACGACGTTTGCAATCGCGGTTTGGACGTCCTCCATGCAATACATCGAACAGGCGCGCATAGCGAATGTAAGCGTCGTGACGCCAATTGACTGTGGGTCGTCCAGCAGCCTATCATTCATTGGCTTTATAGGTGTCCACGAAACCGAACGGTTGATCATGCTTACGGTGGATACAGTATTCTCATCAGAGCTTCGAATAACACAACTGAAACGCCGTTGAGCTCGATTGGATGCGAATCTGTGGTCCCCTCCATCTCTAGATTGGCGGATCGCGGGTCGTTGGGAGCCGGCAGTGTGAATAAGGTACGGAAGATGCTCGATTCGCTCCCTTCGAGAAGGTATTGGTGGACCTTGAATAGGTATTTGCCAACCTGACGATCGAGTTAGGGCTTTCCGCATGAAGAAGAGCAAAAATTAAATCAAGCTAACAAGAAATATCACGTTACCGTCACGGAAGTAGTATTTTTTGTGATGTACAGACATTTTGAACGTAATGTCTCGGTTCGAATGGAAGCGCTTAACATCAAGTTGGCGGAGGCTGGAGCACTGACACCTCTGGGCACCTCTGACAAAGAACTGGCCAACCATTACGCGCATCTATACTCACGACATAGATCAGTCGCTACGATACGGTTAGGCGCGAATGGAACACGCGCCGCAGATCTGTCTAATATTTCAAGAAACACTGCCTACAAAGCAAAATCAGGGTAGGTCGTATTGAGGTAACCGATCACCCTCCGACGTTTCACCCAGTGCGATACGCTTGAACAAATCGTAAGCTCTGTCGAGGGCGTCGTTGACTACGACGGCATCATGTACACCGGGAGTCTGTGCAAACTTGATCTCTTTAACAGCAGCATCCAAGCGCTTGGAGATAGATTCTTGATTTTCCGTTCCGCGTCCGGTGAGACGGTCGTGGAGGGTAGCAAAGCTAGGTGGTGCGATGAAGAGGTAGGTGGCCTCTATAGATGCCTGCTTGATAAGACGGACTCCCTGGTTACTAGTCAATATTCGAAACATCAGCGGAGGTGAAAATTTTGATTCCGCACCTGTGCGTCGATATCAAGGATGGGACGACGTCCGGTACTCTGAATATCGTCTAAGGCTTTACGACTTGTGCCATAGCGGTTGCCGGAGAACTGCGCGTGCTCAACGAAACCATTTTCTTCTATCATTTTCTCGAATTCGGACCGTTCGACGAAGTGGTAGTCCTTGCCGTGAACTTCATGTGGACGAGGTTTACGTGTAGTATCTACAGGATAACGAACGGTCAGACACGTTGCATTGGTGGGCATGACTCCGCTTGCTGCCGTGGCGGTTGACCCCAGCGCGCGCACGCAGACACCCGAGGAGGAAAAAAACTGACGGGAAATGCTGAAACTGAATCTATCGGGGTATTCTTCGAAGAGACGCTTGAGTAGCGTCGATTTCCCGGTGCCAGATGGGCCGCTGATAACCAGGGGACGCAGCGCGTTGATGCTAGACATTCTCAATAAAGATATAGAGTGTAAGTGAATGGTATCTAGGCAAATTTGGCGGTCTAAACCGCTGCTATGCGGATATGCTGGAAATGGAGGAATACGAAAGGAGTACAAGATTTTGATCTGAGGGATGGAGCGTGTATCCGATGTGTCCGAACACGGCTTGTGAGAATGTGGAGGAGCAGCGGGTGTCCTGGGCAGAAGCTCTTTAAATTA
>Ga0209131_1003283_pt1 | contig 10773 bp, 14 predicted proteins | sample GraSoi_2013_40cm_FD_185826 | JGI IMG/M metagenome (GOLD analysis project Ga0209131, IMG submission 185826) | Grasslands soil microbial communities from the Angelo Coastal Reserve, California, USA - Sample 9_17_2013_40cm (SPAdes) (version 2) | ecosystem: Environmental > Terrestrial > Soil >...
GTGCCGGACGGTGCTTTCACCGTCGCCCGTCCTGTGGGCGGGATCCCCCAGTACTGCTTCCAGGACCCAGCAGTTCAAGCTGCCGCCACAAAGATCCAAACTGGCCTCGTAGTCATCATGGGCATACTCAGCGCGTTGACAGCAGGCTTGTGGGGCGAATGGGGTAGCAGAGTAGGGAGAACCCGAGTCTTCGCAATCAGCGCACTCGGTCTCGCAATGTCGTACGCATCTGTTTTCGCATTCTCCAATCTCACCGTCAGTTGATTCTTGCATTCAGAGAGATGATTTACGGCCTCCTGCTGCTCCCGCACTCTCCCTTCCGCAAGCACGGTCCATGGCTCTTACTCCTCTCACCTATTCTAGAAGGCTTCTGTGGTGGATGGACAAGTCTACAAGCAGGCATAAATGCATACCTTTCCGACGTCAGTCCGACAGAAGCAAAGTAGGTGTATCTCTACGGCACCTGCCGTAACCTTATTCCGTATCTAATCAATCCAATCTGACGTGCTACGTAAATTAGCTCCAAACTCTTTTCGCGATTTACTGGTCTACTCTGTGTTGGCTTTGCCCTGGGACCTGACATTGCCGCGATTGCCATACGATCCCAACCTTCCCGTTCAGTAACGCCACTATTCTTCCTCTCGGCTCTTTCCTATCTCTTGAACGCATTCTACACCTGGGCTATTGTTCCTGAATCCCTTCCAGCCATCGCGGGCGACCACTGTAGTGCTTCTTTCGCGCCTTCCTCATATGACGGTGCTCATGGCGGTGACTTTGGATTGTCAAATACGCCTATTGCCGAAAACGGTGAAATCACCATTCCACCGCGCGCCCCTCTGCTTTGTATCAAGACAATCCGAAAAGTTTTTTTGCCTATTGCTGTCCTTCGGCCCCGACGCGCCGGTGCGATGCGCAAGGACTGGACTTTGACTTTCATCGGGCTCGCCTACTTTTTCTACGCCCTATCCCTCGCCAATTTCCAGCTCAAGTATTACTATGCTGAGCAGGGTGAGTGTACTTGTATTAGACTGTGCTTGGGGCAGAACTGAGGTGAAGTGACCCAACAGCCTACGGATGGGATGCCGAGCAGCTGAACTACTACATTTCGACGATGGGGGGTATCCGAGCGTTCAACCTCCTGATTTTCTTGCCAAGTGCGTATTCAGTACACCCTGCATGCTAGACCTGACCGTTGCCCCAGTATTCATCTACATGTTCAAGCCCCGCCAACATAGAAACGGTCGCGCACCAACCGCGCGCCAAGTCCTGCAATTCGACCTTACTCTTGCGCGGCTGCAAATATTCCTCGACACCCTCTCACACATTCTCGTCCTCGTCTTCCCCGCAGACTCGGAACCGCTCTTCGTGCTTGCCACAGCGCTGACGTCTATGGGCGCTGGTTCAATCCCTGCGGTCCACTCGACCGTCCTGGGCTACACGCGCTACCGGAACATCCAGGCGCAAGTGCCCGAGACGGCGCGTGAGGACGTCGGCGTGCTTTTCGGCGCCCTTGCGACACTCGGCGTAGTGGGGCAGGGGATCCTCGGCCCTATCCTCTTTGGGATACTCTACTCTCTTACTGTCGAAGTGTTCCCGAAGAGTATTTTTGTCGCCAGCGCCGTGTGTGCAGGCCTAGGGTGGGGAGTGATGTGTGTCTGTGTTCGTCCACGCAAGAGGGTCATTCTCCACGGACCGCGGAAGAGCCTCGGTGATAGTAGGAGGCGCATACGCACACGCGGAAGGAGTGCGATGACCAAAGGCATTGGGTTTGGAAGCGAAGTGGAGTCGCTGGGGGAGAGGCAAACTATGTTCGTATAATTGACTTGACCGTTAGAAATTCGTTGGTCCGTTCCGTTCTCCTTTACTTATGTATTCGTCGCATTTGCGATGTCAACATGGGCCCGAGCTATGCTTCTCTGTCTTTATTTCTGTATTTTCTATGTATGGAAAGGAGGGTAGTACCGATACAAATCCGAGCACATTCCACGCGCCTATGCGTCCGACGTTGGGCGCTCAAATTAAAATTAGCAGCACAACCTTGCCCTCAACCGCAACGATGACCACGATTGCACCCTCGGCCATAGCTGGGGTCATGTCGACCCTCACCGAGCCGGTGCACGGCTATGTCTCGGAAGTGCGGGACAAGTCCGTACTTGAGAATGCATTCCCACCTAGGTACGAGGACATCCAGCGGTTTGTGCGTTTCTTCGATTGCAGGTGCGTACGACCTTCGTTGTGTGCCCCTACTGATCCGTATGGCGAGTCTAGGGGTGATGCCGAGACGCGGTAGTGAGTCTTAATTTCGATCGTTGGGTCATATCCAGGGGACTGATGATGGTATAGTGCGTTTTCGCTACAAGAGATTGCCGAATCTATGTCGCAAGACGACGACTCGGCGTTTCTGCATTCCGATGATCTGCGTGCGTCTTGGGTGCACTTGCGGGAGTCGCTGCTTGAGGGTTCGTCTGTGTCTTCAAAATAATATTTGAATCCTGGAACACTGATGGGGGTGCGTACAGATGTGCGCAATAGACAGGCTTTTGCTCAGAAATTGAAGGTGATCGCAGACGAACTAAGACAACGGATAGTGGGTGTTCGTTTCACTCCGAAATCGAGTCCACGCACTGAGTGCCTGTCAGGTAAGCTGTGATGATGCCCTAAAGAGCAAACGCAACACGCAGAATGTGGACAATTTCTTCATCCATCAATGTCGACAGCGGCATACGCAGTGGTCCGAAGAGGCCCGGATTTGCAACAAGCTGTATAACGACGACACGTCCAGTTCAGCTGTCTGGTTGTCGGTATGCCCTAAACCTATAGTAAACTCGTGCTATATTTGATTTGGGGGGCAGGGTTCAATGCAGGATTCGCCCAACACTCTCTCACCACCTTTGAGTGCCGCGTGGAGTAGCACTGGTAATCTGCCATCTGAAGGGCTTAGCCCACAAGCAGGTCAAGCCTCGAGGGGGTCGTCTCTCTCGCGGTCAGGTGAGTCCAAAGTCCTCCAACGAGTTTACTAGCACCTACACACGGATAGCGACAAAGTTGAAGAACTTATTCGACGGGGGCCGATCCACGGTTGAAGAGTCCCATCGAAGGGCAGTTAGTCATAGCGTTCTTCCACAGAGACGGGTCTCGCGTGAGGAGATGCACCAAGCAGGTATGTGCGGATTACTACACAGCTCGCTTGTAAGCCACACAGTTGGCACAGATTCAAAATACCGACTTGAGAATGTTCGTCTCAATCGAGCGCTCGAACGGAGTCATTTGAATATGGAAAAAGCGGCAGAAGTAGGGATACACGACTCTGGATTATGATGGGGGTCTGACTGAGTATGTAGGATATGCTGAGTACTCTTCAAGACTCTGTCGAGTCGATCAAGAAAGGACTTGAGCAGTACGGGGCCAATCTCAAGTCAGCTAAACGTCTGTGAGGTCGCCATTTGCTGACTAGGCCATTTGATAGCGACGTATCCCACTCCGCCCTGCAATCTGCCTCCCATACAATCAACGAAGCCAACACGATCTCGTCGCTCAAGAGCACAGCACCTCTATACGAGCAATTACAAGAAGAGCTAGAGGAATCGAAGTCTTCTCGTATGCCATATGTGGATCCCAACTATCCTGGGGAGCCTTGCAAGCGAATACTCTTTGGGCTTGACCTCGACGAGCAGCGATTTGGAAGGTGGGATAGCAGTGATTCTACATTACCTGATGGATGACATAGTAAGGAGAGGGGTGGACGAGCCAGATATTTACGTGTGTAGTTTTCGTTCTCATTTGTGGGGCAGGCTGAGCCGATCACCTAGCGCGCGGATGTGCCGCCAAAATTTGCACAAAATGTCAGTGCCTCACCCTGCCGTGTCTACTTTACGCTCACGGGACCCTAGGCTGCGCACTCTCTGGAGCGGCATTGGACGGACGATGCAGACAGGAACCGCAAGTTAATAAGGACACAATGTACCCGAGCTAAGCATACTGCGGCTCTCCTAATTGCGAGCCCTTACTCCTTCGCTATGTCCACTCGGCCCTAACTTGCGCGTCCAGTACTATTTAGAGAGGCTCCCTTCCCCACTTTATCATGGGTCAAACTTGGCTGACTGGTATTACGACATGATCCAGCACAGTGCGTATGTACATTTACGGTGTAACATCGCTGACCCAGTGGCTAGATGTTGAAAGTCATCGGGTGGAGACTGCCCAAGAAATTATATGTGAGGCATCGGAGAGACTCACACCCATATACAAAGGAACACTGATTGCAGTCATCCGTCATCTCGCGGAACTCGTGGTGTTGAGTGTTTATAACGACGTGGCATCACTATCGCGGAGCCTTGCGAGCACTCTCACAAGGAGCGAATCGGAGGGAGCGGTCACCATGCTGAAGCTCCTCATAGAACGACACTATCTCATTTTTGCATAATCTAGTTTTGAATTTTCTCCATCCTGTTTCCTGTTTAGGCTGGGAACACGTGAGCAAATATTATGACAGCCTTCATTCCCGACCTCGACTTTCCCTATCCCAAACTCGCGTATCACACGCTACTCGACATGCCACCAAAGAGAAAACGCGACTCAGATGAAATGTCCATCGAGCGTCCTACGCGTCCTCGTCGCGAGGGCGTATCGTACGAGCCCAAGCCGACGACCAAGCGTGCAGTAAAGGGAGCAGCGCCGAAACGCGTCGCGAAAAAGGATAGAACCCCTCCTCCGAGTCTGAACCCGCTTCCAACGCCTCCAGATCATCCCCGCCCTCCGAGGCAGCTCTTTGTATGGGGCGTGGGCGGCATGGGCCAGCTCGGCATGGGCCCAGATTTCCTCGACGATGTTGCGAAACCAAAGTCACACAAGTGGTGCCAGGAGTCAATCGAAGAGGGCAGGTTTGGTGGTGAAGGCGCTGGCATAGAGAGCATCACTGCTGGCGGCATGCACTCGTTTATGATCGATGAAGAAGGAAAAGTGCGTACATGTGGCTATTGTTCCGGTTTTCTGTTTAATTCGGCGGCTTATCTCGTGACTAAGTAGGTTTGGTCATGGGGTGTTAACGACGATGCTGCTCTCGGACGGCAAACTAAGGACGTCAAGGACGATGATGGGAACCCTGTTGATGCCGATGAACTTTCCTATACTCCTCACGTCATAGAGGATCTCGTCCAGCAAAATTTCCGCGCTGTTGAAGTGGTCGGCGGTGATAGTATCGGAGTAGTCCTGAGCGAACGCGGTCAACTTCGTATTTGGGGCTCCTTCAAGGTTCGCCTGGTTTCCTCTGGAAAATCATGGAGCATACCGTGCTAACATGTTCCGTTCCAGACCGCAGAAGGACAAAAGGCCTTCTCGAATTTACACCGACCTGGAGAACCCCAGTCTAAAGCTGCACCGGAATCCTTCCGACCAGTGGAACTCCCAAGCATTGAGGATAAGCATTTCTCCACCATCACCTGTGGCGACAACCACGTCATCGCATTGACCACAGATGGTCACGTCTACACGTGGGGTGCTGGAGAACAGGGACAGGTCGGACGTCTCGTTCTAGAGCGTCACAAGCATCACGGAATGGAACCAGAGAGACTGGACATCAAAGCGGCGGTGGGAATTGGAGCAGGGAGCTTCCACAGCTTCGCTATCCTGAAAAACGGCACTGTTCTTGCTTGGGGACTGAACAACTGGGGACAGCTTGGCTTCGAGAGCCATCCTAGACTCAACCCTAAAATGCATATTCAATACGAAACTGTCGATGACCTCGACCCAGAAGTCACTGGCTCCCGGGTCGTCAAAATTTCTGGCGGGGAGCATCACACGCTCTTCCTCCTTGAGGATGGGCGAGTTTTCGCCGCTGGCCGTTGCGATGGTGGCCAGCTCGGCATTACCAGGAATCATCCGGCGTTCAAACTCGATGTCAACAGGAATGGTGGTGGTTCTTGCATCTACAAGCCCGTGCAGATCGAGTTCGACGAACCAGTTGCAGAAATCTATGTCGCGTCGAGGAAAAATCTGGTTTTGACCCGCGGTGGAAAACTGTACAGTTGGGGCCAGGGCGACCTTGGTATTGACGATCAAACGGACGAGCAGTGGACGCCCACCCTCATTGCCGGCAAGCCGAACGCTAAATGGACTTGCCTCGGCGCGAGTATTGGTGGGCAACATACCCTTGCGCTGTTCAAGAAGAAGGTCGATGAGAATCAGGACGCGATGGATATAGACAGGCCCCTCGCGAATGGCGCTGCGGAGGATATGCCGTTGACAAACGGCGTTAATGGTAGATACCATTAGAACCAGTCTTGGTGATTGTGTCGGCCTATGGGCTAGGTGTCATCTGTTTGTCGTCTCCTAGATCTAGTCGTGTCTGAGCTGTGGTTTTTCTGCTGCAGGCTAGCGTCTGTTCACATTCATGTAATAGTTTGTCGCGTTTGTGTCTGGAATACATTATTTTGTCGCATTGCATGTGCGTGCGGAGCCTAACCCTCAGTCGAATTTGCAGTCCAGATGGTCCAGATGGTCCAGATGAGAAAGTGTTATAGTTATATCAAGTGGATACAAGAATTACTTGACACGCCTCGCGATCGAATCCACATTAATCTGACCTTGCATATATGTATTCTGGCCATGTGTAGCACGCTGCTCGCCAACATTATCTAAACGAGAGTGGAGCATACGGTTGCAGTGCCCATACTAGTTGCAATTATGCTAATTGGTCCTGTTTCGCTTCATCTTCCAATTGCTTTGATAGGTAACCAGCTGCATTTCCTCGAAAGCGATTCCGCATGTCCAACTAACCGTGACTTGGTCTTCAGTACGAATGCAACGTGGGTAATTACAAACGCTTACTGACCATGCCACGTTTGCATTCGAACAAACTCTGACGTAGGTTTTTGCATTCGTCTGGGAGTTCATCGTAGTGGTCCTTCAAGCACTCGGAAGGGAGGTGTCCCTGTCGAAGGACACACTCTGAACGTATGAGACACGATTTGAGAGCTATGCGGATGCCTTCACATGATGACGACATGCAGGGCGAGATTCCAAGTTAAAAAATGATGCTGCGCAGCAAGGAGCAAGGATGGAGAATAACTTTCCTCACGAATTGGCCATCAAGCCATCAGTCGACGCGCGAGGCCTCTACGATGAACACTTTATCAAGCTCCAGGAGAGTGCCATTCGCTCCAGTGGCATTGCGGGTAGGCTTTGGTGCGAGGGTCCAGTCGGCTGCATGTGTTCAAAGAGGGCGACGCGGATTGACCAAAAAATCTGGACAGGGAAGCAGCTTATCTAATTAAGGATTACATCGACCCGCGTGATGACACTGTAGAATACGACCCTCCGATCCCGTGGTGTCGGTCCGGCATCACTCAGCCCGCTCCCGACCCCCACGTCATGGTAGAACTCGGAGCAGGGCTAGGGGCTGTGGGATTTGCCATCGCAGAAAGTCTCCAAAAATACCGAGAGCGTTCACGGCATATGTCACCCGAGCAGTTATCAAACGCGTCGTTATTTGGAGACGTTGTGGTCCTCACAGATCTCGAAGACGTATGCGACAAGCTCCTGAATCCGAATCTTTCACATAAGGCTTCCTTGTGGTCGACTCGCACGACCGTGCAAACCGCTCTCCTGCCTCGCGAGTGGCACCGCGGATCAGCGCAGAACCAATGCCTAAAACTGCCACCGGGACATGAACGTGAACTTTCGGCTGTTGTTCAAGTCGCCATAAGGCCGCTTGCTTGGGGCTCAGTACCGCATGTCGAATCTTTAGTTGGAACACTCATGCAGTACAAAAATACAAACGCGACGTTCACGATCATATGCAGTGACCTCGTACTTCCCTTTCCAGTCGGAAACCCGCAATTCTAAACTTTGACGTTGTTCTCTCAACAGGTGTATTTCCCTCACCTATTGGCACCGCTCTTGCGCACTCTCATTCACTTAACGTCTTCTTGGCGATTCTCGTTCGGCACATCGTCTACGTCGTCCATTATAATATCGTGTGAGTAGTAGCCACCCTCGTGATTGCCCACGAACCTCTTCGGGTGGAAAGTGTAATGTCTAAGGGCTACCCAGCCTCTGATCGTCCAACCTGCAGATCCAGTGCGCAGCCTGGAGAAGGAGACCCCCTTTTGGCGAGCATTTGGCGCATGGTTCGACTTCAAACCCATCCTTTGTCGGCAGCGGAGGCCAAACGTGCCCCATAAGGAGTCCGAAAGCTTCGGTGGCTCGTGGAGGCGCGTTGGGCACGACTCAGAGGATACCACTTTCCTTTTCATCGCACATCGAAGACCCGAAACGCTTGAGCGCCCCGTGCCCAAAGCCGACAGCGCGCTTCTTGCGAGGTATTTGGATGACACGTTCGAATCGATCCTCATGGCCGAACTGGGTGGTATATTCGATGAATGACTGCCAGATGGAGAATAGATACAAGGAAAAAAAAACCACTAGCACCAGGAATATGAACTGGTGTATTTTGAACATGATCATGAGACGCGGGCAAAGGGGTCCCTCGTCCCTCCCACACGCGCTTTGAATTTGGCCTTCAGTGCCTCGAGTTCCGAGTGGACTTTGGCGACTTGGACAGTCAACGCCATGAACGACGCATTTTGGGATTGCAGTGCTGCTGCGATCGCTGGGAGAAGAACGATTACCAAGCGCCGAGGCACAGCAGGGAGATATGGACCATATGGTCATAACGGCATACCTTGGGGCGTCTGCTGGGACTGGAACGAGGACGCAAGTTTCCGTTCCACTTGCTGAAAGAAGCAGGGGTCAGAATGGTGTACAAACGAATTGTGTACACATCTAGGGGCGGTCTCACCTCCATAATTGCCCGGTATCGTTGAATGCGTTCGGCCATCTGCTCGGTAATCCTGGAGAAGAACCTACACACGAAGCATATTAATGAATGGTAACAGTGTGCAGAGAACGTGCGTGCGAAATCCGCGATACGGTGGGAGCGGAAGGCGGGACCCACTCGAGAGGATATTGTGCATGGTTCTTCAAGTGTGCGTTTTGCTGGCCATCCTTGAATCCATCGACAATACGAGAAGCGATGATCACATCCTGAACCGCTTGGTCGATCTTATTTCGGAGGTCCTTAGCGAAGAGGTCATCCGACACAAGCGTGTTCGTGGTGGCCGATAGGTCCTAAAGTTCAGTGGTTCCAGAGTGAGTTCGCTGACGACGAGAAGCCAATCGGATGGGGAACAGTTGGGCGGAGCACATGGTCGGTACGTACATGGAAGATCTGCCGGCCGGTGGTAGCATTGTTGACGATCTCTTGGCCGAATTCACGCGTCTTGAGATCTTTGGCAATATTGGATCCGCTCTGGACTAAATTTCTGCAAACGTGGGTGTGAGATGCATGGTGCAATGCTCGGTGGGAATATGGACGGGCGACTGACTCGATATCATTGAGAAGATCCTGAAGGATTGGGGGGAGGTCGTTGAATTTTGTCGCATTGGTGAGTGTGGGTATTGCGTCTGGAGCATGCGGACTGGGCGGAGGAGGGACGAAACGTCAGGGTGTTCGGGCAGGGCTATTAGGCCTATTGCATTTGCTTACTGATAAGCAAGAGAAGGCCCTAAACCAATTGGTTGGGTGGTGTTAAGCCCGAAGGTTGGTTGGGGCTGAGCCGACTGTTGGTTGAACGCTGCAAACGGTTGTGTTGAGAGAGTCCCAGCAGGTTGGGTTGTTGTGAGGCCAAAAAGAGGAGCAGACTGGGACGGTTGACCACTAGCACCAGCACCAACACCAGCACCAATACCGAAGAGTGGACCAGCGGGCTTTGCAAACCAATTAGCTGTTGTGGACGGGATATTTGCCTGGCTGTTGCTGCTCGCTGTGGTTCAGAACGGTGTGAAGGAAAAATACGGGAGAAAGAGGATAGGATACCTCTGCGGAAACCCAGCAAACGCCATGTAAGTGACTATTTCGTTCGAAGACGTGTGAGCGAAGGAGCGAAGGATAGGTGTGGCCACATGGCGCCCCAGCCAGCGACGCGACGGCAAGACGGCAAGGCTTCCGGTGAGTACGCGGTGAGACTGTCTCAGTCACCGGTCGAAGCTCGAAGGTTGAAGCTTCCATCGCGCAACCACTCCCAACAATATGTCCTAGTCCTATGTCCGGTTGTCCCTGCCGCTGTGGCTTCTCTCAATCTCTCTCCACATTCCTATAAAGAGATATCAAATGCTCCACATGCTCTTATAAAACACCTCGGCCGTCCCGTTCCCTCAGCGACACCCATCGGATCGGATTGCTACTGCCCCCCTAGACTCCCTTCGCTACCCCCGGCACCCCCGGGCTTAGAGGAATGACCATGACGGAGTCCCAGCTGACTTCTCTCCACCGTCTCGCTCATCTCAAACTATCCTCGCTTTCCCGCTCGCCCTCGCCCTCACCTTCGCATCCTCACAGCCCTACCCCTTCAGAGCACGTTTTTCACTTGACCCAGAGTGGCCCGGCGTCGAGTACTTCCCCTCCATGGCTTTCCCTCCGAGTCAGGTCGCATGCTGGACCCGGCAAGACCCACCCCCTTTACTTCGACCGTGACGTCGTTGAAGGGACCGTACATCTAAATCTGGACAGTCCTCAGCATATATTAGGAGTCTCCGTTGTCGTCCGTGCCCAATATCTCGCAGTTGGCGTCGACGTCCCCCCATTTCTTGAAATCACGCAACCCCTCTGGTCGAGCGCTATGGGACAACCAAAGGACGGTAACCTAATACGCAAACCGCCCAGTGGAAAACTCTCTGGTCACCACGCCTGGCCCTTCGCTATCCAGCTCCCGAGTG
>Ga0209131_1003284_pt1 | contig 10772 bp, 17 predicted proteins | sample GraSoi_2013_40cm_FD_185826 | JGI IMG/M metagenome (GOLD analysis project Ga0209131, IMG submission 185826) | Grasslands soil microbial communities from the Angelo Coastal Reserve, California, USA - Sample 9_17_2013_40cm (SPAdes) (version 2) | ecosystem: Environmental > Terrestrial > Soil >...
CGTCACACTTCAACCGTGAAAGTCGTTAGAGGGTTGCCGAGTGTCCTGCGAAGAGTGCCGCGAGCTCGCGACGCATACGTTCCGCTCCCCGGACGACCTCATCCATGCGCTTCGCCTCGCGGCCGAGGAAATGAATCGCGGCGTGCTTTCCCGAGTGGGAGAACAGGCGTCGCCAGGGACGGCGGAGGGAGATGCGCTGGAATCCGTGCTGGCGACGGGCGCGCTTCCCGGGATCGTGCAGTATCGTTTTCGCTGCGAAGTGTGCGGCGATCATTTCTCGTTGACCGCCGATATGTCGCAGGGCCTCGGTGGCTGGACCAGGGAAGGTAAGGAGAATCCTTGAAGCGCATTTGTGTCTTTGCTGGATCGAATAGCGGCGCAAGGGGCGAATACGTCGCCGCCGCGAAGGAGCTGGGGCGCGCGTTGGCCCAGGCGAAGCTCGGCACGGTGTATGGCGGTGCGCGGATCGGGCTCATGGGCGCCCTCGCCGACGCGGCCTTGTCGGGCGGTGCGCACGTGATCGGGGTGATCCCGGAGGCCCTTGTGGCGAAGGAGGTCGCCCATCGGGCTCTATCCGAGCTGAGGGTCGTCAAGTCCATGCATGAGCGCAAGGCGATGATGGCCGACCTCGCCGACGGATTTGTCGCGCTCCCCGGCGGCTGGGGCACCGTGGAAGAGCTCTTCGAGATCCTCACCTGGGCACAGCTCGGCTTCCACCGAAAGCCATGCGGCCTGCTCAACGTTCATGGCTATTTCGATAAGTTGTTATCGTTCGTCGAGCACAGCATGGACGAAGGCTTTGTCAGGCGTGAGCAGCGCGCGATGATCCTGGTATCCGACTCCCCGGACGAATTGCTCGAGGCAATGGCGGCGTACAAGGCGCCAGTGGTCGAGAAATGGATCGGGCGGGCGCAAACGTGAGTGCGCGCATGAAGATTGGAATTGTCGGCGTCAGCGGCTACGGCGGTAGCGAGCTCTTGCGGCTGTGCGCCGCGCATCCCGCTTTCGAGATCGCATACGTGGGCGGAGACTCCACCGCCGGCCAATCCCTCGCGGCCCGCTTTCCGGCGCTCGCCGGGCACCCCGCCGGAAAGCTCGCGATCGAGCCGTTCGTTCCGGAGAACATCTCGGGGCTCGATCTGCTGTTCGCCTCGCTGCCGACCGGCAAGTCACGCGAGCCGCTCGCACGCGTGTCGAAAGACATGAAGGTCGTGGACATCGGCGGCGATCACCGTTTCGCGGAAGGCTGGACGTACGGCCTCACCGAGTTTCCCGGGTATCGCGAGAGGATCCGTGGCGCTTCGCGCATCGCCAACCCGGGCTGTTATGCCGCACCCGCATTGCTAGCCCTCGCGCCCCTCATCAAGGAAGGGCTGGTGGAAGCGGAAGGCATCGTCATCGACGGCAAGAGCGGCGTGACCGGCACGGGCCGGGGGGGCGCGAGCGATTTCGGCTTTGTCGAGACCAACGAGGATCTGTTCGCCTACGGGCTGGAATCCCATCCGCACGTCGCTGAGATGGAGCAAGCCCTTTCCCTGCTGGCCGGAAAGAAGGCGAGCATCGCGTTCACGCCGCATCTCGTGCCCATGACGCGCGGCATTCTCGTCACCTGCTACGCGCGCCCGAAAGGCGCCCCGCGGCGAGAGCAACTCCATGAGGCCGCGGAAGCCTGCTACCGCGGCGAGCCATTCATCAAGCTGACGGCCGTGGAGAAGGGCCGCAGCGCGCACACACGCTGGGCCAACGGCTCGAATCTCGCGTTTCTGTCGTACTCGGTGAACCCGCAAACCGGCCTCGTGCTGGCGATCGCCGCCATCGACAACCTCGGCAAGGGCGCATCGGCGCAAGCGCTGCAGAATGCCAACCTGATGACGGGGCAGCCCGAGACCGCCGGCCTGGCCGGATTGCCGCTCTGGCCTTAGGTGGGACTATGAGAGCCGCCATCGCAGCGCTGACTATGCTGCTCGCGCTTTCCGCCAATGCCGCGGGATCGTTCGATGTGGGTATCGAGTTCGAGCCGATTCGCAAACAGATTCCAGAGCTGTGGCAAGCTTTGTCGAGCTCGCTGGAAATGCAGCAGAGCGGGTGGGCAAATCGAATTGGGGTGAATGTAAACGCGACATTGGGCGGCACGCGTCTTGGACCCTATTGCCTGCTTGGCAAACCCAAGGGGTCAGCCGGTCCTTACACCCTGCAGATTTGCTTCAATACCGACTACTTGTGGCTCGACGCAAAAGGAAACAAGAGCACGCTCACCGAGGCATCTCGCGTCGAGGAGAAATTCGTTTCCGTCGAAATCACTCCATGGCGCGATAAGTGATCATCCGCGACCCGGCGCGCGCATGAAGATCGAAATCGACGATCTCTCTCGACCGGTAATCCACGCATTGCTGAATGAGCACTTGCAGAACATGTACGAGCTGTCCCCACCCGAGAGCGTTCACGCGCTCGACCTCGAGAAGCTTCGCAAGCCGGGCATTACTTTCTGGTCCGCCTGGGAAGGCTCGCTCCTGCTGGGCTGCGGCGCCCTCAAGGAATTGGACCGCAAGCATGGCGAAGTAAAGTCCATGCGCACTCCCACCGCGCTTCGCCGCAAGGGAGCGGGGCGGGCGATCCTCGCGCATATCATCGAAGTCGCCCGGTCGCGATCGTACGAGCGTTTGAGCCTGGAGACCGGCTCCATGGAAGCATTCAAGCCCGCCCAAATACTCTATGAGAGTTTTGGCTTCGCGTACTGCGGTCCGTTCGGCGAGTACACCGACGACCCGAATAGCGTCTTCATGACGTTACGCCTGATCGAGGGATCGCGATGACACGAGGTTCCGACGATCTGGCTCTCATCAGCGCGAAGACGATCGAGCATTACGACAAGCGCGCCACCGACTTCTGGGAGGGCACGCGCGATCACGACGTAAAGCAGAACATCGACGCGCTGTTGCGGCACATTCGCGGGACGCCGCCGATTCGCATACTCGATTTCGGCTGCGGTCCAGGGCGCGACCTGGCGGCGTTTCGCGCGCTTGGGCACGAGCCGATCGGTCTCGAGGGCTCGCCACAGCTTGCTACATTGGCACGCGAGCACAGCGGCTGCGAAGTGTGGGAGCAGGACTTTCTCGCGCTGAAGCTTCCGGCCGGCGGCTTCGACGGCATCTTCGCGAACGCTTCCCTGTTCCACGTACCGCGGCACGAGCTGCCGCGTGTCTTGGGGGAGCTGCATACGGCGCTCAAGCCGAATGGCGTGCTGTTCGCTTCGAATCCCCGCGGCAATAATGAGGAGGGCTGGAACCGCGGGCGGTACGGCGTGTATCACGACCTCGAATCATGGCGCGCGTTTCTCGAAGCCGCGGCTTTCTCCGAGCTGGAGCACTACTATCGTCCGCCGGGACTGCCGATCGAGCAGCAACCCTGGCTCGCGAGCGTGTGGCGGAAAAACTGACAACCCATTCTGATCGTCACAACGAAATGCCAAGCGCCGATCCCCTGCCTCGCTTTGCCGGCCTCGCCGTGTTGCGGCGGCTCGAAGCTTCCGATCTGGCAGTGTTTCAGGAGTATCGGCACGATCCACTGATCGCCCAGTATCAGGATTGGTACGGCACCAGGACGGACGCCGAAGCGAGCGTCTTCCTGGCGAAGATGAATACGCTCGAGCTGCTGCAGCCGGGAATCTGCGCGCAAATCGGCATCGCGGAGCCTGACCAGCTTGCGCTCGTGGGCGACATCGGCCTGACCCTCGCCACCGACGGCAAGAGCGCGGAGATCGGCTACACGCTCAGGCGCGAGGCGCAAGGCCGCGGCATGGGCACCGCGGCCGTGCGAGAGATCATCAAGCTCGTGTTCGAGAGGACGGATGCCGAGCAGGTGCTGGGAATCGCGGAGCCTCAGAACATTCGGTCGATACGTCTGATGGAGCGCGTTGGCATGCGCATGATCGAGGTCCGGAGTGGAATATTTCGCAACGCACCGTGCATCGACCACGTCTATGCCCTATCGCGTAACGAAATCGCCTGGTAGTGCTCCCATCGGCTCTTGAGGTCATTGACATGAAAATTTGGCCATTCATCTTTGTGTTGGCGCTTGCATCCTGCGCATCAGCGCCCACCGCGTCGCTCGAGGCGCGAAGCGAGCTCGCGCCCACGGGCAAAGTTCGCGCCGCGATCAACTACGGCAACCCCGTCCTTGCCAGGAGAAACGCGACAACCGGCGAGCTTGGCGGCGTTACGGTCGAGCTGAGTCGAGAGCTTGGCCGCCGATTGGGCGTGCCCGTCGAGCTTGTCGCCTACGAAACCATTGCGAAACTGCTTGCCGGATTGAACGCTGGGGAGTGGGACGTGGCGTTTCTCGCCGTCGATCCGGCGCGGAAGGAAGTCGCGTTCACCGCGCCCTATATGGAGGTCGAGGTCACCTACCTCGTTCCGGAGCGCTCCGAGATCCGGCGAGTCGCGCAGGTCGACAGTCCTGGCGTGCGCATCGCGCTCCAGAGCAAGACGGCTGCCGACCTCTTCCTCACCCGAGAGCTCAAGCACGCCAGTCTATTGCGCACCCCCAACACCGCCGCCGCTTTCGACGCGCTGAAAGCGGGATCCGCCGACGCCTTCGCCGACAACCGCCAGCACCTCCTTTCGGTTGTCGACGCTAACTCGGGGTACCGCGTGGTGGACGGTCGGTTTTCCTCGATTCAGCACGCCGCGGCCGTGCCGGTTTCCCGGCGCGCAGCGGCCGATTACTTGCGCGGGTTCATCGAGGACGCCAAGGCCTCGGGATGGGTCAAGAACGCGCTCGATCGATCGGGGATTCGCGGCGTCGTCGTGGCGCCGTTTTGACGAGGAAGCGCAATATGTAGATTCGCAGGGTTGAGTGAAGAGGGAAATCGGTGCTGATTCGGGGAAGCTGCCACTGCGGCAATATCGCCTTCGCGCTCGCGTGGGAACCCGACCCTTCCGAGATCCCGGCGCGCGCCTGCAATTGCTCTTTCTGCATCAAGCATGGCGGCGTCTGGACATCCAATCCGACCGCCTCGCTGCAAATCAGCGTCCAGGAGCCCGCGCTCGTCTCCAAATACTCCTTCGGTACTCGGACCGCCGAGTTCCATATCTGCGGCCGGTGCGGCATCGTGCCGATGGTCACGAGCTTGATCGAAGACAGGCTGTACGCGGTCGTCAGCGTCAATGCCTTCAACAGTGTCGATCCCTCGCTTCTGCGCCGCGCCCCGGCCTCGTTCGAGGGCGAGGACGTCGGCCCACGTTTGACTCGCCGCACCCGGAACTGGATTGCCAACGTGCAGTACGTCGAGAACGTCCCCGCCTATCAGCTGACGATCGAGGAGGGGCTGTCGTACTTGCACGCGACAGTTGTCGGGCCGCGCAATCCGGAGAATGCGCTTCGATTTCTCCAGGAAGCCCATGACGCCTGCGTGAAGGGGGAGCATGCGGCCGTCCTGCTCGAAATGAACCTCTTGGGCCCGAGCCTTGATCCGGGGAGTATTTTTCGGGTCATTTCGCAAAGGAGCTCGGACGCCACGAGACTCAAGCGGATCGCTTATGTAGACGCGGCGGGTAATCCCGAAAGGCCGAAGTTCGCGGAGACGGTCGCGACCAATCGCGGGGTGAATGTTCGCCTTTTCCAGGATCTGGACGCCGCGAAGGCATGGCTGTCCAACGAAAGATGACGCGGCGTGAGGGCTTTCCAGGCGTCGTTGTGACAAGTTGAATTGACGTGCCGGTCCTTGACCGCTAGGGTGCGCGAATGCCACGCGAGTCGACAACCGAGGCCATCCGCGGAGAGATCGGCGAAAAACAATGCGTCGTCCTTTACGCGCGAATCAAGGACGGCGTCTCGGCCGAAGAAGGCTATGCCATCCGCGACACGCTCAATGCCGCGAGCACGATCGGCTGGTGGTTCCTGAATCCCGGATCATTCGTCGCGGTCTTCGCGGGCCGGGAGACGGGCGCGCAGCAGGCTTCGGCGTGCGAGGCCGCGCTCAGGGCGCTCGCGCAAGCCCATCCCCCCCTGAAGGCGATCGGCGTCGGCATCGCGAACGGCCTCGTCATGGCCAGCTTCACGAACGGCGGCATCCTCGAGACCTTGCCTGGCGGGAATGTGGTCTCCAGGGCAATGGAGCAAGCCGAGAGGGACGCTCTCTAGCAACAGGAGGACGAATGCTCCAGCTTCGACCGAATTGCGAGTGCTGCAACCGCGACCTGCCACCCGACTCGCAGCAGGCCTTCATCTGCACGTTCGAGTGCACGTTTTGCCGCGGCTGCGCGACGGAGATTCTGAAAGGACGCTGCCCGAACTGCGGCGGCGAATTGGTCGCGCGGCCGCGCCGCCCGGCCGAAAAGCTCGCGAAGTATCCCGCGTCGACCGAGCGTGTCCATAAACCCGCAGGCTGCGGAAAATCCGCCTGAGTCGCGCCGTCGATTTCCAGATGCCCTCCGCCGCAGTGCTCGAACGGTTCATCGCCACGGTGGAAGCGAACGACCACGTCGGCGCCATCGAGGCGTTCTATGCCGCGGATGCCTCGATGCAGGAGAACGAGGCGCCGCCGAGGATGGGACGCGACGGGCTGGTCGCCAACGAGAGGGCGGTGCTTGCGAAGATGCGCTCGGTGACGTCGAAATGCGTGCGCCCGGTTTTTGTCGACCACGATCGCGTGGTCATCCGCTGGGTCTTCGAGTTCGAAGCGCTCGACGGCGCGAGGAGGCGCATGGACGAGCTCGCGTACCAGCGCTGGGAGGGGGATCGCATCGTCGAGGAGAAATTCTTTTACGATCCCGGCCAGTTGCGCTGGATCGCGCAAGAAAAGTGAGGAGGCCGTCATGATTCGCGGGCTGCATGCCATGTTCTACTGCTCGAAGGCCGAGGAGCTGCGGGCGTTCCTGCGCGACAAGCTCGGCCTCGAGGCCACCGAGCTGAAGGCGCGCGGCGTCGAGTTCGTGCACGACGTGGAAGACCGCGGGTTCGGCCTCGTCACGCGCTTCAAGGTGCCGGGCGGATTCGACATCCAGCTTTATCAGCCGAAATACTCCAAATAGGGGGAGACATGCTTCTTACCGTGGCCCTGCTGATTGTCGTGGCCCTTATCGCCGCCGCGAGCGTGCCGCTGGTGCTGCGCCTCATCCCGCGCAACCCCGTCTTCGGCGTGCCCACCGAGCGCACGCTGGCCGACGAAAAGACGTGGCTTCGCGTGAACGCGTTCGCGGGCAAGGCCATGCTCATCGCCTGCGGACTCGTCGCGCTGATGCTCCTCATGTACCAAGGCACATGGCTCAGGTCCGGCTGGGCGCAGTTCTTCGCCTTCATCATCCCGATCGTCGCGGCAGTCATCGCGGCCGTCGTCTACGAGCGGCGCACGACTCGCTGAGGTCGATAAACCAGCGCGGTTTTCCTGTGCCAGGGCGGCATGGTCGCGTACAATCCATGCCTTCGATCGATGCCGCGCCAATGAAGAAACCGTTTCCAGTTCCTGTTCGAGTGCAGTACTCCTGCCACAAGTGCCCAGCCTACTGCTGCACCTACTCGGAGATCGAGGTCACGCGCCGTGACATCGAGCGCCTCGCCCGGCATTTCGACCTCGCTTACGGCCGCGCGGAAGAGCGCTTCACCAAGCCCGACACCAAGAAGGGCGTGCGCATTCTCCGCCACAAGAAGGACAAGGTGTTCGATTCGGCCTGCATGATGCTCGACCAGAAGACCCGGCGTTGCACCGTTTACGACGCGCGCCCCGGCGTGTGCCGCAAGTTTCCCGACAGCTCGCGCTGCGGCTATTACGACTTCCTCAAGTTCGAGCGCGCGCAGCAGGGCGATCCCGAGTGGGTCGCCCTGACCTGATCGCGGTCCCGGTCCTATTTCCCGAGAGTAAAGAAGAAAGTCGCGCCTTCGCTCGGGCGCGCTTCGGCCCAGGTGCGCCCGCCGTGCCGCTCGACCAGGCGATGCACGATCGCGAGCCCCACGCCCGTGCCCTCGTACTCGTCGGCGTGGTGCAAGCGCTGGAAGACGCCGAATAGCTTCGCCGCGTACTGCATGTCGAAGCCCGCGCCGTTGTCCTTCACGTAGTACATCTTTTCGCCGCCGGGCTCGCGGCGCGCGCCGATCTCGATCACGCCCGGCTGGCGGTCGCGGGTGAACTTCACGGCGTTGCCGACGAGGTTGCGGAGCACTTGCTTCACGAGCACCGGGTCGCCCTGCGCGTCGCCGAGGGGCCCCTCGACCTTGAACTCGACGCGCCGGCCGGCGATCGCGTGCTGGAGCTCGTCGATGGTCTGGCCGACAAGCTCGTCCATGGCGATGCGCCGTTTCACGAGCGGCTGGCGCGCGAGGCGCGAGAGCGACAGGAGATCATCGATGAGCTTGCCCATGGCGCGCGTGCTGGTGCAAAGCACCGCGAGTTTGCGCTTGCCTTCCGCGTCGATCTTGCCGCCGTAGTCCTCCTCGAGGATCTTCGCGTAGCCGTCGACGGCGCGAAGCGGCGCGCGCAGGTCGTGCGAGACCGAGTAGGCGAAGGCCTCCAGCTCGCGGTTCGCGGCTGCGAGCTCGGCGGTCCTTTGCTGCACGAGTTGGCGCTCGCGCCGCTCCGCCGCATGCGCCTTCGCGAGCCGCGTGTGCAGCACGACGTTTTCCATGAGGAGCACCAGCAGCACCAACGTCGCCGCCGCGAGCCCGTAGATGCGCCCGGCGTAGAACCCGAGGTCGTAGCGCCCCTGGTTGAGCACGGCCGAAAGCGCGATGTCGAAAAGCCAGGCGCACATCACGACCATGAGCCAGAGATCGAGCACGGTGCGCGGGCGCCGGCGCCATAGCGCGATGAGGGCGAGGAGACTGAAGACCCACACCGCGGAGACGATGCCGATCATGGCCGGCGTGTAGCGGTTCGCCTGCATGATCGCGGGCAGCGCGTCCTGGCCGGAGGTCGCGAGCAGCGCGAGAAGCAGCGCCGCGCCGAACGCGGCCACGATCGCGGCGAGGATCGCGCGAGGCGAGCTCGCCTGCATCGGTGCTGGAGCGCGGTCGGCGCGATTGAGCCAGGCGTAGGCGATGACGAGCAGCGGGAAGCCCGCGTGCCAGAACATGTAGAGCCAGGCGGTGCTCTGCGGCCCGGCGCCGAGCAGGCCGGTCGGCGCGAAGAGGCCGGGAAACGTGAGCGCGTGGAAGGCGGCGACGAATGCCGTGAAGACGTACGCGCTCGCGAGGACCAGCATCGCGCGCGTGCGCACGATCGTGAACTGGCCGAAGAGAAGCGCGGCCGTGATGAAATCGTTCACGACCAGCGCGCATTCGTAGATGGGAATGAACGCGGGGACGGCCGCGAGCTGCAGCTTGGCGAAGGGAGCCGCGGCGAGGAAGATCAGCGCGGAAACGACCACCACGACGAGCGCGAGCCGGCGCTCGTGCTCTCCCGCCGGCATCGACGAAAGGTAGTACGGCTGCTCCTCGATGCCCTCGGCCGCCATGCATCCTCCGGCGAAAAATCAGATGATACGATGCGAGGCTCATCGAGGCGCTCGCGCGATGTTCGGAACCCACGACCTCTGGCTCTTCGTGATCTCGGGACTGCTCCTGAACGTCACGCCGGGGCCGGACATGCTCTACATCATCGGCCGCAGCACGGCGCAAGGCTGGCGCGCGGGGGCGGCGGCCGCGCTGGGCGTGACCGGCGGATGCTTCGTGCACATCGCGGCCGCCGCCCTCGGGATCTCGGCGCTCCTCTCGGCATCGGCGACGGCTTTCGCGGTGTTGAAGATCGTTGGTGCGATCTACCTCGTGTACGTGGGCCTGTCGATGCTGCGCCGCCCGCGCCTCGCGCCGGCCTCGGCGCCGCTCGCGCGCGGCACCTTCCGCGAGATCTTCATGCAGGGCTTTCTCACCAATGCGCTCAATCCGAAGGTGGCGCTTTTCTTCCTCGCGTTCCTGCCGCAGTTCATCGAAGCCGATGCCGAGATGAAGCCGCTCGCTTTTCTCTTTCTCGGCTTGATCTTCACCTTCAACGCGACGCTGTGGAACCTCTTCGTCGCATGGGGCGCGGCGAAGATGAGCGATGCGATGGGAAGCCGCGCCGTCGCGTGGTTCCAACGCTCGATCGGCGCGTTCTTTGTCTACCTGGGCTTGAGGCTCGCCTTCGCCGACGAGCGCCTCGGCCGCTAGATCGGTTCGAGTACGGGCTTGGGGTACTCGACCAGCTTCGAAGCCTGGCGCTCGAACTTGTCCCTTCGCGAGAGCATGCGCGCCTGGCGCGGAGTGATGAGGGGGTAATGGCGCAGGTCGGTCAGCCGGTCGTGCGTCTCCCAGCACGACTTCGCGTTGGTCACCCAGAGCCCGGTGTCGATACGCCGCAGGTCGAACGACCCCGAGTAGCTGCGCAGCGTCTTGTGCCCGCGCCGGTTCGAATACTCGTGGAAGTAGGACATCGTGAGCTCGCGAAGCGTGCGATAGATGGGATCGCGATAGCGCAGCGGCGCGCCGTTGGTCTTCGAGATCGCGCCCCAGGCGCCGTTGCGCCGGAAGAGCGTGAGCACATGCGGGTAATCGCTCTCGTCGCAATCGAGGTGCATCACGAGCGGCGGCTCGCCATGCACCCAGAGCGCGCAGGCCGCAAGCATCGCGCCCTCGATGCAATGCGCCCTCCGCTGGCGGATCACCTCGCGCACCGAGAGCACCGTTTCGCCGTCGGGCTCGTGGTTGATGGGGATCGCGTTGAGGTACGCCTGGACCTTCTCCGGGCTCGAGAGGCGCGCGAGGACAATGAATTCGCCCGGGCCGAGGCCGAGGTCCTCGCGACG
>Ga0209131_1003286_pt1 | contig 10771 bp, 14 predicted proteins | sample GraSoi_2013_40cm_FD_185826 | JGI IMG/M metagenome (GOLD analysis project Ga0209131, IMG submission 185826) | Grasslands soil microbial communities from the Angelo Coastal Reserve, California, USA - Sample 9_17_2013_40cm (SPAdes) (version 2) | ecosystem: Environmental > Terrestrial > Soil >...
TGGAAGTAAGGCGCGTCTTTAATGAGACCTTTGAACTGCTCCGGCGCTACGGCGTTTCCATCGTCTGAGTCAGGAAAGGCGATCAAATAACAAATTTCCATGAAAATATTCCTCTTTTATCAGGTGCTAAGTGTAGCACAAGTAAAATCGTTCCATGATGATGGGGGTTGTATACTTGCATATATCGTTGCGAGGGCGATGTTCTTCGCCCGAAGCAATCTCCTCTTAAGAGGAGATTGCTTCGTCGGGGAGAGCACCCTTCTCGCAACGATATGCTGAAAAGGTGAAAACTATGAGCATCCAGGATCAATACAACAAATGGAAAGAATCCGTTCTCAAGAAATCATTGGAGAAATCTCCGGAGCGGAGGACGCGCTTCGAGACCTCAGCAGGCATTGAGGTCCCGCGTGTAGCGCTGCCTGGTCTCGATATGAGGCGAGAAAACCTCGCCCCTACGGATGAATCCTATTTGGAGAAAATCGGCCTGCCTGGGGAATATCCTTTTACGCGCGGAGTCCAACCCACGATGTATCGTTCGCGCTTGTGGACCATGCGTCAATACGCAGGATTCTCAACTGCGGAGGAATCAAATAAAAGATATCGTTATTTATTGGAACATGGACAAACAGGATTAAGCGTCGCGTTTGACCTGCCGACTCAGATCGGTTACGACGCGGACGACCCGATCGCGCATGGCGAGGTGGGCAAGGTGGGTGTTTCGATCTCGTCAGTGCATGATATGGAAACGCTCTTCAAGGATATTCCGTTGGATACGGTTTCAACTTCGATGACCATCAACGCGCCCGCGGGTGTTTTGTTGGCGATGTATATAGCTGTGGCGAAGAAACAAGGCACGGACTTGAAGAAACTGCGCGGCACGATTCAGAATGATATTCTCAAGGAATATATTGCGCGCGGCACGTATATCTTTCCACCCACGCCTTCGATGCGGTTGATCACAGACATCTTTCAATTCTGCGCAATGGAAGTGCCTGCATGGAATACGATCTCGATCTCGGGCTATCACATCCGTGAAGCGGGCTCAACCTCTGTACAGGAAGTGGCTTTTACATTATCGAATGCAATTGCTTATGTGGATGCCGCACTGAAAGCCGGTTTGAGCGTGGACGACTTTGCTCCGCAAATTTCCTTCTTCTTCAACGCGCATAATAATTTACTTGAAGAAGTTGCCAAGTTCCGCGTGGCGCGGCGTATGTGGGCGAAGATCATGCGCGAACGATTCAAGGCTCAAAAACCTGCATCCCTGCAATTACGTTTTCATACACAGACAGCCGGGTCCACGCTTACTGCGCAACAACCTGAAAATAACGTCGTGCGTGTGACCCTCCAGGCTCTGTCAGCCGTCCTCGGTGGGACTCAATCTCTGCACACCAACAGCATGGACGAGGCCCTATGGCTTCCAACGGAAAAGGCAGTGCGCGTCGCACTGCGCACACAGCAGATCATCGCTTATGAATCAGGCGTAGCGGATTCGGTTGATCCGCTGGCGGGTTCGTATCTCATCGAATATCTCACAGATGAGATCGAGAAAGGCGCGACGGAATACATGTCCAAGGTGGATGACATGGGTGGCGCGTTGACCGCCATCGAGCACGGATATATGCAAAATGAAATCCAGAATGCCGCCTACGCCGCGCAAAAGGAAATTGAACTCGGCGAACAGGTGGTCGTGGGTGTCAACCAGTTCCAGGTGGAAGAAGAAATGACCCTCGAACGTTTACAGGTTGACCCAGCCATTGAGTTGGCGCAGAAAACAAAGTTGAATCAGTTAAGAGAGAATAGAAAACAGAGCCTGGTGGATCAGCTGCTTGCAAAAGTAAAATCTGCAGCATCAACGACTACAAACCTTATGCCTATTTTTATTGAATGTGTTGAGAATGACATCACTCTCGGCGAGATCTGCATTACGCTCAGAGGTGTGTGGGGTGAATATGTCGCGCAGGGGTTTTAGATTTATTATCGGCACGTGCTAAGAGGTTGTATTAACAACTGGCACACTGTTGATCTAATAACTCTTCTACGATTTGATATTTATCAAGGTTGTTTGGGCCTGGCGTAAAAGTCGTTGTGGCGACGTAGATAAAAAATGCAAACAGGTTCAACCGTTTATCCTTTGTGGAAGCGGTCTGGTGCGGATATTTTATCTTCATTTCAAGAAAAGTATTCCATACTAACGGGTTTATAGTATGATATTTCATCAGAGGATGTTATGGTAGCGAAAAGCAGTCATAAATTACCTGTGTTTGTTCTCGCGCTTTCTCTGGCGGCATGCAATTTGCCCTCCCAGCAGAAAGTCCCTTCCGTGCCGAGTGAAGCGCCGCTGATCAATTCAACAGAGAGTGTTCCTGCTCCGGCAGGGAATTCTGATTCAAGCGGCGGCATGCAGATTCGCTTTACCAATCTAACAGACGGTGGCAGCATATCAGGTACTTTGGATGAAAGCGGCAAACCACAAGTTGTTGTCCAATTCGAAGTAACTGGTATTGCGCCTCTTATTATTTCACTTAGCGCGAATGGCGTTCAAGTACCCGGGGAAGCAAGGAATACAGAAGGCACATTACCTTATGCAGGCGAACTGAAATGGTCGCCATTGAATGGAGGTGGGGATTACGATTTGACCGCCACTGCTGTTTCAGATCAAAAACAAATCGCCACGACAACTGCGCACATTACTGTTACTGATATTCCGGCCTTTACCGCAACGCCGCCACCGCTTGATCATACTGCCGCGCAAAGACGCTTTACCGAACTTTATAAACAACTCTACAAGATTGACGTGCCTGCACCCTCCCTGCATCGCTTTGATTCGCCTCAACGCCCCGATCTTTCGCGCTGGATCAGCGCGGTGTACTACAGAGGAGGCTTTCATTACCTGGATCTTTACGATGATGGTCATTACCTCGAAAGCGGTGGTGATTATGCCGACCCCACACACATGAGCACGTCAACATCGTTAATTTACTGCCGTCCCGCGGGTGATTTCAAAATCCTGGTTGCGTTTGTGGATTATGGAAATATTACCTTCAATAAAGACGAGGCAATTGCGGACGTTCCCACAATGGCGCAGTGGATGAATCAATTTTATGATAATTTCGCGATCAGCCAGGGATTCAAATCTTCGCCGATGCACATCAGCGCGCAAGGAGTTTACCTTGCAGTTCCGAAACGCGGCGAGGTATTAACGGCGGCGCAGGTACGCACCGCAACCGGGGTTGATCCGGCACTATTTAATTTCCTGATCGAGATTGACATCGATGCCGACAACACTATCGGTAAAACTGCATGGAAGGGGATTTTGGAAAGCGGCGGCGGCGTTGCCCTGCAGGGTTGTGGGACTCGCTATTACGGTGACATCAACATCTGGTCTGTGGTGAACGTATCGACAAATGTGCATGGTGTGCTCGTTATGGATTTCAACCATGAATTGAGTCATCTATTTGGAATGATGGATTCCTGGCCCTTTGTCTCTGCCACATTACCTGATGGGCTGGCAATCGATGATTGGATCCCGTACGATTTGTTTGGCTGGTCAGATTCCGACGGCGATGGCGTGCCTGAAATTATAGACGCAACACCGTATGGTACAGGTGGATCATAGCCGTAATAATCTAAAGAGTGGCTATTTTACTTGGGCATTTCCCGACTGAATTGATACTTTTTCAGGATCGTTTCGATCGCCTTTTTATTCTGTTCGGTCATTTCCTGAAATTCCAACCCGCTGTTGTAATAGGTGCGATGCTCCTCAAGTTTGCACCATGCTACGCGAGCGGGGAAGGTCACACGCTTGCCGGGTTTTTCTGAGGCTTTACGGAAATCGATCGCCAGGGTCAATCTCCGATCGATTTCGACCGGTTCCTCACTCACCATCAGCGCGCCCTTCACGGTCAAATCCCCGAGATAGCCCAGCAGAATGTTCGCATGAAGGTCGTACACAGGCGTGAAGGTCATTACTTTCCTGCGTTTTTCCATTCTCAGTTTGCTCATGGATACCTCCGGCTCTACATATTTTAGTGTAATAGAACTTCAAAATAAAATCAGGCAACTATATCTTTGACGCATGGGGAAATAATGTCAAATAATTATAAACCTAACAATGATAAAATTGGCTTTATGCCAGAATACTACCAGTATTCAGATTACAAAGGGCACTCAATAAGTGTCTCACCCGTAAAGTGGAGAAAGCTATTTCAAAAATGGCCCTATTTTGTCGGGCAAAAAATTTCTTTGAAAATCACTTTTAAACCAGTATCTCCGAAAGCTAAGGAAAATCCGCTGTGGGACTATGTTTTGTGGGAAATTCATTCAAGTAATCTAAGGAAAGCCCATCAATTAAGACTTCAGCCGGGTATAAGCAATCAAAATGAAGAGTTTATTTATTCCTTAGAAAGTCTTCCGGTTATGCAACAAGGAGAATTTTCAGTATACGTAGGTACTGATAATGGAGAAGACCCTGTTGCTCCGCTGTTTAGCGCATCACCAATTCATAAGGACAGGATTCGATGGGAGATATTTCTAATTATTATTAGTGCTGTTTTTGGGGCAATTTTAGGTGGCTCAATTACTCTTTTGTTCGCTCTTGTCGCTTTCAGACCTGTCTTAGAAGTATTTATAACGCCATAAATGGAACACGATATTCTTTCAGCAATTCTGACATTCATCACATCTCTTGTGGCATACATCCTATTCGGGGTTGCTTTTACGGTGTTTGCTATGGCTTGGATGTTTGTTGAGTCGCTGTTTTAATTGAGTATTGACTAGCATTATTATCTTGTGCGATAATAGGCTCCTCAAGAAGGGAGCATAATACTATGGCAACAATTGACTGGGCCTTTTTATGTGACTATGCTTTCGTAGACGGGGCTGGAAAAGCTTCAATTATCGGCACATTTGAAAACATATTTGCTGGTTCGTTGCCCACAAAACACCCTCAATTATATGTAGCATTAGGCTTGAAATTAAAACCGGGTGAAAGTTTTGACCTTAGTTCAAAAATGAGTTCTCCGTCAGGTAAAGAGGTTTCAAAGGTTGACCCAATAAAGGTAGCTATACCTTCAAACGCTCCGGGAACTGCTAATGGCATAGTTACTTTCGGGTATTACGCGGTAGAAATTAAAGAAACCGGAATATACCATATTGAAATTTTCATTGACACGAATAGTGTGCATGTCATTCCGTTAAATGTTGTTCTCCAGCCTCGTCCCAACTAGTCTTTAAGAGAATAATAGATAATAAAGTGTCCATTAATAGTGAGAAATAGGAGGAACAAATGTCAACAGAAAATCTCTCATCGAACGAATTACCTGTAACCGTCAAGAGGACGAATCCAGATGAATTGCGGCCGATATATGTAAACGATTTAACTATAAATCACACGCCGAATGAATTTTTCATCACATTTTCTCAAATTGAAATTCCTGCGATTCTTCCCGAACAGGTATTTACGAAAGAAGAAGCAGAAAAATTGATACAACTTAATGCTATTGCGATAACAAAATTGGTAATGACTCCAGAGTTTACAAAAATCATGATAGATGCTTTGGTTGGGAACTATGACAAATATCTTGAAAATGTAAAGTCTTCTCAAAAGGAGTCAAAATAATGGCCTTTCCATCTACTATCCTTATTGATTCCTCCGAGGAAATCAATTTAATAAAAAGCGCAGATGTCTCTGTTCCGGTTGCCAAGATTGAATCGGTATATGACACTGTTTTAATGAAAGGTAATAAAATAGAAATGTTCTTTAAGATAAAACAACAATTAGAAACTAGTGAAGCCACCGAAAAGGAATGGTGGAAAGAATTGGATGCTCTTGATGCAGTTAGTATCACTATTCCTCTTTTAATAATATCGGTTGGATTTATAGACCTGTTAGCTCATATTCCCGTTTTATTTGGTTGGCTGTTTGACTTAATGTTGATGGGCGGTGGTGCAAGCTTGTTGTTTACAGCACTCCTTCTTGCAAAAAGACTCGGCATTAAAAAGTAAACTTCAAAGAATTTCTGGTGGGAATTATGGATTTCTTAACACCGTTTCTAAAAGGTTTAGGTTCTTGGCTTGAAGATGCGTTTCAAACACTTACTCTTCAGAAACCGCTTGTGAATCTCAGTAAAATAATAAAAAACGATGTTGCAATCATAAATGCATATGTTACAACTTTATTTGCACTAATCATCTTAGTGTTAGGTGTGATAATAGCTGTAGCAACTAAAGATAGTACTGGAGTAATTCTCTTGATATGGGGATTTGGAGTATTTATTCTCTTATGCATGTTAATGGTGATGGCAAGAATTCTCTATAGTAATAAAAGAGAAAAACGGAAAAATATTTCTAAAATTCCTTCGCGACGCGCGAAGCAGTTAAGATAATACTCAATATGTAAGGAAGGGGTTCTAATCTGGGCTTCCAATATTAGGCACTTGACAAATAACCAAAAATACTGTATAATTTAGGTAGTTGACACACTAACCCAAAAGGAGACCAACTGCCTATGACTAGTGATATTGATTCGTCAATTACCGCAAAGCATTATTACAACGAAGAATCAGCATACAAACATTTAGAATCTATCAGGTGGGATAAGGGCGTGATTTGTCCTCATTGCAAACACAGCGGTGCAGACTATATTGAGCCAGAAAAAGGTACGCGTAAAACGCGTATAGGTAATGTAACCTTTCGTCGTATTTGGCGATGTCAGAAATGCAAGAAGCAATTTTCCGTTTTGATTGGTACGATTTTTGAAGATAGCCGCATTCCCTTGCACAAATGGCTTTTGGCAATCCATGAATTAAATACAGACAAGAACGGGATAAGTTCTGTTGAACTATCCCGAAAATTAGGAATTACACAAAAGTCTGCCTGGTTTATGGCTCAAAGAATTCGATTTGCCATCGCACATACAGGATTGGAAGAGAAGTTGACAGGCCAAGTCGAAGTGGACGAAACATATATTGGCGGCAAAGAAAAGAATAAACATTGGGATAAGCGAACCAAGAATACACAAGGAAGAAGTACAAAAAAGAAAACTGCTGTTTTGTCCGTTATTCAACGTGATGGAAAAGTATATTCTCAAAAATTGAGAGCCGTATCCGGCAAGAACATAACAGAAATTGTGATGAAGCGTGTAAGTCGAAAAGCAGTTTTGAACACAGATACATTTCCAGCCTATATCCCAATTGGGAAATATTTTAAAAGGCATGGGGTTGTTGACCATAGAATATATCAATATGTGAATGGCACTGCTTCCACTAATCACGCGGAAGGTTATTTTTCACAATTGAAACGTTCTCTCACCGGCACATTTCATTCTGTTTCAAAGAAGCATCTTGACCGCTATTTAGCAGAGTTTGATTATCGTTATAATACTCGCCATGAGAAAGACACCAACAGAATAATTGACACAATCAAAAAGTCAAATGGAAAAAGATTGACATACAAAGATTTGATTGCCAACTAAACAAAATGGGGTGTCCTGATCTCAGGACACCCCGATAAATAAAATGGAAATAATATGCCAAAACAAAAGAAACAAAAAAAGAAACCAACTAAGAAAAGAAGCAACAAATATCAAAAGAAGATTTCTCTTTACGGCCCGGACGAAAAAGATGTTTTAAAAGAATTACTGAAATCTCCGCCTATGCCGAAAGAGAAGTAACCCTAGCTGAGACTCAACTAGGGTTCAAGTACAACTTCATTCTTATCAATATATCCAAATTTGCAAGTGGGGAGATAGTACACCATCCATTGATGTCCATTGCTGGTATTTTCTAGTAAGACAAGGACTAGCCCGTTATCGACTTTAGTATGAATCTCATGTTGCATATCTTTATGAGTGATTAGTGTTGCATCTCTTGTCCTGCCTGTATAGATATGCTCCACATCAATTCTAGGACAAGGTGTTGGAGTTGGCATAACAATTGATGGGGTTGTGGTTGGTAGAGATGCTAAAGAAGGGGATTGAAAAGCGACACATGCACAAACTGTAAACAAAACTATGACATATATGAGATAGAGGGGTTTCACTCCGGTTCCTTTCGTAATTTTGGGGGATAAGGTATTATACCACGATTGCTCCGCTAGCGGAGCAAAGAAATTGCCACTGAAAAATACAATCAGCGGCATGAACAACATTGTAGGGAAACGTGTTCAGGATGCCCGGCTCAAGTTCAAGCCTCCATTGTCTCAGGAAGAATTAGCGGCTCGGTTGGAATTGGACGGGTGGAAAATTAGTCGTGGAACTCTATCAAAGATAGAGGCCGGAATTAGACAGGTAACGGATTTTGAGGTTATGGCTTTAGCAAAGACTCTGAAAGTATCGCCGGAGTGGTTATTGGATAAACAGTTGTATGAGAAATTGAAAAAAGGATAGTAAAATTAACTATCATCTTCTGATTCAGCATTTGTGCCGGAATTAGGTTGTGTGTCCGTTTGAGATTCCGAATTTTCTTCGCTCTTTTTCTTTTGTGCAGCCTCGCTACTGAAATTCATTTCACCACTATCAACCTTTTTCATATTAGCAACACTTTTTCTAAGACGTTCAGCGTCGCTTTGATTATTGCTGTCTGACTTATTACTATTATTCTGACCCGAGTTGCTATTATTATTTTGATTAGACGACTCTTGAGTCGCTTTAGTTTCCGGAGGAATATTTTCACTTTGCTCATTAGTTTGGTTCATTTTTCATCCACTGAAAGGATATTATTTATGGAAAATAAGAATTATGGTTTACAAACAATGTTTGATGAAGCACAAAAACAACTCGAAAGGGAGTTTAAAAGTTCAGCAACGCTAAGAAATCATGCAACTACTGTAATTAGTGTTTCAAGTGTTATTGTATCATTTTTTGCAACCTTCAAGGTTTTTGATATAGCAAGTGTAAATTTAAGTAACACTTTGCTCCTGTTATTTATTCTGATTGGATTGTTTTATACAGCATTAATGATTGTGGCAATCAGAGCCGCACACCCATTTTCTCTCACATCACCAATTAACCCTGACGCAGAAGAATATATCGAGGCATATGCAGATAAAAGTTACGAAGATATTCTTACTAATCAAACAGCCCTATATCTTGCCGCAATTCAAAAGAACCGGATAATAATAAGTGACCAGTATGGATATTCAAAAGCAGTCGATTATTTACTTGGGGTTGTTGTGGCGTTAATAGTTCTAGCAACAATCATTGCTGTTTTGTAGATTAGAGAAAGAAATAAATTCAGCTATTTCAAACACGAATCCTAAGACTTCAGCGTGTAGAACAACAACCATAAGATTATCAAACGCTTAGATAAAGGAGAAAACATAAAAATGAATCAGTCTGCTCAAACAATAATAAAAACAATTGTAGCAATACTATGGCTTATCATAGATTTCTTATTATACGTAGTGGGCTTGTTTAATGATTTTGGTAACTTTAAAGCTGTTTTTGCCATTATTTATTCTTTGGATTGTAATTTTATGGATAATTTTAATAGTATTCAATTGGATATTTCAGAATTGAATTAATATCTGTGCGTCACGGAAAGATAAAAGAAGTCTCTCGTGTCAGAAAAAACTGAACCTAAACCAACTATGTCAGATGATGAAAAGCGTTATATAGCCTTTAGTGGCCTCATAAAGTGGACACAAGGTGTAATCGAACAATTTAAAAGAATAAATGATGCAACAAAACAACTTGACGATTTTGCTAAAAATCCAAACTCAACTGCCAAACCAGCCGATATTGTATATTCAATGCAACGCGAACAACATTTATTTGCTGTTACAGTTAATAGACTTATTGAATATCGTGAATGGGTAAAAGAACTTGGACTGTGTAAAAATGTTGACTTTTCAGAAATCGATGATTTTTCAAGAAGAAATATCAAAGATTTACGAAATATGCTGGAACATGATATTGATTATTTCAAAGGTAAAGGCAGAGACTCAAAAAGATGGGTTACTGAAACAGAAGAGTACATATCAGATGCGAGTTCACGAGTTGGCAACAACTTAGGTGGAAAATTGGACTTTGTTAAATTTACAGAAGTTGCCAATAAATTACTTGTTCAATTGGAAAAACAACCTATTCCTCGCATTACAGACAAATAGGCTGTTGTGCGTCAAATATATAGTTACCTAAAATCAATTCCTAGCGTGTGGGTTTCCCCTCAAATATCCATTATATGCATTTTGATCTCCATGGCAGATGAATTTCTAGTATGATGTTCCATATGATAACAAATCGCACTGCGATATTGATTCTCGATGCAGCATATGTGATCTGGTGGGTGCCCGAGATGATCTACACTTTCACTCGTAGGGCGACAGTCAACGCAAAAAAAGGCGGACGATGGCCATTCGGGCGCGGTGCTTATGGCATGTATATGGAGCGGGATCTTTTTGGCGCAGGCGCTTATGTATTGGGGAACCCTATTTTCCATTTCGTGGCGGCCGGAGATTATCTTTTCACTTGGCGTTCTGTTAATGATCGCGGGCGTGGCGTTTCGCTGGTATGCCATTCAAGTATTGGGGGAGTATTTCACCTTTCAGATTGCGACTCATCACGAGCAAATCGTAGTGCAGAAAGGTCCGTATCGATTTATTCGCCACCCGTCTTATACAGGTACCTTAATCACCATGTTTGGCCTCGGCCTGGCATACACAAATTGGCTGAGCCTGGTTAGCTTGCTCGCAGCCGGGTTAATTGGATATAGTTACCGCGCTCATGTTGAAGAAGCGGTATTGATACGTGAGTTGGGAGATCCGTATCGCG
>Ga0209131_1003288_pt1 | contig 10771 bp, 9 predicted proteins | sample GraSoi_2013_40cm_FD_185826 | JGI IMG/M metagenome (GOLD analysis project Ga0209131, IMG submission 185826) | Grasslands soil microbial communities from the Angelo Coastal Reserve, California, USA - Sample 9_17_2013_40cm (SPAdes) (version 2) | ecosystem: Environmental > Terrestrial > Soil >...
GTGCAAAAGTCTTCAAATTCAGTTATCATAACCTTGTCCTCTGTTGTGTAAGAGTGTGTTGTGGTGACTCATTTCTTATCACATCAGAGGATTTTTTGTCAATTCATTGAACTAGCATAACGCCCTACTACATAGTCAAAGGATGACTACTAAAGTCGTCACCACGGCCCTTCGCGAAATCCTCCCAACCTGGCGATTTGGTAGTTAGCAGGAAGATTAAAGAAATTACAGTAGTTGTAAAGACAAATGGAAACCACCAAGAAATATCGAATAATGAACTCATTATTAATCTAATCAGATCCTGAAAAGCGACAAACACCAATGGAATCCCCACAAAAAATTTCTGCACTGGGCCTTGAGCTGCTAAGAATATAAACATTGGCAACCCCAGAGAAAAATCGAAATTCGATGGTGGGTATAGGACAGTTGAGCAGTAAAAAATAAAAAACCATCGCAGATATCTCCAATTCTCTTCTTCAGGATTTTCTTCTGTTTTTTTCGTGAATACTACAGTTGAAAATATTATCGCTAAAATCATAAACAAAACCGCTTGAATAATCTTAGCTATTGCCAAGCCAGATTTTATATCTCCTAGCAGGTAAATTACTACTTGATGAATTGAATTATTATATTCATACGGGCCGGGTGGAAGATTCCAATAAGTGAACCGCTGTGAAAATGTTGCAAGGTGCTGTACAAATAAGATGTGCTGACTAATGATATATTTTGGCTCAGTAAGGAGACTAGCCAATATAAATACCATAACATATAAGGCAATAATACCGGCAATGACTTCAAAGAAATATTTCCACCTTTTTCCCACCAGGGGAAGTAATACAATAAAACCCCATTGGGGTTTCGTTATTATGATTAGAAATAAGCTTAAAACGGCCACCAACTTAGCATATCTATTTTTTCTCAAAATGAAGAAAAGATATAAAGTCGCTAAGAGCGCCATGAATATGTTTACATTCAGTGTTACTGCATCGTAAATAAATGGCGAAAAAATGAACCAGATTAGGGTAATCCATTTAGGTATTTTGATTTTAACCTGTTCTAATATTGTCCTCCAGGCAAAAAACAACGCTACTACCGATATAAGGTGAAGAAAGTATAATATCTCTGGCGATAAAAGGTTAAACAACCCAACAGAAAGGACAGCCATAGGTGAGTAGCTAAAGAAAAGCAAGTCTTTAGGTAAAACTTGGTTTGGATCCGGGTACAAATCCCTTCTCGCAAAAAAATTCTCCACTGCTTTGACATAAACCGGCCTATCTACCCCTCCTCCCCAGTCCGGCTGATTCAAAGACAAGAACCCAACCCCCCATAATCCTAAAGAGATAATTGATGTTATAACAATAAATAAAGCATTCTTCTTGATTATGTAAATCATATCAGTACACCCCTTCCATCTTCCATAAACGTTCTACCAATAGACCATAAAAAACAAGCAGGACGATCATAATGACAGGTATGTACGTCAATGGATCTGTAAGTACATATGAACCTTGATAAATGATTGAATCTCCAAAAATCATGTAGCTGATCAATCGCCATGCGTCAACAATGGCATAGGGGAAAAATACGACCCATATTAAGATTTTCTTCCATTTTTGTTCAAGACTTGCAAGCAAAAACACAAAAACGACGATACCAAGCGAAACCTCCCAGACCATGTCTAGCCAGATAAATGCCCCCAGGTAAAACGCAAATGCCAGTTCTAATGCAATTTGTGGTACTTCATAACCCGCCTTACCCACCGGATATCTGATAAGCCGAATCGCCACTGCCGCGAGTGGAAGAAGCAGGACAACTTTGATTATTGTGGCGATCGTTGCATTTATCGAAGATATGCCAAAGAAGTATAAAATGATTTGCATAATAGAATGGTTATATCCCAGAAACGGATCGTCCGGACCGCGCCATGGAAAGTCCCGGCTGAGACGTTCGAGAAAGACAACGTAATCCTGATATTGGTGCACGCCATATTGAATTCCACCAACAAGAATGGTAATTCCCATCACCGCCAGATATGCCAGAATGGTTCCTCCGATAAGCCTGGCAAAAAAGCGGTAGCGCCCAAGCAAAAGAGGTATTACTGCAGCAAAGGCCCAATGTGGTTTAATAGGTAAAATGATGACGCCCAACCAGAAAACCGCCCAGCCTAGTTTTTCCTGCAACACTGCGTCGATGAAAAGGGTGGTAAAAAGCGCAATAATGATGTAAATATTCAAATAAGTCAGGTCATCCCAGAACGCAGAAAACACAAGATACATTGGCAGCATCATTGCCCATAGTTGTCCAGCCCGCACAAGCCGATTTTGCCTAAAAATACGCCCCCACCAGATGTAAAGAATTATATAAGCAGCAATATGCAATGCGATGGCTATCCATACGAGAATAGATAGTGGTATTAGAAGAATTGGCATGAACATGAAAGCAAACGCGGGTGAGTAGGGGTAATGCTGCTCCAGGATTTCAAGTGACCCCTTCAGGTAGAGATCTTCTTTCTGTTGAAAGTGATGTGCCGCATTGACATAGATTTGCAAATCAGAAGAAACCTGTTGTCCTGAACTGATTGCTTCAGAATTAAATGTATCCAACGCCAAGTAAACCTGGGTCGCCAGCCGCAAAGTGACGTATACAATGGCAACAATAAGCACGACACGGTAAGTCTTTGACTCAGCCCAAATCTTTCGTATTTCTCTCATATTGTTGTCTCCTACTCTGTGCTACGTAATGAAGTGAGCCCGGATAACAATTCTTCCTTGTAATTTGCACCCTATATGTTCACTGATTTACTGTGTACCGCATAGCAACATGCAAGGAGCAATAATTCTTAAAATAATTATAACCTGCAACATTTCCACCCAGTTTCAACCCCGGCTCTGATACTTCCTTACATTTTTGCAAACAGCGAATGAGATCACGCGCCTGAACCCGATCAAGCCCGAAGAATAAATTTTTGAACCGAGAGATGCTGGCCGTGACGGCCAGCGATGAACTTCATGAGCCTTTCATCAATAGGGTGTTTTTAAAGTCCTGTCAGGCAGCTTGTTCCGACGCTTCGATTTACCATTTTTCACCGCAAAGGCGCCAAGAGCGCGAAGAAAACATCAAAAACTTCATGTTCTTTGTGGCCTTGCCCCACGCTTTTCGTGGCGTCGCGGTTCCGATCTAACGGTTTTAACATCAGATCACCGAATTTAAGAACACCCTGAGCCTTTCAAATTTGCTGATTGAATATTTTCCGAAATATAGTATAGTATTCATACACAATGTTCTTATTAAGAGCTAGAGGAGATAAGTTGATGAAAAAACAAATGCTCAGGTTTGCATTCATTGTTCTTGTTATTGTGGTGCTCATGTTTTCCACTTCTGCTGCAGCCACGCCAACAACAACTTTTACCTTGATAAGCGGGTTGCCAGCGGTCATGCATGTTGGTGATAGGGCGACAGTGATCGTGCAGGTCAACAGCGACCCGGCCTATAGTTTTGTTTCGGCTATGGCTTTGCAGAGCGCATTTTATCCTGGCAGGGGTGTTGTCGCTCGCGGGCGGGACGGGATCGACCGGTCAGGTACCGGCAGTTCAGCAACCTTGTCGATCACGTTTACCGCGATAGGCTCCACGGCGAAATTTGCAGGAGGAGTAGCTCCTGTCAGCGTGGTGGCGGAAGCAAACTATGCCAACAGTGGTATTGTTTCTCAGGCATTCAATTTCAACGTTCAAGTTCCGTAAGTTTAACCGAACGATATCGGTTCAATAACACAAAAGGCCAGGCTGGATCCAGCCTGGCCTTTGGCTTTAATCATCCGCATAACTGGTACATTCATATTCTTTCCCCAGCGGGGTTTTAACTTTATGCGGCCAGACGCTATCGTCAGGTGTATATGCTTTCAGATCGAGCCGTATGGAGGCCAGGCTGCTTTCGGCCCAATAGTTTGACAGGTGAAAAGACTGCCAGGAGTTGTCCTGAGGGGCAGCGGGAGTACTCTCGGCCTGCATGCAGGCCAACACCGCGCCGAGACGCTCGTGGATGGGAGCATCCAACGCCGGGGACTGATACAGGCTCACCAGCATGGGAACCGCATCCGGCGAGAGCGAGGCCAGGTAGCCAACGTCCAGGTCCCTGCCCTGGGCCGCGCGCTGCACGTTCTGGCGCACGATAAACCCGTCCACGTTCATGAGCATCAGCGTGGCCGCAAAGCCGAGCGAGGCCAGCACAGCCGCCAGGGCAAAAGCGCGCTGGCGCCCAAGCAGGTCGAGCAGCACGACCACCGCCAGCAGGAGCGCCACCCAAATCATGAAAACGTGGATGTAGGTGCGCAGGCGGGTAAAGCCATAGGCGCTTTCGTACAGGATCAGGCGCTGGTAGGCCGAAACCAGGATCATCGCCACCAGCGCAAAAAGCAGCACGCCCAGCGCGGAAAAGGCCTTCTGCCGAAAAGCAGTTTCACGCCTGACCACGGCGCTCAGGCCCAGGAAAAGCAGCAGGGTGAAAAACGCCACGGTCACCAGTTCGCCGAAGCCTTTATGCAGGTATTCGGCATAAGTATAGCCTTCGATGTGGATATTGGCCTGGCCCCCAAAAAAATACTGGAACTGGATGGCCACGAACGAGCCGAACAGCAGGATGACGCTGCCCAGCACCACGGCCGCTTCGGTAAAGCCGAAGAAGGGCGCCAGCAGCGGCTTTTCTTCACCCAGCAACTTCTCATCCTGTGAACGCACAGCCGCATGCAGGAATACACCCGCCAGCCCGTACGCCAGGATGCTGATGTAGATCACGCGGAAGATGTATTCAGGCAGGTTTTCGAGCCGGAACAGTTCGACCAGGCCCTGCACGCGACCGGCAAAGATCGGGTCGGCGGAGGAGAGCAGCGCGACAAAAAAAGCCAGCACCGGGACGGCAAGTAACAACCCACGCACGATGGCCCAAACAAACGCAGGCCGTTTCTTTTCCCCTTCAGTTGTCGCCTGTTCCGTCTGCCGAGTCTCGACTGCGAAAGTCAGCGGCCGGGCAACGCTGCTGGCGAACAGATCGATGGCTTTCGCAAAATAGTCGGCGACCCCATACGAGATCCAGCGCCCGCCCTGAAACGTAACTGCCAGTGCAGCCAGCAAGAAGAAGGTGCCGAGATAGGCCAGGGAAGTGCTGAGCGGCTCCAGGCGGATGAAGGTCATCCCTGCAAAAAAGAGTATCGGCAGCACAAGCACGAGCGTCCACCTGGCAGGGCGGACGCCGGCCAGCCGCAGCAGGATAAACCCGGCGATCAACGTAGCCGTCACATAAATGGCAAAGGAAATGCCCGGCGCGTGTTTCCAGAACAGGAAATCGAACAGCCAGCCGAGCAGCAGGACGGTGATCCATAAACGGTTTGGTTTGATATGCATAGCTTCCTCCGAATTGATTTCGCTCAAGCATAGCCGTTCAAGACTCGCAGAGACTCGCTGATAGTTTTAGAGAGTATCAGATTTTATGTATATCAGTTGCATATCAGCCAAGCTTATAATTCTGTTAGTAATGAACGGAGTCTATTGACATTCAAATTAAACCATGTGATACTATTATTACAACGCAGGGCAACCTGCTTTATAAATCGCCATCCTATGAAAGGAGGAGGTGATGTCTAGTATGGATAATAATAGTAGTAACCAACGCAGCGCTGTGGCATCCCTCCTCATGTCGAAGTAGTTCGTTCGACATAATCATAAAGGAAGCCACAGCGCTCCACGAGTGCCGTCCGCAAGGGCGGCATCCGTGTTTAAGAGTCACCCCTCTCCATTTCATGGAGAGGGGCGGGGGTGAGGTTTAATCGTCGCCGAAAGAAATGCCCACGCCGCGGGCCGTAAGAACGGCATCACCATTCACGTCCACGCGCTTGGGAACAGCGATTGCTTCTGTGAGAGAGATGTCGATGATATTCCCATTGTTCAAAGCGACCATACGGTCAAAACGACCCTCGGCTGCAACGCGGACAGCTGCAGAGCCCAGGCGAGTGGCCAGGTAGCGGTCAAAGGCGGAAGGCGTACCACCGCGCTGCACGTGCCCCAGGACGGTGACGCGCGTTTCGACCCCTGTTGCTTTTCCCAGGTATTCGCCAACTTTGTGACCAATCCCGCCCAGGCGGGGAACGTACATTTCGTCCCCAACACGGTTATAACTCTGGCCCCCTTCGGCCGGTTTGGCTCCTTCGGAAACAGCTACAATGCTGAACAGGCCGCCGGAAGTCTTTCGCTCCATCACTTTGCGGGCAACGGCATCCCAGTTGAAGGGAATTTCTGGGATCAGGATTACATCTGCGCCGCCGGCTATGCCGGAATGCAGGGTAATGAAACCGGCATCCCGTCCCATCAACTCCACCACCATTGCGCGCTGGTGGGCCTCGGCCGTGGTGTGCAGGCGGTCGATCGCCTCGGTGGCAATGTGCATGGCGGTGTCGAAACCGAAGGTTACTTCGGTCCCGTCGATGTCGTTATCAATCGTTTTAGGCACACCGACAATCGGGATCCCGCGCTCGTACATATCATGCGCGAAGTGCAAGGTGCCGTCCCCGCCAATCACGATCAAGGCATCCAGTTTTTGATCCTTGATGGCCTTGATGATGTCGGCAGAAACATCGACGAATTCCTCCTTGCCATCCCGCACCACCTTGCGAGCGTAGGGATTGCCACGACTGGCCGTTCCCAGGATGGTTCCCCCGCGAGGCAGGATACCGCGCACATCGGCATGCCCCAGCGGGATCACGCCGCCAGGCATCAGAAAACCATCATAACTATCCCTGATCCCCACCACTTCACAACCATAATCATTGATCGCCGTCTTGACGACTGCGCGAATGACTGCGTTCAGGCCGGGGGCATCACCACCGCCCGTAAGAACAGCAATGCGTTTCATAAAAAAATAATCTCCTGACTTAAGAATGGCATACTTTCATCATTGCACAAAACGATCTGTCGTTTCGTTTGTCTTGCATAGACAGTTCATTAGGACTTTCAAAAACTGCCCAATTATATTCGTTTTTCAAAATTTGTGGCGGAAAACCGGGGGTAATTTGCAGCGCGACTCAGGTTTTATGGGATTTGAAAGGTAAAACGCCATTCCGGTGGATTACTCTGCAGCCTGCTACTCGCGCCAAGGATTTCGATAAAGGTATTGCCCGGTTTGAGTGGGAATACTTTGCCATCTGGCGTAGCCAGGTTGAAAAGCGCATTTTCCGTCTGCCGCAGCCAGGTCAATTCATAAGACTGCCCATCGCGAAACAGGGTAGCCCTGCCTGGCCCCGCCATGACGATATCGATCACCTCCGGCTTGCGCGAATAATAAGAATGTGGGACATACAACACCAGCAGGTTATCGGCCGAGATTTGCCGGTCGGTCAACCGGTCGGTCAAGGGCACGTAGACTTCGTTCTTGCCGCCTTCGAGGTCGTTGTCTTTATCCGAAAAACGCAGATATTTTCCGCTGGCAGCATCATAATCCCAGCGGTTGTAAATCGCAGATGAATAACGCACATAAACGCGATTCGCTGGCGTACCATCGTATGGAAGCTGGCGGCGGAACAGCAACCCATCCAGGTTCTGGCGGCCATTCCCACCCTGGACTTTGCGTCCGTTGATGTAGTTCGTCAGGTCCGTCGTATTGGTGACAAGAGCATTGGCGCCGTTCGGCTCAAAGCGGCACATGGGCGGGCAGGATGACTCGATCACCAGCCGGTCGGCGTAGTCTTGATTGAAAAGCAGGTTGCGCACTCGGTAATCGGCGGAGCCAAAGGCAAAGTTGCCCCTGTACATTTTTATCAGGTGATTGTCAAAGAAGCGCCCGGAGCGGATTGGGCCTACCATCTTCACATCCTGCCCGTAGAACACGGCAGCGAAGCGCGTGGTGCCTTCCTCGGTATAGTATTCATAGACGTGATCTGCCTGCGAAAGCCCCCACTGTGGACGAATGTTGCGCGGCAGGTTCGAGACCTTGATGATCATCGGGCGGCGTTCCAGGAGGGATACATCGCTGACCGGCAATCCCGTCAGAGGATCGATATGCGCAGGGAAGTTCGACGGCCCATACCCTTCGGCCGGGTATTGCAGCGCCGAGGACGGACTCGCGTTCGGGGTGAGTGTGGTGGTCGCTGTCAGGATGGGGACAGGCGTGCCGGTCCCCAAAGGGGATGCTATGATCGTTGGTGTTGGGATGGCGAAAATCCCAATCGAAGATACTGCCTGACAGGCAAATAATAAAACGCTCAAAATGGCAAGCACCAAAAACCGCTTCATGGATCCTCCAGATTCTCTGTACTTTGTGCAGTATCATACCAAAAATTGGGCCGCTGCGTGCTTGCCTTCCGGGATGGATGTCCATATAATCAACCCATGCAAACCCGACTGATGCTCGCCGCACAAAAACTTTCGCCCTGGCTGATCCCGCTCGCCGCCCTCGCAATGGTGTTCGCCTGGTTATCCATCGCCCCGCCGGGCATCCTGGGCAAAGCCGATGCGCTTGGCTACGCCGTCTGCCATAGGCTGGGTGAACGCTCCTTCCATCTGGGCAACGGGGTGCAACTGCCGCTGTGTGCGCGCTGCTCAGGGATGTACCTGGGAGTCGTGGTCGGGCTGGTTTTTCAAGCTTTCATTTCCCGGCGGCGAGGCGGCATGCCACCGATGCGTGTCATCGTACCGCTGGCGCTGCTGGGCCTGGCCTTTGCCATTGACGGGACAAATTCCTACCTCTATTTGATGAAAACCATCTCGCCCGGGCGGCTGGACTTCATCCCGACCTTATACATCCCCAACAATACCTTGCGCCTGCTCACCGGTTCGGGAGCCGGGCTGGCCATCGCCGTTGCTATTTTCCCGTCTTTCAACCAGACCCTGTGGCGCGATTGGGATCCACACCCGGCCCTCGCCAGCCTCAAGCCCCTGGCATCGCTCATGGCCATCATGCTGGTGCTCGACTTGCTCATATTGCCAGAATGGGACTTCGTGCTCTACCCGCTGGCAATCGTCAGTGCCGGGGGCGTTTTGTTCCTGTTGGCCATGATCTACGAGATGTTATGGGTCATCCTGACCAAGCAGGAAAATCAATTTGCTGCTTTCGGCCAGACCTGGCTGCCCGCCCTGGCCGGGCTGACGATTGCCCTGCTGCAGATCACGGCCATCGACCTGTTCCGATTGTGGTTCACGCATACCTGGGGCGGGTTTCCGCTGCCGCTGGGTTAGCAACGGATACAGTACCAGCGGGCCAAAAATCGCTGGAACATTTTCCCCCATCTGAGGATATAATCAATAAAATTATGGAACAACTCCTGTTTGGCATTTTTTCTGCTTTTGGGCTTTCGGCCAGCGCCGGGTTGAACGCTTATATCCCGCTGTTCACCATCGCTGTGATTGCCCATTTCACCGACTGGTTCAAGCTCAACCCGCCCTACGATACACTCGGCAATCCATGGATCATCATCCTGCTTGGCGTGCTGATCATTATCGAATTCCTGGCCGATAAAGTCCCCGCCTTCAACCATATCAACGACCTGCTCCAGACCTTCATCCGCCCGGTGGCAGGCGCGATTGTTTTTGCAGCCTCTGCCAAATTGCTGACGGATATAAACCCGGTCCTTTCGCTGGCCAGCGGGCTGTTCATCGCCGGGGGGGTCCATGCGGTCAAATCGCTGGCCGTTCGCCCGGCTGTAACAGCCAGCACTGCCGGGGCGGGCAATGTACCCGTCAGTATCGCGGAAGACGCACTCGCGGCGCTTACGTCCTTTCTGGCAATCGTTCTCCCGGTTATCATCGCCTGCATGCTTGTCCTGCTCACAGCCCTGCTCACCTGGTGGTTGTGGCGCAGGTCAAATGCAGACGTCTAAACCCTTTCTATTCTCACGGAGGAGAAATCCATTATGGAAACACCCAGCATGACCCCTGATCCCATGTCCACCCAGGCTGAACCAAAGAAAAGTAATACAGGCCTGATTATCGCAGTCGTTGTTGTTCTGTTATTGTGCTGCTGCTGTATCTTCGGGATTGGCGGCTGGTATCTTTGGGCCAACGGCGATCAACTCATGAACAAAGGCACAAGCCTGCTTCTCAATCTTCTCTAAAAAAATATTTTCTACCGTACATTAATAATGCATGATGGTCCAAAAAACAACGCGGACGTGTGCCCGTTGGGTATCCGCGCGATACCTGAGGGGCACACGTCCGCGTTCTATTTCTCGGATGTACGGTAGAGAAAAAATAAAACAGGCCATGTTTTATTGTGTACATTATAGAGAGTGATGTGTAACACCATATGCATCCCGTGTAACAAAATTTCGGTTTATATCCAACAAACCTGTTACGTAGGCTAAAAAAAACTTCCCCGGTCAGCAGAAGGGCGCGGCGGCAAGCCGGATTAACGGGCTATGGGGCATTCGTAGGACCAATCGAGGAACAATCGAGCTACAATCGGCTCCAATCAAGCTACAATCGGGCTACAATCAAGCACCAACTAAATTCAGTAAATCACAGATTCAATCTTCCGGTCTTTCGTAGTAGCGACTTCAGTCGCTTATTGGCCGAAATCAGCCGGGCGCAAATGACGACACGGTCCTGCGGTCTGTGCAGGGAAGTTCTTGGCTACGGCAAACCTGTGATTTACTGAAATTGCCTTGGTAACCATCCCCTAAAATAGTACCAGCAGGAAGTGGAAACTTCTGGCAAAATAGACCCAGGAGCAACCACATGAAGCAATCGAAGTTCACGGAAACGCAGATCGTCAACATCCTGAAGGAAGCTGA
>Ga0209131_1003290_pt1 | contig 10761 bp, 9 predicted proteins | sample GraSoi_2013_40cm_FD_185826 | JGI IMG/M metagenome (GOLD analysis project Ga0209131, IMG submission 185826) | Grasslands soil microbial communities from the Angelo Coastal Reserve, California, USA - Sample 9_17_2013_40cm (SPAdes) (version 2) | ecosystem: Environmental > Terrestrial > Soil >...
CCTCGGTCAGCGGACCGGTTGTCCGATGCGGGCGCTCGTCGCTTTCTCTGCCACCCTCACGCCCGCCGCTCTGCGACGAACCGGGCCGCGGCCTTGAGCAACGCCGCATTGGCGCCAAAGGGCGCGAGGGCAGCCTCGGCCTCGTCGATCAGACCGAACAGCTTCTTCTTCGCCTTGGCGACCCCGAGAATTCCGACCGCCGTCGCTTTGCGGGCGTCGGCGTCCTTGCCGGTCGCCTTTCCGACCGTGGCCGCGTCGCCTTCGACGTCGAGAATATCGTCGGCGATCTGGAATGCCTCTCCGATAATGGCCCCGAACCGGTCGAGCGCCAGTCGCTGACGCTCGTCGGCCCCGCCGAGAATCGCTCCGGCGACGCAGCCATAGCGCAGCAGCGCGCCCGTCTTCATCGCCTGCAATTCTTCGACATCCCGGAGGTCCAGTTGCGGCGGTGCCGCCGCAAACCGGCCTTCTGCCGCGAGATCGAGCATCTGGCCTCCGGCCATGCCGCCGAGCCCGGCCGCGCGTGCAAGCCCGAGCACGAGCGCGACGCGGACCGCGGGGTCCGGGTGGGTCTCAGGCCGTGCCAGGATGTCGAATGCAAGCGTGAGCAGGCTATCGCCTACCAAAATGGCAGTTGCCTCGTCGAATGCCTTGTGCAGCGTCGGCCGGCCGCGGCGCAAGTCATCATTATCCATCGCCGGCAGGTCGTCGTGGACAAGCGAATAGCAGTGGACGCATTCGAGTGCTGCGGCCGCCATCAGGCTCAGCTCCGGCGGCACCGCAAACAGCGCCGCGCTTTCGACCACGAGAAACGGGCGGAACCGCTTGCCGCCACCGAGGCTCGCATAGCGCATGGCGTCGAGCAGGCGAGCCGGGCGGGCACGCTCGCCCGCAACCGGGCCGAGGCCAAGAAGTCGATCGAGAAGAGTTTCGGTTAACGCCGCAATCTCGCTGAGGCGCGCCTCGAACCGCGCGCTGCCGTTTTTTGCCGCCATGCCAAGTCCTTTAGCTCTCGGGCTTCGATCCGGTGGTTCGGTGTTGTAGAAAAACAGGAAAACCGCAACTTCGATGTCGCAGGGGCGTTATATTGCGTATCTGTTTCGCGGTACAACAGTTCGGTCGGCAACCCGACTCCTAACGTAGTTAACGACAAGATGATCTTTGAAATCACGGCGTTTCTTGCGCTGGCGATATGGTGCTATGTGGCTCTCGGCAGGGGCGGGTTCTGGCGTTGCGCCGAGCGCGACGGCGGCGCTCCGCCGCCGCCGGCGGTTTGGCCCGGCGTCGCCGTTATCATTCCGGCGCGTGACGAGGCCGATGTCATCGGCCAGTGCCTCGGTTCGCTGCTCCGTCAAGACTACCCCGGGTCCTGGTCGGTCATCGTGGTCGACGACAACAGCGGCGACGGCACCACAGACGTTGCGCAGCGCGCCGCATCCGATTGTGATGCTCAAAATCGGGTGACGATCGTTCCGGGGACGGCGCTGCCCCGCGGATGGACCGGCAAGGTCTGGGCCCTGAGCCAAGGCATCGCGGCTGCCCGGTCCCGCGATCATGCCGTCGAATATCTCCTTCTGTCGGACGCGGATATTGTTTATGCGCCGCAGATGTTGCGCTGGCTCGTCGCTCACACCGTCTCCCGCGGCGCCTTGCTTTCGTCCCTTATGGTTAAATTGCGCTGCGACAGCAAACCCGAACGCGCGCTCATTCCGGCGTTCATTTTTTTCTTCCAGATGCTGTATCCGTTTTCCTGGGTCAATCGCGCTGACCGTGCGACCGCCGCCGCCGCCGGAGGGTGTGTGCTGGTGCGTGCCGAAACCTTGCGGGACATCGGCGGAATCGAAGCGATCCGCGACGCGCTGATCGACGATTGCGCGCTGGCTCGCCAGTTCAAAGCCAAGGGACCGATCTGGCTCGGGCTGACCGATCGTGTCGCCAGCATCCGCAGCTATCCGGGCTGGTCCGACATGGCGCAGATGGTGTCGCGCTCGGCCTATGCGCAACTCGGATATTCGCCGTTGCAACTCCTCGGCGCCGTGTTGGCTTTGGTGCTCACCTTTGTGGTTCCCCCTGCCGCGGCGCTGGCCGGATCGGGATATGCGCCGTTGTTCGGGGTCGGCGCGTGGGCCATCATGGCGCTCCTCTTTGTACCGACGCTGCGTATCTACGGGATTTCGCCTTGGCGTGCGGTCGCGTTGCCGGCAATTGCGTTCGCGTACCTCTTGTTCACCCTCAATTCCGCGCTGCAATCGGTACGAGGAAAGGGTGGTTTTTGGAAAGGCCGATTCCAGGCCGCGAGGGCAAAATGACTGGTGCGGCAGAGTTACGATCCGGCAAAGGTCACAGGGACGAGAATTTCCCTGTCGCATCCATATTGATCAAAGCCAGGCATCGCGCCCCCATTCTGGCTTTTTACGAATTCGTCCGCACCGCTGACGACATCGCCGATCATCCGGCGCTCAAGCCTGGCGAGAAACTTGCCCATCTTGATGCGCTGGAGGCCGGCCTTCTCGGCCATATCGAGGGCGAGGCGGTGGCGCAGCGACTGCGTGCCTCGCTTAAAGACCGGCACTTGTCGACACGCCATGCCCAGGATCTGCTCACGGCGTTCCGCATGGATGTCACCAAGCTGCGCTACCGGACTTGGGACGAGTTGATCGAATACTGCAGATATTCGGCGATGCCGGTTGGACGCTTTGTCCTCGACGTTCACGGCGAGCCCGATTCGATTTGGCCGGCGAACGATGCGTTATGCGCGGCCTTGCAGATCAACAACCACATCCAGGATTGTCATGCCGATTATACGGCTCTTGATCGTGTCTATCTGCCGCTCGACGCCTTGCAGGACGCCGGCGCCCGGGTCGAGGAACTGCGTGCGCCGCGGTCGTCGCCGGCGCTGCTGCGATGCCTGAGGTCCCTTGCGCATCGGACGGATTTGCTACTACGGGAAGGCAGCGGTTTTGCCGCGATGATCGGGGATTTCCGGTTGTCCCTCGAAGTTGCCGTAATCACGGCGCTGGCCCGGCGAATATTGGGATTGATTAAGACGCGAGATCCGTTGAGTGAAAACGTGCATTTGACAAAGATCGGCGCTATGGGAGGCGTGTTGGCGGGCGTAGCGGCGGGATCGCTCGCCCGTTTTGCACGGGGCGGAGTTGCCTCGCGCAAAGCAAAGGATGCGTGAGCGCCCCCTTGTGACCCAGCCCGACGCCACTCCAAATGCCGATCGTGCATCCGGCAGCTCGTTCTACATGGCCATGCGGATTCTGCCGCAGGCGCAGCGCGACGCCATGTTTGCGATCTATGGCTTTTGCCGGCAGGTTGACGACATCGCGGATGCCCGGGGGCCGCGAGATAAACGGCTTGCCGAGCTCGCCGCGTGGCGCACCGAGATCATGGCCCTTTACGGCGGCTCGCTCACGTCGCGGACCCGCGATCTGGCCAAACCGGTGCAGGATTATGGCCTCGATCGGGCAGACTTCCTGGCCATTATCGATGGCATGGAAATGGACGTGATTGCGGACGTCCGGGCGCCGACGTGGCCCGACCTCGATCTCTATTGCGATCGCGTCGCAAGTGCAGTCGGCCGGCTGTCGGTTAACATATTCGGCCTCGAACACAAGTCCGGCCGGCAGCTTGCCCATCATTTAGGACGCGCGCTGCAGCTGACCAATATTCTGCGCGACCTCGACGAGGACGCGGCGGTCGGGCGGCTGTACCTGCCGCAGGAGGCCCTGGCCGAGGCAAGCATCGATGCCGCCGATCCGTCCGTCGTTCTGGCAAGCCCGGCGCTCGGCCGCGCTTGTGCGCAGGTCATAAGGGCGGCACGCCACCATTTCGACACCGCCGATGAAATCATGTCGTCGGCCCCACGCCGCGCCGTGCGGGCGCCGCGCATAATGGGCGCAGTTTACCGGCTGATGCTGGAGCGCATGGCGACGCGCGGATTTGCTCCACCCCGTCATCCGATCAGGCTCGGCCGGCCTCGGCTTGTCTGGATCATCATGCGATACGCGTTCATCTGATGGCCCGCACGGTTCACATCATCGGCGGCGGCCTCGCCGGACTGGCCGCTGCGGTCGGTTTGGCCGCTCGCGGCATCACCACCGTCGTGTATGAGGCGACCGACCAGGCCGGTGGCCGCTGCCGGTCATATGACGATGCGGCGAGCGGAATGCGCATCGACAACGGCACCCATATTCTCTTGTCCGGCAACACCGCGGCGCTCGGCTTTCTCACGCGCATCGGTGCGACAGCTCTGGTCACCGGCGCTCCGAAGGCGCGTTTTCCGTTCTTCGATCTTGCCACCAAGCAACGCTGGACGCTCGATCTCGGCGTCGGGCGGCTGCCATTGTGGATGTTCGACCGCCGGCGCCGGGCGCCGCATACCCGCGCGCGCGACTATGTGGCTTTGGCGCGCCTGATGTGGCCGACACCGGACCAGCCGCTCGAGAAGGTCATGTCCTGCAGCGGGCCCGCGTACGAGCAGGTGATGCGGCCCCTGCTGCTGGCGGCCCTCAACACCGACCCCGGTGCGGCGTCTTCCGATCTGGCGCGGGCGGTGGTGCGGGAATCGATCGCCCAAGGAGGCGCGGCTTGCCGGCCCTATCTGGCGCCGCAGGGGCTCAGCGCGGCTTTCGTCGAGCCGGCGATGACGTACCTGAAAAGCCATGGGGGAGCTTTCCGCTTCGGCCATCAACTGCGCCGATGCATCGTTGCGGCGGACGCCGTCACCGGGCTCGATTTCGGCGAGGCCAGCATCGTCGCGGTCGGGTCGGACGACGCCGTCGTGCTCGCGGTGCCGCCCTACGCGGCCCGTTCGATCATCCCGGAGCTGCAAGCGCCCGATGAGTTTCGGGCCATCGTTAACGCCCACTTTCGCATTGTGCCGTCGCCGGGTCTTGAGCCCATGCTCGGCATACTCAACGGCACGACGGAATGGATTTTTTTCTTCGAGGATCGTATATCGGCGACCATCAGCGGGGCTGACCGCTTCATGCAGCACACCAAGGACGAGCTTGCCAAGATGATTTGGCGGGACGTGCAGCGCATAGCCAATGTTCCGGCCGAAATGCCGCCGTGGCAGGTCGTGCGCGAGCGGCGCGCCACCTTTGCGGCAACGCCCGCGCAGAACGCCAAGCGCCCCGGTGTCAGGACGGCGTGGCGCAATCTGGCGCTCGCCGGCGATTGGACCGACACCGGCCTGCCGGCCACCATCGAAAGCGCGGTGCGCTCCGGAACCCGGGCGGCCGACTTTGTCATGCAATCATGAAAGGCTCGCATCCTTAACATGCACGAACCGCTTTCCCGCCCTTCCATTTCCGCCGTCGACCGGCCGACGCTCGACAGCTCCATTGCGGCCGCGACGCAAGCTCTCGTCGGCTGTCAGCGCAGCGACGGTCATTGGGTGTTCGAGTTGGAGGCCGATGCGACGATCCCGGCCGAGTATGTGCTGCTCAAGCATTACCTTGATGAGCCGCTCGACCCGACGCTGGAGCAGAAATTCGGTGTTTATCTGCGCCGGCAGCAGGGCGCCCACGGCGGATGGCCGCTGTTTCACGACGGCGACTTCGATATGAGCGCGAGCGTAAAGGCCTATTTTGCGCTGAAAATGATCGGCGACTCTGCGGACGCCGCCCAAATGGTGCGAGCGCGCGAGGCCATCCTCTCACGCGGCGGGGCCAAACAATCGAATGTGTTCACCCGCATTCTGCTGGCGCTTTACGGCGTGATGAAGTGGACGAGCATACCGGTCATGCCGGTCGAGATCATGCTGTTGCCGCGCTGGTTTCCGTTTCATCTGAGCAAGATTTCCTATTGGGGACGTACCGTCATCGTGCCGCTTCTCGTCCTGCGGGCTCTCAAGCCGCTTGCCAGGAATCGGCGCGGGGTGACGATCGACGAATTGTTCCTGGAAAATCCACGCGACATCGGACCGCCCGAAAGGGCGTCGCACCAGAATGCCGGCTGGTTCGCGCTGTTCCGCGTCATCGACGTGATCCTGCGCGCCGCAGAGCCCTGGTTCCCGGCCTCAGTGCGCCGGCGCGCCATCGCCCGCGCGGTCGATTTCGTCACCGAGCGGCTCAATGGCGACAGCGGCCTTGGCGCCATTTACCCGGCGATGGCCAACAGTGTGATGATGTTCGAAGTTCTGGGGTATCCGAAGGACCATCCGGACGCCGTGGTGGCGCGTGCTGCGATCGATAAGCTCGTGGTGGTCAATGATCACGAGGCCTATTGCCAGCCTTGCGTCTCGCCGGTGTGGGACACCGGACTGGCCTGCCACGCCTTGCTGGAATCCGGAGACGACGCCGCGGCCTTGAGTGTTCGCCGTGGTTTGCAATGGCTTCTGCCGAAGCAAGTCCTCGACGTGAAGGGCGATTGGGCGGCGCGGCGTCCCGACATTCGCCCCGGCGGCTGGGCGTTTCAATATGCGAATGCGCACTATCCGGATCTCGACGACACCGCCATGGTGGTGATGGCGTTGGATCGCATGCGCCGGCGGCAGCCGACCCGGGATTATGAGACCGCGATCGCGCGTGCGCGCGAATGGATCGAGGGCTTGTTGAGCCGCAATGGCGGGTGGGGCGCGTTCGACGCCGACAACACCTACTCCTATCTCAACAACATTCCGTTTGCGGATCATGGCGCGCTGCTTGATCCGCCGACCGAAGATGTGACGGCGCGTTGCATTTCGATGTTGGCCCAGCTCGGTGAACGACCAGACGCCAACCCCATGTTGCGTGCCGCGGTCGACTATCTGCGCGACACCCAGCTCCGGGATGGCAGCTGGTATGGACGGTGGGGCATGAATTACATTTACGGCACCTGGTCGGCGCTGTGTGCACTCAACGCAGCAGGCGTCAAACCGGACTCCGACCTCGTTCGCACTGCCGCCGACTGGCTGACCGGGATCCAGAATCCGGACGGGGGGTGGGGCGAGGACGGAACCAGCTACAAGCTCGGATATCGCGGCTACGAACGGGCGCCGAGCACAGCCTCCCAGACGGCATGGGCGCTGCTGGGCTTGATGGCCGCAGGCCGGACGGATCATGAGGCGGTCGGGCACGGCATCGCCTATCTCGCCAGGACTCAAAACCAGGATGGGTTCTGGACTGAACCACGCTTTACGGCGACGGGATTTCCACGCGTATTCTACCTACGCTACCACGGCTACCGAAGATATTTCCCGCTATGGGCTCTGGCCCGCTACCGGACCCTGAAGTCCGGCAATAGCCGCGCCGTCGCGTTCGGCATGTGACGCAAAAGCCACAGTTGTTAACTAATTGATAAGTAACCTTGAATTCTCGTAACGCCCGTGCTTATTTTTGCGCGTGCGAACGGCGGGGTCGCGCGGCGCGCCGACTTTGCGTTTCCGAAAGCGAATTTTCGGGGGCCGGTATCTTTGGGGGTTTCATTGGGTGGTGTGAACGGGCCGCGTTTTGTGGCTGTAACGGGCCTCGCTTTTGAGGCCCGCATCGTGGCCGGTCCTGGCGTAACCGTGGTTTGTGGCGGTGGACGGATACAGTTCCGGCGTTCCCTTGAGGCTGCAATTCGGAATGGCTGCCACGGTGTCTTGAGCTTTGGCATCGCGGGGGGATTGGCGCCACACCTCAAACCGGGGGCGTGCGTCGTTGCGCGCAACGTCATTGCAGAAAACGCTCGCTATGCAAGCGATGTCGGATGGTCACAATCCTTGATCGAAAAGATGCAGGGACGGGCATCCCGGTTTGCCGCGCTGCAACACGTTTCATTTGGCGATATTGCGGGATCCGATGTGCCCGTTGCCTGCGCTCACGCAAAGCGAAGGCTGCACGAGAAGACCGGTGCCGTTGCGGTCGACATGGAATCTCATGTGGCGGCCCGGATCGCCGTTGAGCATCGGGTTCCATTCGCGGCGTTTCGGGTCATCACCGATCCGTCGCACCGGGAGTTACCGCCGGCTGCGCTCGTGGCAACCAACGTCGACGGCGGGGTCGATTTTCAGGCCATCACACGATCGCTGGTCCGGCACCCGAAGCAGGTGCCGACGTTACTCCGCCTCGCCCTTGACAGCTGGGCGGCGCGCCGGGCGTTAGTTCCGGGTCGCCGCTTGCTTGGCCCGGACCTTGGGCTCCCCGATCTGCGCCAGCATCTTCTGGACGTGGCGTGAGAACACGTACTGCGCCGGGCGTTGCCGCGCGAGCGAAATTTCCGGCGCCATCGCACCTTCGGTCCGCACGCCGAGCAATGCCACCTTGAGGGCTTCGATCGGATGCGCAAAGCTGGCCGCCGCTGCGGTGGGCTCATAGCCGCAATGGGCCATGCAGTTCGCGCATTTTTCGTACCGGCCGGTGCCATAGGCATCCCAGTCCGTCGTTTCCATCAATTCGGCGAATGAGTTCGCATAGCCCTCGCCGAGCAGGTAGCAGGGCTTCTGCCATCCGAAAATATTCCGCGTCGGCATGCCCCAAGGGGTACAATGATAAGATTGGTTGCCGGCGAGAAAATCGAGGAACAGGGCGGAATGCATCAGGTTCCAGCCCTTGCCCCGGCCGAGCGCGAAGACGCGGCGGAACAGCTCCTTAGTTTTGCGGCGGCTGAGAAAATGCTCCTGGTCGGGCGCCCGCTCGTAGGCATAGCCGGGCGAAATTGAGACGCGATGTCCTGCGCGGAATGGCCGTCGAATATCGTCGCGTTGACGTTGACGGCGAAGCCGCGCGCCTTGGCGGCCCGGATCGCCGATACCGCGCGATCAAATACGCCCTTCTGAGACACCGACTTATCGTGGTGATCCCTGAGCCCATCGAGATGCACGGAGAAGAACAGATAAGGCGACGGTTCGAATTGATCGAGCTTCTTCTCCAGGAGAAGGGCGTTGGTACACAGCGACACGAATTTCTTGCGCGCCACGATCCCCCTGACGATGGCGCCAATGTCTTTGTGGATGAGCGGTTCGCCGCCTGGGATCGCCACCATGGGGGCGCCGCACTCATCTACCGCAGCCAGGCACTCTTCAACCGAGAGCCGCCGATTGAGGATCGGCTCCGGGTAGTCGATCTTGCCGCAACCAGCGCAGGCGAGATTGCATCGGAAGAGCGGCTCGAGCATAAGCACCAACGGGTAGCGTTTGCGGCCAAGCAGCTTCTGCTTGAGCAGATAGGCCGAAATCTTCATTTCCTTGAAGAACGGTATCTTCATTCGCGGCTCTTTCCCAAAAAGCAACTCGTGCCCTTGCCGGCTGGGGCGGCCGGCAATGATCTCGATTAGAGCCGGCACAACGCCGGAGACTTAAGCTTGATCCGATAAAGCCCCTCACCCCAGCTATGGTTCCTAGCACGAATTTCGGTTTTGAGTGCACCCGCAAATTCGAATTATCTTTATGCAGCTGGCACAGCCACATTCGTGGCTAAACTAGGTCTTATTTAGGGTATATTGAAGACGACCGCGGAATAGGAGTGCCGCCGCCGTGAAGATTAGGCCGGAAGGCGTCAATTAAGGCGGAATTTGCGCCACAATATAGTCCAGCATCTTGTCTTTTGTCGCTATGTACGGTTCCACTCGGGGGGCATCTTGCCAACACACAGGCTGCGAACACAATTCGGTCAGGCTGGGGATCGATTGTGGTTACGGCAATCGGGAAATCAGGAAATATGGTGAAGACAGCCATCGTTGCAATTATTGGTTTTTGTACAAGGTATGCTTATGCAACTATCGCGGTGTCGGTACTTCTCGCGGCGGCATCAGGATACTATTCTGTAAAAAACTTTGCTATAAATACAGATATTAACACTTTGATTTCGGAAGACCTTCCGTGGCGGCAACGAGAACTCAATTTCGAAAAATCTATCCGAGGGCAGGACGATAATATACTTGTGGTTGTGGATGCACCCACACCAGAGCTCGCCGCCCTCGCGAGCTTCGCCTTGGCCGACAAGCTGTCCAACAACAAAGAATTGTTTCCATCAGTAACGCAACTCGCCGGCACGCCGTTTTTTGCCCAAAACGGGCTGCTCTTCCGATCAAAAGAGGAAGTCGGCGCGATCACGCAGCAACTCGCTACGGCCGCCCCTCTGGTGCGCGTTCCGGTGGTAGACCCGAGCTTGCGCGGTCTTAATCAGATGATTGCGTTCGTTTTGGCAGGCGTCCGCGAGCATGAACTGACGCTCGACGATGCGGTGCGGCCCTTCGCCATGGCGACCGCAGCACTCGAGCGCGTGCTGGCGGGTCTTCCGGCGACCTTCTCTTGGCAAGAGCTCGTGAGCGGGACACCGCCGGCGCCGAGCGATTTGCGCCGTCTTATCGACGTCAGGCCGAGACTTGACTTTACAGCACTGGAGCCCGGAAAGGAGGCAACCGACGCGATCCGCGCTGCGGCCGCGAACCTTGATCTCGCGTCGCGCTTTCAGGCGCGTGTCCGGCTGACCGGCCCGGTGCCGATCGCCAATGAGGAATTTTCCACCGTCAAGGACGGCGCCTTGGTCAACGGTACAGCCACCCTGGCGCTGGTGCTGCTTATTCTGTGGCTGGCGTTGCGATCGTTTCGCATCATCCTTGCCGTTGTGATCGCCCTGTTCATCGGCCTGTCGATCACCGCCATGGTTGGATTGGCCCTGGTTGGCGCGCTCAACCTTATTTCGATTGCTTTCGCCGTATTGTTTATCGGTCTCGGGGTCGACTTCGGCATTCAGTTCAGCGTTCGCTACCGACAGGAACGGTTCAAAATGCCGGATTTGCGGACTGCGCTGACTGAGGCCGGCGCCCGCGCCGGATTTCCGTTGA
>Ga0209131_1003292_pt1 | contig 10760 bp, 8 predicted proteins | sample GraSoi_2013_40cm_FD_185826 | JGI IMG/M metagenome (GOLD analysis project Ga0209131, IMG submission 185826) | Grasslands soil microbial communities from the Angelo Coastal Reserve, California, USA - Sample 9_17_2013_40cm (SPAdes) (version 2) | ecosystem: Environmental > Terrestrial > Soil >...
CGCCGTCGCGGCCGCGGCCGCCCAAGCCAGAAGCTGTCTGCGTTTCATGCTTGCCTCCTCGTCTCCATGGTGGTGATGCGCCACAGCGTGCGCGCATTCTCCGGATCGGTCAGCGTCGCCGAGTGCAGCAGCGACGCGTTGTCCCAGATTACCACGTCGCCGACGCCGTACGACAGGCGGAGCCGGTACTTCTCGAGCGTGGCGTGGCGCTTGAGCTCGTCGAGCAGGGCGCGCGCCTCGCCTTCGCGCATGCCCTCGATGCCGAACGAGCTGCCGGAGACGGCATAGAGCGCCGCGCGCCCGGTGACGGGATGGCGCCGCGCAACCGGATGCCTCACCCACTGGAGCCTGCGCTTCTGCTCCTCGGTTAGCAGCGAGGCCGCCGTGCGCGAGGTCTCCTCGAGATCGTCGCGATTGCCGTAATGATGCAACGCAACGAGATTTTCTATTTTCTTCTTGAGACTGTCCGGCAAGTCGTCATAGGCCGCGTACTGGTTCGCGAACAGCGTGTCGCCACCGACCTTCGGCACCTGGATCGAATACAGCATCGTCGCCCGCGCAGGCATCTCCAGATACGAATAGTCGGTGTGGAAATAGGTCCCGGCATCGGCGAGCCCGGCCGGCCTGCCGTCGCGCACCACGTTCGACAGGATCAGGATGTCGGCGTGCTCGGGATGGTGGAACTGGTCGACCACGTGCGGCTCGGGCGGCCCGAAGCGGCGAGCGAACTCCAGAAACCGGCGCGCCGTCAAGTTCTGAGCGCGGAACACGAGGACCTGGCCGGCGAAGAACGCTTTTTCGATCTCGCCGAAAGCGCTGTCGGAAAGCGGCTGAGCGAGATCGACGCCGCTCGCTTCCAAGGCAAAATCGCGACCCAATTTTTTCAGTCGCATCCGTGCGCCGGCGCCGAGCCTCTTGAAAGGCCCGGAGGCGCCCATACCTCGGCTCACTGCTCCACCCTGATGCCGCTCGCGCGGATGAGCTCGGTCCACCTGCGCGTGTCCTCCTTCAGGAACCGGGCGAATTCCTCGGGGGTGAAGTTCGACGGCTCGGCCCCTTGCGCGGCGAGCTTTTCCCTGACGTCGGGGGCCGCGAGCGCCCTGACCACGTCCTCGCGCAGGGCGTCGATGGCTTCCTTGGGCGTGCCTCTGGGAAACGCGAATCCGAACCAGTTGGTGACGACGTAATCGACGCCTTGCTCGAGCGCGGTCGGCACGCCGGGAAAGGCGGCCGAGCGCTGCGCGGTGCTCACCGCGAGGCCCCTCGCCTTGCCGCCCCTGATGGGGCCCAGCGCCGTCGGCGAGGCGGCGATGATGAGGTCGATCTGTCCGGCCTGCAGCGCGACGCTCGCATCGCTCATTCCCTTGTAGGGAATGTGCGTGAGATCGACGCGCGCATTCGCCTTGAAGAGCTCGCTCACGACGTGGTTGACGCCGCCGATGCCGGACGAGCCGAAGTTGAGCCTCCCCGGCCGCGCGCGGGCCTCGGCGATGAGCGCGGCGAGGCTGTCGAGCTTCGACCCGGCGCCGACGGCAATGACGAAGGGCGTCTGCGCGATCATCGCGGCGGGAACGAGGTCGCTGGCGACGTCCCAGGGCAGCTTCTCGAAGAGCCCGGGGAGCATGGTATAGGTGGCGTCGATCAGCGCCGCGGTTGTGCCGTCGGGCGCCGACTTCGCCGCCGTCTCCCAGCAGATCCTGCCGCCCGCACCGGTGCGGTTTTCGACGACGAAGGATTTGCCGGTCTGCTCGGTGATCTTCAGCGCGGCGATCCGGGCGTAGGTGTCGCTCGCGCCGCCCGCCGAGAAGGGCACGAGGATGCGCATCGGGCGGGACGCGTTCTGCGCCGATGCAACGAGGCTCAGGAGTCCCAGGGCGAGGGCGAGGAGCCCCGCGCGCATGCGCTTCACCTCAAGCCTCCGCGAGCGGCCAGCGGCTGACGTCGAAATCCTCGGGCATCGCCACGTGCACGAACCCGCGCACGTCGCGAAGCGACCGCGTGATGTGGCCCTTGCCCCGCACGTCCTCGGCGAAGATGAGGTCTCCCGGCCGGCAGACGGCGCGGCGGCCGTCGCTCGCCTCGAGCTCGAGGATGCCCGAGGTGAGGAAGATCAGCTGGCGCCGGGGAGCGTTGTGAAAGTCCTGGACGTGGCCTTCGGGCGTCTCGCGAAAAAAAATGGAGTCGCACCTGAATGTCTCCGACGCGGGCCTCCCCGCCCCGCTCATCGGGACCCGGCGGATCTCGATCGCCGATTCCCCCGAGTCCCTGGTGAATATCCTGACGACGCGCATGCCCGATTATAGGGGTTCGGGGCCGAGCCGCTGCCCGGGCGAGGGGGGCGGCTTCCCTGCCCACTTTGCGCGAGTGGGCAGGCGCCCGGCGCCCTGTTTGTGGACGACTTCCCGAAAACAGTTTGCTACACTTGAATTGAAACCGAGCCTGTCCGAAGAGGCAGGCCGAAAGAAGCCGGGAGGGGACTTTCCAGCGTCGAAACACTTGAAGCCCCGCGGCCGCGCGCCGCGGTATCGCAACTTTCACTTCGGAGGGGAAACCAAGATGTGCATACTGTGCGATAAAGGATTCCCGCAGAACCATACTCGCTCGCAACTCGGGCGCCGCGATTTCCTGAAGGCTTCTACCGCGACCGCGGCGGCTGCGGCGGGGATGAGTTTGTTCGCAGCGCGCCCTGCCGCTGCGGACGTCGGCGACCCGCCCGTGGACAGCGGCCAGCCGGGCCGGCGCTACGTCATCCGGGGCGGCCACGTCACGTCGATGGACCCGAAGGTGGGCGACTTCGTCCAGGCTGACGTGCTGGTCGAGGGCAAGAAGATCCTTAAAGTCGGACCGAATCTGAACGCGGGGAACGCCGACGTGATCGACGCCAGCGGCCGCATCGTCATGCCGGGCTTCATCGACACGCACCACCACCAGTTCGAGACGGCGCTGCGCAGCTTTCTCGCCAACGGCGTCCTGATCAACGACCAATCTGGATCGGCGAGCGCGAATCCCTCGTATTTCGAATACATCCTGCTCACGTTCGCCCCCGTGTACCGTCCGGAGGACGTGTACATCAGCGAGCTGTTCGGGGGCTTGAGTCAGCTCGACGACGGCGTCACGACAGTGCACGACGTCTCGCAGATCCATCACTCGCCGGCGCACTCCGACGCCGCGATCCAGGCTCTCTTCGATACCGGGCGCCGTGCCGCCTTCGGGTATTTTGAGAGCGCGGGTGGCGTATCAGGCAACCAATATCCAGCCGATGCGCCCCGCATCAAGAAGCAGTGGTTCTCATCGAACGACCAGCTCGTTCACATGATCATGGGCGGCGAGGTCTACCTTGGGGATGCGACAGCCGACCAGTCCTGGACGATCGGGCGGCAGCTCGACCTCCAGATCGCGGCGCATATCCTCTCGCCGTTCAGCATCCGGCCAATCTTTGACAGGCTCACCGCCACACCGCCAACGGGCGGCAACGGCCACATCGGGATCGGAGCGGACAACCTGTTCATCCACATGACCGGGATGTCCGACGCCGCCTGGAAGAAAGTCAAGGACGTCGGCGCGCAGGTGTCGATCGCCTTTCCCATCGAGATGAACATGCGGCACGGCATGCCGCCGATCATCAGGATGCAGAGCCTGGGGATGGAGCCCTCGCTCAGCACCGACGTGGAAGTCACGATGACGGCGGACTTCTTCACCCAGATGCGCGTCTGCATGAACATGCAGCGCATGGTCGTGAACCAGATGATCCTCGACAGCCCGAACGGGAATCAAAACCTGCCAGATCCCCGAAATTGGGAACTCCCGCAGTCCGCGGTAACTGTCCCCGGCTTCTTCCCCTACTGGCCAACACCGCCCGCCGGCATACCGGCCCCGCTGACGACACGCGACGTGCTGCGCTACGCCACCGTGAACGGTGCGAAGGCGCTGCAGCTGGACGGCAAGTACGGCAAGGTCGGTTCGCTGACGCCGGGCTACGAAGCCGACATCATCATCCTCGACGCGACCTCGATCAACGTGGCGCCGGTCAACAACGTGCCGGGGGCGGTCGTTTCGCTGATGGACCGCACCAATGTCGAGACGGTGATCGTCGCGGGCAAGGTGCGCAAGTGGAAGGGCAAGCTGCTCGACGTCGACCTGAACCATCTGCGCCGGCAGCTCGAGGATTCGCGCGACCATATCTTCGCAGCGGCGGGCGTCCCGCAGAATCTGTATCGCTGACTGAGTCTCAACGGCAGACACGGGCGGCTCCGGCCGCCCCGTGCCGGGACTCGGCCCGGTCTAGGGCGAAAGCCGCGCGCGTTCGACTTCGCGCGCGTTCGAGCTCCGAATACAATAGCGTTCGCATCGACGAACGGCCCTCCTCAATGCTCGATTTCGCCGAGTACGTAAAGATCTTCGTGGCCTTGCTGGTGATCGTCAATCCGATCGGGACGATGCCGATGTTCCTCGGCCTGACCCACAGACACAGTGTCGCCGACAAGAAGCGCATCGCGCGCGTGGCGAGCGTCTCGGTGGCGGTCGTCCTGACGGTCTCCGCCGTGGTGGGCGAGCACCTTCTCGGGTTCTTCGGCATCACCATCGCCTCGTTCAGGGTCGGCGGGGCGATCCTCATCCTGCTGCTCGCCATCTCGATGATGCACGCCGCGCCCAGCGGCGAGCGGCAGACCCCCGAAGAGGCGAAGGAGGCCGAGGACAAGGAAAGCATAGCCGTCGTGCCGCTCGCCATTCCGCTGCTCTCCGGGCCGGGGGCGATCTCGACGACGATCATCTACGCGGCGCAGCGTCCTTCCCTCGCCCACCTGGGCGGCGTCGTCGCGTGCTGCCTGCTGGTCGCGGCCACGACCTGGGTCGCGCTCAGGGCGGCGACCCCGATCGGACACCGGCTCGGGAAGACCGGCATCAACGTCGTGATCCGGATCATGGGACTGCTCCTCGCCGCCGTAGCCGTGGAAATTTTTGCGAGCGGCATCGTGGTCCTGCTGCCCGGACTGGGAAAGTGAATTCGAAGCCCGCCACGGCCTTTCTCCTGGTGCTTGCGTTCGCCCTGCCGGCGCCGGCGGGAGAGCCCGCGCCAGATCGCTACGCCGCCGTTCAGGCGAGCGCCGATGGCATCGGCAAAGTCTATCTGGGCCGCGAGATTGCGCGAGTCATGAGCTTCCACGGCGCGGAGTGGCTGGAGCGCCCCGAGCGCGTCGAGGAGGAACGGCCGGAGCTATTGCTCTCCGCGCTCGAGCTCAAGCCCGGCATGACGGTCGCCGATATCGGCGCTGGCACCGGCTACTACTCGTGGCGCATGGCGCAACGAGTGGGCGCGGGCGGGACGGTATACGCGGTGGACATACAACCCGAGATGATCAGGCTCCTCGAGCAGCAGATGTCGAAGCGCGGCGCCGCCAACGTGAAAGCGCTGCTCGGCACGCCGACCGATCCGGGGCTGCCGCCCGCCGGCATCGACCTGGCGCTGATGGTGGACGTCTATCACGAGCTCGAATATCCCTACGAGATGCTCGCCGCCATCGTGCGCGCGCTCAAGCCCGGCGGGCGGCTGGTGTTCGTCGAGTTCAGGGCCGGCGATGCGGCCGTGCCGATCAAGGCCCTGCACACCATGACCGACGCGCAAGTGCGCAAGGAAGCCGCGGTGCACGCGCTGGAGTGGGTAAAGACCGCGAGCGACCTGCCCTGGCAGAACGCCGTCGTCTTTCGCAAGCCATGAAGATTCAGCGCCTTCTCATCGCCCTGCTCGCCGGAGCGGCGCTCCCCGCCTCCGCCCAGCTCTACCCCACGAAGCCGGTGAGGCTCGTCGTGTCTTCAGCCGCCGGAGGATCGCCCGACCTGCAGGCGAGGATATACACCCATGCCATGTCGAAACTCTATGGCTACGTCTGGGTGATCGAGAACCTGCCGGGCGCCGGGGCCAACATCGCGCCCGAGCGCGTGGCGAAGGCCCCCGCCGACGGCTACACGCTGCTCATGGCCTCGGCCGGGCCGCTGTACTTCAATCCGACTCTGTATACGAAGCTTCCCTACGACATCCAGCGCGACTTCGAGCCGATCACGCAGGTGTCGAACGTGCCCAACATCCTCGCGGTGCACCCGAGCGTGCCGATCAATTCGGTCAAGGAACTGATCGCCTACGCACGGGCCAACCCGGGCAAGCTGCGCTTCGGCTCGCCGGGCAGCGGCAGCTCCCAGCACCTCTCGGGCGAGCTGTTCAAGAAGATGGCCGGGGTCGAGCTGCAGCACGTCCCGTACAAGTCGGTCGCGCAGATGACCACGGAGCTGGTGAGCGGACAGTTCGAGCTGTCGTTCAACAACGCGCCCCTCGTCCTGCCCCACATCAAGAGCGGCAGGCTGCGCGCCCTCGCCGTCACGACGCGGACCAGGCTCGCGCTTGCGCCCGACATCCCGACCCTGGACGAATCGGGCCTCGCCGGCTTCGAGGTCGGCGGCGGATCCGGAGTGCTCGCGCCCAAAGGAACGCCGGGAACGATTCTCAAGAAACTCGAAAGCGACCTGCGCAGCGTCCTCAACTCGGCGGAAGTGCGCGAGCAGTACGCCGCCAACGGCCTCATCGCCGTCGGCTCGAGCTCCGCGGAATTCGCCGCCTACATGAAAAGCGAGATCGCGCGCTGGGCGCCGCTGATCCGCGCGACCGGCGCGACCGTCGATTGAGCGGGTTACGCCAGCGCCTGCTTCACCCGCTCCGGCGCGAACGGCTTAGCAAGCGATTCGCACCGCTCATTGACTTACTTTCCTCGCAATGTTGCGATCTGCGACGTACCCGTACTCGCGCTTCACGCCGCTACTGTCCATCTCGAAGAGGAGATTGCCGTGCGTGCCGTACATGAAGAAGGTCGTAAGACCTCCCCTTTGCTCGCTCACGCGGTTTCCCAGACCGTCGTAGACGTAGCGGGTTTCGTTGACGGTTCCGCAATCGACGCAGCGCAGAACCGGCGCATCGTCGTACTGGAACTGGTTGCGGCTGTTCGAGGTCACGTTTCCGTACACGTCGTAGGTGAAATTCATGAACCGGCTACCCGTAACCGACGTGAGTTTGTTGTTGGCGTCATATTGATAGCTGAGCGAAGTCGATGGCAGCGCCTGCGACAGAATATTGCCGCCCCCGTCATACCGGATCACCCCTGTGCTTCCGAATATGCGGACAACCGAAGGCCGATCCAAGGCGTCGTAGCCAATCGTGCGATTCTGCTGGGTCAGGACGGTTTCGGTGATGCTCGTCACGTTCCCGGAAAAATCGTAGACGTTCGTGAGATTCAATACGCTCGTGCCATCTGACTTGGTCACCGCCACGTTGCTCGGCCACTGGCGGTCGTTGATCGCAAAATCGTTGACTACGCCATTGGAATAGGCAATTTGCTTGAGCAGACCGTTCGGTTGAAATGCCACCGCGGTCGCAAAGGGCATGGTCTGCGTCGGGCGTCCCATCCCATCGGGGCTGTAGTTGATGGTCAGCCCGCTGCTATAGATCATCGATTGCAGAGCATCGTTGCCATCGTAGGCGTAGTCGACCGAAAGGGACGTGGTACCGGCGCTGAGCGCTTCGTGGGTCACCGTCTTGTTGGGCGAATAGAGGTAGTCCCGCCTCGTCAGCCCGTTGTCGACGGATTTGAGTAAATCGTCCCGGAAGTAGGTCTTCGTAACCGAGGGGGTCCCGATGGGATACTGGATCGACTTGAGACGGTTGCGGCCATCGTAGGCGTAGGTGGTCACCCCCGAGCTGCCGACCTGCCTGGAGGTCATGTTGCCGACCTCGTCGCGGCCGTAAACCGTGGTGCCGATCTCGGGATTGCCCGCCTGGGTCAGGAAAAACCGGGGGTCGTACACGTTCGAGCGCGTCTGGCCTGCTTGCTGGACCGTGAGCGGCTGGCCCAAACCGTTCCGGGTAATGACGACGTTCGCCGCCGGGTCCGGGGCAATTATTTGCATGAGATCGAGGCGATCCGGATCGCCGTAGCCGCGATAGTCCATCTCGTATTCGAATCCGCGCTCGTTCGTGTTATGTACCGTGTTGTAGGCGAAGAACGACGAGCGCTGTCCGCCGCTAAAAATAAACCCGAAGGTACTGGGCGCGGCGACATGAGAAGTCCGGAATATCCGTCCCAGCGCGTCGTATTCATACCGAGTGCCGAACGGCCGATTGAAGTACGTCGAGAAGATCTTTCGATTGACCGCATCGTACTGATGGCTCTGTATGATCGAACCGGAGACGCTGCCGTCCAACTGCGTGAATTGATTCCGCCCGTAAGCATCGAAGCCCGTGAATTCGCGATAGGCCCCGCGTTGCACTACCCGGGCGTTGGCTCCCCACGCAATCGAAACCGGATTGCCGGTCGGATGAGTAATCGCGGTCAGCCGGTTCAGGCCGTCGTACGCATAGGTGGTTTTTGCGCCCTCCCCGTCGGTCTGGCTCGCGACGTTGCCCGAGTCGTCCACCGATCTCGCTATCGTGACGCCTTCGGGATGCACTTCGCTTTGCGGAATGCCCCGCTTGTACAGACTGTAGTTGATCGTATTTCCGCGCGCATCCTGCTTGGCGGCGATGTCGCCTTCGGCCGTGTAGGTAAGCTGGGTCGTCACCCCGTACTTGTTTTCCGATAGCAGGTTGCCGTTGCCGTCATACAGCCGGTTGATGGTGCCGGTCGTGCTGATGATATCGTCCTTGGGCAGATGGAGGATCCATTTGTCCGGCTTCACGTCGTAGGACCGCTCCGTAGTCCGCGAGTCCAGAATTCCATTCGTCGTGGTGCCCTGCTCGGTTATCAAGTGCGCGTTCCCGAAGTCGTCGTACCTGCTATACGCGGTCGCGTAGATCTGGCCATTGCGCACGATGTCCGTTTCGCCCGGAACGGCTGTCCCGATCACGCCGTCGATGATCCAGGGCGTACCCGTCCTTTGATTGATCATGTTGGAGATGACCTGAACATCCCAGAAATGTCCCTCGTTCTGATAGCCGCTGTCGATCGATTCGTACAGCAACAGCCCGATGGAGTAGACCGCCCCGGAGCCGATCGAATTCGCTCCGACGTGCATGTAGGTGTGCACGCCGTCCGGTGCGGTGATGATGGTCCGATCCATCATCGCGTCTTCCACGTAGTGATACGAATTGTCCACAGCCGAAAAAGTCGCCATCTTCGTCGCGGGGTTGTACGAGAAATTCCATACGCTTCCGACCCCGGTCTTTCGCGTGACCACGGTCGTGCGGGGAAGGTTGTCGTTGAACTGCGCAAACCCGTACAGGTAGTCGAGCGTGCCGCCGGTCGGGTAGACCAATCCCTTCATCGAGAAAACGCCGGCCGATGCGCCTTGCGCGAGATTGTACGAGTAGGACCAGCTCTGACCATCCGGCCGCGTTACCTTCGTGAGAAACGGGAAGTTCGTGACCGAAGTGTCGTAGGTATAGTTCCAGGTGCGAGTTCCATCCGTGACGCTTGCCAGGGTGTTGCCGCTGTAGTTGAACGTCACGGTTCGCCCGTCGCTCGATGCGATCTGGCTCACGGCGGTGATCGCGCCGACAGTCGTATAGGTGAGATTGAGCGTGTTGCCGTTCCGGTCGACGATGCGGGTCGTGTAGTACGAATTCTGCTGCGTGACCGGGCTCCCGCCGGCCGGGGCGGGCAGCCCCTGCGTCGTCATCTCGTAGCGCGTCCCGTCCGGAGCGGTGACAATCAATCCGGTGCCGCCGCACACGGCCTTGAAGCGATTGGTCGTGATCAGGAACGTTTGATCCGGAGACAGATAAAGAAGCTGTCGTGAACCGTCCGGGAGCTCGAGCACCGGCGCGTTGGTCGTCCTCGTATTTATCGCGCAAATATTGATGATAGACCGGCGCAACACCCGCCCGAAATGCATCGTCCAGCCCACGCCCAGCACTGTCGGTTCGGTCAGCAGCTCGTCCTGGCTGTTGTACGAGCGCTGCACCTTGATGTCGAGGCCGCCGTTGCCGGGAAGAAACAGATCCACATAGTGCAGCTGCAACTTCCCCGTGAACGGGTCGATGTGCTCATTCATCTGCTGATTCACGTACTCGCGGCCGGGCGACAGGCCGGGTTCTTGGTAAAAACTCGGGATTGGCTCGAGGGCGTCGGCAGCACTGAACCCGAGAAACACCGCCGAGGCTAAAGCCCTGGCAAAACGCAAATTAGCGCTCATATTTTCGATCCGTGGTACCTAGAATTCTGGTGCATCCGAAGCCTTCCGCAGCGTTTCTTCAAATACGAAAAGCTTCTGTTAGTCGATAAAGTTTCATTCGCGATCGCTAGATGAATCACCAATTAATCATGGCCGATCTCGTACTATGCTTAGAAATCAAACCAAACAATATCGCCTATATCCGGCTCCCTCCCCAGCGAGTCCCATCCGTTATTGACTCGTGCCACTACGGCGTCGGGCCGCTGATCTTGCCATGGGGTGCAGCCACCTCCTGGCGTGAGGTCAACCGCTCGAGCCCCTGATACCAATAGTCCCCGCACAACGTCTAAAGTTAGACGGCGGACGTCCGCGGGATTAGAGAGCTTGAAGTTATGAGTAACGGCAGACATGATCTGCCAAATCCCAACGTAATCCTCTTTGCCCGCCAAGTTCAAATCTCTAACAATCTGATCAATACTGCGCACAAACTCAGTCCGGGAAGTGAATCTTGTCAACAACCCCTTTGAGACCCGGAACGTTGACGTCGATCGCAGTGTCTCCACTCTTCGACCTAGGCCTCATGCCCACTGTGCCCCCTTTATTTGGAA
>Ga0209131_1003294_pt1 | contig 10752 bp, 15 predicted proteins | sample GraSoi_2013_40cm_FD_185826 | JGI IMG/M metagenome (GOLD analysis project Ga0209131, IMG submission 185826) | Grasslands soil microbial communities from the Angelo Coastal Reserve, California, USA - Sample 9_17_2013_40cm (SPAdes) (version 2) | ecosystem: Environmental > Terrestrial > Soil >...
GACCTTCGGTCACTTGAAACATCCCACTAAAGTAGTATATTGCTTCAATCATGTCTCAAAACAAACACGTTCATCAAACTTCATCTAACATTCCGGGTTCAGATCGAATCAATAGGAAGATCCTGCTTATTGTGCTGGGGTTGATCGGGGGAGTATGCCTCTTGTGCAGCGTAAGCTGGTGGAGCATCCTCCCTCATTGGAGATCGGCGCAAATCTTATTGACCTTCAACACCGACCGCGGGCATGATGTCGGCCAGATGTACACGCCCTCCTACATCGGCGTGGATGGGCAAGGGACGATCTACGTGGGCGACTGGGACGATGGTCGCGTAAGTGTTTTCGATTCAACAGGCAAATACCTGCGCGTGATCGACATAGGCAAGGGCACGGTCTTGCTCGGCATGGCGGTTGCCCAGGACGGCACTTTGTACTTTTCGTATGATGGCTCGATCCATCGCATGGACCCCCAAGGCAACCAATCCACGCTCTCGTATGTAGATGCGAGGGGCGACACGATCGCAAACATCAGCGGCATTGCCCTCGAGCCCGATGGGAGTTTGGCGGCCGCAGATAATTTCGGGGATGTGCTGCAGATCAGTGCCGATGGGAGGCCGCAAGTAGTGCTCGCCAAAGCCTTTGACCTGCCATCCTTCTCATCGCGGAACGAGCTCGACCCGAGCGGGCCACCCATCCTCAGTTACGATGTGCCGGCCAACAGCGCCGACAAAAATATTTCTGTGGCTGCGGATTCTTCCGGGAATATCTACGCCGTCGGGTGGATCAGCGCGGATGTTTTGAAAACGGACCCGAATGGGGGATCTCTCAGCAAGTTCGGCGGCTTCGCGAATTTCCCGGGTGGTTTCGAGCGCAACCGGTTTTATTTCCCGGATGGGATCGCAGTTGACAGTTCCGAACGGATCTATGTGGCTGATTCAAACGGCGTAGAAGTCTTCAGCGCACAGGAACAATATTTATACAGTATCCACCTACCCGACGGCGCGCAGACGCTGGCCCTGGATAATGACGGCAATATCTACGTGCTCACCACTCCGTACGACCATCAATTGGGCAGCCTCGTCTACAAGGTGGTCAAATTCGCGCCGCTTGAGCCTTAGCGTTCCGCTCTGTTAGTTGGCAAAGAAATGACCAACACACTTATTAATCAAACTGGAATTGAGCTTTTGCTTTTTGTACTTCATCCACCAGTTGAGTCACTTTTGGAAACGCATGTTCATCCACCTCGGTGAAAAATCGCGTGGAACTGCAACTCGGGCTTTCGACAAGAATCTCGTGATTGCCCTTGTGGTCTGTATTGACCTGGATACTTTGGATTTGCGATACATGCACCCGATAATAACTATAGACTTCCAACACTACGCCGTCGAACGATAAGACTCCATTGGTTTTTTCAGACAATTTGATGGTGGTCATGATGTTCTCCCTTGAATTAATATTGTATCGATCCATTCATATTATTGACAGCTGCTCATCTCAGGGTCAGGCTGGCCTGATGTAGATTGAGCAGGCCAGGTGCCAGCGTTGAATTGTTCCACATAGGCGGATAATCTACCAAAGTCGGCATCCCAAATAAAAACTTTCTGTTTGAGCGAGGCATCGTAGATCTCGCTGGGGACGAAGAGTTCGCGCGGAAAGCTCGCAAACTGAATATTACTACGCGGCATTGTTGTGCCGAGGCACGCCAGTTGACTGATCTGCGCTGGGGTCAGGTCAGTTTGGATACGGTTACTGAACAAAGAGATGATCTGCGGCAGCTGAGTCAGCACTGTAAGGCTTTCCACTTTCTTTCGCACGGAGCACATCACAAGGTTTTCATGCTTTGCACGCGAAAAGACACTCACATTGCGGATGCGCCCGAGCGTGAGAGCCTGTTCGCCGGTCAGATGTTGAGCGCCTGCAGGAAAGTACAGGCGCGCGCTTCGATCACTGCCTGTGCGCCCATCCACTTCTTGAGGGAGCGTGATGTCGATTCCACCGAGCGCGTCCACCAGGTCCACGAAGACCTGCATGCTGACGGCAATATAATGATCGACTTTCACGCCGAAGTTTAATTCGAGCGTGCGCGCCAGTAATCCAGGTCCCGCGCTGGGATCATCCCAGAAATGCAGGCCGGGGTTGCCATAGAAATACGCGGTGTTGAGTTTATCGTGATCCTGCCCAATGTTGTCGTAGATCTCAGGGATCTGCACCCACAGGTCGCGTGGGAATTCCAAGACCGAGACACGCTGCGAGATATAGTCGACGCGCACCACACGGATCACATCGGCACGCCCGTATTTATATCCATCGGAACGCGCATCTGAGCCGATGGCAAGGATGGTCATGGACGGCAAGCCATAGCAGGGCGGCAGCCCTGAAAGCTCCGGCGTGCTTGTTGAGAAATCCTGCGTAGGTGAAAATGTTACTGTAGCAAGTGGTGTAACGGTCCATGTGGCGGGCAATTGCAGTTGCGCGAACGTTGGGGTTGCAAGAACAGGCCCGAGCGGTTTTTGACTCCATGCCATATACATCCGCCCCGCATAAACCATGCTGATCGCGGCCATGGAGCAGGCGAGGACGGATAAAATGCCGAGAATAATTCTGCGTTGATTCTTCACGGCGTCACCACCACCCTTCCTCTCCCATTTTCGCGAAAATGGGGGAGGTGCCGACACTGCGCCGCACTGCGTTCCCTGGCATCGCCCGCCAGGGCAGGTGTGTTGCAGTGCAGGTGAGACGGAGGGGGTTGATTTCTATTTTGGCGCATTGCCCGAGATAACATCCAGCATCATCGCAAGGATGGGTGCCACGACTTTTTCGATTTGTTTCTTCGACTTGAACCATCCCCGTGAAGCGATCAGGTCAATATGATCTATCAGAAAGCCCAACGCTTTGAGCCTGATCCGTTCGAGTGGACTCGGGCCGCGGAACCCCATCCAGCCGCTGACGTAATTCCTCCGCATACGCGCGCTGCGCTCTCATAGGGTCGAGCGCTTCCATTTCTTTTTTGAAGTAACCCGCCTCACGCCATTGATCCACTTTCTCGAAAAGCGTCTCAAGACGCGTGAGTTCGTTCCAGGCTTTTTCTGCTTCTTCCGCTGTGAAGGGAGGCAGATGCGACTCCAATGCGCCGCGCGTATCCATTGGAATCGAGGGAGGGATTTCTTCCATTAATGAACGCAGTCCGGCAAGCGCGTTCACATTCTCCTGATACCCACATTGCGGACAGTGTTTGTTCCTCTCGAAATTCTCCCTATGACACTTTGGGCATTGCATGAGACGATTATTTCATACTACTTATTTGAAGGCAAGCATTGCATTTAGCGTTTTACAACTCTTCCTCCAAACACCCGATCCAATGCCGACAATCCCTCCCCCCGTAGCGAATGGAATTTCTCACTGCTTCAACCCCAAGATGATTTTGTCGCCGCTATCGTTCACTGCCTCAAGACTGACCCAGAAATTTTCAAGGTAGAACTGCGCACCCCCCGGAACAAAAATAGAAAGATAAATATTTCCGGTCGAATCAACATAGGAATTGGGAGATTCTATTTCAACATCCTTGGGTAAAGTGGGAATTACCATCCATTCGCCGCTGGCCGGCTGCCATAAAAGCAGGATAATCGGCGTCTCTTCAAAACCCACACTAGGTAATATATGCACCATTAGTTCTTGCACGGATCCAAGTTTGACCGGCGTGGAAGGCCGAAAAAGATAGTTAAAATATTTATCACTGTTAATGTTTAACGGCCCGGTACCCTTCTCCATCTCGACAGTAATTGGGTCGGGCGGGAGTTGGAAGCCCCAGCTGTTTACAGGATAATCCGGGGGTGGGGTCGGTGTGGGAACCGTCATGGGCGTTGCGATGATCCCGGAGACAGGCTCCGATGGCAACAGGCTGGCTCCCAAACTGTGCAGGGCCGCTTCGATTTTCGACGAGAATGGATGATATTCGCCTAATAACTCAGAGTCGGCTTTTTGCAGATACTGGATCGCCAGTTCCTTTTCGTTGTCATCCATTGCCATTCGTCCTAGAAGGTAATCATCCAGTCCGCCACCGTCCCATGCATTATATTGCCCTTTGCGCAAATCCTCTTCTGCAAGCGCGCGATTGCCTTGATCGTAATAAATGACTGCACGCAGGAAATAGCGATACCCATAGTAGTTGGGTTTTTCAGCTATGAGTTGATTCAACACGGCGAGTGATTCGTCCAGCCGCCCAAGATAATATAGGATGAGTGTTCGAAAAAATACCCGGTCTGGGGTGGTATAAAGCACAAGACCTTTGTCGACGCTTTCAAGTGCTTTATCAAAATCCCCATCACATACATGCCCCCATGCCGCCATGTGATGGTAATACGCTTTCGGAGGTGCAGAAAGTCCATCCTCGTGCTGAAGCTCGTCAAGTTCGGCCCAGCCCTCTTTGCAACGCTGCATACTGAAATAAATAAGGGGCATACTGCGTCGGGAGTAGACAAATGAATTTCCAAGTACAGCTGAAGTTTTTAGATTTTCGGCCTCGAGTTCAGTGAGCCTGTCCCGTTCGGAGCGCAGGCGCGCGTACGTTTCCATGGAGGAATAAATCAAAGACCGCACATAGTACGGATCACCTGGACGAACATTCGAATCTGTGATCCCATACTGGAGTGCGTTGTTGACATCGCTCAGCGCCATCTCCATCTTCTGCTGCATAAGGTTTGCATTCGTTTCCCTGCCTTTCATTGTTTGATAGCAGTAGCTTCTATAATAATAGGCATTGCCATTATTGGGCTGCTGATTGATCACATCGTTCAGCAATGGCATTGCCTTGTCGCATCCATTGGATTGCTGAATCCATGAACTTGCAAGAAATAATTTCTCATCCAGACTCAAAATTGCAAAAGCAGGGTCGAGCGTAGGGCTTGACGGTAAGGACGGGGAAAACGTTCTGGATATGGAGGTAAATAAATATCCCAGTCCTGCAATACCGACCACGCACGCGCATAAAACGCCGATAATGATGAAAATAGCAAGCTTTCTTTTATTATCCGTTTCACTTTTTTCAACTTCAGTATTAGAAGGCGGGAAATTCATGGCTTATTCTCCTCTTGATTATTTGCCTTGATGAAGGCTTGGATCATGCCGGCACCTGGCAGAGGGGATAACACGTCAGCATTTTTAATGATTTCGTATTTGATTTCAGCCATGATTTAAGTCTCCTGCTAAGAATAAGATTTGGGTTGCATCGCGAGCACAATTGCGCAGATCACACCATTTATATCGTCCATCATCTGGTTATTCCAGAATCGAATTACCTTGTATCCCTGCGATCCCAAGTATTGAGTTCGCTCAATATCATACTCTTCCTGTTCCAAGTGCTGTGACCCGTCTAGTTCAATGATGAGTTTGGCTTTGGGTGAACAGAAATCAGGAACGTGATTTTCTAGAGCGTGTTGACAACGGAAAGTAACTCCCAACTGGCCATTTCGTATTCGTGACCAAAGTTTTCTTTCTGCGGGCGGGGACTCCTTACGGAGTTTTCTAGCCTGACGCCTTGTTCCTGGGTTGCTTCTTTCAGAGCGCGGCATACCGCCCCCTTCTAGCTATCTGCGCCACCCTGCCCTCCCCCGCCGCGTGCGCGCTTGAAGGGTGTAGCGGACTGTAACTCCCGCAACTCGTTGACGACCTTCGCTACCATATTAACCTTTGAACGTTCGATCAAGTATACATTTTACGCTACCCCAAGTATGCATTCAAGGAAAACCTTATCCTCAGGTGGAGGAAATTCCACACGAATATTCCGATAACCAGCGTCGGAAAACAGAGAGGCAAGGTCTTTGCCGAAATACAAAGTCATGATCGTGGAATCGACACTCGGTTTCCATCGGTCTTTGGGTTGTATCGTGATCGCCAGCAAACCATCTGGTTTCAAGACACGCTTGATTTCCTTTAGACAATCTACTGGATTTTGCCAGAAGTAAATCGAGTGAAGTGAATACGCAATATCAAATGATTTATCTGGGTATGGCAATGAAGTAACGTCACCTTGTTTAAGCTCCATCCGTCCAGATTGAATGGCATCTGCATTTCGCTTGCTTGCAGTTTGCACCATCGTCCCAGAATGGTCAATCCCAGAGACAAGTCCTTTGGATGCCTTTTTGCTTGCCATTTGCGGAGAAACACCAGGACCGAAGCCAATCTCTAAGATGCGATGATATGGTTGGATGTCCAGAAGGGATATTGTCCATTGGGCATCGTAGACATTTCCTCTTGCCATACGATTACCAATAAATCTCCCGAGTAACCCGCTTGGGTTGCCAAATTGCTTTGTGAGGAAACTTCGCAGCTTCTCGCGCATGATCACTCTCCTTTACACGTAGCTGTACGATTAACAAACTTGCTTCGCAAAAGTGCAAGCACTATCTTTAGCTATTTCAATCACAACTCCCCCTTTAACGCCTCCCCTTTTCCCCAAATCCGCACTATGGATTTGGGCGAAGGACGACTTCAACTTGGATACCAATCTTGTGGCTCATTCCTACATTACATTCCATTCATATTCTACTCCCCCACCGTCCGTGCCGCGAAGCAGTGCCACAGCGGTGCGAGACGGCAAATTCCGTGGTCTTCGGCATTTGGGGGACATCGTACCGAGCGCAGCGAGTGGTAGTTGCCCAGCGGGCGGAGGGGGCAGCAACTCACCCATTATGGGGATGACGTCTCCTTGAAGACCCTTAAGGGTTGTAGGTTGCATCAGAGTCATAAATCCTTGTTAAAGGGAGTCTTCATGAAAAAATATCCGCGCCTTATTCTGGTATTCACTGCTATTCTGGTTTTCATGTGCCGCCAAAGCACGACAGGCACACAGCCAATGGGCTACATAGGTGGGTCTGGCGTCAGTTGCAAAGCATTTAACGAGTATGGCAGCATGTTTACAGTTACAGCCAGTGGATATACATGCCCGCTTACCTGTCCGGATGGTTCAACTGTAGAGTTTGACGTGCCGAATGACTTCCCATTCAACATTAGCTATTCTAAAGAGGACTTACAGTCTAAATATTGCGCGGCTGGAACTGTTTCCACGCCAACAGCTACTCTTGCGCCGGCTCCCACGCAGACCGAAACACCGATTAGCGCCGCACCTGTCCAACCGGTCTCTGCTCCACTGCTCACCGGTAAAGTCACTACCTGCGACCTGGAAAGCCGTTACATAAACTTCCGTCTCGTGGAGGGGGCACCCGTTGTCAGCGGAGACGAAGTCGTCCTTACCATGAACGGGACCCCGCTCAAATGCAGCGTGCCGCCGAGCAACAAGTCCGTGCTCTCGTGCCTTCTGCCAACCGGAGTCGAATTCCCAGTGCAGGTTAGCATTGCCATCGGCGACAGCATCGCCAATCAATTCTCTTACAACGGCGAAGAGTGTTTCTATGTGGAGCCAACGAACACAGTTGTGCCAACATCACCGCCCGCGGTAACACCCACGCCCACTTAACCCCAGACCTACCCCATACCCCTTCATGGGGGCCACCCATTATGGGGATGACGTCTCCTTGAAGACCCTTAAGGGTTGTAGGTTGCATCAGAGTCATAAATCCTTGTTAAAGAGAGTCTTCATGAAAAAATATCCCCGCCTGATACTTTTGTTCACTGCCATACTGGTCTTCATGTGTCGCTGCAATTTCCCGGACGACAAGAAGACAATAGTCTATAGCGATAACACATATGACGGCTGTACGGGGTTTACCGATATTGACCTTCAAAGCACTGCAGATAAGTCGGGCTACACGTGCTTCCTTACCTGCCCGGACGGTTCCACAGTGAGCTACGATATATTCAGCACTCCAGTTTTTGGGCAGAAACTCCAAAAGGGTGAACTACAGGCAAAATATTGCAAGGCCGGGGCTGCTGCCACGGCGACAGCCACTGCCACGCTCACGCAAACGCCAATCGGCCCTGCTGCAGTAGGAGGCGCATCTCCGCTGCTTAGTGGCAATGTCACTGCCTGCAGTCTCAAGGATGGGTACATCAACTTCAGGCTTGTCGATAATGCACCCGCGATCACTGGCAGCGAGCTACTGGTCACCATCAATGGAGTCAAAGTCAACTGTACGGTGCCGCCCAATAACCTGACCATACTCTCATGCACGCTGCCGGCCGGGATCACATTCCCCATAGAGGTCAAAGTGGCAATCGGCGACAGCGTCGCCAATCAATTCTCGTACAATGGCGACGAGTGCCTTTACGTCGAGCCAACGAATACGCCCAAGCCAGATGGACCATCAGCACCTGCGGCAACACCCACTCCCACGCTTTAGCCTTCTCCCTCTGGGAGAAGGGTTGGGTGGAGCTGGGGGCGTAAATTACTGCGTGGATCTATAAATATGCGGCGCTACCCAAATGCCATGATCTTGCTGGGGGTTATCAAGTATATGGAACAAGCGCAGCACTAATGTAAAGTCCACAGTTTGATTCGCCAGTACGCTTAAGTCTGCATCTATCGCTGTGGGCGCCTGTCCACTCACCTGGTTCCATTTAAACAACTCTTGATATTTGCCATTCGCATCGTAATACTCCAATGCAAATTGCACATCACATTGTGGCGTGGCCAGGCTGCAGAACACATTCGTGCGGAAGCGATCGCCCGCATGCACCGCATAACTCGGATAGCGCAGGAACAATGAACTGCTTCCGTTCCAGGCCGGGACCGTCAGCAACGCCGGCGTGCCGGCGGGCAGTCCCTCAGCGAGAGGGTCAATGCCCATGGCATATCCACCCGAACGATCCACATTCGTGGGCGGGCATGTGACAAGATAATGCGCGCCGTTGGACCACTTGGCGCTGCACAGCTGCGCGATGAAATCCAGTGTGATCGTCGACGGTGGATCCACTGGAATCGCAGTGGGCTGCGGTGCGGATGTAAATGTTGGGATCAGCGTGAACGTTAGCGCTTGTATAGCGGTCGGTGGCTGAGCAATCGTAGGGGCCAGTCCGCACGCCGTGAGGGATAATGCCAATAAGAGTACGAATAAGAATTTACGCATGCAAGGTTCCTTGAAACTATAGGGATGGTAAGGCAGGATGCTTACTTCAATCGTTCGCGCACAATTTCCAAATGCTGCATCCAGACCTGTATGGCGTGCTAATATGTGCCAAGCCAGTTGATTCGCATCCCACTTAAAATTTCACGTCGCTTTGCGAGATCAAGCAGGTCTTGTTCTGGACTGTTGTCAATTGCAGTCCTAATTTTATGGAGAACAAATCGGGAAGGGGTTGTTTCTTGCCGATCAGAAGGTTAAGTTGCACGACATGTTTTCTTTGTAAAATAGTGGCTGCTGTGTACTAACATTGCAGGGTCATATTTGCCGGTTCTCCCAAATCTTGCACGGCTTTACGGGCATGATGTGAAAATTCAGGATGCTCTAAAAAAAGCGGGATAAGCGACAGGCGCAATCGTGCTTCATCACTTTGCGCTAATGCAACGATAAGCCGCTCAGGCTGTTTGTGCAAGGATGTATCTGTATATCTTTTGCCAAAAATAAAATTCACACCCAGTACTTGCAAAGCACCTGCGATTTGTTCACTTGACATGATAGACGTATTGCTCACGGGATGATTATATCCCGTCCATTATTTATCAAAACTTCCAGTCATGAGCTGAGCTAATTCCACCCTTGACACTAGAACAATTGTTCTATTATAATTCGGGTCATTCAACGGTACGGTGTACCTAAACTAAATTCATAACCCATATACTTAGTAATCACCGTGCCGTCTTTTTATCGCTTTTTATCGCCCAAAGGAGAAACCCATGGCTACTTTAAGAATCAATCTGGTTGAAAAGGTCAACAACGAGAAGACCAACAGCGCGGAGTCGCAAAGCGGTGACACGGTCAAGGGGGCGGATCAGTCTGAGCAAAAATCTGCGCAGGACCGTTCCCACAGCACCTCCATTATGGATACCGGCAAGGCACTATAACCCACCCTCACTCAACACAAAGGTCCCTCTGAAATAGAGGGACCTTTGTGTTTGCGGGGGGAGATATGGTTCACTTGATTTTCGAAATCCTTTATGCAATAATATCCAAACTTAATGGCTCCCCATCCTTTCTGGAGATAAATCATGAGAAACAAACGATATCCGATCGCTGCAACCTGTATGTTGATCCTGGCCATGCTGGCCTGCAACGCGCCCAATGGGCAGGGCGCTCAGCCAGATCTGGCAGGGACAATTACCGCCCAGGCACTGGAACTTCAGGCCCCGAGCCAAACACCTGCTCCGGGCGATACACCCGCCCCCGCAGATACGCCACAACCGACGAATCCACCTCAGCCGGCAGACACGCCAAAGCCTTCCACTCCATCCAAGCCTAAAAATTTCAAAACAAGCGGCTCCCCAACGGCCATCGCCTTTTCATGGAACGACAACTCGACGAACGAAACCGGCTTTCGCATCTACCAGGATGGCGTCACTGCACCGATCGCTTCGCTCAATGCAAATACCGGAACGGGCGGAATGTCCTATAACTGGAGCGGGCTTGCCTGCGGCTTCAAAGGGAAGTTTAGCGTTCGCGCATATAACGACGCCGGCGAATCCAGCGCGAGCAGCACAGAACAAGGCGTAACGATTCCCTGCCAGCCTTCGAGTTTAACAGCGAACGGCCAGGGCAATGCGATCAGCTTCAATTGGGGCGTGACCAACCCTCACAATGAAGACGGCTTTCATATCTATCAACAGGGTGTATCTCAACCCGTGGCATCACGCGGACCCAATCTCGG